>FWPU01003902.1_pt1 | contig 36113 bp, 30 predicted proteins | sample 2228361 | NCBI WGS metagenome assembly FWPU01 (sample SAMEA103939777, study PRJEB20133) | metagenome
CAAAAAATTTTTTTCTTTTAAAAAAGATTACCAAAAAATCTTGAAATGAAATATAAAGAACACAAAAAATAAAATACAAATAGATATATTGCAAAATGGTGGGAGAAATAAATGGAACAAATTGAGAAAAAATAAAGTGTGGAATATATTGCCCGCCAAATAGTCCAGAATAAATATCTTGCCAAGGATAAAAAATATATGAAAACGGAATTTTTATTGGAGGAATAGCAACCATATCTCCCCAAGATGGATTAACTATCTGAAATAAAACATTTCTGCTAATAATTAAGATAATTACAAAGGGAAACAAAACAAGTCCAAGTTTGTGAATAATTCTTATCATAGAATTAATAATGAAGAGTAATTCCGCTACCCTGTTTTATCAATTGATTTATAAATTGAACAAGTTTACCAGCTATAACTGAATAGGAAAAATGAGAAATAGCAAGCTTATATCCTTCTTGACTAATAAAAGTATATAATTTCTTATCTGTTATTAGTTGATTTATTTTATTGGCGATTTGTGATGGAGATTTATCATCAACTATTAATGCATGAATATTATCTTTTAAAACCTCATGACCTCCAACACCGCGTGAGATAATGACCGGCTTTTTAGCAGCCATAGCCTCAAAAGGAGAAAGACCCCATGTCTGCTCAACACTTACAAAAAGAAAAATATCTGAGTACTGGTAGTACCCAATAATCTCATTATTAGACTTAAAATCTGTGTCTAGAATAACATTTTTCTCAAGATCTAGCTTTCTAACAAGATTAACAATGAAATTGTAGTATTGCGGATCAAACTTATCACTCCCACTTATAATAAACTTTACTTCATGTCTATTCTTAATAATCTTCTCAAGAGCAAAAAGAGAATCCTCATACCTCCTATGGGGAAGAAAATGACCTATACTTAACAATATAAGCTCATTATTTTTAACAAAATCAAATTTTGAGCGCAATCTCTTCTCAATAAGATCTCTTCTATCTTTCTTAAATTCATCTATTCTAATGCCTGCTAATGGAAAAACGGTAGAATTAATATTATAAAATGAATCAAGCTGTTTTTTCATTTTATGAGTTGGAACTAAAATGGCATTTATTTTATTAATGTTTTTCGAATCAAAAAAATTATGAATTTTAAGCAAATACTCGAACCATTTATATTTATTGATAAGCAAACCAGGTTTCTCTCTATCTACAAGTGAAATTGGATCAAAAACGCTCCATACAACAGGAACGTTATATATTTCCTTATATAGAAGTGCAGGAATATAAGCAAGTGCTTCACTTGCATAGATAACATCATAGTCAAATCTTTTAAATAGTTTATAGAGTTTTTTTGCATTAATGTAGTAATCTACCCCAAGTAACAACCGGGCAAGAAGACTATTGTTATTTAGTATTGTATCTTTTGAATTAATTTCCTTTACACATTTAATATTTAACCCTTTTGTCAACTCAGGAAAGCAATCTTTTTTGTTCCAATAATAAGTATAGACATCAACTTTATTCCCTGCCTCTTGAAGTGCATTTGCGAGAGATAGGAACGCAGATGCGCTTCCGCCAGCGGCATTAAGTGAGAAAAAAATCATTGCTATATTCATAGTCTTCAATCTTTTCGTTGTACAAGAATACATTGAGCATGTCCTACACCGCCAAAAATAGTAATTAATATTGCAGGAAAGAAGAAAATAATAGTTAGAATTTTTAATTCAATTAACTTTAATCTATAAATATTTTTTTTCTTTACCTTATTCTTAGATTGCAGTGTTGCTTTTTGAATACCTGACTTCAGCCTAGCAATAAATGTTAATTTATCTGTTATTAATTTATCAAACCACACAGCCATATCGGTTGGATTAATTCCTTGTGTCTTATACGCTTTAATCTTATAACCATTGGATAAGAAAAGCGAATAAAGAGATTTTTTTGACCACCAAGTTAAATGATGAGGAGGTAAATCTCCATCCAGGGGTAAAAATCTTGGATGCGTATCTCTATTGGGTATACTAACAAAAACATATCCATCCTTCTTAAGATATTTTTTTAAATCATTTACATATTGTCTTGGATTTTCCAAATGTTCCAATACATCAAAAAAAGTAATAATGTCAAAAGGTTTTTTAACAAATTTTGTAATAACAGGAAGCTCACCACAATATACAGTGTCTAAATGAAAGAATTCTCTAGCTTCTTGAATAAGCTCTGGATTGATATCAATTCCATATGCTTTAAATCCTCTTTTTATTGCTTCTCTAACGAATAAACCATCTGCACAACCAATATCTAAAATTAGTGGTTTTTTCTTTTTTATAAACTTGGAGAAAAAATCAAAAAAACGATAATTTCCCCAAATAAGTCCTCTAATATTGATCCCTTCAACATTCCATGTATGATAAAGTTCCTCATAATAATGTTGATTTGTTTTTTTAATATATTTATCAAATTTAATATCGCAATTTTCACAATGGCATATTTCATATACCTTTTTCTTATATATCAATCTTTCAATTTTCTTTATTTTTATATTACAAATAATACACTTTATCATACTTTTTCTTTACCCAAAATAACAGCATCATTTTTTTAAAAAAAATAATCTTATTTTCTTATTTTGAAAATATTGAACAATTAATCTACCATTACATTTATTAGAACTATAAACTTAATAAAGATCACTTATTCTTGCTATCCTATATTTGCAATTATTACAGAGATAAAACGATCTCTATATTTAAGATTTAGAAAAATACAGAGCAATGAATATAATAATCCTGTTTTTATTCATTTTCTTGGTTTATTCTTCATAAAGTACGGATCATCTTATTTACAACTAAAAATAGACTGAGGTAATAAGGATGCCAATACAACTATATAAAATTTTGGCTTGATTAACAATAATCTTTTTTGAGATTATCAAGGGTAAGCCTCGTCTTGTCAACGTATTTAATCATTCAGCTATATTTGTCCTGTCAGACGACCCAAAAAGATAAGCATTCTTTGAGGGAATAAAGCTAAAGTAATAGAACCATAAAATTCTAGAGAAAGAAGTACTTCTTTTTTTTTATTAATTGCGAAAATTATATACTCAAAGAGTAGCAAAATACGATTTAGGTAACTACCTTTATATCGTGCAGCTAACCTAACAAGACCTCCATTCAGTGCAAAGAGATAATCAAGCAAAGCATCGAAACAGTATCTTTCGAAATCATAAGAAAAGAATATTTTTTTAGTTTTAATAAAACTAAAAAGCAGTTGAAGAAACTGCAGATATTCTTTAAGAAATTTTCCTGATCTATTAAGGCTTGATCCCAAATTTTGGTGGACACGATATTCAAAAAGGGGTTTGTCAATAACAATCACAGGATATAAAAGACATATTTTTGATTCGATAAAGATGTCATGTGATACAGGTACTTCCTCTGAAGACATCCCCAACTCAATAAGAATCTTCTTATTAAACAATGTTGAAGGGAAAGACGTATTAAATTTATATTTCCCTCGTATCTTCTTCCCATATAAAGTAAAGTTATAAATAAACTCTTTTGGTTCAAGAAGTATATATTCTTTTCCTTCAAGCTGTCTTGCGGGTTCTGATATGAGCTTTCCATCTTCATTAATATTTGCAGATTGAGGTACAACAAATCCTATTGTTCTGTCACTATACACAGATAATGCATTTACCATCTCCTCAAGCATTGTTGGTCTCATTCTGTCATCATCTGAAACGTGCATAATCCAGTCCGCCTTAGCAAGTTTTGTTCCTTTATTCATGGTTTTGATATAGCCCAAGTTTTTTTCGTTTTTTACAGATTTTATCCGTTTGTCAGTGAAACTTCTTATAACATCTTCTGTTCTATCTGTTGATCCATCATTAATAATAATTAGCTCGAAATTTTTATACGTCTGATCGAGAACTGAACGGATTGTTTCAGAAAGAAAATGAGAACGGTTATATGTTGGGATACAAATTGAGAGAAAAAGGTTATTTTTTTCCATACACACAAATATTATTTGCTGACGATAATCGAGCCATACGAAGAGACAATTCATAAAAGGGGGCAATGATAATATTTGCTATCCTTCTACTCATAGAACTCCGAAAAAGCGTTGCAATCAATGGAAAAATTGTTAAAAGTTCATCTATAGTAAAGATGTAAGTATTGTTCACTTTATAATTTACTTGAGAGAAACGTTTCCTAAATCGTTCTAACGTTTTATTGGGAGTCTCAAGTCCAATATGGCCATCAAAATCAACCCAATATTTCTTATATAAATTCCTTTTCCGAAGATAGCGTGTGAGCCAGTTATCGCCATCTGTTTCGCAAGAAAATACAAAGAATCCTCCCTTTTTAAGAACTCGTTGTACCTCATCCAAAAAATGATCTTTGTCTTTATATGCGATATGCCCATAAACTTCAGAACAGAAAACAATATCAAATGTATTATCTGGAAATGGGTATCGTTTTGAGAGATCAACGACTTTTGCTTGACTGTAAATCTTTTTAGCATTTGCAATACTTGACTCACTAATATCTACTCCATAGACTTCACCTCGAAGAGTTAAATCTTTAATCCCTCCTCCGCAGCCAACGTCAAGAATCTTTAATGGATTTTTTCCTTTTTCATTCATATATGAATCAAGAAAACCTAAAAGTCTTCTAAGAACAATCGTTGTTGGTGATACATAAAAATAAACTTTCTCCAATGCTGAAAGATTCGTATAATCATGAAGCGTTGTATATCTTCCCTCATTTAATTCTTTATAAGTTTTTGCCATATTTCTGTAAAAAAGTACCTAAAATAAATAATCTCCAAATTTTTGTGCCATGATCAGCCTTATTTTGCTTAAGTTCATTCCACATTGTAAAAATATATTCTTTATTAAACAATGCTTCCGGCAGAGAGGCAAGTGATTTTTCAACATCGCCTTTAAAATTATTTGCAAGCCATATGTTTAGTGGAAGCCCAAAACCCATTTTACGACGATAAATAACATCTCCTGGAAGATATTTGCGGGCAATCGCCTTAAGAAGTATCTTATTTTTTCTCATAGTAAATTTATATTTTGAGGGAAGAGAAAAAACATATTCAGCTAATTCCTTATCAAGAAATGGGCTGCGTACTTCAAGTGATTGCGACATAGACGCACGATCTGCCTTAACTAGATACCAGTCAGGCAGTTGAATCATAGCATCAAGAAAGAGCAATTTATTGCCAAAGTCAGTCTGTATGAAATCGCTCGCTAGTTGTTTAGCTTCTGAGAATATCTCATCTTCTGAAACCTCAGTACTATTTTTTACTAAAGAAGCCAACTCAGAAAATGTAAAACTACCGCTCCCCCAAATAAAATGCCTACTATAATCTTTTAATTTAACACCATGTATCAACTTCTTATAAATATTTTTTCTTACAGGAGTAATCGGGAGCATATCGATAACCTTTTCACCTTTCTCTCCTGCCCTAAGAAGAAAAAAAATTAGTTGATTTTCTAAAAACTTTTGTGCATTGTATTTAGGATATCCTCCAAATAGTTCGTCTCCTCCATCACCACTTAGTGCTACTGTCACTTTTTTTCGTGTTTGTTTCGCAACAAATGTAGTTGGTAGTAAAGAAGCATCTGCCATTGGCTCATCCATAAATGAGAGTACTTCATGGAGTAACGGCAGTGCTAGGGAATCTTTAAAATTGAAGAAGTTATATTTTATTGCCAGCCTATCTCCAACAAGCCTTATGTATTTTGATTCATCAAATTGTTTATCATCATATATTACACTAAACGTTTCAATTCCTGGATGAAACTCTGAAGCTATTGCCGTCACAAGACTGCTGTCTATTCCGCCTGATAAAAAGCTCCCTATAGGAACATCAGCAATGAGTCGTTTTTTTACTGACTCTCGAAGAAGCTCCTCTGTATTATTAATTGCATCTTCAAATGAAATATCCTTCAAAGTAAGAGAATTCATATGCCAAAATCTGTATGTTTTTGTAATTTTTAAATTTGTTATGTCTATCTGTATTACTGTTGCTGGAGAAAGTTTATTAATCTCTTTATATATACTCTTGGGTGATGGAATATATCCATACATTAAAAATTTACGTATTGACTGATCATCAACAATTACTTTCTCTTTTAGATTGTTAAATGCAAGGAGTGCCTTGAGTTCTGAGCCAAAGAGCAGATCTTGCTCGTCAAAATAATAATATAGAGGTTTTTTACCAAAATGATCACGAGCAAGGATCAGAGAGTTTTGTCTAACATCAAAAAGCGCAAAAGCAAACATTCCTAGAAGTTTATCTACGATCTTAATTCCGTATGCTTTATATCCTTCGAGGATAACCTCAGTATCAGATGCTGTCTTAAATTTATGTCCTTTTTTCTTTAATGTATTTTTTAACTCCTGGTAATTGTATATCTCACCATTAAAAATGATCCAGTACTGCTGAGTGTGATCACTCATCGGCTGATTAGCTTCAGGATTAAGATCAATAATAGCCAAGCGTTTTTGTCCAAAAATAAGTGTCTTTTCTCTTACTGTGAATTTTTTTACACCTTCTGAATCCGGTCCGCGATGGGAGAGCGTTTGAAGTGCTTTTGAAAAATTAGCAATATAATCTTTATTCTCTGTTATTGTTCCAAGTATTCCACACATATATGTTTCTTACTTATCAAAGATAAAACCCTTCTAAATCACTTGTTTATTTGAGGTTTATCCAAAAAATCATCTTATATCCATCCACGGTTGCTTTTATATGAGTAAAAAGAAAATCGCTTCGTCTATAGTAGATAAATAACAGAGAATATACAATAAGAAAAAGTGGATAAAAGAGAAAAAACAAACTAACTTTATCAAGTAGCGTCCCATGCCTTCCTACATGAAGTCCTCTATTTCGTTGAAAATAATAAACCCGTTTGGTATTTTCAAATCCTAAACTCCGAAGAAAATTCTTATGATATTCAGGGACATCGTGAAAGCATATCGCCTTTACATCTGTAGCAATAAACATCTCAGGAAATATTCTCTTAATACGTTTAAAGAGATCAAATTCGGTTCCATTCATGTATACAAATTCATCAAACCATCCAACCGCATCTCCAACATTTTTCCGGACCATAAAACAGTTATGGAGATTCTCAGTTACGATTAACCGACCATCAATGAGTTCTCTTTCTTCGTACGCTCGTTTAAATACTGGAATTGTTGTTAATAAATTAAGTTTTGATCCTATAAACCATAACTTATTTTTCTTAGAAAAGTAGTATGTTGCCGGTCCAACAGCAAGAAGGAAAGGATAAACCTCCATTGTCTCAACCATTTTCTCTATCATATATTTTTCGACAACATTATCGTCATCAATGAAGAGCACAAGCTCTCCGTTACTTTTTTTCGCACCTTGTGTTCGTGAATATGCAAGACCCTTTGTTGACTTATTATTGATGATCGTATACTTCCGATTCTTTACTCCTGATAATGGTTTGAGACTGTCATTAATAATTAGTACTTCCACATTTGAATATGTGGACTCCTCTATAGACTTAAGAAGTCTTTTTAAAGCTTCTTCTCTGTCTTTGGTTGGAATAACAATAGATACAAGTGGTTTTTTCATGAAAAATATTTTTGACGGAAATATCCTATTTTATATGGCACACCTTTTAATATTAAAAGGAGAAAAGATGCAATACTGGCTTTTATTAAACCTCTTTGAAACATCCCTGTTCGAAACCTCTCTTTTTTGGATATAAGTTCATTATATTTCCCATACCGCGCATTTACGCTTGTTTTTCCCCAGCGATAAAACTTACGCCAAATTTCACTGAGAGAATTTGGCTCAATATGAGATACGGCATTTGGGACAATACCAACTCTTTGACTAAGGTTCCACGCTTCAAAATAAATTATGGCATGATCTTGTCCTCCAACAGCTTTAAGAAGCTCAGAAGGGATAGCGGAGAACGCTTTTTTCAGAATGGATGTCTTGTAAAAACGAGGAAGCATAACACCTGTATATGGACTAAAATCCTTCACTGAATGGATAAGCTCTCGATCTAATTGAAAAAGCTTCTCAAAAAAATTTTTTGGCTTATAGACTTCCTCTTCAAGAATTAGCATATCGTATCCTTGCTTATCCATAAGAGTCACAGCTCTTTCGATTGCTCTCTGATCTAAGATTTGATCGCTATCAAGAAGCAAAACATACTCTCCGTTTGCTTGCTTCACTCCCTCAAATCTTGCTCCAAGCAACGCATAAGGATAGGAAAAAATATTTGTAATTCCCATATCTTTCGCTATATCGATAGTAGAATCCACAGATCCGCCATCAATGATATTTATCTCTATATTTTTATAACTTTGATTTTTTATTGCATTAAGACAGGATTTTAAAAATTTAGCGCTATTTAACGTAGGAATCGAAATAGTAACTAAAGGTTTTCTCATAATGATTCTATTAATGCAAGACTCTGCGATGTAGCCTTATCCCATTTCAAATTCATAGCTAATTTCCTTGCGTTTTTCTGAAATTCTCTCAATTTTTCTTTATCTTGATAGAGATATACTGCTTGTCTTCCTAACTCTTCAGGAGTGTTTTTTGAAACAATAATTCCTGTTTTATTATGTCTAACTGAATCACGAAGCCCTGAAACATTATACACAACAGCTGGTGTCTCCTGACTAGCGGCCTCAATAACGACAAGACCCCACCCTTCTTTTATCGATGCGTGTAAGAGGATATGCGCTTTTCTCATTAAAGTATATTTTTTTTCTTCACTCACTTTCCCAAAAAAAATAATATCTCTAGATGAAACTTTTTCAGCTTTATTTTTCAATAAACGTAAATACGATTTTTCTCCGTCTCCAACTATCCATAATTTAGCATCTGGTAATGAACGTTTAATAACGTTAAAGGCATCTATGACATCCTCAACACCTTTCATCTTTACTAATCTACTGACAAATATAAAAACAGGAGTGTCTTCTTTAGACACCTTTTTTATAGGTACAAATGCAAGTCCATTATGAATAACATAAATTTTTCTAATTCCAAATTTTTCTAAATCATATTTTGTTGATTGGGATACCGTCATAAAAGGAATTTCTTTGTAAAAGGAAAAACATATTTTTTCTAGCAAGTGACCAAATTTATTTATTGGAAATGGGAACATCTTATTCCAGATATCGCCTGCAACTTCATGAATAAAAGCTAATTTTTTTTTGCGGACAAATAAAGGTATCATGTATGGAAGACCATGTATTTGATCTATGACAAGGTCATACTTTTTCCCATTAAAAAAATAGTGATACATAACCCAAAAAAATTGTGTAATGACATTACCTCTACGAATGAAGCGAATACCATCCCTTGTTTCTTCCTTCTTGCTCTTTGGGAAAGCTGTAGTAAACCAGTCTAAAGAGTGACCTGCCTTGACCCATGCTTTCGCATGCTCTAAGGTTACTATTTCAGCTCCACCAGACTTGGGATTCAATGGATCTCTCCAGTTTAACAGTAAAATATTCATAGAGATAAATAGTAATCCATAATTAGTTTACGATGAGCATAAAACGCAAATACTTAGCAAAAGCGTTTTATTTCGCTGTTCGTAAAGTTTCAATTCTACGCTAAAATACAATTTTGCGTGATTAATTACCTTGATAAATAAATTAAGCAACCTCTCGTAGTTAATTATCGATGGTAACTTTTTAGTATAAGCAAAGTAAATTATTGGTAAAGACAGAAGAGATTTCAATATATAGTCTGTTATTTTATATGCTTCGACTTTTAAATATTTTTCAATTATATAAAGAGTTGGAAGAATAACTCCTCTTATCAATGGGAGTATCAATAAACTAAATGTATCTTTTGCAAAAAATTTAGCTATTCTATGAATAGGATTTTCAAACAAAGTATCATTCATCAATCTTATTCGGACGTCAGACATAATATTGTTTTCTATTTTTTTTGAATTTGATTATCATAATAACGAAGGACACGAAGTCGGTAGAAAACTGCAAATGTATCCCAAAGCATAAGAAGAACAACTTTCCAAAAATTTCTATTTGTTATAGAGCTGGCATTGTTAAACTGAAGCTTTATTGGAGCCTCATAAATTCTGCTGAATCCCCGATAATTAGCCACTGCCAATACTTCAACATCAAATGCAAATCGCTTAACAACTAGAAGAGGAAAAATATCTCTAACAACCTTTTTCTTAAAGAGTTTTATTCCTACCTGAGTATCCCTAACCTTCAAGCCAAAAAGAAGACGTATAAGTGATCTGTATCCCCAAGAAAGAACTTTTCGCCAAAAAGGATAATTAACTTGTGAGACGGGATGAAGCTTACTTCCAATAATGATATCTGCATTGTACCAAATCATATGATTAATAAGCATAGCTATTCCTTCAGGATGGATATCTAAATCACCATCAATAAATCCTACTACATCTCCGTCTGCATTGAGCATACCATGCCGTACAGCAAAACCTTTGCCTTTGTTTTCTTCGTATCCAAGGACCTTAAAGTTTTTTTGCCTAATCTTCTTTAGTATTTCATAAGTTTTATCATGAAATCCATCTACTACAACAACTAGCTGAAAAAGATATGGGAGCTCTTCTAGAGCTTTGCGGAGAATTTTAAGATTTTTGACTATTGTTTTTTCCTGCCTATAAGTTGGAATAACAATGGATATTTTCTTAATCTTTACCATGCCATAGATAATATACCAAAAAGATGATAAGAAGTAATAGAGAAATAGAAAAAAGAATTGCGATCACATGAAAAATTGTCTGGTGAAAGATACTAATCAATATTACTTGTAACACAGCAGCAGCCAAGGTCACTTTATAAACTCCCATCCTCCCAGTAGATAAATAAAAATTGTTAAAAAGAAATGCCAAGGAAAATGCAAGAATATAAAGCGAAAAGAAACCTAAGTAACGTCCAACTTCCTGATAAGAAGCTGAAGGGAAGAAAATTTTAACAACAAAATCAGGAATAGCAAAGTAAATAAAGGATAGAGCTGTAGAAAGTACAGCAATGAGACCAAAGGCTAAGACAACAACATTAAATAAGCGTTGTTTTCTCTCTTTTCTAAATGCTATCAGAGGGAAAAATACTGCATTAATTGGACTTGTAAAATAAAATATCGCTTTACCCATCAATGAGAGAGCAGCATATAATCCTGATTCATATGCACCAAAGAAATGTCGAACCAGCATGATATCTGTGTTCTGAAGAATAGTAAGTCCTATGCCTGATAAGAAAAAAGTGACTGAAGAATTAATAAATTCTTTCTTAAAAGCCTGTTCATTAAATGACTGCATCTGCTGTTTTTCTACTAAATTGCGAAAAAGATAATAATACAAGATTAATGTCTGCAAGGCTCCACCCACAAGAATTCCTATAAAGGGACCTAAAATCGAGTATCCAAGAAGAATTAAGATAACAGCGACAACAAGTTTTATTATGGGCTGAGATATAATTATCGTCGAGAGAAATACAAACCTCATTTTACCTTGAATAAATCCTTGAGGCAAAGAAAGCATTAATGAAAAAAACGACGAAAATGCAATGAGTATAACAAAAATATGATTTGGAACATGGAGAAATCTTCCAATCAAAGGAGAAATTATTATAAGTATAAATAGGATTAGTGTTGAAAATATAGTTACATATTTGGTTCCGATCAGTATCACAGCCTGCTCTCCTTTCTTATTACCACTGCCATGATAAGTTGCTGTGAAACGAGTAATAACATTTCCAAATGCAATTGCAAAAATTGCAGACAAAATAAATAGCGATGAGAGTGATGAAAGAAGACCATAATCTGCAACACTAAGCATTCTTCCCATCAATAAATTAAACAGATAATTAATAATATTGGCTAAAAAAGTTCCAATAAAAATTATTGTACTTCCAGATATTAAAGGATGTTTAACAACTTTTCTGATTTTCTCTTGCATAAAACTAAATTACGTTGCTGATTTAATTGAACTAGTATAAATTTGCAATGTTCTCTCTGCTGTTTTCTGCCAGGAAAACAACTTAGATCTTTCCAATCCTTTTCTACTAAGTTCCTGCTGAAGTTTGGGGTTATCAAAAATTTCTCTCATCCCTTTTGCTATGGCATCTTCATTATAAGCATCAACATAATACACAGCATCTCCTCCTACTTCAGGAAGCGATCCCTCTCTTGAACTAATCACTGGAGTACCACATTGCATAGCCTCAACTACTGGAAGTCCAAAACCTTCATAAAGAGAAGGCATAACCAGCATACTAGCCAAATTCATCAGAGCTATTAAATCATCATCAGGAACAAATCCAAGTGCTTGAACTGATGAATATCTCAGAAGAAGATCTTTTACTTTTACAAGGTCTTGATTCCAGGGGTGATTTCTATCGAAAGACTTTTGAACAATGGATTTTCCAACCAAAACAAGTGGAATTTTCGCTTTCAAAGAAGCTTGTATGATACGTGGTAGATTCTTATTCCAGGTAACATCTCCAACATACAAAGCAAAAGAGTTGGGAAGATTATATTTTCGTCTTAGTTGCACCTCCCACATTCCCTTACTAAATCTTCTAAACTCCTCTCCAGCTGCTAAATAAACAACATGTACCAAATTTTCAGGTATGCCTACCAAATTAATTACATCTTTTTTTGAAGACTCAGAGTCAACAATTATTGCATCAGCTTTTTTTAGAATTTGCTTATTAATTTGCCAGTAAATCATTCCTTTTAGACCTGCGGGAAAGTGAGAGGGAAATTTGATTGGGATCAAATCATGTACAGTTATAACTGTTGGCAATCTTTTTCTGATGGGCAAAGAGAGAAAAAATGGATCAAAATATGGATAATGTACTACATCAACCGGATGATGTAATGTTTTTCTATTAGTGAAATAAACATATGAATACTCAGGATAATATCTCTGAAGTGCATCTTTTAGGTGGGAAAGATAAAATCCAACTCCTCTAACTTTATGACCACTTTGAAGAGGTGAAATATCTAGCGCAATTTTCATTTTCTTGCCTTCCAAAACATTGCCACACATGTTCTCAAGCAGTAAATCATAATCAAAAATAACGCTGGGAGAAGGATCACAAAATAACGAGCTGACATATACCCCGTCTGAAGGATAAAAATATAAAAAATTGTCCATGCGATGACAATATCCAGTGCTTTATTACGATATTGAGCATATTTGGTATAAAAAAATAATACGAGTATAAAAGAAATAAATGACAATGGCCAAGTTATTTGCCATTGATCATCTGACATGATACTTGCATCCCACCATGAATACCATTTATTAAAGAGAAATAAAGGGAAAAAAGTAAAAAATTTGGTAAGATGACCTTGATTGTAGAGGAAAATCCACTTTTGTATTCCTAAAAACTCTTGCAGAGGGTATCCTTTAAAAAGAACAGGAATATACATAGAAAGTAAAATCACAGGTGCAATCAGCAAAGTAACTAAATACCAACTAAGTTTTTGAAAATTTTTTCTTAAAAATAAAACAAGTAAAGCAGCCGCAATAAGAGTAATACCAAGACCAAAAAACTTAACTGAGATAAATCCTCCTAGCATACAATTTGCTAGAAAAAAATATTTTTTATATTTTGATGTATTTTCGGCTTTATTAAAAAAGAGAAAAAAACTCAGAAGAAAGACAAGTTGTAAAATATCTAACAGCGGAGTAATCAGTAATTGGTTCAGATATAAAGATTCGAATGAAAGAAGTAAAACAGGCAGCAAAGCAAGAAAGGATGATGAAAATATTTGCTTACCCAGTAAATATAATAAAACTAGAGATCCAATACCTGCAACCAATGTAAAAAAGTTTTCATTATTAAAAAGCAAAATAGATAATGCAATAAGATATTTACCTAAAGGTGGTTGTTCTGGATTGACAAGTATCGGACTTACTCCTTGAAGTAAAGAACCTGCTGCAAATGCATAAACATACTCATCACGAATAAAGTTACCTTTTTTATTGGCATATACCGAATCATAATACATTTTTTTCAAAGCTGGAAATCTCTCCCAATAATTAAAAGATGTATATATCCCATTTGCGTAAAAAATCGTACCCCCAACATTCACCAAAATTAATATGAAAAAGATAATCGTCAGAAATTTTTTTAAATACGGTATATTCATACTTCTAAAAACGATTATGCCATTTCCATGCTGATGAAACTATGGTATAAAGATCTGAATAATGAGGAACAAACCCCAAATCCCCTTTAATTCGGCTCACGTCAGCAACAAGCCTGTCTGCATCTCCTGGACGTCTTTGAACAATATGGATCTCTAATTTCTTACTGGCTACTTTCTCAACCATCTCAATTACCTCTTTATTGGAATAACCTCTACCAGTACCAACATTATAGATATATCCACCTTCATCTTTGGATATTTTCTCAAAGCCTCTGATATGGGCATCAACTAGATCTATAACATGGATATAGTCACGAATACATGTACCATCAGGTGTGTCATAGTCATTTCCATAAAGAAAAAAAGGCTTTTTATTGATAAGTGATTGTATTGCCAGAGGAATGATATGTGTTTCAGGATGATGATCCTCACCCATACTTCCATCAAGAGCTGCTCCTGCTGCATTAAAATACCTAAGTACAACGTATCTCAAATGATGAATTTTTTGATACCAAGCAAGAATTCTCTCAACCATTAGCTTGCTCTCACCATACGGATTCTGAGGATTTTTGGGATGATCTTCAGGTATGGGAATGACAGTTGGATTACCATATACCCCAGCTGTTGAAGAAAATATAAGTTTGTTTACTCCTCCATTTACCATACAATCTAAAAGAGTAACTGTTCCTAAAATATTATTACTGAAATACGCACCCGGTTTTTCCATTGATTCTTTCATTGATATATAAGCTGCAAAATGAAAAACACCATCAAAAGTATGTGAAGCAAAAATTGACCTAACAAACGTAATATCCAAAAGATTACCCTCAATAAAAGAGGCGCGTTGATCAATAGCATTCCTAGTCCCCCTCTCAAAAGAATCAAGGACTAGCACCTCGTGACCCTCATCCAAAAGACGTTTGGTCATAAAACTTCCTATATATCCTGCACCACCTGTAACAAGAAACTTCATGATGAACTAATTGTAGCAAATACTACTGAGCTTAGCTATTTATGTTCTCGGCGAATTATCACCGTACCATCGGGAATCCTCCAAGTTGATGTAGTTTTGTAAATCTCATTTTTCGTTCTGAAATTGATGAAATTTTCTTTTAACTCGTCTTTAATAGGTGGAATAATAAGATAAACCAAATCCTTATTTTTAGGATTATTACCAGGATCAAAAGGAACATCTTTATTTGCAAGCCATTTAAAAAGGTATGCATACTCATACGTATAAATCGAGTCATTGTAAGCAAATATTACATAGTCTTTTTCCTTTGCATCCTTTATTATTAATTGGGCTACTTTTGCTTTGGAAGCAAATCCTGGAAGTAGTAAAGGATTTTGCGATAATGATTGAATAAAACCAAATATATTAATAACTACAACAATTATAGCCCAAAGAAAAAAACTGTATCGAATTGTTGAGAATTTTCCAAGTAAAAGCAAAAGGAAAAGAAAAATAATTTCTGTACCTCTTAAATGATAATCCCAGACTGGATTTTTGGATGAAAGATAAATAGTAATAACTCCTATAAAAAAAGACAGGAGAAGAAGCAGCAATGATTTTTCCTTTTCTGTGAATTCCCTTATTTTTAAAACTAAAAGAAAAATCGAGAAGAATATTCCTATTTCAACAATTGGTAAAGGCAAAAAAAGAAATGAAGCGAGCCGTTTAAAGAATTCAACAAGAATTGCTTCATCTGATAAACCCTTTACACTAACAACAGATCCCTTTGCAGTCAATGTTGCTAGTATTGTCTGAACTTGTTGAAATCCATGACGTAGCTCAAATATAAAGAAAGGAAGAAAAACTATCAATAATCCAATTAGAAAACAAATAAAAAAAATTACATTCTTTCTGAAGTATGTTAAAAATGATTTTTCAGTCTGAAAATGTCTAATAAATTGAATTACTGCATAAAGTAATATCCCCACTAATAATCCAATACCTAATGAAATATGAAAATTGAGTACGAGTCCAAGTAATCCACCTAATATCAAGAAATTTACATAGTCTGATCTTGTGGGATGCCGTAAATCAGTATTGATGAAAAAATAAAGAAGAAAAACTAGCAACACTGGTGCTAGATGTGGATTCCAAGCAGAGGTACTATAACCAATTCCAAAGGAGAAAACAAAAAGTATCCATCCACTCAAAATGCTTAATTTTGCAAAATATTTACTAAGTTTGAAAAGTATAAAAGGTATTCCAACAAAATAAGGAATTGTGAATACGAGAAAAATAACTATTCGCGGATCTCTACTGATAAAAAGAGCAAGACTTAAAATCCATATCCAATACGGACCATAAAAAATACCTGGAATACCAGATGGTGGTCCAATAAGACTTATTTTGGAATGATTTTCCCATCCAAGAAGAAAATCACGAGCTGGGTCGTCCCAAAAAGGAAATGAACCGTCTATTAAAATCTTAATAGCAATCAATCCAGGAAAAAGAACTGAGATAACATACAAAAATAACCACATGTGTTTTTGTTCTAATAATTTTTTATTAAAAAAATTAATTTTCCTCATTGCTTCCACCACTCAAGATTTGTTACATATACTGACTTTGGAGTAATAATACGCCATCCATTTTGATTTAGTTCCTTAAAATTTACCTGAGAGAAATCAAAAACATTTGGTATCAGCTCTTTGCCTACATTTTGAGGAAGCCGACACGTTGTATTTGTGCTAACAAGTCCTATTTTAAAACCATGATCAGATAATTTTTTTTGTCTATAAAGGAAAAATGCCAAACCTTGCGCTCGATTTATTTCAATATCTTGACAATTATATAAAGAGTAAGACAATGAAGGAAATTTTTCACTGAGTCTTTTTGCCTCATTTTTTATGCTCATATGATCTACTCTATCATTTAATCTTTGTAGGTCCTCTGGAATGATAAAGAAAATTTGTAATGCAATTGCAATAAATGCAAAAATTTTAGTTAATTTATTCTGAAAAAGATACCAAAAAGTACTTCCAATAAATATCATTAAAAGAGGATGGAGAAAGAAAAGATAATAGTGTTCTCTTGATCCTGAATAATAACGAAGTCCTACAAAGAATATTATAAATATTCCTCCTAATAATAAATAATCAGATGGTAATTTATTTTTTAAAAAGTAATAGACATGTACTCCTACTCCAAGGATGGCATAGAGAATACCCATAGTTTTGGGTACACCCAAAACATATGACCAGAATGTTGGCCAAAAACTCAAAAGATATATTTTCCAACTATTTGGTATATATATTCCACTGCCTCTTTTGGCAATAAAATCTACAATCCCCCAAAAAGTATGCCAATGAGATAAAAAATTAAAATACAAAAGAGGCAAGACTGTTATAACAAGACCTATAAAAAAAATAGCAATTTCTTTAACAGAGTTGCGAAAATTGAGAGCAAACGCAACTGCCGGAAGAATAAGCAAAGGTAACATTTGATAATGATGATTTATTCCTATACCTAGAATTATTCCCCACACAAAAGAAAACCATAATGGCTGTTGTTTTTGTATATAAAGAAGAAAAAAGAGTACACTCAATGCAGCATGTACACTTACCAAATTGGGATTACTAAGACCTGCAGTTGGACCAACTTGCGCTGGTGATACAGCGGCTATCCCAGCAAGAATAACACCAAGTTTTTCATCACGAAGTACCAATCCAATGAAATACATTACAACAATAAACAATAACGAAAACAAAGGAATAAAATAAAATGGAGCATAATCAAAAGGTAACAATAACTGAAAAATTATCAAGAAGTAGTAATACCAAGGTCCAAATGTAAAAGAGCCAATACCTGAATGCGGTCCAATTAATGGAAAAGCCAAGTTTTCTGCGCCGTATATTGTAATTAGTACGTCTCTTGTTGGATCTTTGTCGAATCCAAAACGATCTGGGGTATTATAAAAGCGAAGCAAAAATCCTAAGAAAACGATAATCAAAAGAAGCAGGAGATAAGGTTTTTTAAAAAAAATACTAACTCTTTTCATTTTTTAATAAAAAAAGCAACAATATAAGACGATGGGAATCGAAGAGCAGAAAAAAATGAAAAAACTAATCCTTGCCACGAATCCATAAACCCTTTATGTCTAACATATGTTAGAATAAACCAATATAGTGGCAAGATAATAAGATAATTGATAGCAAGCAAGGGATTAAAAATATTTTTTTCCTCTCTTATCTGATGAGCAATAAAAACAATATACCTTTTCCATTTAGAAAGATAATGTAAAAAATCCCGATAAGGATAATGTAAAAGCGGATTAGCGAGATAACCAACCTCACCGTCAACGACTGCTTGTTCATGAACGTCTTTTTGTGGAAGCCTCCCTTTTCCTCTCTTATAAAGACGCAGAGTATAATCAGGATACTGTCCTCCTTTTAGCAAAAATCTTCCTAAAAACCAGTTTTTACGAGGGATCCAATATCCATTGATCGCTTTTTTCTGATCAGTAATCTTTTCTTTAATCTCCTTCACCAGCTCCGCTGATACACGTTCATCAGCATCCAGTTGAAGAATCCAATCTTCAGTTGCCTTATCTATTGCTTTTTGTTTGTTAATATGAAAATTGGGATTATTTTCAGTAATGAAAACTTTTGCGCCGAATTCTCTTGCTATCTCAACAGTTTTATCCTTTGAACTGCCATCAACAATCACAATTTCATCTGCCAAATTCTTTACTGATTCTAAACATTTACCGATGTTCTCTTCCTCGTTATAGGTTGCTAAAACAACTGAAATTGTACTCATAAAATAATTGTAATCTATAAATTAAAGTATGACTACTCAAAATTAAATTTTAATTATTAATTTGATAGATAACGACTTCTTTATTTTCAAATATCTTTTTAATGAGATTATCATCACGTTCAAAAAGTAATTGTTGATCAGGATTTTTCTTTAAATAAATTACATTTATTCCTAAATTGCGTGCAATCCCATGAAACTCAGGTGAACTCTTAGAGTCAAAAAGTTTATGTAACTCTTTTTCTCTATATGCTACTGGCTGATTATGAGTCTTTTGCAATCCAGTTCCACTAAGATATGTAAATCTGTCAGAAAAAAAGGAAACATAAGGAGTCTCTTGATCTATATTGTCTTTTGGATGCGATTGAACAATTGCAGATTGAAGTGTGCTTTCTCTAATGAAATTTAAAGCTTGTAGCTCAGAATTGGTAATAAGTGTCGAACTAGTATTCTGAGGAGTAAAAACTGTTGGCAAATAATTAATAGTCTCATAAACCACACGTGGTATTGTCACAAAAACAAGCACAAAAGCAAGTATCGCTAAAATAAAATTATTTGTAAAAGAAAGCCTTTCAATAACAATTGCTGATAAAATGCTAAGTATTACTGTTCCTACCACAAAAAAATTAAAAACATTAAATCCTCCTGCTTCTTGCAATGTATATAAGCCCAAGAGATGAAAAATGAGAAGTCCAGGCATAAAAAAAAGTATGTTCTTCCAGCCAAGTTTCTTATAGATATTTTTTCCTAGAAAAAATCCTATCAGTCTCGTACCATGAATAGATATCAATGCAACTAGTATTGCAATCATGTCTAATACAAGAAGATTTCTTATATTCCTTGCTTGTTCATAAACCTGCCTTCTTAGCCACCATTCATCCCAATTAAGCCCTCCTGGTCCTAAAAATATCTTTGGCCATTCTAATGGATACCAATTCAGTCCACCCGCACTCTTATTGGGAGGAAAATAAATCAACGCACTTACTAACACAAAAAAAGCTAGAAGAAATAAATAATTACTATTCTCTTTAACCGCAAATATCCCAGACTGAACAAACGACTTTCCCCTTAACCTTGACGCAAAAGCTATTAAAATTAATGCAATCCCAATCAATAAGAGACCGATAGCTGTGAAAATACCATAATACACCTTGATCCCAAAAAGACTTGCAAATAAAAGTACCGTCAATATCCCCCACAATACTCTTTTTTCTTTAAGCCAATATTGGAGTGTTATTATACTTGTGAGGAATACAGGACGCGCCATAGCATTTGGCATATTGAGAAATTGAGTTGCACCATTATCAATCGCAGGGGCTGCAAAGCTCAGTTTTTTATGTACGAAAAGCATCAGAAGATATGCTCCATCACCTGCGAAGAAAAGGAAAAATATTGCCCATACTCCTGCTCTTGATGAAAATCCAAGTGATCGCACAACTTGATAGCCTGCAATTGCAGTAAGCAAAGAAAGCATTATAGGCATATACTGAAAAAAAACATGGGTTGTTGGAAGATGCCAAATTCTTATCAACTCAGCAATTATAAGATCCGACCAATAATGATAATTAGTAAGAGGATGATCAAATGCTCCAGGCTCAAAAGGGGGAAAACGGTGTATTATACCCCTAATAAAAGCAAGATGCATTATTCCATCGACTCCATTAACTCCAAAAAATCTTACTCCTTCTGAATATCGTGTTCCAGATGCTACAACAGGAATAATTTGAACTATTATTCCTAAAAATACTAGAAAAGCTAGAAAAACATTTCTTCTGATCCAAAGTAAGCCTTCAACAAAATAAAATGGCAACAAGAGATTTCTTTTATAAGCAAAAAAAATCATCAATAAAAGGTAGATATATGTTAAAAATCTAAGTTGCAAATATCCCAAAAAATAACCTTGCATTCCCCAAAGGACCATCCCAAGTATAGTTGGCAGAAGTATCTTCATTCCAAGCGAGTTAAATTTCAAAAAAGAGAGGACAATGCTACCTGGCAAATAAAAAGTTAAATAAGCACTTATTATAAAAACAAGAAAAAATATCCAAAACTGAAAACTGAAAAGTGGATAGAAGTCCATAACTAGTTATTAACAGAAGCAATAAATTGATTGGCAATAAGTTTTTCTATTACGTACGAAAGTTTCTCTTTTCTAATATACAATCTCGTTTCTAAGTCAATTTTATCAGTAATAGGAACTAATGATACATATCTTTTCTCTTTTTCATTCATTTGTTGCAAAGTTATATAATTTCTATTTAAGTAATCAAGAAAGAATTGTCCATACATTTCAGGACTTCTACCCAGAATAAAAAAATTTTTTTGAAAATAAATAATAGATGGTTTGGACTTCTCTAACTCTTCTATAAAAGCCTTCCTAATTTCAGGTGAATATCCCATTCCAGGAATAAAGATATGATACCTAGATGCTGGACGGCCATGAATATAAAAAAGTTCCTTAAAATCAAACGGACCTACCCATACCGGCTCATTAACAGCAATTAGTTTATTGATAATAGGTGCAAGAATTGGACGATCATAGATTAATGGGGCTTTACCCATGTATTTGTCATATGTACGATTAAAGAATTTTTGAAAAAGAAACATTGTTGAGAAAAATGAATAAATACTCACGGTAAGAAATATCACTCCATAAATAATATTTCGACCTATCTTTTGTTCGTTATTTAGATCTTTGTAGAGTTCAAGAAGCAAAAATGGAGTAGATACTAAAGCCATCATGATATAAACCGCTGCTTGATAATCAGTTTCTTTAGAGTTTAATGGATCAGAGCGTGCATTTGCGTATATAAGTAATCCCAAAAAAACCACTGCAAATAGAAATTGCCTTTTCATAAGAAGATAAAATATAGTCCCCAATGTACCTACTGCAAACGTAATATTTAAGGGAAAGTTCAGATTAAATGTTTTAATCTGTTCTAAAAGAGTAAAATAGCTATTGTAGAAATTATTAGCGATTACAATCGCAAAACGAATTGGATTTATGGAAAGTGATCCTTCTGGTCGAGGATAGTTATAAACATAATACCGCTGATTAAATATCCATCCTTGATATATATACTCCTGCAAACTAAAAGTCACAAGAAGATATGCTAAGAACAGGATATAAGGAGCAGCAAAAATTAGGATAACCGCTCCGACTTTGCGCGAAAAAATCTTCAATGAATTAGAGTGTAAATACCAATATAATGAATATGCATAAACTATTATTGAAAAATAAATAAATGTAAGCGAACTCAAAACTGAAAATGCAGTTAATATTGAAATAATAATCATATCTTTTTTTATTAATGGTTTTCTATATATAGTTGCTAAAAGAAGAAGAGTAATAACAGGAGCAAAGAAATAGGCTGACAGGGTATCTGCTAGCAACATATGAAACCAATAATAGTTACCTGCAAGAGAAATAAGAGCAATAAAAATAAGATAGAAATCTGTTTTTTCTTTTTCAAATCTTCCTTTTATATAAAAATAAGTCCATAAAAGATAAATAAAGATCAAAAGAGAGAATATCACACGAAAGAGAACAAATGAATTCCCACTCAAAAGTGTTATCAACCCTGCTATAAAGTAAGCAACAGGTCCATGATGTGTAAAAAAGCCTGTGTAAATAGGAATACCATGAATAATATACCAACCTCCTAAAATGTTATCGAACTCATCGGGATATTCTTCATGGAAGGCATTAATTAACAATACTGAAAAAACAATAATAAAAAAAACTAAAAGAAATAAATTCTCTCTTTTCTTAATCCAACTAAAAATCCTTCTTGGTAATACTTCTATATTCATGACTGAATATACATATTATAGTACAGATTGATTTGTCGTAACTAGTATTTTTTTTCAAAAAAATAAATTGCAAGTGCCTCTTCTCCATTAGGATACAAGATAGTTCTCAGTTTTTTTGCGGCAAAGGGAGAAGGCGTACTTGTTATGAGAAAACCTTTAGAAATTCTTCCCAAACATTCTCCAAAATAAATATTATTTATTTTTTTACATTTATCGTTCATTCTCTTTGATCCACCATCTAAAAGATATTTAGATGGATCTAATTTTGCATAAAACAAATAGAATGTTAACGCTTGCTCAATGTCTTTATCAAAAATAATTGGTGTATCTTTGGGAAGAGATGAGGTATATTCAATTGCTTCTTTATATCCATATTGCCAATATCTAGCATACTCTTTATTGGTATGAATAAAGTATTGATGGAAAAAATAATAAATATTCAAAAGGTAAAAAAGAGTAATAAAAAATATGCTGATATATTTAATTGTTGGATGTTTAATAAAACTCAAAAAAGAGATTATTCCAAAAGCAGCAAATATTTGCCAAAGGGGAAGAAACATCATACTCCTAATTGCACTTGGCGCATTGATTGCCAGTGCCGATACTGCAGGCGCACTAGCTAACCAAAGCGAAAGAAATACTGCCTCTCTTCTATATCTCTTCCATAAATGCAAAAATCCAATAATAATGAACGGTAAAGATACAAGATAGACTACTCCCATATCAGGAGCATGATGTCTTGCATTATCTCCTTTCATGAAAAGAAAATTGGGATCAAAATGTGAAAGGTAGTTTTTAAGATAAGTTTTTAAGTAAATTATCCTTCTGTTATGAAGCAGTACACCTAGAATATCACCATTTTTTTTATCTTCTATAAGATACTGTATTGGTTGCTCAAGAAGTTGTGTTTGTTCAGAGGTCAATAGCACGCTCCTTCCCCGCTGTGTAGTTTTCGCATCTACTAACCAAAAGAGATTGCCAATAAAAAACAAAACAATAAGTATTGTCAAAAAACGCTTATTGCTTAAAAAATAATCTCTTCTTAACCAAACTAAGAAAAGCATAAGAAACGGTGTGAATATTTTATGGCTATGATAGGTGTACATACTGAGAATAAAAAATAGAAGTGAAACAATAAGCAGAAATTTACTTTTCAGACGAGTACCACGAAGTACCAACCATACCCCACAAAGTGTAAGACTTAATGCGACATTAGCCTCAGAAGCAAATCGGCTAAACTGTATCGACCAGGGAGAAAGTGAATATAGTAAAGCAGTGAGACTAGCAATTATTGTCTTTCTCTTAGAAGTAAAAAAGAGTTCCTGCACTAAAAAGAAAACAAATACTATACTTAGAGATCCTAAAATTGCTGATGGAAATCTCACCGCAAAAGGAGTTAGGTCAAAAAGAAAGATAGAAGGAATAGCAAAATAAAAATATAGTGGTTGTTTATAATCGCCAAATGATCGAAATGAGAGAGGCAGCAATTCTCCATATTCATCTCTTCCTGTTTTTAAGACACTATAAGAGTTATATCCGATGGATACTTCATCCCAATTTAAAGAAGGAGGAACGACGCCTAGATTATAAAATCGAGAAGTTAGTCCAATAAAAGTAATAATTGCAATAAGTATATATTTTTTCATCAGATACTCTCCGCAATAACGAATGCTACTTTACCATTAAGAAAGTAAATTCTCTTGAGTACTCTGCTATTTTTGGGAATCTTATTCTCTGAAAAAACGTATAAAACTTTATTTTTGATAAATGTTGGCGGATTCTCAACAAATTCATATTTTCCAAGAGTCAAAACGTTATAAAAACCAAATGAGTCTTTAATTACTTTAGCTTGTGACCAATACTCATCAGGCGCAATTTTACCATACCAAGCAACATAAATATAAGGACGGCCATATTCTGTTGTAAAGTAAATTGCATCATATTGATTTTTAATAGATTCAGTATATTCTACCGCATCTTTGTATCCATACTGCCAATCTGTTGAGAATATTTTGGGATTATGCACAGTATAATTATGCCAAAAAGCCACAACAGAAAAGAGACCGATCATTCCTAACAAGCCTAAAACTACGAAAACGAATCGTTTTGCTTTAAGATTAAAATAAATAAGTAGAAAAGATATACCTATAGCAGCGATAATCTCAAAGAGAGGAATAAATGTCTCACTTCTAAGAGCATGTGGAGTCTCCCTCGCGACTGCTGCGGCAATTGGAGCAAAAAGAGTCCATCCCAACAATACCAAAGTTGTTTTATTCTTGATGCTGTACAAACCATAGATTCCTAGAATAATAAGTGGCAGCATCCAAAGAAAGAGTTGTCCATTAAATCGATGAGAAAATCTCGGATTTATATCTCCCTCAAAAAAAAGATAGTTAGGATTAAAAAAATCGAAATAATTAATAAGATATTCTCTTGCAAAAAGAACTCTCCTATTATGAATTAATTTAGCAATCAAAGTAGATCCTTCATCTGCAATTAATTTATTTGATTTTTTAATTGTTTCCAGATCTGAAAAAATATTTACCTCATTAAATCGAAGTTTACTCTCAGGAGTTTGAAAGAAAATAATATAAGGTATCAGTAAAACTACGCCCAAAAGTAAAGAAAAAATTACTTGTTTTTTTATGACTAGCAATTGGCTAGTAAAAAGTAGACTGAGAAAGAAAACAAAGAGGGGGATAAAAACTCTATGCGCATTAAAAGAATAAAAGGCAATCACAAAACTTATGGCACTGACCAAAAGCAGCCATGGCTTCTTATTGAGAGCGTAGAAAAAAAGAAATAAAGAACTAACAGTAAAAAATGTGGCAATATTCCCCTCATACGCAGCTCTAGATAACTGAATATGCCACGGTGATATTGAGAGAAAGAAGGCTGAAAATAATGCTATTGTATTCGAAAATGATAATCTTGCAAAAAGTTCACGTACCAAAAAATATGTTAATACAACCGTAAGTGTTCCTAAGAAAGCGGATGGGAACCTAACAGCAAAATCATTCCTTCCGAATATAAACATACTGATAACTGTTAGATAAATATTGACAGGAGCTTTGTAGTCGCCAAATGCTTGAAAACGCGCAAGAGGCAAAAATTCCTGATGTTCATCCTTACCTGTAGTAAGTACAGAGTATGCATTGTAAGCTTGAGAAACCTCATCCCAGTAAAGGCTTGGGGGAACTTGAGTAATCTGCCAAAATCTAAGCAATCCTCCTATAAGGGTAATAAAAACGAGTAAAATTATATTTCTTTTTGTATCTTGCAACATTTGTAAAATAATAAATTATTAGAGAAATTATTCTCTCATTGATCCTATTATAAAAATAAGATCCTCTTTGGCATTTCTAATCTCTGCAATTTTTTGCAATTCATTAGAATGTGCTTGATATTCTGATGGAGATAAGGCTACAAGAATATTTTTTGAACCTGCAAATTTTACGAGATCTACATTATGTAATTCACTTCTTCCTATATCCTTATCCCAATCTGTTCCACCAAATACATACTTGCCAAATTCTTCTTTTTTACCTGAGTGTTGAAATAAGTAAGGATCGTATCTCGTGTAAAAAAGAAAATAAATATAAGGCTGCCAATAATGCCCAGAAATAACAATTTTGTCATAATCTTTTTCTCTTTTTTGCACTTGGGATACCAACTGTTTGTAACCATCAGCCCAATCAGTACTCGCTGTAACAGTATTATGATACTGATAAGTTTTCCAATATTTAAGGAAAAATACAGATATAATTAGAACTAGTATGATAAAAAATGCTATTTTGTAAGCTGTTCTTAATTTATAGAGAACAAAGATAATTCCCATTGCTGTTAATATTTGAGGTACAGGAAGCATATTTAAAGAACGCAAGGCGTGAGGAGAAGGCGTAGCTAAACTTGCTGCGAGGGGCGCTGCCAGTATCCAGAGCAGAAGAATTAGACGTAATTTACTCTTCTGTCTTAATATCAGAAAAATTCCCAAAAGAATAAATGGCATCTCCCACTGATAAAGCACTCCCATATCTCTCACTGTATGTCTTCCGTTACCATCACCACTGAAAAAGAGGAAATCTAAAGAAAAATGAGATAAATAATTTTGGATCGCAGTTTTAGCATAGGTAATACGACGGTTATACAGCAATCGCGAAACATATGTATTCCCCCCTTTTTGTTGTTTTTGCGCGTTTTCTAACAATGCTTCCTGAGAATTTCGAAAAACACTTACCTGATCAGCTCTTACTCTGCCTGGACCAACAAAAACTGCATAGGTTATTGGCACAACACAAAAAATAAACACTAACAAAGTCATAATTGTTTTTCTTTTGCGTTCTGAAGAAAAAAGCTCTCTATGAAAAATGATTAATAACCCGATCAAAACGATCGGTAAAAAAATAAAAATACTTCTATAAAGATAAAAACTAAGTGTAAAAAAGAAAAAAGCAAAAGGAAAATATTTTTGATGCGCAAAAGATTTGAAGAAAAAATATAATCCTGCAAGAACTGCTGTCAACGCTACATTCGCTTCAAAACCAGTTCGAGAAAACTGAAGATGCCAGGGAGAAATTGCAAGCAAGAATGAAGCAAGAAGTGCAATAGCATTACTTTGCTCTCCTAAAATTTTAGAATTAAAGAACTGAGTTAATAGTGTTCGTGTTAAAAGATAAGTTAATAAAACAGCAATTACTCCTGCAAATGCTGATACAAATCTTATAGAGAACTCAGTAAGACCAAACAACTTAACAGGAATTACTGTCAAATAAACGTATGCAGGCATTTTGTAATCTTCAAATGAACGAAAAAGAAGAGGAAGAAGATTCCCATACTCATCTTTGCCAGTTAATAATATGCTGTAGGCATTATAACCCACTGCAGCCTCATCCCAATAAAGTGACAATGGTATTTTACCTAGTGCATAAAAACGAAAGATGATAGCGATAAAAATTATGCCTAAGAAAATAATGTTTTTTTTCATAAACTAAAAAATCTTATCTCTAAATTCTACAGTATGCTCACCTTTAGGAACAACAATCCCTCTGAAAAGAAAGTTTGTTCTTATAATCTCAGTTCGTTTGCATGAAGAAGAGCAAATAAAAGCTTTCCATGTTGGATAGTAGGGATCAAAAAGCACAAGAAATCCTTCATTTTTAAGAACTGTCTTTATTGTAATTTTTGTAGGTGAGTAAAAAAGAATTGTTGCACTTCCTGAAGCATAGTGTTTATTGATTGATCGCCTCTCTTCAGGCAATTCAACCACTGCTTGTGTTCGTGGATCAAAAGATGGCTCAAATAATTTTTCAATCGCCTTTTGTTTTGTAGGAACAATAAAAAGATCGTTGACAAGTATTACTCTGGGTAGCGCTGCTGTATTTTCATATACTTTTGTTTTTCCTTCTTCAAATACTTCTTTTATTTTGGGTGAATCAAGATCAGATAGAGATAAAATATACTTCGTTCCCAGTAGATCAATAAGTCGTGAGTCAAATCGTTTGGGAGTAATGATGCGATTGAACCCCCACGGAGGTGAGATATCAGGTTTTCCTCTTTCGCTTGCTATTATATATTCAGCATAACGTCTTAAATACAATGGGTCATAACCGTTAATACTTTCAAGTTTATAAATAACTGAAAAATTTGGTGGGAAAATGCGATCATCTACTGTCATAAATCTCTCATATTGCATATTATTTTGTAAAAAAGAAATTGTTTTGGTAGTTGGAAAAAGGTAATTCTTCTGAGAAAAGGGAGTAAATTTGTGAAAGAAACGGAATAAATCAAATAATGCAATTATTATAATTCCCAAAATTAATATATTCCTAAGTATGGATCTTTTGGCATAATTTAATAAAAATACTGCAAAACACATAGATAAGAAAATAGTTGTTGGTAAAAAAAGATTTCTCTTTGCAACCAAAAGATTTACTTTATCAACATTTATTGATTTAAATATTAATTCATATACAGATAACCAAAGAAGTGCTAAAACAAAACCTACAATTACAAAAGACATAAAAGAAATAGCATTAATTTTTTGTTTCTTTTCGATGACTGTATTAAACCCAAAAGCTGCTAGTACAACAAGAGATATATCTATTAAAGAAAGAAGCCTTGTGGGTTGAGATGTTGATATTAAAGGAAAATCAAAAGTAAAGGGTAAAAGAGCTAAAGGTGTAGGTAAAGCAAAAATAAGTGAAATTAAAACAACACAGGTAAAAAATAATACATGCCAGTTCTTTCGGACAAGAGTAAAAATTGCATTAAGAGCAAAAATAAATGAGACTAGACCAATATATCCTACGAATTCTGCATAGTTCCAAACTCCCCAATAATTAAGTGTTGTTGGATTACCAAAAAAATCTGGAGCAATAAATTGAATCAAATGTTGCCATGGAATAAACCAGCCTTCTCTCTGCCAAAATACTTGATCTGCATCTCGTCCACTTTGAAGAATCAACATTAAAGTTGGTACCCATTGAATAGAGGTTACTGCTAAAACAAAAATTATAAGCAAAAGAAAGGACTTATATGTTTTAAAGATGGATAAAAATGTGATTTTCTCTTGTTGCTCTTTTAGAGGAAAATATAAACGGAAAAGAAGATAGAAATTGATTAAGATAAATGTATAAAACCACACCTGCAGGTGCCCAGAAAATACTTGTATTATAGCTGACAGAGTGAAAACCGCAGCCCATTTCTTGGTCCACTGTTTGATGAGTTTTTCTATTGCCAATAAAATCAGCGGTACAAATGCTACAATATATCCTAGTGTCCCCCATTCAAGCCAGGCAATCATAAAACCACTAAAAGCAAATGTCACTCCTCCCAAAAAAGAAGCTATTTTTGTCAATCGAAGATCAGAAAGATACAAATACATAAACAACGCAGCAAGAATTGGCTGAAGAAGAACAATAATAGTCCATCCCAACCAAAATGGCAGTAAAAGAATAAAAATATTCAGAGGATTAACTACAGCAGATTGAAAATTACCCAGCAGCGGATATCCTGAAAATGTGTAGGGATTCCAAAGAGGCAAGGTCATCTCTTTCAGCATCTCAATGCCAAGAAATCTCCACGGGATCTGCTGACGAACAGGATCTGTTATCAGAAAATTTTTAAACGGAATACCATTGGGATACTCTAAAGAATAAAAATCCCTAAATGGATGATAAAGTCCAACAATAGTATCCGAAGGTGTAGGGAGTTTTCCTTGAAAAAACAAGGGATAAAAAAAGACAAGAACAATGAATGTTAGAATCAAAGCGATATATTTCTGTTTCATGGAAGAAGACCTTTGATACTTTTACAAAAATCTTCCTTTTGATACTTCTGTGCTGCGTGCTTTGCTGCCTGAGCAAGAAAAGCTAATTTAGTTTTGTCTGATATGAGATTTTGGGTATACTCAAGAAGTTCCTGAGGTGTATTCCACAAAAATCCTGTCTTCCCATGACTGACAATTTCCTTTTGTCCACCTGCATTATATACTAGAGGAACAGCACCAGATCCCATAGCTTCAACTGTTGAGATTCCAAAATGTTCTGCACGATCCGGATGTTCTTCTAAATTCTCCCCATATCCTGATGCATGCCAATAAATACTTGCTTTAGAATAATAATCCCAAAGTTTTTCACCAGAGGGATTAATAACATACTCGATAGGAAGTGATTGATACTTCTTTTGAAAGGAATTAAAACTCTTTTTATCTTCATCTCTTAAACTCATGATAAAAACAAGCTTCCAATCATTTACTCCACGCCTTTTAAGCTTAGCAAATGCTTCAGCAAGAATATCCTGTTTTTTATAACTAGATCCTGCATGGTTGATGCCAAAACGTCCTACATTGAGAATGATTTTTTCTTTTTTAACAGTATTTTTTGAAATATAAACATCTACGGGAGGATATATAACCTTACTCTGAATATTAAACTTCCGATCAATATAATATTTGGTAAAAAAAGAATTGCAAATTACTTCATGGATGAAAGACATCTTTACTCTCGTCTTAAAAGATACTTTTACCCACTCAACAGGAGATTGAAAATGAATAATAACCGGACAAGCAAGAAAAGGAATACTCCCATCGCTTAAAAAGAATATTAGATCATATTTCTTACTCTCTAAAAACCTTTCAACAAAAGAAATACTACTGTTAAAAATTGAAGGTGCAAATGTTATATTTGCTAAATCGAAATTGAATCTGTGTTTTGCTTTATCTCTAATGTCGTTTTCTTTATCTTTGTCCCAGAAAATCGTTACACTATGCTCAAGAGAGAGACATTCTGCAAGTGTCAACATATATTTCTCACCCCCAGACATAGTGTCAAGATATGGAGAAAAAATTCCAATTTTCACTCTTCTATTGTAGCAATTTTTGCTATTTATCGACACATATGTTAAGATATAAAAAATGAACCCATCTATTGGAAATATACCTTTTATTTATTATTTTATCTTCTTATGGGCTTTACTTTGGAAAGGATTGGCTCTCTGGAGAGCAGCACGAGGAGAACAAAAATTTTGGTTTATTGCCCTGCTTTCTTTAAATACGCTTGGTGTTTTAGAGATTATCTTCCTTTTAAGATTTGCTAAAAATAGACTCACTGTTGATCAAATTCAAGATTGGTTTAAGAAGCTTAAAAGATAGTTATTTTTTTACTTTTTGTAACTCCCAGAGTTTAGCGTAGGTAATAAACATACTATACGCTTGATAGATGCTCTCTAATAATCCTATTGTACCGGCTTGGAAACCTTTTTGTTTAACAAATGAATTCCAAAATGCAGTAAACATTACTCTTGGGAATCTCCACCATGTCATCTTGGGGTGATGTTGTTCAAATCTAAGCCTAGATTCAATATCAGACCATCTATTGGTTTTATCTACCATTTCTTCTAGATTGCGATGAGTATAATGGATAATAGGAGAATTCAACTCTCCTATTTCTCCTAGTACCTCAGGTGTTTCGTGCAACTCACCAACCCATCTTTTGAGATTCTTTCTACGAAACAACCTTTCCAGTTTTTCTATATATGGCCACTGATGATTTCCAAAATAATAATTTTTTCTAGGGATACGATACGCACTTACCGTCTTATCATTCTTATAAACAATGGATAAGATCTCATTATATAATGCATTAGTGACACGCTCATCTGCATCTACATAAAGAACATATTCGGATCTTGCCTTTGCAAGGCCTAAATTTCTAAGTTCTGAGAAGCTTTTAGACTCTGAATTAATAACTTTTGCACCTTTTTGCTTAGCAATCTCTTTTGTTCTATCAGATGAGGCATTATCCACAACAAGTATATAATCGCAAAATGCAAGAGAATCAATGCATTCCCCAATCATCTCTTCTTCATTTTTGGCTATGACTATGCCTGTAAGTTTACTCATTATAAAGTCTCCCGTTCCCAAATCTTCTTAAATAGAAATCAATTACACCTTTTTTTTGCCATTCCCTCCCTGATTTAAGAATACGCAAACTTTCTCTAACCAGTGCGATCTTTGTCCTTAAACTGGCATACTGCATTCCAAATAGTAATCTATTGCGGCTAATATAATAATCCTGAGTTGGAGATCCTGATCCTCCTGTTGACGCTGCATTTACATGCCAAAGCACAGCGCTTGGCCTATACCAAATGAGAAAACCAGCTTTTTTTATTCTTTCATTAAGATCAGCATCTTCATAATATAAAAAATATCTACTATCAAATCCTTTTACTTTTTTTAAAACGTCTTTTGTCAGCAATACACAACATCCTGTTAAAAGTTCTGTCTCTGATTCATGGTCATACTGTCCATGATCAACTTCATCAACACCGATATGAATACCATAAATATTACCCCAATCCATTCGACCACCCGCATACCAGATGACTCGTCCTAACTGGTCTTTTGTATAACGATCTTTATGGAACTCATGACCTTTAGCAAAATAAATTTTAGGAACAATTGCACCACGTTTTTTATCTTCTCTACTCGCCCTCACTAATTCTCTCAAAAGATTTTTATCGACAATCGTATCGTTATTTAATACGAGAACATAATCTGCATCCTGTTTTAGTGCAAATTCTATACCTTTATTCTGTCCACCAGCAAATCCCAAAGCTTTTGAAGTTTTAATAAGTGTAATGGGAATATCAAATTTCTCATCTCCAAGAGAGAAAAAACCTTGAGGATAATTATCAATAATTACCACCTCAAAGACGAAATTTTCAGTAACCAGTTTCTCAAGTGAACGAAGGCAGGCAATTGTATCGTCACGTCCGTTATAGTCAATGATTGAAATTATTACCTTTTCCATACCCATCTTATCTTATTTTTTTATCATACACCCTAAATGCTATACTTTCATCACCTCTTTTAATTTCTTTCAATACGTTAACTAATGAATAAGGAACATCACAAGATCCTATATCTACATACAAAACAGATTCCTTTAACTTAGTTTTATCAGCACACTCGTCTGTATAAAAAATATATTTATCTATACTTACTTTCCCAAAATCCTCAACGAGAAAATTATGCTTTTGTTTTTTAATCTCTTGTTGGAATTTCCCTGGATCATACTTAGAATAAAAAAGAAAGAAAATAAGAGGAGAAGCATGACGAGTTGTAATCGCTGCATATTGATATTGAGGAAGCAGTTTATTTACTACCTTTACAAGTTCTCTATAACCTTCCTGACGATAAATTGGCTTATGAATAATCTGATGAATAAAATATTGATGAAGATAATAGGAAACAAAATAAAGTACTACAATAATGCTCCCTAAAACTACAATCGGAATTACCTTTGAAGGTAAACTTTTAAAAAGTGTCACAGCGCCAACCCCACCCACAACTTGAAGTGCAGGCAAAACAAGAAGAGTTCTCTGGAGATTGGGAACATCATCGTACGTTAACGCAGAACCAATAAACCCCAAAAGTACCCAAACGATACATAAAAATCCACCTTTACTACGTAACCGTACAATAGAATATAAGCCAGCAGCAATCAAAGGAAGCTCAAATAAATAAAGTAATCCCATATTTGGCACACGATAACGTGCTGGCAAACCTTCATCCTTAAAGAGAAAGTTATAAGATAAATGTTGCATATACGTATCAAATACTTCTGAAGTGTAACCAGTAATTTTGTTATGAAATATGCGTGTCAAAGTAACAGGTTGAAATGACAATCCATCCTCTGCAATCGCCTCTTCAATTAAAGCTTGAGTTTTAGGATAATTAAATACCGATAACATCCTTAATCTATACGACAATGTATCAGAGGTGATAATAATGACTAGCGGTAAAACTATGAAAAATAAATAGAAGAGACCTACTAAAAAATATTTCTTTAGCTTTAATTTAGGAGATAAGAAAAATATGACAAAAGGAATAAAAAGAGGAAGAAAAGCTCGCGGAGCTTGATAAAAAAGATAAGTGCTTGCAAAAAAGATAAAGGAAAACAAGAGAGCAAAAAACCTTGTATTTTCAATCCATCTCAAATACAAAAACAAACCTAAACACATAAGGAATATCACTATTACATTTTCGGCGGCGGCGCGAGAGAGGTTAGTATGCCAAGGGCTAATTGTTAGAAGAAAAGTGGTAATTAATGCAATCAGTGTCCCATATTTTTCTTGAGAAAAAATCTTGCGTACCAAAAAAATGTAAGAAATGATTGTTGCTGTACCAATTATTGCTGCTGGAAGCCTAACAGCAAGTGGACTTAAATCAAAAAAAACTAGAAATGGAATAATCAGGTACGAATACCCTCCTGGACTATAAAGAAATGATTCCAAGTGAATAGGCAGAAAATGTCCTGTGATATCTCTTCCTGTTTTCAAAAGAGAGTATGCGTTATAGCCAAAATAGGCTTCATCTGCGTGAAACCCTACAGGAACTTCTCCTAGTTTATAGATTCTCAAAAATCCACCAATAAAAGTCAGAAGAACAAGTACAAGAGTAGTATTACGAATTAATCTATTTAACATAACCTCCTATCAATCAACAAAACGATATTTAATAAGAGTCCAAAAAGCCTTTATTCCCTCTGGAAATGTTTGGAGCTTTTTACCCTCGCTATAACCTCGAGGCTTGGTAGTAATAGGAATCTCCTTTATCTTATATCCATATTTAATCAATTTAGCAGTTATTTCTGGCTCGAATTCAAAACCTTTTCCTCGTAATGTAACTTCCTGAATAAATTTACGAGGAAAAATTTTGTAACACGTCTCCATATCAGTAATCCACTGAAAATAAAGCATACTTGTTATCAAACTCAAAAACCGATTGCCAAAATAATGGAGAAGAAAACGCGGTGTTGATTCCTCACCTCTCAAGTGAGGCAATCGTTTTAAACGTGTTCCGTAAACAACTTGAGCTTTCCCTTCGACAATTGGCTTGAAGAGAGATACAATCTGCATTGGATCATATTCCAAATCTGCATCCTGAATAACGCAATACTCACCAGTCGCATGAGAAAACCCGGTTCTCAAAGCAGCACCTTTGCCTTTATTTTGTTCATGTGTATAAATTTTAAGGTCTTTATAAATTTTACTAAGGTTATGTAATATCTCTCCTGTACTATCTGAAGAACAATCATTAACAACTATTATTTCTTTATCAGCATTTTCCAATTTGATTGCTGAAACTTTCTTGATTACAGCCTCAATAGTTTTCTCCTCATTAAATACAGGAATGATGATTGATAATTTCATTATGAGATTTTATTATAACAAGAAAATAATCGTTCAGCCATATAACTTAAAAAATTAATATACCTTAAGAAACGTCTTTAGACTTTTTCGATAAAAAATAGCAAACACAAACAATCCAATCCCCAAAAGTGAAAAAATATTTCCTAAGAGACGAATTTTTGTATTTTCAAACTTAACGTTAACAAGATGTTTTCCCTTAGGTATATGATACGTTATAACCCCCCTATAAGAGGGATCTTGAAATTCTATTTGAGCTTTCTTCCCATCAACATATACATTCCATCCTGGAAAATAGAAAGTATAATCTACCATCCTCAAAGGTGTCTGAGCATCTATTAAATATATTCTCTTAGAGTTCCATTCCTGATAATTTTTTATTTTCCCATTTCCCTCTATTATTTCCGCCTTTTGTTTCTTAAGAGGGTAATCTTCTGTCTTACCAGTCCAGATTGGATTCATGAGTACAGAATGCACATTTATAGGAGTAAAAAAGTAAGTTGTTTTGTCTCTTTGCAAATAGTTTTTCCCATAAAGCTGAGGGAAAGAAAAAAATGCAATTATAAAAATAATAAAAATTGTAAATTTTCTCCAGGTGTATTTCCAGGGTCAAGAAGATTTATTCCATCATCAGTCATCAATGACCAGTTAT
>FWPU01003905.1_pt1 | contig 36106 bp, 25 predicted proteins | sample 2228361 | NCBI WGS metagenome assembly FWPU01 (sample SAMEA103939777, study PRJEB20133) | metagenome
ATGAACCCTTCCAACGTCAAGGTCCACTGGCTCGTGCCCTACCCCATTCGCGGGTCGGGCGGTCACCGCACCATTTTCGCGCACGTCCGCGACCTGGTACGGCGCGGCTACGAGTGCGTCATGCACGTGCAGGACCGCGACCCGGCGCGGCCGGAGGTCCCAGCGAAATCCGGCGCCGAGTTGGAGCGAATGGTGGCCGAATGGTTCTTCCCCACCGGTGCGCGCGTCGTACCGTCATGGCACCAGCTCGAGCCCTGCGACATTCTCATCGCGACGTTCTGGGAGACGGCCCCCTTCGTGAAGCGCGCCGACTGCGCGCGCCACAAGGCCTACTTTGTCCAGGATTTCGAGGCTTGGTTCAGCCCGATGGGCGATGGTTATCTCGCCGCCGAGGCCACCTACCGGCTGGGGCTCGAACACATCACCATCGGGCGCTTCCTCACGCACCTCATCCGCAACCAGTACGGCGGAAGCGCCAACTACTTCGACTTCACCGCCGACGAAAACGTCTACCGGCCTGAGCCGGCTGCGAAGACGCCCTACCCGTCGGTAGCGTTCCTGTACCAGCCCGAGAAGCCGCGCCGCTGTCCGTGGCTGGGCCGCGAGGCTCTCGGAATCGTCAAGCACCACATGCCCGAGGCCCGCATCTTCCTCTACGGATCGGATGCGCCCATCGACCTGTGGTTCGAGCACAAAAACCTGGGGCTTGTCACGCCCGCGGAGTGCGCCAGGCTCTATCAGCGCGCCCACGTCGGGCTGTGCATCAGCTCGTCCAACCCCTCGCGCATCCCATTCGAAATGATGGCCGCCGGTTGCGCGGTGGTCGACCTGGCCCGCCCGAACAACTTCTACGACTACGACGAGGGCAGCATCTCGCTGGTCGAAGCCACACCCGAGCGGCTGGCGTGGAAGATCATCGAGCTGCTCAAGAACCACGAGCTGCGGCAGCGCCAGGTCGAGGCCGGCCTGCGCATGATGGCCAACCGGCCCGCTCGCCTCGAGTTCGACCGCTTCGCCGAGTTGATCGCCAGGCTCTACTGCACGGGCACGGTGACGGCCCCCGATGAGATGCCCGCAGCCAGGGCCGCCCGGGAAGCACCACCGCCGGCACCGCCACCGCCAGGCCCGAGCCCGCGCGAGGTGCTCAGGGCGGGGCGAGCGAGGGCGCGCAAGGTAGTCGCGCAGACCGCTCGCCGGGTGCGCTACCGTGCCACGAAGGCGCTCGAGCCCGGGTACGGTGCGCGCCGCACCAGCGACTACCAGAAACTGTACGCCACCGTGCGCCAGATGGCCGAGGGCAAGCGGGCCATCGGGTTCGACGTATTCGACACGTTGCTCTTGCGGCGCATCGAGCCCGACGTCGTGAAGCAGCTCGTGGCACGTCGGCTGGCGAAGACTCTAGGCAAGCGCTCGTGGGAGGACCTCCACGCCTCGCGCGTGATCCTCGAGCGCGAGCTTTGCCAGAAGAACGTCGAGCGGGGTCAGGACGACGAGTTCGACTACCGCGAGATGCTCGAGCGCTGGCTCGAGGCGGCGGGCGTCGACGAGGCCTCCCGACCAGCGCTGTCCGCCCAGATCGAGCGCTGGGAGGAGGACATCGAACGGCGCGCGCTCGAGCCGCCGCCCGAAATCGTCCCCGCGCTGGTCGAGCTCAAGCGCGCCGGCTTCCGCCTGCTGTTCATCTCCGACTTCTACCTTCCGGCGGAGACGCTTCGACGTCTGCTCGATGGGGCCGGCCTCGGCGGGTTCTTCGACGCGGGCTACGTGTCGTCGGCCACCCTGCTCCGCAAGGCCACCGGGCGCCTGTACCGGCACGTGCTGGACGCCGAAGGGCTCTCACCGTCCGAGCTGCTCTTCGTTGGCGACAATCTCTACGCCGATGTCGACCGGGCCAACGAAGTGGGCATCGACTCGGTGCACGTGGTGGACCCCGACGCCAGGCAGCGGCGGTTCCGGCTCGCGCTGCTCCGCTCGCTGTCACTCAAGAACCGGTACTGGAGCGGCGCGCTGGCCGAGGAGATCGTCGAGAACTCCGTCCTCACGAAGCCGTTGCCGCGATCGAAGTCGTACGCGCTGGGCCGCAGGGTAGCCCCAGCCTTCGTCACCTTCACCGAGCACGTGCTAGAGCGAGCGGCCGAGGGCTGCTTCACCGCCGTGTATTTCTGCGCCCGCGAGGGAGCGCTGTTCTACCGAATGGCCCGCGCGCTGGCCCGCGCCGCTGGAATACCCTTGCGGCTCCGCTACATCGGGGTGAGCCGCCGATCGACGTTCCTCCCGAGCCTGACCGCGCTGGACCGCGACCAGCTCGCGCGCTTCCTCAAGCAGTACTTGGAGCTCACCGGCGCACAGCTGGTGGAGAGCCTGGGGCTGCCGCTCGCCGAGCTCCGTGCATCGCTCGAACGAGCGGGGTTGACGGTCGACCGCCCCGTCAAGGGCTTGCTCGACTCGGAGCCGCTGGCCCGCTGGTTGGCCGACGAGCAGGTGCAGGCGACATTTCGGCTCTGCCGCGATCGCGCGCGGACACTGCTCGGCGACTACCTCAAGCAGAAGGGCTGGTTCAGCGAGCGCCGTGTGTTGCTCGTCGACATCGGGTGGAAGGGCAGCATCCTCGACAACCTGATGCGCGCGACCGAGGCGTTGGGCGGCCCCGAGGTGGAGGGCGTGCTGTTCGGCGCGCAGGAAGACGTAGCCCAGTCTCCGGTGCGGAAGAGGGGCTGGTTCTTTCACGGCCCGGACAAGGACCCGCGCGCCTACGCGGCCATGACCAACGTCACCGTCTGGGAGATGCACGCGACCGCGAATCACGGGTCCGCGGTCGCGTACGAGCGGAGGAATGGACGCGTCCGCGTGGTGACGCACTACCCGGCCGAGGAGCGCGGGAATTACCGGCAGCGGCTCGCCGACGGGCAGCGAGCGATCCTCGACTGGTTCCGGGCCTATCTGGCGGTCCGGCCGTTGCTCGACACCGCCTACGAACGCTCGCGCGACGAATGGAAGCCTTACCTGCAGGAGCAGGCGCGCCGGCTGATCAACTATCCCACCGCGGAGGAGACCGCAGCGTTCATGGCCAATGCGCACGTCGAGAGCTTCGGACTGCTGAAGACGAGGCGGTTTGCGCTCGAGCGGCCGATCGTCGCGCTGCACAAGCCGAAGGAGCGCCTCGTGCCCCGCATCGATGATCTCTACCGCGCGGTCCGGTTCACGGTGTGGCCCGCGGGAATGCTCCAGCGGATGAGGCTCGGCTGGCTCCAGCCGGTTTACGACGCCTACGACACGTGGCACCGGACGCACCGGTGGTAGGAGGTGAAGGTGCAAACGGCCGAATTGCTCAGAAGCGTCGAAGGCGACGCCGCTCCCCGCTTCGGCGAGTGCACTCTCTGCGGCGGAACGCACCTGGCGCCCGCATTCGAGCTTGCCGACAAGGCCGGCAAGGACGTCGCCATTCGCCAGTGCATGCAGTGCTCGGTGCTGGTGCCGGGCTACGTGCGGCACTCCGACCCGACCGAGGCAACCGCCTGGCAGGTGCAGCTGCACGAGCAGCAGTGGGAGGCCGAAGGCGAGGCGGAGATCGCCCGGTTGGTCCAGGACTGCGCCACGCTGGTGGACTCGTTCTCCGCCCAGCTCGGCGCTCCTGCTCCCGACCGGTGGATCTGCGAGATCGGCGCGGGCCGGGGCGGGCTGCTGGGAGCGCTGAAGGCTCGCGGCTACCGCGTCGTCGGCTGCGAGCCTTCGCCTCTGCTATGCGAGCGAGCGCGCCGGTTTGCCGCGCTCGCCGAGGACGAGCTGCTCTTGTGCTCGGCCGACGCGCTGTTCGATCGCATCGAGGCCGACCGCTGGCCGGTGCGGGTGTTCTTTCTCTGGCACGTGCTCGAACACCTGGCTCGGCCGTGGGACACGATGCGCCGCATGGCGCAGCTATTGAAGCCTGGCGACCTGGTCATCGCACAGTGCCCGCTGCTCCGCACCGACTGGCTCTACCCCGAGCACTACTTCTTCGTGACCGAGCCCGCGCTGGTCGGCCTGGCCGAGAGCTCGGGGTTCGAGGTATCACGGCTCGAGTACGACCACGAGCGGGCGTTCGTAGCGTTCGTCTTCAGGCGACGACACGGGCCGGTGCCGCGGAGGGCTTGGAACGGAGGCTCGGCGCCGCGCGTCGGCGCCGAGCACGAACGGGTGCTGGCGATCGACGAAATCCGACGCCTGCGCGCGCGCATCGAGGCTGACACCCGGGTGCTGCTCGACCGTGAGCGGGGCTTGCAGGCGCAGGCACTGCTCCTGGATGAGCGCGCCCGGCGCATCGAGTCGCTCGAGGTCGAGCGCGACCGGCTCGCTCGGGCGCTGGCCGAGCAGAAGAAACACGCGCACGTCCTCGAGGAGCAGCGGCTCCGACTACAGGCGGAAACGGAGCTGCTTCGCCAGGTGCTCATCACCCACGCCCGGGGCGAACGGCGGAGCCTCCGCGACGAGCCGCTCCTGGCAATGTTCGGGCTGCACGCCTCACACCGGCTGTACCACCGGTGGAAGCACCTGCGCGCTTTGAATCCGCCGGTGGTGGCGCCGACCATCCGCGAGCGCCTCGTCGCGTACGTCGGGCTCTCGCTCCCGGCAGCCGTGGCTGCCAGGCTGACGCCCGAGGATCTGGACCACGCCGTGGGGCTCGCCGCCGGCGCGCTCAAGAGTCTGGCCAAACAGGGCGGCCGGTTGGCCCTGGCCGCAGCGAAGAAGGTGCGGGGGCGGTAGGTGCTAGAGGCGGCGAGGAAACGGACATCGGACGAAATGAACGGCCGGTCGCCTGCGACCGCCCGGCCGGCTCAGGACGCGCAGGAGGCGCGCACCGCCTTCTTCCGTGGTCGCAGACATCGGCGGTACTGGTGGCACCGGGCGAACGGCAACGACTTCCTCCCCGCGCCGTACGCGGCGCTCGACGACGTCGAATGGGGCCAGCTGGTCGAGTGGTTCGAGGACACCGAAGATCGGAACCTCATCGGCGAGTGCTCGGTGCCGCTCATCTCGGTGCTGCACGGGTTCGTCACCGGCAGCGGCATGTCGCGCCTGGTGCAGTGCGGGCACTACGCCGGCTACTCGACGCTCCTTCTGGGGTTCGCGCTACGGCGCATGGGCCGGGCGCGGGCGCTCTTCACGATAGACGTCGACGCGGGCGTCACCGAGTACACGCGCTCCTGGGTCCTCCGCGCCGGCCTGACGGATCAGGTGCACCTCGAAATCGGCGACTCGGCGGACCCTGAGATGCCCTCGCGGGCCCGGGCGTATCTGGGTGGCGACATCGACGCCGTGCTGATCGACTCGTCGCACCAATACGCGCACACCCTGAAGGAGCTCGAGCTGTGGTACGCGGCGTTGCGACCGGGGGGGCTTCTCTTCCTCCACGACGTCAGCGAGCATGCCGCGGCGTTCGACGCCACCGGACAGGGCGGCGTCTTCCGCGCGCTGCGGGAGTGGACCGCGGCAACGGGCGCTCCGTGCCTGGCGTTGAACGCCGCCGCTCCGAGCCTCGGGGCGATCACCTACAAGGACGAGTGCGGGCTCGGCATCGTCCAGAAGCCGTTCCAGGATGCTGGTCGCTGAGCAGTACCAGGCGGTTGCCGCAGCAGACGCCGCCGCGCGCCCTCTGCGGATCGCAATCATCAGCAAGGCCGATGCCGCAGGCGGGGGTGCGAGTCGGGTGGCGCAGGAGTTGACGACGCTCCTGCGCGCGCGCGGTCACGACGCCACGCACTGGGCGAGTTGGTGGCGACAACCTCGCGATGACCTGCAGGCGGCGTACGGTGCCTGGGTCCGGTCGCTGCACAAATGGATGAAGCGCCTTGGCCTCCCCGAGGCGGTACCAGCCGAGCTCCCGGAGCTGTTCCGCCGGGGCGTGCACCGATGCGACATCGTCCATTTCCACGACATCTCATCGGCCTTCTCACCACTGACGGTGCTGGCGCTGGGGCGCCTCGTCCCAACAGTGTGGACCATTCACGATTGCTCGCCTTTCACGGGTGGCTGCCTTTACCCGATGGAGTGCACCCGGTATCAGACCGGGTGCGGCCGCTGCCCTCAGCTCGGGGCGTGGCCACTGGACACTGGGCGCGACTTCACCTCGCTATTGCATCGCCTCAAGCGGCTCACGGCCGAGCGGGGCCGCATCACCTACGTGACGCCCTCGGCATGGGCGGCGAGCACGGCCATCTCCTCGCGGCTCTTCCGCGAGCCTCCGCGGGTGCTCCCCAACGGCGTGGACGTCGACGTCTTCCACCCCGGAGACCGGGAGGCCCTCCGGCGGCGGTTCCAGATTCCGGTCGATCGCCCCACGCTGCTCCTTTCCTCAGGCAACGTGATGGACAAGCGCAAGGGCGTCCACCTCGCGCTCGCCGCACTGCGCCGACACGCGCCGACGAAGTGGTTCCTCGTCGTGGTCGGCGCGTTCGACGACGACACGCGCGAGGCGCTCGCTGGCTTCGACTACTGGGCTACGGGTTACGTCTCGGACACCCGGCGGCTCGCGGAGATCTACGCGGCGGCCGACGTGTTTCTGTTCTGCTCGCTGGCCGACAACATGCCGCTCGTGGTGCTCGAGACGATGGCGTGCGGTGTCCCCACGGTCGGGTTCGCCACCGGGGGCGTTCCGGAGATGGTCGAGCACGGCGTGAGCGGGTATTTGGTGCCCTGCGGCGACGTCGGTGCGCTCGCGACCGCGCTCGCCCGGGCTGCTGATCTGGAGGATGTCCGCCGATGGGGTCGGGCCGCGCGCGAGCGAGCGGTGGTCAATTTCAGTCACGCGAGCTTCGTCGATCGGCACATCGAGCTGTATCGGTCGCTCTTGGGAGAGTGGTGAAGCGCTTCGATTCCATTGCTGCGGCCACCCGCCACCTGCGCTCGGCTCGAGCGTTGAACGGAGTCCGCGTCGTCTCCTTCGACGTTTTCGACACCCTCCTCTTCCGCCGCCTGGACAAGGACGTGGTGTCCAAAGGGGTAAGCGCCGAGCTGACCCGGTGGCTCACGCAGCGGGGCTATCCTCCGCGGCGCTCATTGTGGGAGGCGCGCCATGAGGCGTACCGCGCCGCCGCCCAGCACAACGCGGACGCCGGCCGCGACTTCGATGCTTCACTGGAGGAGCTGGTCCCTCGATGGCTGGAGCTCGCGGTTCAGGAGCCGGTCGGCCCAGAGTTGCGCGATGGCTTCGTCCGCCGGGCGCTCGCAGTCGAGGAGGAGTTCGAGGCCGCGGCGTGCTTCGCCAACGACGCGTGGGCCCTTGTGCTCGAAGAGCTGCGCCGCCGCAACCTGCGGGTGGTCTTCACCTCGGACATGTACCTGGGGCGCGACCGCATCGCACGGCTGCTTCAGCGCGTCGGTTTCGGCCAGTGGTTCCATGCCGGATACGTCTCGTGCGACGTCGGAGCACTGAAGGCCACGGGCAGGCTGTTCCGCCACCTGCTCGAGCAGGAAGCATGTGCACCGACCGAAGTGTTGCACGTGGGCGACAACCCAGAATCCGACGGCCGGCAGCCGCAGCTACTGGGCATCCGATCGATGGTAGTGGACGACCGCGGGGCACGCGCGCGGCGTCGGGCGCTCGCGTACGACCGCGACCGGCTCGGTCACGACCGCGCGCACGCCGGGTATGCGATCGCCGCGTCCGCATCAATCGCGCACCGTGGAGCGACCGCCGAGGAGGAGTACGGGTTCCGGATCCTCGGCCCGATTCTGTCGGCATTCCTCCACCGGGTCGCAGAGCGCTGCCGGCACGAGGGCGTGCGGCGCGCGTACTTCCTCGCCCGCGAGGGTTACGCGCTGATGCGCGCATTCGAGCACGTACAGCGCGCGGTATTCCGCGAGGGTGACGGCCCCGAAGCGTACTACCTGTGCGTCTCGCGGCTGACGTCGTTCGTGGCAGCGTCCCGCGCATTCGGGCTTCGCGAGCTCACGCTGACGCTGGGCAATCGACCCGTACATACCGCGCGCACGCTGCTCGCACCCTTCGCGCTTCCGCCGGAGCTCCTCGAGGAGGCGGCGCGGGAGGCCGGCATCGACGACGTCGACCTTCCGCTCGACTTCGACATCGTGAGCTGGCCGCCGATGCAACGGTTGTTGGAGCACGCGCGCGTCGCGGCCGCGATTCGCGAACGCAGCGCCGCCACCCGTGCGCAATTGCAGGCGTACCTCGAGTCGATGCGGTTCTTCGAGCCAGGGCCCATCGCGCTGGTAGACGTCGGCTGGGGCGGCCAGGTGCAGGACAACCTCGTGCGAGCCTTCTCCGACCGGCCAGACTTCCCGCGCGTGTTCGGCCTGTACCTCGGCGTACGGCGGTCGGCCCTGTGGCGGCAGACGCCGAAGAGCAGCTACGAGGGCGTGCTGGCCGACGAAACCGATCCCAACTGGCACGGCCACGCGGCGTTCGAATTCGTGCAGGCGTTCGAGGCGCTCACGCGCGCGCCGCACGGGACGGTGCTCGGATATCGGACGGTCGATTGTTCGACCCGCCCGGTGTTCCGGAGCGACGGGGATCCAGCGAGGCAGCGCGAGGCCGCCGATGACGAGCGAATCGCGCTGATCCAGGAAGGGTTGTTCGAGTTCGCTCGGCGGTACGGAGAGCTCGGATGGATCATCGGCGCTCGACCTCTCGAGACACTCGGCTACGCGCGCTCGGTGCTGGACCGGATGATTCGGTTCCCCACCCCCGTGGAGGCGCAGTGGCTGTTGCAGATGTCGAACGTGGCAGACCTCGGTCTCACCGACACCGTCCCGCTTGGCAGTTGGCGAGAAGGGCTCACGCAGGTGCTGCGGTTGCACGACTTCCGCCAGCGACTCGGCGGCAGCTTCTGGAAGCAAGGGCTCGTAGCGGGCCTGGGTCGGGCCGCGCTGCTCGCCTACAACGTCCGACGCGGCGTGCGGCGATCTCCACCGGCAACCGAATGGCGTGGCCGGGTCGGCGTACCAGAGGTCGAGCGGCGCCTGATCGCCCGTGCTCCGGGGTGGCCTGGTGAGCTGGCCGAGCCTGTCGCTCACGCCGAGGCTCAGCTCCGTCGCGAGATCGATCATCGTCACGCGCAGCTGGTCGAGGCTGGGCGGCGCCGCGCCGACGGCATGGCCCTAGCCGCATCGCCCGTGGGCGCACTGGACCTCGTCGTCACCAATGCGGCGTTCGGTGCAGTCAATTTCTTGAACGAACGTGCTGGTCGCGTGCGCTGGCGTCCCGGAGGTGTCGGTGTCAAGCCGCTCCTGGGACGATGGGCACACCAGCTCGCGGCGCTCGGTGCTCGAACGGCCTGACGGCCCAGGGGACGGGAGTGGTCGCTCGGACGGAACAGGGCGATCCGCGTCGGCGTCGTTGACCCTCGCTTCAGTTTCGACGTAGGTGTCGCTGCCCGTCGGCGCCCCCACTCCGAGATGGATCCGAGCTGGATCGGCGGTGCGACGAGCTCGTGAGGGTGGGACGCGGTCTCCGGGCAAGGAGCGAAACGGAGAGGTCGGCCCGATGGGTGCGTGGTCGAGCTTCGGTTGAATCGCGGCCTTCTCGCCACCCGCGCCGCGGTTGCTCCTGCACGGGTCGGCTGATAAGCGCACGGTCGCCATGGACGCCGAACTCCGCCCCCCGTGGCTCGTCCGGGTGCTCCTCGTCATCGCAGCGGCGTACTGGGCGTTTCTCGTCTGGTTCGGCGTGAGACTGCAGGTTCGGGTCGAGGTCGACGACCCGACGGGAACCGAGCCGGCCGGCACGCTTTTCATCGGGCGTGCCGAGAAGCCGATGGTGTTGATTCCCGCTTCGGGAATCGGCCGTCACCGCCTCGAGATCCACCACCGCGGGGGAGGCGAGGCGCGCGTCCTCGACGTGCGCACCGTCCACAACGGCCTGATTCCGCTTTCCGAGCTCGCCAGAACCGGCGATTGGGCGCTCGGTGACGCAGGAAAGTCGCTGTCCGCAGACGAAGCGGGAAGCGTGGCGTCACTGGAGGCGTACACGTCGGACCTCCTCGTCACGTTCGCCGTCGGGCCGGCCGCGGGGCGCGTCACCCTCGTCTGGAATGGCGTGGCCCGCGAGCTCGATTTGCGACAGAACGACGCCGGTGTTCGCCAGGTGCGTTTGCCCTCGACGCGGCGGTTGCTCTTGGGGCAGGTCTCGCCGTGGATCAGCGTGCTCCGCGCCGAGGTCCAGAAGGCGCAAGGGCCGGTGGCGCTCTCGGTCGTCTTCGGCAACGAGCGTCTCGCCTCCGGCGTCGGCGGAGCCAACGGACACGTCCACGTACCGATTCCGCCGTCGGTCCGGTGGGCGGTGGTGAAACAATTCGTGGCGCATGGCGCGGCGCTCTTCCTCCGCTGCGGTGCACTCTGGATCGTCTTCTCGCTCGCGGGCCTGGTCCTGCTCGGCCGGGTGCTGGGGCGGCTCGAGCCGCTCGAGCGCATCGCCTTTCCGCCCATCGTCGGTTTTTCGCTCGTCGTCGTGCTGACGACCTCGACCGGGTACGTCATGCCGCTGAAGTATGGGCTGCCGCTCTCGTCGGCCCTGGTCGTCGCCATCGGCGTTGCGCTCCTTCGCGGGCGCGTGCGGTCCATCGCGGCGCTCATGGCGGAAGCGATGCGCTCGGGAGCGCACTGGCGCGTCGAAATGGCCGCCGCCCTGCTCGGTGCGTCGATTCTCTTCTTCCCGGTGTTCCTCGAAGGTGAGTGGTACCTCGGCCACAACTTCGTCGACGTCTACCACTACACGAACTTCGGCCAGGCGTTTCTCCATCGGCCCTACTTCGACGTGGCAGCGCACGCCTGGTTCTCGCGGTTCTCCGACTGTGTGTCGCTCAGCGTCGGAGCGCTCCTGCTCGGCTCTGACACGCGAGCGGTCTTCTCGCTCGTGGGCTTCTGGGTGTGGCTCACCGTACCTTTCGCGGCGAGCGCGCTGTTGCATCGGCTCGGTGCCGGCCGTGGGGCCGCGAAGATCGGAGCGGTGCTGCTCGGGCTCTCGGCCAGCATCTTCTCGCTGTTCACCCAGAGCTACTGGGCGCATTACCTGTTCATGGGCGCGCTGGCGTGGTCGGCCGCACTCGCCGCATGGTACTCGCAACTGGCGCCCGATGCTCCGCGCTCCGAGCATTGGACCGCGGCGGCGGCAGTCGGAGCCGCGTTTGCCTTCGCCATCAGCGACTACTCGTTCCACTTCGTCATTCCCCTGGGGTGGGCGGCTGCCGCGCTGCTGTCGCGCGAGGTCCGGCCGAGGCCGATTCGCGAGCTGTTGATGGTCGGCGGAGCCACCGCGTTGCTCGTGAACGTCAACGTGTCCGTCATCCTGTTCTTCGGCGAGATGCGCCGGTACTACGGCGATTTCAAGCAGGTCGACGCCATTGCCCGGTGGGTCGTGTTTCCGTTCGCCGACTCGCCCGAGTTCGCCGCCATCGCATATGGACTGCGCGACTTCGTGCGGAACTCGCAGGTGATCCACGACATCCTGGCGGATGTCCTCGCACTCGACGCCTCGCGGTGGGCTGACCGAATCGACCGGCTCCGCGACGTCTACTTCAGCGTCGGCTTCGGGCTCACCGCCGTCGCCGCCGTGCTGACGCTGATTGGCCTCGCCCGCTGCTTTGCGCGCCCGCCCCAGGCCCGGCTTCTGGTTGGGTGCACGGCGCTGCTCTTCTTCGTCTACTTCGGCTACCTCGTGGCCGCGAACGAGCTGTACGGGCGCTCGAAGCTGGTAATGACCATGTCGGGAACGCTGCTGCCGCTCATGGCCCTTGGGCTGGGTTGGCTATGGGAAGCACCGCGGGCGCGCGCGTTCAGCCGGGCATTGGTCGCCGCGTTCTCGATCGCCTTCGTGGCGGTGAACCTGGTCACGGCCACGCTCGAATCGGCGGATTCATTCCTCAATCGCAAGTCCGAGCTCCTCTACCGGATACGGAGTCACCTCACGGTGGTGGACCTCGAATTGAAGGAGCTTGCGGACATGCTGGGCGAGGTTTCCTCCCCCCACGATGTCGCGCCCACGTGTCGTCTGCTGGATCGGTTGGGATCCGACGGCGACAGGGTTCTCGTCGCTCGCCTGGATCACCTTGGGCTGGTCGGCGCCGACGGCCGGTCGGTAGGCAGGGCCGGAACGTACGAGGTGCGGTTCAAGGATGCAGCCTGTTCCTGGAGCGGCCCCGACGACCACCCGGCCATCTACGAGACGCCGATCTTCCGCGTTTTCGCTCCGCGTGATGACGGCCGGGGAATCGAGCCACCGGTCGCCACGCCCACGAACCGCCGCTGGTGATCGGCTTGTCGTCCTCGGTGGCCGTGGTGTAAGCGCGCCCGTGATGCTCCACTCGGACGCATATTTCCAGACCCGATTCCAGCACGACCCCAAGCGGGCGGTCGTGTGGCGGGAGATCTGCCGGTATCTCGAGCGGTACATCCCTCTCGGCGCGGCAGTGCTCGACATCGGCACCGGGTACGGCGACTTCATCAACAACGTCCGCGCCGGACGCAAGGCCGCCATCGACCTCTCTGCATCGGCGAAGCAGCACCTGGCACCCGATGTCGAATTCCATGTGGGCTCGTGCACCTCGATGCCTCAGTTCGCATCCGAGAGCTTCGATGCCGTCTTCGCCAGCAACGTGTTCGAGCACCTCAGCCGTGAAGAGTTGGTCGCGGCGCTCGAGGAATCGATGCGGGTGCTGCGGCCGGGGGGTCGCATCGTCTTGATGCAGCCCAACTTCAAGTACTGTGCGCCGCACTACTTCGACGATTACACACACGTGCAGATCTTCACGCACGTGGGGCTGGCTGACCTCCTCGCGAGTCACGGGTTCGACGTCGTGGATGTGAAGCCGCGTTTTCTACCGCTGACGATGAAGAGCCGCGCACCGAAATTCGGCGTCCTGGTGTGGGCGTATCTCCATTCGCCGGTGAAGCCGTTCGGAGCCCAGATGCTCGTGGTGGCCCGCAAGCCGGAGGAGAGCTCGAACCGATGAGCAAGCCGGTGGCCAATCGGGCAACGAGCGAGACCGAGGACAGGGGCGCGCTGCTCTCGCTGGCCAGGCCCGACGACGCCTACATCGTGCGTGCCGCCTGGATCGGCCGCATTGCGCTATACAGCCTCACCGTTTTCCTCCTGTCGATGGGGTGCGCGGCGGTGACCAGCTTCGTCTGGCTGACCGGAATTCCCCCCGCCCGGGCGCCCTGGTTCGAGACGGCTCACAGCGCATGCTTGGCGACGGTCTTCGTCAGCTTCGCGGTGCTGTTCGTCGACTTGATGATCTTCCACCGCTTCCTCGTTCCCCCGCGCGACGTGAGCTTCCGGTCGCTCAAGGGTGCACGCGTTCACGTTGGGCTGACCGCGTTCAACGACGAGGTCTGCATCGGAGAGGCCGTCACCGACTTCAAGTCCAGTGGTCTCGCGGACAGGGTCATCGTGGTCGACAACAACTCCGCGGACCGGACAGCACAGGTGGCGCGGGAAGCCGGCGCCGACGATGTGGTAATCGAGATGAAGCCGGGGTACGGCGCATGCTGCATGCGCGCGATGGAAGAAGCTGCCAGGAGCGCCGACGTCGTTGTGCTCTGCGAGGGCGATTCGACCTTCAGCGCTCGGGACATCAGCAAGCTACTCGCCTACCTCGAGAACTGTGATCTCGTGCTGGGTACACGCGCCACGCAGGAGCTGCGGGAGAAGGACACTCAGATGGATTGGCTCATCAACCCGGCCAATCAGATCGTGGCAAAGCTCATCCAGACGCGGTTCTGGGGCACCCGTCTGACCGACGTGGGCTGCACGTATCGGGCGATCCGCGTCGACGCGTACCGGAGACTGGCGCCCAAACTGAGGGTGCAGGGAAACCACTTCTCGCCGCACATGTTCATCGAGGCGCTGAAGATGCGCATGCGGGTCATCGAGGTGCCGGTCGTATTCCGGAAGCGCGGAGGCGTGTCGAAGGGCGTAGGCTCGAACAAGATCAAGGCCGCAAAGGTCGCGACCCGCATGCTCGGCCTTCTCTACCGTGCCTGACAACCCGCGGCCTCGACCGACTCGCGCACACGACGAACCCGGTGGAAACGTGAACAAGGGCACTCGGCACGTGGTGCCGAGTCTCGATCGGCGGCCCCGATGTCTGGCCGCGGCAGACCCAGCTTTCACGGGGTCTCGACAATCCTCGCCGCCCGCACTAACACCGCCCTCACCGCCCACGTGGCGCACCGAACCTGAACATGAAGGGCATCGTCCTCGCCGGCGGCTCGGGCACCCGGCTCTACCCCATCACCCGCGTCGTCTCGAAGCAGCTTCTGCCCATCTACGACAAGCCGATGGTCTACTACCCGATCGCCACGCTGATGCTGGCGGGCATTCGGGAGATGCTCATCATCTCCACCCCGCAGGACACGCCTCGCTTCGAGGAGCTCTTGGGCTCGGGCGAGCAGTGGGGAGTGCGCTTCCACTACGCGGTGCAGCCGCGCCCCGAAGGGCTGGCGCAGGCCTTCATCATCGGCCGCGAGTTCGTCGGTCGGGACTCGGTCTGCCTGGTCCTGGGCGACAACATCTTCTATGGCCACGGCCTGGTCGAGCAGCTCAAGCGGGCGGCCCGCCAGGAGCGCGGCGGCACGGTGTTCGCCTACTACGTCCGCGACCCGGAGCGGTACGGCGTCGTCGAGCTCGACGAGGCGGGCAACGCCCTCTCCATCGAGGAGAAGCCCGCCAGGCCCAAGTCCAACTACGCGGTCACCGGGCTCTACTTCTACGACAACCAGGTGCTCGACATCGCCGCCTCGCTCGAGCCCTCCGCGCGCGGCGAGCTGGAGATCACCGACGTCAACCGGGCGTACCTGGAACGAAAGCAACTGCGCGTCGAGATCATGGGCCGCGGCTACGCCTGGCTCGACACGGGCACCCACGAGTCGTTGATGCAGGCCTCGCAGTTCATCCAGATCCTGGAGCAGCGCCAGGGCCTCAAGGTCGCCTGTCTCGAGGAGATCGCCTGGCGGCTGGGTTGGATCGACGACACGCAGCTTTCGCGCCTGGCCGAGCCGATGAAGAAGAACGACTACGGCCGCTATCTGCTCGACCTCCTCGAGCGCGGCGGAGCGCGGGGATGAACGTCCGCACGACGCCGCTGCCGGGGGTGCTGATCATCGAGCCCAAGGTATTCGGCGACGCGCGCGGCTTCTTTTTGGAGACGTTCCAGGCCCGCCGCTACGCCGAAGCGGGCATCGACCTGCCGTTCGTTCAGGACAATCTCTCGCGCTCGGTGAAGGGCACGCTGAGGGGGCTGCACTTCCAGCAGCCGCAGCCGCAGGGAAAGCTGGTCTACGTGCTCGCGGGAGCGGTCTTCGACGTGTGCGTCGACATTCGTTCTGGCTCGCCAACGTTCGGCCGCTGGTTCGGCCTCGAGCTGAGCGCCGACAACCACCTGCAGCTCTGGATTCCGCCAGGCTTCGCCCACGGGTTCTGCGTGTTGTCCGACTCGGCGGACTTCGCGTACAAGTGCACCGCGCTCTACGCTCCGGAGTTCGACCGGGGCATCGCCTGGAACGACCCCGACATCGGCATCCGATGGCCCATCGAAAACCCGCTCTTGTCGAAGAAGGACGCGGCCGCGCCACGCCTGAAGGACGCTTTGGTGCTGCCGACGTACCGGCCGGCCTGACGGACTGCCCGCGCTGCGAGGCGATGCGAATCGAGCGCGACGAGGCCCTGCTCGAGCTCGCCCGGGCCCGCGAGCAGGTGGAAGCGCTGCGCCTGGCGTTGCCCGCCGTCGGTAGAGCGCCGCCACCCAACTACCCGGCCTCTCAGCCGCCCGGCCCGCCCCCGCTCCGGTACCGCCTCGTCGACGCGGCCAACGACGCGCTGAAGCGCTATTTCGAGCCCCTGCACCGGGCGGGCAAGCGCGTGGCCGATGCGCTAAAGGGACGCGATGGCGACTGACTCGCCCCGCCGGTCCGCCGATGTCGTCGTACCGGTCTACGCCGACGTCGAGCGCACCCGCGAATGCCTGGACTCGGTGCTCGACCACTCGGGCGACGCCCTCGAGCGGCTCATCATCGTCGACGACCGCGGGCCGGAGCCCACCATGGGCACGCTGCTCGAAGAGGTGCGCCGCCGCGACGACCGCGTCCGGCTCCTCCGCAACGAGGAGAATTTGGGCTTCGTCCGCTCCGCCAACCGCGGCCTGTCGATTCGCCGCACCGATGCCGTCGTCCTGAACAGCGACACGCGCGTCACGCCGGGCTGGCTCGAGGAGATGCTCGGCGTCGCGTACGAGTCCGACCGCATCGCCGCCGTCGTTCCCCTCTCGAACAACGCCACGCTCTGCTCGGTGCCCGACTACATGCGGGCCGCATCGGCCGAGCTTTTGGAGCAAGCGCGGCTTCGGCTCTCACACCTGCCCCGCTACACCGCCATGCCCACCGGCGTCGGGTTCTGCCTCTTGATGAAGCACGCGGCGCTGAACCTGCTCGGCCTGTTCGACCCGGTGTTCGGGCGCGGCTACCACGAGGAGAACGACTGGTGCGCCCGCGCCCAGCGGGCCGGCTTCGTCATCGCCCGAGCCAACCGCGCGCTCGTCTTCCACGTGGGCGGCTCGTCGTTCGGAGCGGCGCGGAGCGAGCTCGAAGGCAAGAACGCGCACACCCTCGTCCACCGCCACCCGCACTACCTCGAGCAGAACCGCGAGTTCGACGCCTCGCCCGATGCACGCATCGCCGCGCACGCCGTCGCTCGCCAGGTGCGCCGCATACGGGTCTGCGCCGACGCCTCGCTGCCGCCGCAGCTCGTCCGCGCGCTCGAGCTGGATGGCCGCGTCGAAGTCGTCGCCTCGGACTTCGGGCCGAAGGAAGGCTGCGAGATCTTCCACCGCGCCGGCATCGACGACCCCGAGCAGCTCGAGGCGTTTCTCCGCACCACCTCGCACACGGTGCTGAGCCTCGACGACGCGACACCGCTCCGCTCGCCCGCATCGGCGGACGGATTCGAGCGGCTGATCCGACGTCGCGCACGGCTTTGGGCCGCCCTGAGCTCGGCGGGAGCGGTCATCGTGCCATCGCGACGCGACCGCGACGAGCTCGTCCGCGAGCTCCACCTCTCGCCCGGCGTCGTCCACTCGATTGCTCCCGGCGTCGATGTCTCTGGCGAGCCGCCACGCTCCGAGCGCTTCCTCCTCTGCCTCGGCGGAGAGGACATGCGGGCGCTCGTGTTGCCGGCGTACGCGCTGCTCCGGGCAGCGCTGCCGAATGCTCCCGAGCTCTTGGTCGACGGTGTGCGGCAGAACGAGTACCCGCCGGGCGTCCGCCACGTCGGAGATGCCGGCGAGCCGTACCGCGACGCGCTGGCCGTCGTGCTGCCGGGTGCATTCGCGCCGGTGCACCATGCGGTGAAGGCGCTGGAGGCGGGCAAGCCGGTGATCGCCCATGCGACGAGCGCTGCGGCCGAGTGGTGTGGCGATGCGCTGGTGCCGCTCCGCAGCCTTTCGGTGCCCGAGCTCGCCTCGCTGCTGCGCGAGCTCTGCGAGAATGACGAGCGCCGCAAGCACCTGGCCTCGGCCGCGCGCGCACAGGCGCAGAAGCTCGATTGGACCGAGGCCGCGCGGGCGACCATCGACGTCTACCTCGCCGTCGTCGACAGACCGGATCTCCGGGCGCTCCATCAGCGCCGGTGGCTGGCCCATCTCATCGGCTCACAGCCGCTCGCCGCCGCCAGGCGCCGGGTACCATGAGATCGGCATCTGCCGACCGACTCCGGCGAGCCCCATCAGAAGCCGATGCTGCGTTGGAGGCTCACTCCGCCGGCTCGAGCCCGCGCGCGCTGTCGACCAGCCGGTACGAGCGGCCGCACCTGCACGACAGCGACTGAGGCAGCTTCGTGCCGCACGCGCAGATCCACCCGATGCGGCGCGCCGGGTTGCCGACCACCAGCGCGTGCGCGGGCACGTCGCGGATGACCACGCTGCCGGCGCCGACGAATGCGTGCTCGCCGATGGTGACGCCGCACACCACGGTGACGTTGGCGCCGAGGGAGGCTCCGCGCTTCACCAGCGTGGGCAAGAACGCGTCGGGCGACTTCTTGAACGCCACCCGCGGGTTCATGTCGTTGGTGAAGACCATGTTCGGGCCGAGGAAGACCTCGTCCTCGACCGTCACCTTGTCCCAGACCAGCACCGCGTTCTTGACCGTGACGCAATTGCCGAGCACCGCCCCGCTCTCGATGAACGCGTGATCGCAGATGTTGCAGTTCCGGCCGACCTTCGCGCCCTTCATCACGTGCGCGAAGGCCCACACGCGCGTGCCCTCGCCGATGTCGTCGGTCTCGACGAGGGCCTTGGGATGGACGAAGACGGACGGGTGCATCTCAGCCTCGCGCGCGGATCTGGCCCAGGGCGTTCTTCAGCTCGGCCACCACGCGCTCCTGCTGCTCGACCGTGATCTCCGCGAACATCGGCAAGGACAGCATCTGGGCGGCGGCCTTCTCCGCGACCGGAAAGTCGCCGCGCTTGCATCCCAGGTGCGCGAAGGCACCCTGCAGGTGGATGGGCACGGGGTAGTGCACGCCCACGCCGATGCCCGAGGCCTGCATGCGTTTCATCACCTCGTCCCGGCTCGGCACGCGCACGACGTACAGGTGCCAGATGTGCTCGTTGCCGGCGAGCGTCCTCGGCAGTACCACCTCGGGCAGGCCGGCCAGCATCTCGTCGTAGCGGCGGGCGGCCTCGCGGCGCTTCGCGTTCCACTCCTCCAATCGCGCGAGCTTGGCGGAGAGCACCACCGCCTGCAGCGCGTCGAGCCGCGAATTGAAGCCCAATTCGGGGTGGTGGTACTTGACTTCGCTCCCGTAGTTGCGAAGCGCGCGCAGCTTCTTCGCCACCGCGTCCGAATCGGTGAGCACCGCGCCGCCGTCGCCGTACGCACCGAGATTCTTGCCCGGATAGAAGCTCGTCGCGGCGGCGAGCCCGAAGCTTCCGGCGGTGCGGCCGTTTCGCCTGGCGAGCTGGGCCTGGGCCGCGTCCTCGATGACGATGAGCTCGTGATTGCGCGCGAAGTCGGCCACCTGCTCCATCGGCGCGAGCTGCCCGAACAGGTGCACGGGGATGATGGCCTTCGTGCGGCGGGTGGTCTTCGCTCTGGCCAGGTCGATGAGGTGGTAGTCGGGGTCCGAGTCGACGAAGACCGGCGTGGCGCCGGCCCGGACGACGGCGAGCGCCGTGGCAATGAACGAGTTCACGGGGACGAGCACCTCGTTGCCCGACCCGACGCCTGCGGCCCTCAGCGCCAGCTCGATGGCATCGGTGCCGTTGGCGACGCCCACGCAGTACCGCACGCCCGAGGCCTTCGCGAACGCCTGCTCGAAGCGCTCGACGGGCGAGCCGAGGATGAAGGAGGTGTTCTCGAGCACCTCGGCGAAGCCCCTGGCCACCTCGTCGGCGATCTGCCGGTGCTGCGCTTTCAAATCGACCAGCGGAATCATCCTTCCACCTTCTCCTCGCGGCCCGCGTTGCGAATGCTGCGAGCGATGGCCTCGAGCGCGCGCACCACGTCGACGCCCTCGCGGCCCCCGGTGACCGGGGCGCGGTTCTGGGTGATGCACTCGATGAAGTGATCGCACTCGGCCTTGAGCGGCTCGCCGAGCGCCACCTTGGGGATGGTGATGTCGCCCTCGCGCACGCTGGCGCGGAACGAGGCGAAGCTGTCGACGTAGCCCGGCGTCACCCGCGCGTCGGTCACCTGCTTGTCGTAGATGCGCACCGGCTCGGAGAGGTTCATGTCGTCGAACGTCAACATGCGCCGCTCGCCGACGACCGTGATGTCGCGGGCCTTGCGCGGGTTCAGCCAGCTTGCGTGCAGGTTGACGAGCACGCCGTTCGGGTAGCGGAGCGTGGCGAACACCGCGTCCTCGAGGCCGGGGTTGATCCACGTCCCCCCGACGGCCGAGGCGGACAGCGGGCGGGATTTGAGCCAGAAGTTGGCGATGGAGATGTCGTGCGAGGCCAGGTCATACGCCGCGTTCACGTCCATGCGGATCGGCCCCAGGTTCGTTCGCACCATCGAGATGTAGTGCACCCGGCCGAGCAGGCCCTGCTCCAGGTACTCGCGTATTTTGCGGACCGCGCCGTTGTACATGAAGACGTGGCCGACCATGAGCACGCACCTTCTCCGCTCTGCCAGCACCACCAGCTCGTCGCCCTGACGCGCGTCGGTGGTGATGGGCTTCTCGACGAGGACGTGCTTGCCCGCTTCGAGCGCGGCCTTCACCAGCGCGTGGTGCGTGCTCGTCGGAGTCGCGATGGCGACGGCGTCGACAGAATCGTCGTTGAGCGGGCCGGTGGCCTCCGTGCCCAGGCGAATACCGGGGAACCTGCGCTCGACCTCCTTCAGTCGGGAGGCGTCACGGTCGACAACCCAGCGCACTTCGCTGGCTGGAGGGTTCTGGAAGTTCCTGATCAGGTTGGGGCCCCAATGACCCGCCCCGATGACGGCGATGCGCACCATGAAAGGGGGTCGCATACCAGGACAGCCGACGGCTCGCCAAGGACGGAAACCGCACCGACCTTGACCCTGCCCCCCCGTGGGAGTATCGGAGCCGCGATGCAAGTCCTCGTCACGGGCGGGTGCGGCTTCATCGGGTCGAACCTCGTTCGGTTCTTGCGCCGCGAGCACCCGGAGTGGACGGTCGTCACCCTCGACAAGCTGACCTATGCGGGCAATCTCGAGAACCTCAGCGGGCTGGAAGACGACCCAAACCACGTGTTCGTGCGTGGAGACGTCGCCAACCGCGAACTGGTCGAGCACCTCATTCGCCAGCACTCCATCGAGGCCGTGCTGCACCTGGCGGCCGAAAGTCACGTCGACCGCTCGATCCTCGGCCCGGATGCCTTCGTCCTGACCAACGTGCTCGGGACGCAGGTGCTCCTCGACGCCTGCCGAGCCACCGGAGTGCGGCGTTTCGTGATGGTGTCGACCGACGAGGTGTATGGCTCGCTGGGACCGACCGGGGCCTTCACCGAAACATCGCCGCTCGCGCCGTCGAGCCCCTATTCGGCGTCCAAGGCCGCCGCCGATCTGTTGGCTCTCGCCTACCACCGCACCTTCGGCCTCGACGTCGTCGTCACGCGCTGCTCGAACAACTACGGGCCCTATCAGTTCCCCGAGAAGCTGATCCCCCTGATGATCGCCAACGCGCTCAACGACAAGCCGCTACCTGTCTACGGCGACGGCGGCAACGTGCGCGATTGGCTGCACGTGGAGGATCACTGCCGGGCCCTTCTGGTAGCGCTCGAGCGAGGCCGGGCGGGAGAGGTCTACAACATCGGCGGAGGCGCCGAGCGGAAGAATCTCGAGATCGTCCACGCGCTGCTGTCGCTGTTGGGGAAGCCGGCGACGCTGATCAAGTTCGTCGCCGATCGGCCTGGGCACGATCGACGCTACGCGATCGATCCGACGAAGATCCGCACCGAGTTGGGCTGGCAGCCGGCGCACTCGTTCGAGCGCGGGCTGGAAGCGACCGTGAAGTGGTACGTCGACAATCGCGGGTGGTGGGAGCGCGTCATGTCCGGCGCGTACCTTCAGTACTACTCAACCCAGTACAAGGCACGGCTCGACGCCGCCTGACATGCGCGTTCTGGTGACAGGGTCCAATGGGCTCGTCGGTAGCCGGCTGGGCTCCCGGTTGGCGAGCCGAGGTCACGAAGTCCTCGGAGTCGGACGAGGTCCGCAGCGTGCCGGACACTTCGCCTATCGGCCGGCGGAGCTTGCGGCCCCCCGCGAGGTCGATGCCGCGTTCGAGCTTCGCCCCGACGTGGTGGTGCACACGGCCTCGATGACGGAGGTCGACCGGTGCGAGAAGGCCCCCGGCGACGCCTACCGCTGCAACGTCGAGGCGACTGCGAACGTGGCCAGGGCGTCGCGCCGGGTGGGCGCACTGCTCATCCACGTCTCGACGGATTACGTCTTCGACGGTGAAGCGGGGCCGTACGCCGAAGACGCTCTCCCCAATCCACGCGGCGTCTACGCGATCACGAAGCACATTGCCGAGCAGGCCGTTCGCGTGTTGGCCGGACGGCACGCCATCGCGCGCACGGCTGTCGTATACGGATGGCCGCCGGCCGCTCGCCCGAACTTCGGCAGCTGGCTGGTGTCGTCGCTGTCGGCGGGCCAGACCGTCCGCCTTTTCGAAGACCAATGGGTGAGCCCGAGCCTCGCCGACAACGTGGCGGAGATGTTGTGCGAGCTCGCCGAACGGCGCGCCGAGGGTACGTGGAACATCTGCGGCGCGGAGGTGGTCGACCGCGTCGCGTTCGGCCGAGCACTGTGCACGCAGTTCGGGTTCGATGAGGCCCTCATCGTCCCCTCGAAGATGCGCGAGGCGAACCTGCCGAGCCCCCGGCCGGCCCGGAGCGGTCTTTTGGTCGACAAGGCGCGAGGCGAGCTCACGCACAAGCCGCTCGGCCTCGCCGAATCGCTCGCCCGATTCCACGCAGCGTGGCTTTCGAAGAGGCAGTGAACGCAACGTCCCGACTGGATCCGCTCTCCCGCCGGGACGCCATCGCGCTCGCCGCGATCTTCCTCTGGGGAATCGGGTGGCTGGGCCCATGGCTCGGCTACCCGCACATCCACGCCTGGGACGAGTCGCTCCATCAGGCGGTCGCGCGCGGGGTGTTCGACACCTTCTTCTACCCCCACATCTACGTCGAGCACCTCTATCCGCATGACCCGACGCACTTCTGGGCCGCCGAAGCATGGATGAACAAGCCTCCGGCGCCCTTTTGGGCCGCTGCGGCATTGATGCACGTCATCGGCGTCACGCCGGCTGCGCTGCGCATCGTCTCGCTCGTGGGCATGCTCGGCGGCGCCGCCGCCATGTACCTCGTCGCCAGCCGCCTGGCCGGTAGGGTCTGGGCCTTCATCGCGGCGCTCGGGCTGTTGGCCCTGCCGTTCACGTGGATGCTCGTCACCGGCCAGATGTTCGGCGACGTGACCGACTGCACGCTGCTCGGCTGGGTGACAGTCGCCTTCGCCGCGCTCGTCTGGTCCATCGAAAGGGGCTCGTGGCGCTGGGCGGCCGCGGCAGGCGCGAGCACCGGCGTGGCCTTCCTCTGCAAGGTGTTTCTGGCGCTCACGCCGCTGGGCGTCGCCTTGGCGCTATTCGTTCTCTCGCGCGTCCGCTTCTGCCGCGGACCATCTGCGGCAAGCCTCGCGACGATGGTGGCGTCCGCGATCGTCGTCGCGCTGCCCTGGTACGCGTACGCGGCCACGACATGGCCGGAGCCATTCTGGCTCCACATGCGCACGTGGCTCGGTCACGCGTTCGCGCCCTCCGGCCCCATCATCGAGATCGGCCCGTGGCAGCGGCCCGTCGACGCCGTGTTCAATGAGATTCATGCCACCACGATGCGCCCGCTGCCGGTCCTGCTGCCGCTGCTCTCGGGCATCTGGCTGCTGATCCGCGCGGTACGGCGGCGTGAGCTCGCGGTCGTCGGTCTGGCGCTGTGGGTCTGGGCGACGTGGATCGTCCTGACCATCAGCCCGACGAAGGTCCCGGCCTGCACCTGGGGCGCCGCAGCGGGCGTCCTCGCCGCCGTGGCCGTGCTGGCTGCCGACACGGGGCGCCACCCCATTCTCGCCGCCGCGACGGTCGGCACGCTGGCAACTCCCTTGGCCATTCGCGTCGCTCCCTCCCTGGGTCGGGTTCGCGAGCTCGTCCCCGCGGCCCTTGCTCAGACCCGGATGATGCCGGGGCTCGCCGAGGGCGCGGTCATCATGCTCGTCGTGCTGGCCATCGCCGTTCCAGCGGCGATGGTGTTCGGGCGCAATGAACGCCGGCTACGATGGCTGCGGCTCGGGACGGCGGCTCCGGCGCAGGCTGGTGTCGCGTGGCTGCTGCTGATTTCGGCTCCCGCACAGCAACGCGAGAAAGCACGCGAGCACCTTTCGCACCTGTACGTCTCCTATACGCGCGAGGTTGGGCTCGCCCTCGACAAAAACACGCCCAAAAGAAGCGTCATCTTCCAGGGCATCGATTACGACCCGTTCTCGCAGTTCGAGATCCAGAACCTCATCTTCTGGAGCGGACGCATGGTGTATCGCCGGCCACCCGATGTCGCCACCGCCCGCGCCAAGGGCTATCACCCGTATTGGGTCAGCCCGCTGGCCGAGCCGTATGCACCGGTGCCCGGAATTCCCGCCCATGCGTGGCTGCGCGCCTATGACCTCGAGCGCCCCACAGAGGCCTTGGCGCCACTCCCGGACGGGCACGTGCCTATCGACGTCGCAGCAGGCGGGCTGCGCGTGCTCGGGTTCGCCTCGGGGCCGATCGACGGCGAACGCGATCGCTGGGCCTTCTTCGCACGCCAAGATGGCGGAGCGGGCCCGCTGCCACTCAGGTTCGTCCGGTGCGACGGGGAGGAGGAGCAGACAACGGTCGGGCTCGACGCCACGCTCACCAACCCTGGGCGAGCGCTCGCCGCGGCGTGGTTCGTGCTGCCGGTGGTCGGGCCACCGGCCGAAGACGTCCGCGAGCTCGTCATCGGCAGCGAGACGGTGCGCACCGCCAATCGCTGCCCGTGACGGCCGGCTGGCTCAGACCTCATCCGCGAGCTTCTTCTCGGGTGGGGCCCAGGCGCAGGCGGTGACGGCCAGCACGAAGAACGAGAGGAAGTAGTAGTAGTTGCAGAACGACTGCTTGGCGAAGAGGAGCATCCAGCCGTAGGAGACGCTCGCGCCGACGAACAGCTCGCGCAGCGTCGGCGCCTTGTGCCGCCAGAACCAGACGAGCAGGGCGATCCAGACGCCGAAGGAGAGCCAGGTGAATGGGGCGAAGAGCCGCTTCAGCCCCTCGGCGTCGGCGACACCCGCCTTGTGGGCCACCCACGCCGGGAACGACAGCGAGTCGAGCCGGGGCAACGCGCTGGCCCAGGAGGTCACCGCGTACAGCCAGAACTGCTTCGGGTTCGCGATGAGGAACGGAAGGCAGAGCACCAGGGCAATGACGGCCCCGGCCGCCGCCATGCGCCCTGCAGTCTTCAGCCCGTGCACCCGCCAGACGTACAGGAGGAAGAAGGCGACGCCGACCAGCGCGTACTGCTTGGTGGCGAGGGTAAAGCCGAGCAGCGCCCCGCAGGCCAGCCACCTGCGGGCGGTGAGCGCCCAGGCCGCTCCCACGAAGCCCATGAGCAGCAACGGGTCGAGCCAGGCCTGCTCGAGGACGAACAGATCGATGGGGAACCCCAGCCACAGCGCCACCAGCACCAGCGCGGTGGGCCACTCGAGGCCGAGCCGCCGGAAGAAGCCGAGAAGCAGCCCCGAGGTGATGAGCTCGGCCGCCACCAGCGAGACTCGCACGTCGGAGCTGCCCGAGACCCAAGCCCACCCAGTGGCCCAAAGCAGATACCCCGGCAGGTATGGGAAGCTGGGGATGTAATCGTAGCGACCCTGGTAGATGTCGACGTAGCTCTGCGTGTACGGGTTCTTCCCCTCGAGGAAGTACTTCACCGCCTGCACACTCGAGGTCCACACGTCGATGAACGGCTGAGGCGAGGCCGACAGCACCAGCGTGCGCGAGGCGACAAAGACCACCGCCATCGCCGCCAGGGTGACGTACAACCCGATGCGGCCGACCCGCTCGTCGGGCCAGCGCCACCGGAGCGCGAGGTAGGCCAGCACCACCAGCACCGGCAACCAGCCCAGGAAGCTCCTCAGCCGCTGATGAGCGACGGCGTTCTGCGGGTAGATGAGCTGGTCCGAGTAGACGAGGAACAGCGAGAAGCCCAGGAGCATCGCCAGGACGACCTCGTTGCGCCACGGCATCGCCACCTCGGCCCCGGTGCGGTGGAGCTCGGCCACCGTGAATGCGAGGTGCAGAGCCAGCAGCGCCAGCAGCTGGTTGGGCGCGAAGTGCCCGTGGGTGAAGACCAGTACCAGCCCCAGCGCGAAGAAGTAGGTCAGCCCCAGCACGTCACCCCGCCCTGACTCGCACGAGCTCGCGTGCTATGAGGCTCGCGCCCCGATGCCAACGCGTCGACATGCGCGGCGTTGTAGCCGACCTGGCGCCCTCCGTCTGCCTTGCCGATGACGCCCGACCGCACGCTCTCCCGCTGGGCCCGGGCGCTCCTGTGGGCCGGGCCGCTGGCCCTCATCGCCTACCACGTCGCCCCGATGTGGAAGGAGATCGAGACCTGGGGCGGCACCCGCGACTGGGGCTACTTCTTCTTCCTGGCCGAGGTCGACCGCAAGAGCATTCTCGAGTTCGGGCAGTTCCCGCTCTGGAACCCATACTACTGCGGCGGAGCGGTGCACCTGGCCAACCCACAGACGTACTTCCTGTCGGCCGCGCTGCCGCTGATCCTGGTGTTCGGGACACCGCTGGGCATTCGGCTGATGCTGTCGCTCTCGCTCGTGCTCGCGTGGGACGGCGTGCGGCGGCTCTCGCTGGCGGTGGGGCTCTCTCCCTTGGCAGCCACCATCGCCGGCGCGGGCTACGCCGTCTGCGGCGCCCTCGCGCAGCACCTGGGCGGCGGCCACGTCGGTTGGGTCGGGTTCGCAATTCTCCCCTACGTGTTGCACTCGTTCCACCGCGCGCTCGAGGGGCAGCGCCGCCACGTCCTCTACGGCGGTCTGTTCCTGGCGTGGATCTTCGGCCACTTCGGGGTCTACCCCTTCCCCTACTCGTGTCTGGCACTGGGTGTGTACGGCCTCGCGGTGGGGGTGGCGCAGAACCGCACGTTGAAGGCGATCGGCGTGGGCGCGGCCATCGTCGCGCTCTCCCTGGCCTTCTCGGCGGTGCGCCTTCTGCCCATCCTCGACTTCATCAAGGACCACCCGCGGCGCGTCTGGGACACGGACATGCTCCGCGTCTCCGAGCTGTGGGAAATCTACGTCGTCAAGCACACGCTGCGCGACTGGGGCCACCAGTGGGTCTGGCCCGAGTACGGCAACTACTTCGGGCCGGTGGGCTTCGCGCTCGTTCTGGCCGGAGCGGTCTTCGTCGTCCTGCGGCCCGACCGGCGCGTCCTCGTCCCGTCGGTGGTGGCGGCGTTCGTCTTCGTGCTGTTTCAGCTCGGCAACGTGCCGTACCTGCCGTGGGGCCTGCTCAAGCGGCTGCCCATCTTCGAGAACCTGCGCGTGCCGTCGCGGTTCACCATCGTCGTCGGGCTGTTCGCCTGCGTGCTCATCGGCGTGGCGATCGACCAGGTGCTTCGCGCAGCGTCGAAGGGAGCGGGCGCGCTTTGGGCCCGCGCCGCCGCGGTCGCCATCGGCTTGGCCGTGGCCACCGCGTACCTCGTCGACGCCTCCACCTTCAACCGCGAGCAGTGGCACCAGACGTTCGGCACCCCGCCCCCGACGGACCCTCCCTCGCCCTCGTTCCACCAGGTGGGCGGCGACCCGAACCGAATGTACGCCTACCCGCGGGCCAACCGCGGCTCGGTGGCGTGCTTCGAGGAGTCGCCGCTCGACATCTCGCCGTACCTGCAGCTCGGCGCGCCCGCGGAGGAGCTCCCCCTCGATCCGGCCTCGGGCACGGTGCGTCGGGTCCACTGGTCTCCCAACCGCATCGAGCTCGACGTCGACTTCCAGCGGCCGGGCCGGGTGGTGGTGAACCAGAACTTCGAGCGCCACTGGAAGGTCTCGACCGGCCAGCTCGTCTCGCACCTCGGGCTCCTCGCGGCCGACGTGCCCGCCGGCCGCCACCGTGTGGTCTTCCGTTACCTGCCCACCCCGTTCCTGGTCGGGCTGGCCATCTCGCTGGTGGCCCTTTTGGCCGCGGGCGGCCTCTGGTATCGGTGGCGCCCCGAGAGGAGCTGACGTTGGACGCACGGCTGTACGAGGACTTCGCCCGCCTCGAGGACAACCACTGGTGGTTCACCGGCCGGCGGTCGGTGGTGCGCGAGGTGCTTCGCCGGAGACTGCCGAACGGCCGGTCGCTGCGCATCCTCGACGTGGGCTGCGGCACCGGCGGCATGCTGGCGATGCTGCGCGAATTCGGCGACGTCGAGGGCATGGACGCCTCCGACCAGGCGCTATCCCACGCCCGCAGGCGCGTGGGCGAGGGCGTGCCGCTCTACCGCGGGCAGCTCCCCGATGGCATTCCTGCGGGGCGCACCTACGACGTCATCACCGCATTCGACGTCATCGAACACATTCCCGACGCGGTGGGCGCCCTGTCCGCGGTGAAGAGGGCGCTCGCCCAGGACGGCACGCTGGTCTGCACCGTGCCCGCCTACCAGTTCCTCTGGAGCAAGCACGACGAGCTGAACCAGCATCAGCGGCGGTACACGGCGGCGCTGCTCGAGCGCCACCTGCGGGCCGCGGGGTTCAGCGTCTTTTGGCAGTCGTACTTCAACAGCTTCCTCTTCCCGCCGATCGCCGCCGTGCGCCTCGCGCGGAAGATCGTCCCCGAGCGCGACGGCGGCACGGACCTCGGCGAGGCGCCCGGCCCCATCAACCGGCTGCTCGACGCGGTCTTCTCCGCCGAGCGGTTCGTCCTGTCGCGGGCCCGCTTCCCGTTCGGCGTCTCGCTGCTCGCCCTCGCCCGACCGGTGCACTGACATGCGACGCGAAGCCCTGGAATGGTTGGCCTGCCCGGACTGCCGGGCCCCGCTCTCCCTCGCCGATTCGGCTACCGTCGAGCCCGACGGCCACGTCGTCGACGGCGAGCTTGGCTGCACCGCGAAGGGGTGCCGCTTCCAGGTGCGCCAGGGCGTGCCGGTGCTCTTGCCCGATCAGGTCGACGGGGTGAAGGTCGAGACCGCCGACCGGTTCGCCGAGGAATGGACGCGCTGGAGCGACCTCCGCGACTACTACACCCGCCAGTTTCTGGGGTGGGTCGGGCCGGTCGGCCCCGACGACTTCAAGGGCAAGGTCGTCTTCGAGGGCGGCTGCGGCAAGGGCCGGCACAGCTACGTGGTGGCGGGCTTCGGCGCCAAGGCGGTGGTGTCGATCGACCTCGGCGCGAGTGCGTTCGTCGCCTTCCGCAACACGCGGCACCTCGAGAACGCGCACGTCGTCATGGGCGATCTGCTGAGGCCTCCGGTGCGCCGCGTCTTCGACCTCGCCTTCTCGGTGGGCGTGTTGCACCACCTGCCGAACCCTGCCGAGGGTTTTCGGTCGCTCGCGGGCGTGGTTCGCGACGGCGGCCGGGTGGCGATCTGGGTCTACGGGCAGGAGAACAACGAGTGGATCACCACCTTCGTCGACCCGGTGCGCAAGGCGCTGACGTCCCGGCTGCCCCCGCGCATGCTCAAGGCCCTCTCCGCCCTGCCCTCGGCCGCGCTGTGGGGCGCCATCAAGCTGCTGTACCGGCCCGACGCGCAGGGCAGGGGGCCGAGGCTGCCGTACGGTGACTACTTCGCCTCGATGCACGACTTCCCGTTCGACGAGATCCACTCCATCGTCTTCGACCAGCTCGTCACGCCCGTGGCGTACTACCTGCGCGGAGACGAGGTGAAGTCCTGGTTCGCCAGCGGCTTCAAGGACGTGAACGTCCGCTGGCACAACCGGTACAGCTGGAGCGGCACCGCCATCGTCGACGCGTCTGCCTGACGACGATCACGGCGGGCGCGTGGCCAAACGGCGTGAGAGCGCGGTGTCTCGCGCAACGCTCACGCACACCCAGACGTCGTCCAGTACCCCGCACCGGCCACCCGCGAAATCGGGCAGGTAGGCCGGGTTCACCACGTACACGGTCTGCTCGTCGATGGGGCCCGCGTGACGCGCGTGGCAGCGCTGGCCGATGCCCTCGGGCGCACGGCCGACCAGGCCGCTGTTGAAGGAAAGGCCTTCACGGAAGGCGAGCTGAGACAATCGCGCCACCAGCTCCTCGTTGTACGGGCAGATCCACTGGATCTGGATGGGCACCAGCTCGAGGTGGCGGTACTCGCGGCCGATGCCGTCCCACACCGCGCTCATGCGGCCCACGTGGCGCGGAGCGAAGACCTGCGGGCGGGGTGGAATCTCGAGCCCCTGCGCCACCGCCGCCGCCAGGAGGACCGGAATGGCGGTGCGCCGGCCCAACACCCGAGACGCAGCGATGATCGCCGTCACGACGAGCAGCCAGTGCAGCGGCCAGATGAACCGGCCCGAGGTCCGGAACATCGACGGCAGCGGGCCGAGAAGCTCGAACGCTCCCCACAGCTCGACGATGGGCCGTCCGGCGAAAGAGATTCGCGCCGACAACGCATAGAGCGCTTCGGCAAGGCAGACCGCCCCGAGCGGCCAGACGGCCAGAACACTCCGTCCGGTCTGGCGCCACCGCACAGCGGCTCCAATCAGCGCGATGGCCAGCAGCACCAAGACTCCCACGCCGAGGTAACCGAAGCCTTCACCCTGCCGCGGCATCACGGGGATGCCCGGAATCCAGCGCGACAACCCGATCGAGTTGAACAGCGTCGTCAGATCGGCGCTGAACTCGCCGAAGCCCTCGGCGGTGCGGCCGACCGGGCCCCCGGTGAAGGCCCCCACCAGCCAAAGCATCACCGCCGTGCCCGTAACGAGAACCGCGGCATAGGCTCCGAGCTCCCGCCAGGGCAAGCGCCCGCGGAGGTGGGCCACGACAAGACCGGCCGCCGCCAAGGGAATGCTGATGGCCGCCAGGTACCCCTCGAGCCCGACCGACGCGACGGCAGCGGCCAGAGCCGCGCGCGCGTTGCGCCGACCCGCCTCGGGATTTCGAGCCGTATCCAGCGCCAGGGCGACCTGTAGCAGCACGATCCAGTGAGCGGTGAGCGCGATATGGCCGAACCGGGCCATGACGACCGGGTTCATCACCACCACCGCCGCGCCCACTACCCGCGAAACGAAATCAAGCTGGTAACGCCGGAACAGCCACAGCGAGACCACGCTCAGGCCGACGAACGATGAGGCGAGATACAGCCCGTACAGCTGGAACTCGGAGTCGACGAGCGGAGCGATCACCTTCCCGACGAGGCACAGCCAGTAGACCGAGTTGGTGTAGAAGACGCTCGTCCCCCACGGGTGCAAAAGCTGCGGAGTCAGGCCAGGAGGAACCGTCCACGGCCCACCGATGTGGAACAACCAGCCGTGGTACGTCGCGGCCCAGTCGCCATTCAGCATCCACGCGGTGTAGCCGGGATTCAAAACCTTCGGATCGGCCCGCGTGCTGAACCAGAAGACGCCATAGGCAGCGACCAAGGCGTACTCGACGCGCGCGCGCGCGCGGTCCGACAGCCGTTCCAGCGCGCCGACCCACCGGATCATCCGGCCCGCCTCAGCGCCACGCTTCGCCTTCCGGCGTGTCCAGCCAGCGAACGAACTGCGCGAGCCCCTCGTCGAGGGAGACGCGTGGCGTCCACCCGAGCAGACGTTCGGCCTTGGCCACCGACGCCGAGGTGATCGGCACGTCGCCTGGCTGGTCCGGCAGGCGCTCGAGCATGGCCGTCTTGCCGGTCGCGCGCTCGATGGCCGCGACGAGGTCCGAGAGGGTGACCGGGTGCGACCCACCCAGGTTCACCACCTCGAACGACGGCCATGGCCGGTCGACGGCCGCCACGACGCCGCGCACGATGTCCTCGATGAAGGTGTAGTCGCGGGCCGACCGCCCATCGCCGAAGAACGGCACCTTCTCGCCGCGCCGCACCAGCCGGGTGAACTTGGCAATGGCCAGATCCGGCCGCTGGCGCGGGCCGAATACGGTGAAAAACCTGAGTGCGCAGCACTGAAGCCCATAAAGGTGCTGCCAGGTGGCGCAGAGCATCTCGCCGGCGATCTTGGTGGCCGCGTAGGGAGAGATTGGCCGATCGATGCGGTCGTCCTCGGAGAAGGGCGGGTTCGAGCGCGCTCCGTAGACGCTGCTCGACGAGGCGAAGATGAACCGCGCGACCTTCGCCTTGCGCGAGGCCTCCAGCATCACCGTGGTCCCCTCGACGTTGACCTGCGCATAGGCAACAGGCCGGGCGATCGACGGGCGGACGCCCGCGAGGGCCGCGAGGTGCACCACCACGTCGGTCTGGCCCAGCGACTCCATCGCCCGCGCGACGTCGGCCTCCCGGCAGATGTCGCCTTCGACCAGGGTCACCTTCCCCGAGCCCAATACGCGCTCGAGGTTCGACCGTTTCATCCGGGCGGCGTAGTACGGGTCGAAGTTGTCGAGCACCACGACCCGATCGCCCCGGGCGACGAGCGCTTCCACGAGGTGCGAGCCGATGAACCCGGCCCCACCCGTGACGAGAACGTTCATCGCCTGACCTCCGCCGCGCGGCGAACCGGCTCGATCGGCTCGGCGGCGCGCGCAAACGCCGCCCACCGCCGCCGCCACAGCTCGAACATGAGCAACGCCCAGAGCCGTTTACGATGATCTGCCCGACCGTCGACGTGCTCGGCCACCAGGGCCCGAACCCGGTCAGGCTCGAAGATGCCTGCCTCCCTGAGCGACGACTCGGAGAGCAGGTCCTCCACCAGCGGCCGCAGCTCACCGCGGAGCCAGGCGGCCACCGGGACGGAGAAGCCGTGCTTTTGGCGAAAGAGGATTTTCTCTGGCACCCACCCGCGCAACGCGCGCTTGAGCAGCCACTTGCGGGACCACCCGCGCACCTTGAACGTCCAAGGCAGGCGAAGGACGAACTCGGCGAGCGCGGTGTCGAGAAAAGGGGCGCGCACCTCGAGCGAGGTGGCCATCGACGCCCGGTCGACCTTCACCAGGATGTCGTCCTTCATGTACAGCGACAGGTAATACCTCAGCGCCCAATCCAGCCCCGTCTCGCGGCACTCGGCGGCAAACCGCTCGATCGGGCCGTAGACGTCTGCGACGGGGTCTCCTTGCGCGCGCCACTCGGGCCTCAGTAGCCCATGGATGGAATCGGGCGTGAACGCGCCGATCCACGCCTGGTGGCGGTGTTGCGCCCGGTGAGGAAGACCACCGAGGAACGTCTTCACCCGGAAGTCGAGGCTCATGTACCCGGAGCTTTTGGGGATCAGCGCGGCAGCCTTGCCCATCGCGCGGTGGGCGAATGACGGGAGCGCGGCGGCGACCGCGCCGGCCGGGTGCGCGACGAAAGTGTCGTACCCGCCGAACAGCTCGTCCGCTCCATCGCCTCCGAGCGCCACTGTGACCTGCCGGCGGGCGAACCGCGAGAGCAGGAACGTGGGGAAATACGAGTGATCTGCGAACGGCTCGTCGAGCTGCTCGGCGGCCGTCGGCACCAGCTCGAGGCAGGCTCTGGCAGACAACCGATCTTCGTGGTGGTCGGTGCCGAACGTCTGCGCGACCAGCCTCGCGTAGCGGCTCTCGTCGTAGGAGGCCTCCTCGAATGCGATCGAGAAGGTCTTCAGGCCCGAGACTTCGCGCGATGCGGCAGCGGTTACGGCGGACGAGTCGATGCCGCCAGAGAGGAACACGCCCAACGGCACGTCGGCCACCAGCCGGCGGCGCACCGCGCGCTGCAGGTGCACCTTGAGAGCCTCAGCGGCATCGTCGGCCTCGCCGGGGCGGAATGCGCTCAGCGCTGTCCCCTCGACCGGCGGCGGTTCCCAGTAGCGCCGTTCGGCCACGCCGGTACGGGAGACGACCATCCGGTGGGCCGCGCGCAGCTTCTTCACGCCGGTGAAGATCGACTCGGGCTCGGGCACGTAGTCGAACGCCAGGTATCGACGCACGCTGGTGGGGTCGATCGCGCGCGGGCACAGCCGGTGCTGGAGCAATGCCTTCAGCTCGCTCGCGAACAGGAACGTGCGCCCCACTTGAGTCCAATAGAGCGGTTTCTTGCCGAACCGGTCCCGGGCGCAGACCAGCTTCTGCAGCTTCGCGTCCCACAAGGCGAACGCGAACATGCCATCGAGCCGCGAAACGAAGTCCTCTCCCCACTGGAGATACGCCCGGAGCAACGCCTCGGTGTCCGACGACGAGAAGAAACGGTGGCCGAACGACTCGAGCTCAAGGCGCAGCTCGCGGAAGTTGTAGATCTCACCGTTGAAGACCACCGTCGCGTGCTCGGCGGTCATCGGCTGGTGGCCTCCGGAGAGGTCGATGATCGACAGCCGCCGGAACCCCAGCCCGCACGGGCCGTCGAGGTGAATGCCTTCGTCGTCGGGCCCCCGGTGAATGAGGGCCCTCGTCATGCCCCAAAGCATCGCCCGGTCAGGAGGCGCATCGAACGACAGGATGCCGGCGATGCCACACACCGCTCACTCCCGGGCGGCTTTCTTCGGCTCGAGCTTGGTGGGCCCTGCTGGCTCGACGCGCGATTCGATGATGGTCGCCAGGACGTAGGGCCGTTTGCCCTGGCTCTCGTAGTACGTCCGCACGTTCACCTCGGCCAAAAGCCCCATCAGGATGGACAGGAAGCCGACCAGCACGAACATCGTCGTCAGAAGCGGCAGTGGCGTCGACACGAAATCCTTGAGCCCAGCCAGCTTGAAATACACCGCGATCGCGAACGAGGCGAACGCCAGGAAGAACGATGCCATGCCGAAGCCACCAAACACGTAGATGGGCTTCGTCATGTAATGAAAAAGGAACTTCACCACCATCAAGTCGAGGACGACCTTGAAGATGCGGTTCAGGCCATACTTGGACTTGCCGAACCGGCGAGCGCGGTGGTTGACCTTGAGCTCGGTGACCCTGGCACCCTGCCATGCCGCGTAAATGGGGATGAACCGGTGCATCTCCCCATAGAGGCGCACGCCCTCGATCACCTCGCGCTTGTACGCCTTGAGGGTACACCCGTAGTCGTGCAGCTCGATGCCGCTGATCCACGAAATGATCCGGTTGGCGACCATCGAGGGCAGCTTGCGGGTGACCGCTTTGTCCTGCCGGTTGGCGCGCCAACCCGAGACGCACTCGTACCCGTCGTTCATCTTCTCGAGGAGCCGCGGGATCTCGTTCGGGTCGTTTTGCAAGTCCCCGTCCATCGGGATGATGACGTCACCCTTGGCGCGCTCGATGCCGGCCGACAGCGCCGCCGTCTGGCCGAAGTTGCGGCGGAATCGGATCACGCACAGATGCGGGTCCTTCTCCGCGAGCTCCTCGAGCATGCGGTACGTGCCGTCGGTGCTTCCGTCATCGACGAGAACGACTTCGTATGTTCGATCGAGCTTGGAGAGGACTTCCTTCAGCTCGCGGTAGAGCTCGCGAACGTTCTCTTCCTCGTTGTACAGCGGAACTACGACCGAGACATCGACTCGCATGTGCGGGCGCATCTACCACGAACGTCTGCGGCGCAGCGAGAGGATCCACGCCACCAGCGGCAATCCCGCGCCCGCTGCCGTGCCGCATCCGCAGGGGCGGGCTTTCGCCGGGGGAGCCGGCGGAACCGCTTCGTCGGCTCGCCCGTCGATGGAAGCGACGTAGGCGACCAAATCGTCGATCTGCCCGTCGCTGAGCGAGGCGACGAGCTGCGCCTTGAGCCCTCGCCCCAGCACGTCCCGGAGCGATTCGGCGCTGCCGTCGTGGAGATATGGCGGCGAGGCGAATGCGCCCACGAGGCTCGGAGTGTCGATACCGACCAACGGGCCGCCCAGCCGGTTGCCGCTGCGGCTCGTCAACGTCCCGACATCGTGGAGCGCCAGGGTACCGAGCCGGCTGTCGGTGAAGCGCGGCGGTCGGTGGCAGTCGGCGCAACCGATATGGAAGAACAGCTCGCGGCCGCGGATGGCCGAGTCCGAGAGCGAGCCGTCAGGCAGATGGGACGGGCTTTGCGGCGCGACCTGCAGAGAAGTGACGTACGCCGCCAGCGCGTCGAGTCCGGCCCCGCGTCCTGCGTTGGGCTCTCCCCAGGGCGGGTTCGGCGGCCGGCCGTCCTGGGCGAAGCCCGTACCGCCCAGGTGCTCGACGATGTCCCGCTCGAAGTCCTGCAGCTCGTCGAAGTTGGCGCTCCAATGGAGCGGCCCATCTGCGACCCCCGCCCGGCCACGGAGATCCTTGGTGTTCCGGAGGCCTTCCCCGCGATCCGAGAAGTCCCACACCCGCCCGTCATGGGCCCCGTCGAGGTGACAGCTCCCGCAGGCGACATACCCGAAGCGGCTCATGCGCCGGTCGGCCGCATGGTGGAACAGCTGCTTACCGAGGAGAACCTCGGGCGCGAGCGGCTCGTGCGACACGGTCTTCAGGATCGCCAGCGGCCGGGGTACGGTAGAACGCGTCCGGTAATTCTGCCGCATTTGGCCGCTGAGGCAGAGCGGGGCGCGCGAAAATCCCGCAGTGAGTTCGATC
>FWPU01003906.1_pt1 | contig 36105 bp, 34 predicted proteins | sample 2228361 | NCBI WGS metagenome assembly FWPU01 (sample SAMEA103939777, study PRJEB20133) | metagenome
CTAACCATCGGCACGGCTACCTCAAACTTCGCGACGGTCTTTCTGACCCAGACGCAAACCGGCATGCCGTGCCACCATCAATCATACTAGCGAAGAGGGTCGCCGCGGATGTGGCCTTCGTGCTCTTCGTGCTTCGTGTTCTCCGTGAGCCTTCGCGCCTCCGTGATCCAAACACCCCACGCGCGACGCGCAAGCAGTTGGGATTTGGCATTACAGGCAAGAGCAGCCTGGCAGAATACAAATAATGGCAGAGGTGTTAACCTGCCTCAAAGAACGCTGGAGAGATCGCTTCCCCCAGAAACTCACAAAGGAGTGCAAAGCATGTCCAACGAGAGCACCGAGGCCGTACGCCCCGTCGGCTTGCCCCGTCTTAACGAGCCAGCGCCAGCGTTTCAGGCCGTCACCACGCACGGCGTGATTCGCCTGTCGGACTACGAAGGCTCGTGGCTGATCCTCTTCTCACATCCGGCTGACTTCACGCCGGTGTGTACCACCGAGTTCATCGCCTTCGCTGAGATCTATCCAGAGTTACAGAAGCGCGGCGTCGAACTCCTTGGCCTGAGCATCGACAGCGTCTACTCGCACATCGCCTGGGTGCGCAACATCGAGGAAAAGACCGGCGTCAAGATCCCCTTCCCGATCATCGCCGATCTCAACAAAGAAGTGGCTACCCTCTATGGCATGATCATGCCAGGGGAGAGCAAGACCGAGACCTCACGCTGTGTCTTCGTCATCGATCCCAAAGGGATCCTGCGCGCTATGATCTACTACCCGCTGACCACCGGGCGCAACATGCAGGAGATCCTGCGGCTCATCGACGCGCTGCAGACCTCGGATGCGCACAAGGTGGCGACGCCGGCCAACTGGAAGCCCGGCGACAAGGTCATCGTCCCAGCCCCCAACACCGTCGAGATGGCCGAGGAGCGGGTCAAGGCCGGCTACGAGTGCATCGACTGGTACCTGTGCCGGCGCAGCCTGTAGGAGGTCGTCGATGGCCTGCATCAACCCCGACGGCACACTGACCGCTTCTGCGCAGATGATGCTCAACGCGCTGCGGACGCCGGCCACGCCAGCCGAACTGGCGCAACAGACCGAGCGGCCCCTCTTCCGCGTGCGCAGCACGCTGCGCGAGCTGGCGGAGGCGGGGCTGGTGGAGGAGAGCGAAGGCCGTTACCGGCTGACGGCGGAGGGAGCCGCTCGCCTCAAGTAAGAGCCTATCCGAAAAACGGCTCTGGCTGGTCTCCTGACCGTGCCCCTGGCTGGTCAGGAGACCGCGCCGAAACTTCTCGGATAGGTTCTAATCGGAGCGTCGCCGTCTTCCCAACAGCAAACAGGTCCCTGACAAGGGGCCAGTTCTCTCAGACGCACGCGCAGCCGATCCTGCGGCCGCGCGGAGGTGGGGGCGCCGCACTGACGCCCCCACCTGTCTTCCATGGCCCATCAGATTCGCGACGCTGAAGGCGCCGACCGCGCCGCGCGCGTCGGGCGGCTGCTGACAGGTACAGGAATGAGGTTGTGCTGAAGCAAGGATTATGATAGTATGTCCTTGCTCAGGCAAAAGTATCTTACCACTATCTTTGCACTTTTGCGTTTTTGGACGATTCTGAACGCCAGGGAGCCCTATATCTAGTAGTGAGGTCTTCTTCGGCTACAAGATGCGGTCTTTGTTATGTAAAGCGCAAAGATAGTCTTACAATGTGGGGAGAGGAAGGCATATGAAAGAGATCATTGCAACAGTCACCAGCAAGGGACAGGTGACCATCCCCGTGGCCGTGCGTCGTCACCTGAAGCTGCGCGAGAAAGATAAGGTCATCTTCCTTCTCGACGAGGAGGGGGAAGTACGCTTAGTTCCATCGCGCTATCCTGATCTCTCGTCTCTACGCGGCGCGGCCGGATCTCTGGCGGAGCCGCGCGCATGGCAGGAGGTCGAGGAGATCGCCCGCGAAGATCATCTAGCAATTGCCCCCTATCGCTCGGATCGAAATAAACAAAAACTGCCAGCGTGCTGACGCTGGCAGTTCAGGCTGGGGAGCAGGGACTCGAACCCCGACGTGCAGATCCAGAGTCTGCTGTCCTGCCCATTAGACGACTCCCCAACACACTTTTATTGTATCACGGACTCATCGGGTTGGCAAGTCAAACTTCGGGCGATTAAGGGAGCGAACCACAAAGCAACGCCAGACCTGCTATCCACGAATCCTGGCCGCGAATCCACGAAGGAACATGACAATGCGTGGAAGCACGCCACTTTGAGCGCCTGATTCGCGTATTCGTGTTCGCGATTGGTGGACGGCCGTCTTGCCCTTTCCAGATGACCTCGTCGGCGATGGGACCCCTAAACAAAGCTGTCGGCCCCGTAGGGCCGACAGCTCTCAGGTACCCGCGGCAGGACTTGAACCTGCGGCCTCAGCGTCCGCAGCGCTGCGCTCTATCCCCTGAGCTACGCGGGCGTCTTCGTAAATCAAAACACTACCACACCAGGCGGGGAGGCAGGGATTCGAACCCTGGGTAGAGGTTAAAAGCCCCTACAACCGCTTAGCAGGCGGCCCCAATCGACCACTCTGGCACCTCCCCAAGCGCCCAACTCGCTCGCTTGGGAGCAAAGGCGGAGGGAGAGGGATTCGAACCCCCGGTGAGTTGCCCCACAGCGGTTTTCAAGACCGCCGCCATCGTCCACTCGGCCATCCCTCCCCAACACATGGGCCCCTCACCTACCATGCCAGCGAGTATACCCGATGGGGAGCGAAAAGTCAAAACGACTCCCGATTCATTTGGCTCAATCTGCTGCAAGCCAGTCGTGCCGCAAGCCGGAGGCTTGCGCTACGGCGCGCCGCAACGACTCCCGATTCATTTGACAAAGGTCCGCGGCTACAGTATCATCGCTCCCATGAGGTCAGGGGTGGAAAAGAAACCAGGACACTCAGTCTTGTGGCGCTTATTAGGGGTCACCGTAACCATTCTGCTCGTTGGCTGCCAGGCGAACGTGCATGTCGACCGCGATGCGCCGGCCTTGCCGCCAGCCACACAGCCCGGCCCCCACAATCTCTCCTTGCTGGCCGTCGACTTCGATCCCCCCCTCGACGAACTCGAACTGGTCGCCGGACAGGGCGTCATCCTCCTGGCTGCCATCCAGAACAACGGCGAAGAGGCCGAACGGAACGTGCCAGTGGTCGCGCGCCTGTACGACGTCGAACCCAGCCGCTCGCGCGTCTCGCCGCTCGTCGAGTCGACCGCATACGTTGGCCACGTCGAACCAGGCCAGATCACGATCGTCCGCTTCGAACGCATCACCTCTCTCCCCTTGCGCCCTCGCTACTACCTGATCGTCGAGGTGGCTGGCGTCGATCGCGAGGTCCATTTGCTCGATAATGTGCAACGCCTGGGGATCGAGGTCGAGCCAACGCCAATCAGCAAGGACGCCGCACAACCGTAACGGCGCCGCGCAGCCAAGGCTGCCGCAGACGTCCGCCTGTGCTGGAAGGGGTCCGACTTAGGAGATAAAGACGGTCACGGGAGACTCCCCGTGACCGTCTCGCGTGCAGGTCTGATCGTCTTTGCAGGTTCAAGCCAGGGCGCGTCCCACTGAATCAATGGACAGACGCGCGCTCTGACACCTCAGGGGATTCGCTGGGGCTGCTCAGTGATGGTGTCCGCAGGCAGAACAACTGCCGCCGCTGCAACTGCCGCAGCCGTTGCCCGCCGACGCGAGCATGCGGCTCTCGCCGTTGCTGCCTCGGCTGACGGCGGCAAAGCGCGAGACGACCCGCTGGCTGGTCAACGCTTGACAGGAAGGACAGGCGATCGGCGCATCAGCCAGGGCGATCGCCCGCAACGATTCGAAGGTTGTCCGACAATCGACGCAGTAATACTCGTACATCGGCATAGACAGCTTCCTCCCAGGACCAGAGCAAGCTCAGGATGATTCGACGTGATTGTACTGCGCTCGCAAGCGCTCGTCAAGACGCCATGTCCGAACGGACACAACCGCGCGTCCTGACCGTCTTGCTGGCCTGCCTGGCCTGGGCTACTGTTGGCTTTGGGCCGCCCATCCTGACGAGCGGGGGGACTCCCCCCGCCTGGCGCCTCGACCCCGCCCAGGTGCAGGCCCTCGTCGCCGCGACGCGCCTGCCGACGATCACCGCCCAGGCCGCGCTCCTCGCCGACGCCTCGACCGGCCGCGTTTTGCTCGCCTCTCACGCCGACGATCCCCTGCCGCCCGCCAGCACAACCAAGATCATGACCGCCCTCCTGGTCCTGGAGCGCGCCAACCCCGATGCGCTGGTCACCGTGCCAGCCGAGGCGCTGATCGGCGAGGCGTCAATGGGGCTGACGCCGGGCGAACGGCTGACCGTCAGAGACCTGCTGTACGGGCTGTTGCTGGTCTCCGGCAACGACGCCGCGATGACGCTGGCCAGCTACGTGGCCGGCTCGCCCGACGCATTCGTGGCGCTGATGAACCAGCGCGCTGCCGAGCTGGGGCTGACGGCCAGCCATTTCGTCAATCCCCACGGCCTGGACGCGCCTAGCCACGTGATGAGCGCCGCCGACCTCCTGACGGCGACGCGCGCCGCGCTGGCCTATGATTTGTTCGCTACAATCGTGGCGACCCCTCAGGCGCGCGTGGCCGGCCATTTCCTGGTCAACCGCAACGAATTGCTGACGACGTATGTCGGCGCCGACGGCGTGAAGACGGGCACGACCGACGACGCTGGCGAGTGCCTGGTCGCCTCCGCCAGCCGCGCCGGCCTGCGCGCGATCGCCATCGTCCTGGGCAGCCGCGACCGCTACGCCGACAGCCGCGCCCTGCTCGATCACTACTTCCAACATTACATGCTGTTCGATCCCGCCTTGCCGCGCAACGCCTTGAGCCGACGACGCTGGCCTGACGGCCGCGTGCGTGAGCTGGTCGTCGAGGCGGCGCCAGCGGTCATGTTGCCCCGCTGGCAGCAATCCCTGGCGCGCCCCGTCCTCCGCCTCGAAGGGGACGGCGCGCCCGGGACGCCAGCCGGCAAGCTCACTTTCTATGTGGGCCAGCGCGCGGTGGCCGAGGCGCCGTTGCGCTGGCAGGAGCCGTAAACGATGCCTTTGGAACGTTTGCAAAAAGTCCTTGCTCACGCGGGCGTGGCCTCGCGGCGCGCATGCGAGGAGCTGATCCGCCAGGGACGCGTGACCGTCGACGAGGTCGTGGTCACCGAGATGGGGGTGCGCGTCGATCCGACGCGAGCGCGCATCCGCGTGGACGGCGAGTTGATCGCGACGCAGGAGCCGCGACGCTACCTCATGCTCCATAAGCCGCCCGGCTATCTGAGCGTGATGGACGATCCCCGCGCGCGATCCGATCTCGGCGACCTGGTGCCCGACGCGCAGCATCTGTTTCCGGTGGGGCGCCTCGACCTCAACAGCGAGGGGTTGGTGCTCTTGACCAACGACGGAGAGCTGGCCAATCAGCTCATGCACCCACGCTATGAGCATCCCAAGACCTACCTGGCCCTCGTCGACGGCAGGCCCGCTGAGCACGATCTCCGCAAGTTGCGCCAGGGGATCGATCTCGAGGAGGGACGCACGGCGCCCGCCGAGGTCGAGCTGGTCGAGGGATGGCCACGCGAGCTGCAAGGGGAGTGGTGGCGGAAGGGGATCACCCCAGACGCGAAGGACGCCAGCAAGCCGCCGCCAGTGTGGGTGCGCGTCACGCTGCGCGAGGGCAAGAAGCGCCAGGTCCGCCGCATGTTCAACGCCATCGGCTACGCGGTGACGCGCCTGATCCGCGTGGGCCTAGGGCCGCTGCGGCTGGGACGCCTGCCGCCCGGCAAAAGCCGGCCGCTGACGCCGGCCGAGGTGCACGCCCTGCGCCAGACGGTGGGCGGCGGCCTGGCCCGTCCACCCGCTCGCGCCGAACGAGCGCCCGCTCGCCCTGAGGCCAGGACGCTACGAGGGGAACGCGCGCGGCGCCGCCCACCGCGGTCGACGACGCCTGACGACCAGCCACGTCGCGGCGCGCGCGCCCCCTCCGCGCAACAACCCCAACGCCCGCGTCGCAGGAGGACGCCATGACCTGTCCGCGCGTCATCGCGATCGATGGCCCGGCCGCTTCGGGCAAGAGCACCCTGGGCCAGGCGCTGGCCGCCGCCCTGGGATACCTCTACTTCGATACCGGCGTCATGTACCGCGCCGTCACCTGGGCGGTCCTGCAGCGCGGCCTGGATCCCGCCGATGAGCAGGCGGCGGCGCGTGTGGCGAACGAAGTGCTGATCGACGTCGTCCCGCCGACGGTGGACGATGGTCGCCAGTACACCGTATACGTCGACGGCGTCGACGTCACCTGGGACCTGCGTCGCCGCGAAGTGGATGCCAGCGTCTCGCCCGTCTCGGCTCACCCTGCCGTGCGCGCCGCCCTCCTCGCCCAACAGCGGCGCATCGCTGCTGGTGGGAAGGTCGTGATGGTGGGACGGGACATCGGCACGGTCGTGTGGCCGGAGGCCGATCTCAAGATCTATCTGGATGCTTCGCTCGAAGAACGGGCGCGCCGCCGCTATCGCGAGCTGCTGAGCCGCCAACAGCCCGCCGACTTTGAGGCGGTCCTGGCCGATCTGCGCCGGCGCGACCAGTATGACTCACAGCGCGCGACCGCGCCGTTGCAGCGCGCGCCGGACGCCGTCGTCATCGACTCGACGACGATGGATGTGGAGGGCGTGCTGGCGCATGTGCTGTCGTTGCTGCGGGCGTGCCCTTGCACAACCGATCTGCAGGAGGACGTGTGACCCAGACCCCCTTTCGCATCCCCTGGCGTCGCCGGCTGACGACGCCCATCCTGTGGATGCTCCTGTTGCCCACCCGGCTGTACGTGGAGGGCCGGGAACGCGTGCCGCGACAGGGGCCGTGCATCTTCATTTATAACCACCTTCACTTCATCGAGCCGGGAGCTGTCGCTTACGTCGTCCCACGCTTCGCGGTGCCGCTCGCCAAGGCGGAGACGTTGAGCTATCCGATCCTGGGCAAGCTGATGGAGTGGTATCCTGTGATCCCCATCCACCGCGGCGAGGTCGACATGGCTGCGATGCGTTGGGCCGATCGCCTGCTGGCCGCACAGCAAGCGCTGATCATCGCCCCTGAAGGCACGCGCAGCCCATCCGGCAGCCTTCAACGTCCCAAGGAAGGGTTCGTCTTCTTCGCCCGGCGCCACAACCCCGCCATCGTGCCGGTGGGGGTTGTGGGGACGGGCGAGGCGTCGCAATACTGGCGACGGCTGCGGCGCGTGCCTGTGCACGTGCGCTTCGGGCAGCCGTTCCGCTTCCGTTGGCCAGCGTCGCAGCGGTCGGACAAAGAGATCATGCGACGTATGGCGGACGAGGCGATGTACCGGATCGCTGCGCTGTTGCCCGAACCCATGCGCGGCGTGTACGCCGACCTGACGCAGGCGACCACGGAATATATCGAGGAGCTCCCTTGAGCCAGCCCATCGACTACGAACGGCTGGCCGCCGACTACGCCCGCCATCGCGGCCTCCATCCGGGGGTGTTGGCACAGCTCTTGAGACATGGTCGACTGACGGCGGACGCGCAGGCGCTGGAAGTGGGCTGCGGCACAGGCAACTACATCATCGCGCTCGCTGAGATGACCGGCTGCACAGCGTGGGGGATCGATCCCTCGCTGTCGATGCTGGCGCGAGCGCGCGCGCGCAGCGATCGTGTGCGCTTCTTCGGCGGGCGCGCGGAGCAGATCGGTCTGCCATCGGCGTCGCTCGACCTGATCTTCTCCGTCGACGTGATCCACCATGTGGCGGATCCACTGGCCTATTTCCAGGAAGCGCAGCGGCTGTTGCGTCCCGGCGGCCAACTGTGCACCGTCACCGACTCCGCGTCGATCATCCGCCGTCGGCAACCGCTGTCCGTCTACTTTCCGGAGACGGTCGCCGTCGACCTGGCGCGCTACCCGCGCATCACGACCTTGCGCATGCTGATGGCGCGCGCCGGCCTGCGGGCGACGCGCGTCGAGCGCGTGGAGCTGCCCTATTTCGTGGAGGAGAGCGCCCCCTACCGCCACAAGGCTTTCTCTGCTCTGCATCTGATCTCCGAGGAGGCCTTTCGTCGTGGGCTGGCGCGCCTGGAAGCAGATCTCAAAGTCGGGCCGGTACTTGGGGTATCTCGCTATCTGCTGGCATGGGGAGAGCGATCATCTCGCCACGTCGTTCCCGCTGGCGCTTAGTCGAGCACGTAGGACGCCATTCGGCGAGGGTTGCTCAATAACTATTCAATATCTTGACAAAATATCGTAGATGTGGTATACTGCTCCCAGTGTGATCAGGTCAATCAGGAAGAAGAGGGAGCAGACGATGAACAGGCGATTGGCAGCAGCGATAGCAGCGTCGATGGTCTTAGCGGTAGCAGCCTGGATAGGGATCAGCAACGGACGGCCGGCGGCCTCCGCGCAGGAAGTGGATCAGGCAGCCAACACACGAGCCGCTGTCATCAAAGATCAGGTGGTTGCTGACGGGCGCGTCACGCCAGCGCAGGAAGCCGCGTTGAGCCTGCCGCTCGGCGGCATCGTGGCCGAAGCGCTGGTTGTGGAAGGGGATCGCGTGGAGGCCGGACAGGTCTTGCTGCGTCTGGACGCCACACGCCAGCGCACAGCGGTCGCCCAGGCGGAGGCGCAATTGCAACGCGCGCAGGCACGCCTGGCTGAATTGCAGGCGGGCGCTCGCCCGGAGGAGATCGCCGCCGCCCAGGCCGCGCTCGATGCCGCGATCGCCGCCCTCGAGCGGACGCGACAGGGGGCAGACGAAGCCCAACTTATCGCAGCCCGCGCCCAACTGGCCAACGCCGAGGCGACTTTGCGTCAGGCGCAGGCAGCTTACGATCAGGTGAGCTGGCGCAACGACATCGGCGCGCTGCCTCAAGCGGCGCAGCTCGAGCAGGCGACCAACGCCTATCAGGCGGCCCGCGCGCAACTCGACGATCTGCTCAAGGGGCCAAATGCCGCTGATGTGGAGGCCGCCGCGGCGCGCGTGCGCCAGGCGCAGGCCCAGCTTGACCTGACGCGATCGGGCGCGCGGCCGGAGACGATCGCTGCGGCTCAGGCCGAGGTCACCGTCGCCTCGGCTGCGCTGGAACAGGCCCTGGCCGCGCTGGCCGAGACCGAGCTGCGCGCCCCCTTCGCCGGGACCGTCGCCGCCCTGAACGCCAAGGTCGGCGAGCAGATCGCCGCAGGTGCGCCCGTCGTGCGTCTGGCCGACTTCTCGAGCTTGCGCATCGAGACCGAGGACCTCACCGAGATGGACATCGTCGCCGTGCGCGAGGGCAGCCGGGCCACCGTCGTCTTCGATGCGATCCCCGGCCTGGAGCTGCCGGCCACGGTGATGCGCATCCGGCCAATCGGCGAGAACAAGCAGGGAGACATCACCTACACCGTCATCCTCTCCCTGGAGCAACAGGACCCGCGCCTGCGCTGGAACATGACGGCTTCAGTCACGATTGCCGGTGGCTAACCATTCACCCTTTCGGGGACACGTGAACAACGTAGAGACGTTGCATGCAACGTCTCTACCGTCGCGTTTGCGCGTCTGGCTGGTGGAAGCGTATTACACCGGTTCGCACCGCGCCTGGGCCGAGGGATATGCGCGTTGCTCTCGCCATTATGTCGAGCCACTGACGATGACGGGCGCTTTTTGGAAGTGGCGCCTGCTCGGCGGGGCGATCGAACTGGCCCGACAGGTTCACGCGCGCTGGCAACAGGGCCAGCGTCCTGATGTGATCCTGGCCACAGATATGGTCAACCTGCCTGCATGGCTGGGCCTCGTGCGCCCGCTGCTGGCTGACACCCCGATCGTCCTGTATTGCCACGAGAACCAGTTGACCTATCCCCTCCCGCCAGGGACCAAACGCGACCTGACATACGGCGTCATCAACTGGCTCAGCATGTTGGCCGCCGATCGCGTCTGTTTCAACTCGCAGTTCCATCGGGACCAGTTCTTCGACGAGCTGCCCCGCCTGCTCAAACATTATCCCGACTACAATCACCTCGACCTGATCGACGCCGTACGCGCGCGCAGCCAGGTGTTGCCTGTCGGCTGCGACCTGCGTTCGCTCGCTGTGAATCGGTCAGCCGCGCGCGGCGACCGCCCGCCGATCGTGCTCTGGAACCAGCGCTGGGAATACGACAAGAACCCGACGGAGTTCTTCGCCGCGCTGCGGCGACTGGCGGAAGAAGGCGTTGACTTCGGCGTCGCCGTCGCTGGCGAGAACCTGCGTCAGGCGCCGTCCGAGTTCGAAGAGGCGCGGGCGCGGTTGGGAGAACGCATCGTGCATTGGGGGTACGTGGAAGGGCGCGCCGCGTACGGGCGCTTGCTGGCAGAGGCCGACATCGTGGTGAGCACCGCCTGGCACGAATTCTTCGGCGTCGCCACGGTCGAAGCGATCTTCTGCGGCTGTCTGCCCTTGTTGCCGCATCGTCTCAGCTACCCCGAGCTGATCCCCGCCGCCTGGCATGACCTCTGCCTGTACGCGGACTTCGACGATCTGGTCGCGCGCCTGCGCCGCGCCCTGACCGAGCGGCAGTCCCCGCCCCCTGAGCTGCGACAGGCGATGATGCGCTTCGACTGGGAGGCGCTGGCGCCAGCTTATGACGACCTGTTGGAAGAGGCCGCGCGCGGCGGACGCCGGTCGCCGCTGGCCTCGTGAGCCTGGCCGCGCGCCAGGACGACGATAGCGACGGCCTGGCGGCCGCGTTCGTTCTCGCTGACGGCAAACTGGATCAGGTCGCCCGCAGCGGGAGGCGCGCCCTCGGCGGGAAGGCTGGAGCGGTGAAAGAAAAGCTCCTCGCCGGAGGCGAGCGTGATGAATCCATAGCCTTTGGTGGGGTTGTACCACTTGACGACGCCGCGCTGGTGGCCGGGCGGGGGCGCGAGGATGCGACAGGCCGGGCAGCGCGTGGGAGGCTCGGCGGTTCCCTGAAGCTCCTGCTCCGTGGCTGTCCACACCCATTCGGTCCGGCATTCGGCGCAGATAAGTAATTGATCCTGCCAGATCGTGCGGGCGGGATCAGGTGTCATTCGCTCAACCCGCATGGGCGATCTCCCTCATGCCATGATGTCCAGCATCGCGCGCGTGACGCCATAGCGCAGCGGCTCCCCGCCGAGAAAGCGCTGGATCTCTTCCACCACCACCTGTCCCTGCCGATGGCGAGCCTGCATCGTGGCGCCAGCGATATGGGGGGTCAGGAAGACGTTGTCCAGCTCCCGGAACGGCTGATCGGGCGGCAACGGCTCCTGATCGAACACGTCTAATGCCGCCTGGATGCGCCCCGTCTGCAGCTCCGCCAGCAGCGCCTCCTGATCGACCAGCCAGGAACGGGCCGTGTTGATCAGGATCGCCCCGTCCGCAAGCAACCCCAACTCGCGCGCCCCAATCATGTGATGCGTCTCCGCCGTGGACGGCGCCTGCAACGAGACGACAGGACATTGCGAGAGCAGCTCGTCCAGAGCGGTCTTGCGCACGCCCAGTTCGCTGGCCGTCGCCTCGCCGAGGTATGGGTCATAGACCCACACCTCGGCCCCCACGGCGCGCAACAACCTGATGAAGCAGCGACCAGTGTAGCCCGCGCCGATCACCCCTACCCGCTGGCCGGCGATCTCTTGTCCAATTGCTAACGGCCGAACGCCCTCCCAATCACCTCTTCTCAGGCTTTCATGGCAGCGATGCGCCTGTCGCAACATGAGCATCGTCAAGAGCAGCGACATCTCTGCGACGGCGGGAGCGATGGCGGATGCCGCATGGGTGACGACGATGCCCCGTTCGAAGACGGCGGGGGGCAGCATCGCCTTGATCGAGCCAGCCGAATGAGCGATGAGACGCAATCGATCAGCGGCGGCCAGCACGTCATCGGTAAATGGGGGCGATCCCCAACCGGTGACGACGATCGCGAAGCCAGCGATGCGCTCGGCCAGCTCGGCGGAGGTCAGATTGCGTTCCTCGCCATGGAACACGACGCGCCCCGCCTCGCGCAAGGCTTGATCAGCTTCAGGAGTGAAAAGCTGCGCGTACAGGCTGGGGCGGAGCAGCACTAAGATGTCAGGCTCAGACTGAGAGGACATGACCGATTTCTCCTTATGCGAAGAGGGATCGAGCGTAAGCAAGATCTTCGGCAATCAGGCGGTTGACCGAGCTTTCATCGCTATACTCGGCCGTCAGACAGATGACCCCCTCGTAGTTTCGCCGCTTTAACTCCGCCGCCACGCGCGGCCAGGAGGCCAGTCCCTGCCGCCCAGACGTCCAATACGGCCGCCACGTGACATGCTCAGCCTCCGGCCCGTTCGTGCGCCGCCAGAAAGCGTTCTTCAGATTCACCATGCACAGATGCGACCAGACGATGTCAATCGCCAGCTCGGGGTCTTCGCCCTGGAGCGCGTTGTGAGCGGCGTCCCACACCGCGCCGATGTACCTGGGATCATACCTTCCGATCAAACACCGCAGCCCCGAGGCGTTGGCGACAAATCGGTCGCAGTGATTCTGCACGCCCACCTTTACACCGTACTGCTCTAACACAGGCAGCAGGGTATCGTATTCCCTTTGCAGCCGCGCCTCAGAGGCTAGATACCCATCGTCGCCGATGCGAGCCATCACCCGGATGATCGGGATGCCCGCCTCGGCGCAGGCAGCGATCGTCGCCTCGTCTGTCGGCCCCGCCACGCTGGCGATTTTGACCCCGCAATCGGCGAGCTGCCTGGCGGCCTGAGGCAGGCCTTTAGTTACATTCTCCGGTTCGACCTGGAACCCCGGGCGCACCGGAAACTCGACGGCGTCGAAGCCCAAGCCCTTAACGAACCTGCCCAGCTCGGACAGGGGCATCTTCCAGGGTTTGGTGAAGACGGAAAACACAATCTTTGGGCTGCTCATGATATAGTCCCTTTCCCGTTGGTCAAAAACAGCAGGTTCACCATCTTTTTCCTGCGCGAAACGCAGCGTCCTGCTCCTCGATATGGGCGACGAAGCCTTCGATCTTCGCGATCTGCATCCCCAGCCCAGGGCCTCTAATCGTCCTGGTCCTCGCCACCCCATTCCTGACATGGCACAGCTCTGGGTGCACCGTAGCCACCAGATCGTTCGCCCTGGGGAAGAACTGACGGGAGTTCGCTTCCACCCCCTTGATGGGATGGGCCCTGGCCGCCAGCCCCACCGACTCTATCAGCGCAAGGGAGGGGTTGGTCAGGTCTTGCACCGCATAAGGGATGCCCATCATCTCCGCCATGGGGATAAAGAGCAGGTCGGACGAGAGGCATTTGCAACTCTTAAGCGCGATCCCCGACCATCCCAGCTCCATGGCCAGCTTGAAATCTTCGATCGAGGTCAGGCTCTCATCGATCAGGACGGGCTTGAGTTGGGAAATGCCGCGCATCTCCCAACGATGCGCCCGCAGATCGCGCTCAGTCGGTTGCTCGATGTAGAGGATCGCGTCGAACACGCCCGGATCCCGCTCCTGCAGCTTGTGAAGGTACTCCACGATATACTCGGGGGATTCACATTGCTCATTGGTGTCTGCGGTGAGGAATGGGCGCGCCGGGAGATCTCTGCGCACGCTCGCTTGCACCTCATGATAAACGCGCGCAACCTCAAGCGTCCGCTCCAGGTCCCATCCCATGTCTCTACCTCGCAGCTTGATCTTCAAGCAGAATACGCCGTCGTGCTCGATCCACTCATCGAGCGAATTGGGTAAGCCGTCTTGAGGCAGGTCGTCGCCGACTTCCTCTTTGCGCAGGAGGTCGAGGCCGCCTACCAGGTGGAACACGGGGACAGACGGTGCATAATCCTGTCGCAGGAACTGGGAAGGGTAAACCCCTTTGAACTCCTCTCCGAGGTAGCGGGACAGATCAAAGGAGATGTATCCCGGCCCGTAGCCGAGATAGGAGTCTATGCCGTTGACGTTGCCGAATGCGTCGTGGATAGCGTGATCCAGAGGGCTGGCACAGACCAGCGCCCCAAGGAATGGCATCTCCTCTTCGGGGGTGAGCTTTTGGCAGATCTCCCGGTTGAGCCGCCGCAGGTCGCCTTCGCTCTCCATGAAGATCTCTATTGGGTGAGCGAACTCCTGGAAACCCTTGAGCCACCGACCATAAGCATCAAATAGCTCACACATGACAGCGTTTTTAGCCTCATGGGGGGCCTTTGAGATGGGCCACACCCAGAGGTCCATCAAGAACATCGCCCCCCAACCAGACGCGCTCTTTCCCATCCGGTTCTCCACCGTCACCCTGGCATAGCCGATAGGGACCTCATCGACGACCACCGCCCCAAATTTCAGCGGGGTTCTGCAGGTCGCGTTGACCTGATACGTGGCAACGTCTATGATCCTGATGTCACTTTTCCGCATTGCAGCCTCTTTCTTGAATCCTCCCCATGCTGCTGTGGTGCATCTCTGACATCAGCGATACCGTCTAATGGTCTCAAGCACCGCTATCACGTTCTCAACTGGCGTGTGCGGCACGAAATAGTTGGAGACACCCACGATGATCCCTTTGCTGTGTTTCGCCTCCTCCAGGCAGGACAGAGTCTCAGAGATGATCTCCGCCCTGCTGCCCGTGTGCACGGTGTGCGAGCTGATGTTGCCGATCAAAGTCAGATGTGGAAAACGATCTCGCAACTTTTTCAAGTCCATCCCGGCACGGCGGTCGATTTCGTAGTACCCGTCAACCCCGGATTGTCCAAACAGATCATCGGCTACCGGCCAGAGGTTGCCATCGCTGGCAAAGAGGTGATAGCCGCCATGCTGGTGGCATACATCTGAGATGCGCTTGAGTCGAGGCAACATTAACGCGGTGAAGGTCTTTGGCGAATACATGGGACCATCGTTGGAGGCCAGATCCCCGCCTCCGAAGAAATACCGGAACCCAAGTGGCGCCAGGAACTGGACATTACGGATCGCCCGTTCCAACTGAACATCGAGGTACCTGGCGACCAGATCCGGTCGCAGAATGGTGGCTTCCAACCAGGCGGGATCGGTGGGAATATCAAGATGCACAGCATCTACCCTGACGACCCATTCGTGTCCCAGGCGGCGCTGCGCGCGAATCTCAAACTCAAAGTCCTCCTCTTGTGGCTGATACTCGGCGACAGCGCTTTCTTGTACCGCAACTTGCTGCTGCAGGTCCTCGAGGCTTGGCTCCGTCTTAGGCTTGTAGTCAAAGACATGGCATTGCTCGCTGCCGGGGTCGTAGCGCAAGACCTGCCAGTTTTCCTCATCCCCGTATTCATAGAGAAAAGTGTTTTCATCGATCTGCCGGGTAGGTTTCTTGTTGTACCGCCAATACCGTACACGAATGAGATCGTGTTCGCACAAGAGGGCGATGTCTATAGCATCCTGAAAGCTTCGCTCAAGGAATTCCTGGTGAGCGTCTTTGCCCTGCCAGAGGGCCCTGGCCTCACGCCACTGCTGAATGCCCCCTCCCACGAAAGCTTCCCGTCCCAGCAGGGCCGAGGCGATCTCTGAGGAGAAGCCGATATGGTGCACCGGCACTTTGTCCGGATTCTGCCGCTGAAATGCTGTTTCGATGCGCTCGCGTGAATTCAAAGGATAATCCCCATCCTAATTGAGCGGAAGGACGATCTCATCCCTTTCGGCTAAGCCATTCGTTGACGAGCAGTAGACTCAAGCTTTGACGCCGCTCAGTGGTTTACCTCGAATGATGTATTTTTGCATAAAGATGAAGATGAGGAAGGTGGGTAAAAAGCCTATCACAGCGCCAGCCATATCCAGACCTGCGTCGCCGCCCGACCGCGCCACTGTGCCCAGGGCTACAGTTAAAGTGCGCAGATTTGCCTTTGAAGTAACGATCATTGGATACAAGAAGGCATTCCAATTACCCATAAAACGGAGGACAGCTAGCGTTGCTATAGCCGGCCTGAGCTGAGGGAGCAAGACCCGCCAATAAATTTGCCATAAGTTGGCGCCATCGATAGTGGCCGCGTCGTCGTAGTCACGAGGAATGCTCAAATACTGCTGGCGCATCAAGAAGGTTCCGAAGATCGAAGCGAACCATGGACCAATCAAAGCAGTATACGTATTAACCAGGCCAAATCTCGATAAAACAACGAACTGCGGCACAACCATCGCAGACTCTGGCATCATCAGAATTCCAAGGAATAGGATGAAGATCACTCTCCTGCCGATGAAATTCCCTCGAGCGAAGGCATATCCTGCCATTGTCGAGGTAATTACCCCTCCCAATGTTGATACCGTAGCAATATAGAAACTATTAAATAACCAACGCAATGCCATAGTTTTGCTGAAAAGCGTCTGAAAATTTTCCAATGTAATAGGATCCGGAATCATGCGCACAGGAAAAACAATAAAACGAATATCCTGAGTAAAAGACACAGAGAGCATGATCACAAACGGCCCTGCGGTCGTAATTCCGACAAGCAACATCAGTATATAAGTGACAACGTGCAAAATTAGTGCCCATATATGCATCTTCCGTTTTATTATCGCCGACATGCATATATCAGACACCGGTCTCAAGCCTCTTTCCTTAGTCTCTACGACCCCCATAATGTCCCCCTAGACTAAAGCCAAGATGAGAAGAACTCGTATGAAATACTATCTTAATATACATCTTCTCCGAACCGTAGGTATCTTGACTGAAATAAAGTAATGAGTAGAACCAGGATAAAAAGAAATATAGAGATGCTGGATGCATAACCAAACCTTCCAAAATTGAATGCCTGTTGGTAGATATGATAGACGATGGTCGTGGTCGCATAAACCGGACCACCACCAGTCAGAATGAAAATGGAACCAAATACTTGCAAAGCATTGATAGTTGACACAACAATGATAAAAGCAGCGGTTGGTCGCAATAGCGGCAACGTCACATAGCGATGAAGCTTCCAGCCTGCGGCGCCATCCACAAGCGCCGCGTCGTACAACTCGCTCGGGATTCCCTGCAAGCCCGCCAGCCAGATCACCATGTAATAGCCGAACGCTTCCCACAGGCTGATCACTACGATGCTGGGCATGGCCTGATTGACATCAACCAAAAACTTTTGTGGGGGAATGCCAAGAAGGCCAAGCAGGTAGTTTATTGGCGCGTCCGGGCGCGGCGAAAAGAATCTCCAAAAAATCAAGCTGAGCACCGCAATCGATGTAACATTGGGTAGAAAGTAAAGAGCCCGAAAGAACTTCATGCCAATGAGAGGACGATTGACAAGGATAGCAACAAAGAGAGAAATAACAACTAAAACCGGGACATACATGAAAACGAATTGAAATGTGTTTAATATCGCCCGATGCAAGTGCTGGTCTTGCGCCATCCGCTCTAGATTGCCAAATCCAACAAACTTCTTAGTACTGAGCAGATCTGTCTCATATAAGCTAGTCTCGATCATAGAAAGCCAGGGGACAAAGTTGAACACAAGAAATACGACGATATTCACGAAAATGAATGGATACCATGGTAGAGATCCCTCTAGACGTTTTCTGAATCGCCTGTAAGCAACTGCTCCTCTTAGCGCCAATGTTTCCCAAGTAGCGTTCATACTTCTCGCAATCCCCTCCCTTGATAACGATCAAAGATCGCCGCTACTTTTCTTCCTCTCCCCTTGTGCCACCCAAATGTAGCCTTGGAGGAGAAAAGAAGAAAGCAAATCAGATAGAGAAGACGTATTTTCTTATGCAACAAGGCGCCAGCAATCTCTAAAACCGATTTCGACTTCAAACTAAGAAGAACGATAGGCAAGCCAACACACCTCCCCCGTCAACGCCGGGAGGAGCATCTTCTGGTTGGCTTGCCTTGCAGGATCAACCGTACTGTTCCTTAAGTAAGGCGTTGAGTTCCTTATCGATCGCTTCCAGGGCCTGTTCCACCGTCTCCTGGCCCAAGACCGCTGCCTGGAAATGAGGACCGGCCACCACCTTGCTTTCCTGCCACAGAGTGTTAATATCGGCCCCCGCGAAGAGGTACGGCGAGAATCGTTTGATGTGCTCGAGGACGCAAGGATCAGATTTCCAGTACGTTTTAGATTTGCTCCCGACCGGCGTCGTTCCGGCCAATGTGCTGAAGAGGCCAATATGCTCCGGCTGGATCATAAACTTGACCCAGATGACGGCGGCTTCTTTGTTTTTAGACAGCTTGGTAATGGCCCAGCCTTGTCCGGAAACCAGGCCCGACACATAAGGCAGGGAGGCGTCCTTATGCCGGGGGTGTCCGAACACGTATTCGAGGTCAGGATTGGACTGCGTGTCGCGCCAACAGGCAGCATCTTCTCTGCGGCTTGTGGCTTGCTCTAGAGATAGCCAATAATCCGGCAGGCCTCGCTGCTCATCCACGCTGCCTACTGCATACTCGAGAGGCACCCAGCCATTTTTGTACTCCGTCACCCATCTGGTAAGGGCATCAATGGCCGGTTGTTCGGTCATCAGCGATTTAGAACGATCCTCAGTATATACGGTGCCTCCTGCCTCATGCACGGTGACAAGCCACTCGGCCCAGTCAAACGTGCTCAGTGACTCTAAATACCATCCCCTGGCCTTTGCTTTCTCGCCGAGCGCAAACAGCTCATCCCAGGTCTCGAACTTGGCTGTCTCCGGATCATAGCCTAATTCTCTGAGAAGCGCCCCATTGTAAGCGATCCCATTCACCTCAGCTTCCACGAGGGGCATATAAAGTTGTCCATTTGCGCTGGCTGCCTCAATTTCCGCTTCGCTATAGTCTGCCAGATCTTCTGGCGTCAGCTTATCGGACAGAGGCAAAATCACATCTTTGTTGATGTATGTTGGAAGAGTATCGGTAGTGGCGTACCAGATGTCCGGCGGAGTGCCCGCCGCAACCGCCGCATAGAGTTTCTCGCGACGTCCGCTCCAGGGCTGAACATCGACTTCGGGCTTAATGCCCGGATGCAATTCTACGAACTTGGCCATCATCGGTTTGTAGACCAGCTCAGCATCATTCTCAGTACGGGGATACGTCCAGATTTCCAGGGTGGCCTCGATTACTACCTCTGGCGCAGTCGCCCCAGCCTCCTCCGGCCCTCCTTCCTTTGCTTCCTCCGTCACCACCGGCGCTGCCTGAGGCACACAGGCAGCCAATAACGCGCCAGCGCCCGCTTGTGCCAGCAGCTCCATAAAATCGCGGCGACTTAGTCTTCCTGTTTTCATCGCTCACCTCCTTGCAGAAAGAGCGCAGAACGGCTACCAATCTCTGCGCGATCTCAAGATGATTGGACAGGATTACGTGGACCCGAAAACTACCGACCAGCATGATTATAGCACCCCCCACAGGCTTTGTCAATGCTAAAGATAAAGTTTCCGGAAAAATGTGCCAAAATCCAGAAAAACTCCCATACAAGCTCGGTCTTATATCGGGTTATTGACAAAGAAGCGGTTTGGTGTATTATAGGATCAGCCCCAAGCTTACGAGGGTAAAGTTGGATCAACGAACGGGTCAACCAGAATTACTGAAGGAAATCAACCGCTCCCGCGCCTTCGAGATCCTGAAGAGCGTGCGCGTCATCTCGCGCCCAGAACTGGCTCAGCAGACTGGGCTGAGCCGGGCGACCATTGCCGTCTTGGCTGATGAGCTTTTGCAGATGGGTCTAGTCCAGGAGATAGGACTGGGCGACTCTACCGGCGGCCGCCCCCCTGTGCTCCTCCAATTCAACCCCAACGCCGCTTACGCTTTGGGAGCACGTATGTACGACCATAATTGGGGCATTGTCGTCACCAACCTCGACGCTCAGGTCGTACATCGCCTGGACATCCTCATCCCTGATGACACGCCAGATACGGCTATCGCCACGCTAAAAGAGGGGGTCGCTACGATTACCACTCAAGTCGATAGAGAACGACTCCTGCCCGCCATCGGCCTGGGAACGCCAGGACTGGTAGATGTCCGCTCGGGCATTATCAAAACGGCCGTAGACGTCGGCTGGTTTGAGGTTCCCATTAAAGAGATGGCGGAAACGGCACTCGGCTTGCAAACTTTTGTCGCGAACCGAAGCAAGGTGGGAGCGTTGGCCGAGCTTTGGTATGGCGCCGGGCAAGGGCTTCAGGATCTTGTTTACGTCTCGATCGGAACCGGTATCGCCGCGGGGATCGTCCATCGCCGCGAGCTATACATAGGCGCTAACTCCAGCGCCGGCGAGCTGGGCCATGTGACAGTTTTGCCCGATGGACCACTATGCCCGTGTGGCAACCGCGGCTGCTTACAGCAACTCGCCGCCGGACCAGCCATCGCCAACCGGGCTCGCGAACGGTTACGAGCCGGCGGCGCCAGCCTCCTACAAGCCATGTCTGCCAGTTACCCAGAACTGATTACCGCGCAAATGGTATTTCAGGCAGCAGAGCAAGGCGATCCCCTGGCGCGAGAAATCATCGAAGAGACCGCCACCTACCTGGGTATCGCGATCGCCAACCTGATCAATCTATTCAATCCAGAGTTAATCATCCTGGGTGGACCTGTCGGACGCGCCGGGCGCGTCCTGATCGAGCCACTCCAGGCAGAAGTGCGCCGACGGGCAATGACGTACCCCCTGTCCGCAGTCCGCATCGTCACCAGCGCCTTGAAAGCAGATGCGGGCGCCATCGGCGCGGCCGTGCTGGTCTTGCAGCGAGCCAGTGAACTGTTCTTCGCTAGACATCCACGCTGACACGCAGAGATAACCGTCCACCTACTTCGATCTGGAGAACCCGGTCGATGCACGTCGGCTCTCCGCGCCGCTGACCGTGCTGGAAGCTTTGTCCGGCCTGGTGATCATCGATGAAGTGCAGCGGCGCCCCACGTTGCTCGAATTGCTGCGAGTGCTGGTAGACCGTCCTCACAACCCTGCCCGCTTCCTTTTGCTGGGATCGGCTTCGCCACAGCTCGTTCGCGGCGTATCGGAGTCGCTGGCCGGTCGCATCGGGTTTGTTGATCTCTCCGGCTTCGACTTGCGCGAAGGCGTAATCCAGCGCGATCGGCTTTGGTTGCGCGGCGGCTTTCCCAGATCCTTCCTGGCAGCCGACGACGACATCAGTATGGCCTGGCGCCAGGATTTCATCCGCACCTTCCTGGAGCGCGACATCCCCCAACTGGGAATCACGATCCCCGCCGAGAAGAGCCAGAGGAGAGGCGTGGTCGAGCGTGTTGCGCTGACCGAGGTAGCCAGATCGCCAGGGCGAACAAGCGCGGGTGGCTACGCGCGCTCACCCGCCCCGGCGGATCAAAGGCAAATCCAGGACGGCGAAGAGCTTCAGGCCTGGGCGAGCGCTGGGACAGCGGCGGGCAGCGCTGGCACGTACTGGTACGTTGGATCCTCCCGCTGGCGGCGCAGGATCGGGATGATCTCCTTCCACGCTGCGATCAGCCCGTTCGGCGTGGGCGGCAGCTCGTGCTTGATCAGCTCATGCAGCCTGGCGAGGTTGTAGCACGGGACCGCCGCGTACATGTGATGCTCGATGTGATAGTTCATCTGCCAGTAGAGGAAGCGGACGAAGGGGTTCAGATAGATGGTCCGCGTGCACAATCGGAAATCGGGCACGTTGTCCTGCAACCCGATATGCTGCGTGTTGTTGCACAGCCACTGCAGTCCGCCGCCGTAGAATGACGCCAGGGTGATCAGCACCGGAACCAACCACCAGCCGAAGTAGAGGGAGACGACGACGATCAGGCCGTGGCCCACCAGCAGGATGCGAGCCCAGGTGAAGAGCCGTCGCCGTCTGTCCGGCGCCGACTCAGGGAAGAGGGCGTTCTCCCACTCCCCTTCCAGGCGACCGCGGCTCAGCCGAACGACCCCCTTGAGCCTGGCCCACAGCCCCCACGGGTTCACGATCGCGACCTTGAGGAAATCCTTCACCGTCAACGGCATGGGCAGCACGACCTCGAGGTCGTCCGGCGGGTGGAGGGTATATTTGTGATGTTCGACATGGCTCGTCCAGAAGCCGACGGGGTTGAGCCAGCCCAGGAAACTGTAGATGTAGAGGAACAGCGTGTTCAAGAATTTGGTCTTGAAGACCGAACTATGACAAAGCTCATGAAATCCGTTGAGGATGAACGCGTAGAAGGTGCCGTGGACGAAGAGGATCAGCAACAAGACCGCGATGGGGAGGTGGTCCGCCGCATACCAGGCGGCTCCCCCCGTCAGCATCAGCAGCCCGAGATGGCCGCCGGCCTGGAACAGGCCCTTCCAATCGCTGCGCTGATTCAGGGCGCTGAGCGTCTCGCGGCTCAAGCGCACCCGGTACCAATCGATCGTCGTCTTCCTCTGGCTGAGATCCATAGGACGCCCCCCGTTTCCGACCAATCCCCCTTGACGCGGGAAGAGCGCAATCCCGATAGCGTGCCCATCGCGCGCTTCCCGTCTCATGACGCGCACCGCTCAGGCGCGATTATAGCGCTCGCCGCGAAATCTGTCAATAAGTATCAAGTTTTTACAACAAACTGGTCCGGTTGGGAGGTCATCCGGTCAGGAGAGGCTAAGGGACGATGTGCCCACAGAAATCGGAAACCCCACGGACCGCTTCAACCTGCCAGCCGTGGGGTTTCTGGTGTCTCTGACGATACTCTGGTGGGCGATTAGGGACTCGAACCCAAGACCTCACGGATGTGAACCGTGCGCTCTAACCAGCTGAGCTAATCGCCCAATGTGGTAAAATTATAGCATCATGCTCGCAAGGAAGCAAATCGACGTTCCCGCAGGCGCGTTTCAGGTCGCCGGAGCACATCATCAGCTATGAGATACACTCCCCGCTATGCCCTGGCCTTTCTTCTCACCCTGGTCGCTGGCTTTTGCGGCGCCTTCCTGGCCTGGCGCGCGATCGAGCCGCCCGATCTCAGCCAGGTCGCTCTGCCCGACGCCGACGCCAGCCTCACCCTGGTCAGCACCGTCGTCGCCGCCGCAGCGCCCATCGCCCTCCCTCGCGCCGCTGTCGCTCCCTCGCCGACGCCTGCGACCATCGCGACGCCCACGCCCGCTCCCCAACCCGCCGTCGTCGTCGAGGCCCCTCCGTCGCCCACAGCGCCGCCAGCGATCGCCATCGAATCGCCGACCTCGACCGCGTCCACCCCCACCGAGGCGCCCTCCCCGACGGCTGAGCTGGCTCCACTCACTCCAGAGCCAACGCCAGCCCTCGCGGAGCTGGCGCCCGCCACGACCTACCCCTTCCAGCCGGCTGGTCCCGTGCGCCACACGATCGACGGCTGCGCCGGCCCCTCGATCCGCGGGACCGTCTATGACGCCGCAGGCGCCCCCCTCGCGGGGGTCCGGCTCTGGCTGTACGACCAGTGGGCCAACACCGCCTACGCCGAGACCAAATCCGGCGCCGCCGATTTCGGCCAGTACGATTTCCCCATCTTCACCAACGACCCGATCATCTTCTACATTGCCGTGTTAGCGCCCAACGGCGCCCCAGCCAGTCCCACCGTCGAAGTCTACCATCGCCAGGGACCGCAGCAGGCCGCCAATTGCCACTGGCTCGACTGGCGCCAGTCCCCCTGAAAAATAAAAATCAGGGCCGGCCTGGCCCTGACTAGAACCTGTCCGAAAAGTTTCGGCGCGGTCTCCTGACCGTGCCCCCGGCTGGTCAGGAGACCAGCCAGAACCGTTTTCCGGATGACTTTTAGCAGCTCCTCCATGACGAGGCAGATCTGCTGACCGCCCACGCGCGCGTGTTCATTACGGCGCGTACTTGCAGCGCGGCCGCCCTTGCACCTCATTGAGATAGACGCACAATTTGATGTACGCCGGCCGCCAGTAGACTTCCGGATACCCCGGCCCAATGATCGACCACCAATACTGCTCGTCCTGCTCCGTCCACCCGACATCCGGCATGAAGATCAGGCTCATCAGGCCGATCCACGGACGCCACTCCGCCGCCGCCCACTGGTAGGCGCGCACCATATAGTCGCCCTTCGCGTCTTCGCTGACCGCATGCCAGGCGTACTCAGGATGGACCTGGTCGCTCGTCCAGCCGAACTCCAGGATTGCGATCCGCCGCTGGCTGTCGCCGTACTTCTCCATGATGCGCCGGATGTCCTCGACGTGGCGGAAGGCGAAGAACCGCTCGCCGCCGTACAACGCCTTGTTGGCCGCCGCCTCCCCCGGATCGATCTCCGGCGGCGCCTTGTAGCCAGCAGCGTGCACGCCCAACATATCGAAATGGCCATCTCCTTTGCCGCCGATGGCCTGATATAGTTCGTCATAGAACCGCTCGTCCGGCATCGCGTTGGCGTCATCGGTGCCGGTGGGCGCCATTCCCGCTGTGATCACGATCGCGTTGGGATCGGCGCGCTTGATCGCCGCGTACGCCTTCTGGAGCATCACCGCGTACTCCGCCGGGTTGGGCCGCTTGCCCCCCCACTCGCGCGCCAGGTTCGGCTCGTTCCAAATCTGATAGGCCTGAATGCGCCCCCGATAGCGTGCTGCCATGGCGCCCACGAACGTCGCAAACGCGTCCGCGTTCTGCGGCGGCGGCCCAGCCCAGATCGTCTTCTCCGGGTCGAGGCTCACGCGCGCCAGGAGCTTCAACCCCTTCTCGCTCACCTGGCTGACGATTCGATCCGAGAACTCCCAGTTGTAGCTCCCCAGCCCACCGCCCTCCATCAGATCCCAGTCGAAGGTCTGCTTGACCCAGTTGAAACCAGCGTCTTTGATCAGCCCCAGGTCGCGATCGGCGACCTCGGGTCGCCACCACAAGAACGCCTGAATCCCGAAATCGGGCGAGAGCATCGTCGCCGTCAGGTTGCTCGGCGGGGGCGGCGCTGACGTAGCGGTCGGCGCTGCGGTCGCAGGAGATTGAGCAGGTGGGGCGTCCGTTGGCGCAGCCGTGGCCGCTGTCCCCGCCTCAGCGACGACAGCGGGCGTGGCGGTCGCGACGGACGCTGCCTCGGCCACGGGCGTATCGGTCGGCCACGGCGTGAAGGTCGGGCGCTCTCGACGCTGCGTCGGCGTCGGCGTCGGATCCGACGCGCGCTCTCGCCGGCCGCAGCCGCCGAGGATCAACGCCGCAACGACCAGAGCGCCCGCTACAACCCCTAAGATGATCAACGAACGCGATCGGGTCATGATGATTTCCTCACGAGGGGAGGTAGAGACGTAGCATGCTACGTCTCTACCCTACCCCACCATGGCATGCTACGTCTCTACGATGTTATTGCACCGGCGGCGCGGCAACCACAGGGACCGACTCCGCCGCGCCGGAGATTACCCCCAGATCGCCGCGCACCCAGCCGCGCCCACCGTCCGCCAGGCAGCAAACCTGCCACCAGACGTTCGCCTCATCACGGCCGACGACGGCAAACACATCGCCCGTCCTCGCCTGGCCGACCACCGGATACGTCGTGTCCGGCCCGCTGCGCACGCGCACGGTCTGCGTCGCGTCCTGTAGGCGGATCGTCAGGCTGACCGCGGCCACGGTCGGGGTCGCAGGCGCCGCCGGAGTCTCAGTCGCCGGTGCGAGCGACGTCGTCGTAGGGGTCACGGGGGCGGTCTCGGTGATGGTTGTTGTCGCCGTGATGCCCGGCGTGACCGTCAGCGCGACGCTGGCGGTCAGCGCGTCCGTCGCTGCAATCGTCGCCGTCGGCGGCGCTGACGTCGGCATCGGCGTATCGGTAGGCAGCGGCGCGAAGACGGGTTCCGGCGCCTCCGTGGGAGTCGGCGTCGGCGTCGGCAACAGCGTCACCGGCGTCGGCCGTCGGCCCCAGGGCAGCCCTCCTCCCGATGAGACCGGAATGGCCAGCCCGATCACGGCCGACGCGACGATGACCAGGGCGACGATCAGATAGTTCAGGCGCAACCAGGGCGGCATCTTGGATCCCTTACTTCGGCATCGCGGCCAGGGCGTTGTAAGCGGGCCGGCCGATGATCCCCCACTGCGCCAGCTCCGTGCCCGGGTTCGTTACGCCATAGTTCAAATTCCACAGGAAAGCCGGGCCGACGAACCCCCACGCCTTCATCATCTGATAGGCGCGCACCGTCCACTGCGCCTGCTCATCCAGCGTGTTATCGTTCGCATACTCGTAGCCGGGCGCTCCCGTCCAGCCGGAAGCCCATCCGAACTCCGTCGGCCAGATGCGCTTGTTGGCGTCGCCGTACTTGACCATGATATTGCGATACCCTTCCATCGTCGACTTGAAGCTCCACGAATGGTGCGGGGTATTGCACGGGCCACGGTAGGACGAGCCTTGCTGCGTGATGAAGTCACAGGCCTGCTCCCAACCCACATCGGGCGCCACGTTGAAGCCGCTGGGATGGGCGCCGATCGCGTCGGAGACGTTCTTGAGGCCCGCCTGATACATGCGCTCCAGGTACGTGAAGTCGTCCATCGCTGCCGGAGCGGGCGCGCCGGTCGGCGTCAGGGCGCCGCTGACCACGATCATCTGCGGACAGGCGGCCTTGATCGCCCGATAGGAAGCAGAGAGCAACTGCATATATCGCTCCGGGCTGATCTCCATGTTGCCCCATTCGTAGTGCAGATTCTGCTCGTTCCACACCTCGACGGCCTGGATCCTGCCGCAGTAGCGCGCCGCCAGTTGCCCCAGAAAGCTGGCCATGTCGTTGGGATCGTTGGGCGGGCCTTCCACGCTCAGATCCTGTCCAGCCCTGGCCCACGCTGGCGCCTTCGGGATCGACGCCAGGAAGTTCAGCCCGGCGCCATTGAAGGTGCTGACCATGCCGTCCAGGCTGCCCCAGTTGATGGCCCCCTTGGATCCCTCAAGGTCTTTCCAGGGGACCTGCACCTTCACCCAGTTGAACCCCAGGGCCTGAACCTGGCCCACCACGGCGCCAAGATCCCAGGGCGCCACCTGGATGCCGTAGCCGAAGCTGCCGGCGCCCGCGGGCGGGGGCGCGCTGCTGTGAGCCGGCGCGGCCGCGGCTGGCGAGCTGGCGGCCGCCGCTGGCGCGGGCGTGGGCGCTGGCGGGATGTCAGTCGCCACGGGGACCCGATCCACCGGGCCGGAGACCTCCACCAGGTCGCCGCGCACCCATCCCTTGGCCTCGCCGAAGCAGCACAATTGCCACCAGGTGCCCTCCGGATTCTTGCCGACGATCTTGTACGTATCGCCCTCTTTAGAGATCGCGATACGATTATAAGCAGTGCCCGGCCCCTCCCGAATGTTCACGCGCGCGTCGAACCTGGCCATTGGCTCGTTGCTCTCCGGCGCCTGCGCTGCGGACGGGACGGGAGTCGGGGTCGGGGTCGGCGCCGAGATGGACAGGGACGCGCGCCCCTGAGTCAGCACAGGGCGCCCGCCGTCGACGATCTCCGCCTCGATGTTGACCGTCTCGCCCGGGCGGTCGGGGACGGGCACGACAAACTGGGTTTCGGCCAGCGAGCGCTGCTCGTTGGCCAGATCGCCAGCCGTGGGGCTGGTCACGCGCCATGCCAGCGCCAACTGGCTCTGGCGTGCGGTCGTATCGCCCGCCTGGAACGCGCGCGTCACCTGCCAGATCTCCGGATCGGAATCTTTGGCCAGCAACGTCTGCAACACGACGCCGCCCAGGTTGTAGCGACCGACGATGTTGAGCTTGCGGCTGAGGCTGGCGGCGTTCTCCAGCCACATCGTGCGCTGGTGGCCCTGCATGTCGATGTACTGGTATGTCTGCATGCCGATCGTCTCGTCGAGGACGAGCGCGCTCGGCTGTCGTTCGCGCCGCAGTTGGGCCTGCACCTGCTGACCTGGCGCCGCCGTCGTCTGCGCCAGGGAGATCTCCCCTACCAGCGGCGCGAGCGCCTCGCTGTAGGATTTGGTCAGCAGATAGCGGCCGGCCTGTTCCACGCTGCGCCCGGGCAACACGAATTGGACCTTGGAACGCTCCGCCTCGCCGACCGCCCAGGCCAGAAGGGCTTCCGCGTGGCCGCCCGCCGCCCAGGCCTTGGGATCGACGGGAGCAGGGACAAGCAAGAAATCGGCGTATTGGGCCAGAGTGCGCCAGTCGTAGCCGCCGGTGTCCCAGCGATCCGCCGCGATCTGCTGCGGCGGCTCGACCCGCACGGAGAGAGTCTTCCCCTGCGCGTGCAAGCGGTCGGCCAGGTCCTTGATGAATTGGGTGTACGTATCGGCGAGATTAGGATCGAGGCCGCGATAGTCGATATCGACTCCGGGCCACAGGTGGGCCACCGCCAGCTCCTCGATCACCGTGATCTGGGTGAGCTGGAGGTCCGGGCTGATCAGCAGGTTGTCGAAGAGGTCAGTGCGCACGCTGCCGTCGTTGGCCCAGTTACGCAAAGTGGGCACCACAGCATACGTGCTGTTCGGCTCCGGCTTGGGCAAGGCGGCCGGGTCGCCGTCGAAGCCGCCGTCCCCGCGCAGGCTGAGGCCCGCGGCGTAGACCGTCGACAAAGCGTCGATCGCGCCTGCCGGAATGGCGCCGCCCGGCTCCAGATCCACCGCGACGGCAGCCGGCTGCACCACGCTCTGCATGACCATGACCGATTGAGGCACATATCCCAACCGCGTCTCGATCACTTCATCTTCATAGATGAGATGGCTGGGGACAAAGCGCCAACTCGTCCCGTCCCACTCGTACAGATCGAGGAGCTCCCACGGCTCCGCGTCTGTTGGGATCGGGATCGTGACAATGCTGCCGCGCGGATGGGCACCCTTGATCAGAATCTGGTAGAAAGGACTCTTGGGCACCAACGTGCTGGGGATCGCTTCAGCGGCGGCGCGCAGATCCGCGCCAGCGTCTCCCGCCAGGAATTGCTCGCGCGGGACCGCCTTCAACAGGGCCGACGTGCGCCCCTCTGCCAACGCCTCAGCGGGGAAGGTCACCTGAGCGCCGTCGGGGTTGAGGACCGCGCCCGCCTCCGGGCTGATGCGCACATAACCGCTGCTGGTGATCCGGTCCAACAGGGAGACGGGCGGCAGCAACAGCGCCGTCGCCACGAGCAGGGGCAACAGCACGAAGTTGATCAGGCGGCTGCCAGGCCCCTCCAGAAGGCGAGTCAGGTTGTTCAAGACACGGGGATTGGAACGTTCCATGAGCCAAACCACCTCGAGTGTGCCAACAGGCAAGTCGATCCCAAAAAGCGCCGGCCGCGCGAGCCTGCCCTCCCAGCGCGCGGCGAGAGCGATGAGCACACGCCATGTTCTGCGCCGTTTGGAAACCAAAAGACACGCTGGCGCGCGACGATGCACGCTTGCCAGCTAAGATGATTGCGGGGACGACAAGGACAGGAAAGGAAAGATGGCCAACGCACACCCACCGGCGGGCGCACGGCCGCTCGATTCAGAGTTGTGAAGCATATCGGCGTTGCCACGAGGGCGATTCTAGCATAGGCAAAAAGGTTTGGCAAAACGATTATCGAGTGATCAGGCGTCCATCCGTGCGCAAAGAGGATTATAATTACTACCGACAATGCCTTCGCCTACCCCAATGTCTCGTCTGTGAGTTTTCGGATGGGCTCTCACTGCCCGAGGGAGGTCTTGCGTATGGAACCAGTTCGTATCGGCGTCATCGGCGGCAGCGGCCTCTATCAGATGGACGCTTTACAGGATGTGACCGAGGTGCGCCTGGACACCCCCTTCGGCGCCCCCTCCGACGCCTACGTGGTGGGCGTCCTCGATGGGGTGCGCGTCGCCTTCCTCCCCCGCCACGGCCGCGGGCATCGCATCATGCCCGGCGAGGTCAACAGTCGCGCCAATATCTGGGGCTTCAAACAATTGGGGGTCGAACGGCTGATCTCGATCACCGCCTGCGGCAGCCTGCGCGAGGACCTCGCGCCAGGACACATCGTCATCCCCGATCAGCTCTTCGACCGCACGCGCGGCCGTCCCCTGACCTTCTTCGGCGACGGCGTCGTCGTCCATATCTCTCTGGCCGACCCTTTCTGCCCTGACCTCAGTCAGGCTCTCTACGCAGCCGTCCAGGAGACCGGCGCCCCCGTGCGCCTGGGCGGCGCGTTCGTCACGATCGAAGGGCCGCGCTTCAGCACCAAAGCGGAGTCGCGCGCCTTCCGCCAGTGGGGCCTCGACATCATCGGCATGACGGCAGTGCCCGAAGCGCAGCTCGCCCGCGAGGCGGAGATCTGCTACGCTGCGATGGCCCACGTCACCGATTACGACGTCTGGCACGAGTCGGAGGAGCCAGTGACAGTCGAGATGGTGGTCCGCCGCCTCCTGGACAACGTCGAGATCACGCGCGCGGCGTTGCGTCGCGCCCTGCCGCATCTGACCGGCCCGCGCGCCTGCGCCTGCGCTCACGCCCTGCGCGACGCCATCATCACCGACCGCGCCCGCATCCCCGCCGCGACCAAAGAACGGCTGGGGCTGCTGCTAGGCAAGTACCTGTGAGGCCCTCCATGTCCCCTCTAACCAAACGCGAACGCGTCCTCCGCACCGCCCACTTCGAGGAGACCGACCGCGTCCCTCTCTACGACATCCTGCAAAACGACGCCATCATCGAGCACTACGCCGGTCGGCCGCTCACCGTCGAGGATGGAGATGAGGTCAAGGGACTGGCCATCGGCCGCATCCTCGACATGACGCGCATGCCCCATGGCCCGTCCGCGCCAGGCATCACGCGCCTGGACAACGGCATCGTCATCCAGCAGGAACGCTGGACCTCCTGGATCATCGAACGCCCCTTCCATGACCTGCCTTCCCTCATCGCCTGGGTGCGCGATGAAATCGCGCGCGCGGAGGCGCAGACGTTCGGACGCGCCGAAGCGGAACGCCTGCACGACGACATCCGTCGGCGCCAGGCCATCTTCGCCCGCGCCGACCCTAGCGGCCGCAACGACCCGACCGTCCTCGTCATCGAGAGCGGCGTCGGCCTGACCGAGATGTACTGGATGACGGGGATGACGATGTTCTCCTACCTCCTGGCCGACGCCCCCGCCCTGATCGAGGAATGGCTGGAGGCTCGCCACCAGTGCGAGCTGCGCCGCGTGGCCGCCATCGCCGACCCGCGAGTGATCCCCATCGCGCTGACCTACGATGACATCGCCTACAAGAACGGCCTCCTCTTTTCGCCAGCCTGGCTGCGTCGCGTGTGGGTCCCTCGCCTCAAGCGATTGAACGACGCCTGGCACGCTCGCGACACCCTCTGCCTCTTCCATTCAGATGGCGACCTCTGGCCTGTGCTCGACGACCTGGTCGCCGCCGGCATCGATGGCCTTAACCCGCTGGAGGTGATGGCAGGCATGACGGTGGCGGCGGTGCGTCAGCGCTATCCGCGCCTCTTCCTCACCGGCGGCATCGACGTCAGCCAGTTGCTGGCGCTGGGGACGCCGGAAGAGGTGCGCGCCGCCTGTCGGCAGGCCATCGCCGCCGCTGGCGGCCGCGGCTATTTCCTGGGCTCGACTACCGAGCTGCACTGGGAAGTCAGGCTCGAGAACGCCATCGCCATGTTCGAGACGGCCTGGGAGACCCCCGTCGGCAACGCCTAGCGCTTTCGCTCGCGATCGTCGACGCGCTCACCCCATTTTAGTTGACCTCCCTGGGGGGGTGTGGTACATTTGTCCCGTTGTGGCGCCAGCCCACAGGCTGGCGTTTTGGCGCGGCGCTATGGCGTTCTTCTGGCCTACGAAGGTGTGGCAAGATGATGGCAGATAGAGGGACTAGCTCCCTGGCGTTGCTGGTCAGCATCATCGATCAGCCGGCCGAGACGTTGCGACAGGTGGCGGCGTCGCCGCGACGGCGCTGGATTGCGCCCTTGTTGCTGTCTCTGGCCAGCATCGGCGTCTTCCTCGGCCTGGCCGCGCCCTATATGCAGAAGATGGCCGAGCAGGCCGCGCGTCTGCAATTGAGCACGATGCCCGCCGAACAGGCCGCCGCCGCCGAGCAGCAGATCGCCCGCTTCACCAGCCTCCCCATGATCGTGGGCAGCGGCGCCGTGACCTCGGTCATCGGCGTGCTTTTGAGCTGGGTGATCGCCGCCGCTCTCCTTTACTTCAGTTGTCTGATCGCAGGCGAGGACATCACCTTCGAGCAGATGATCGCCATCGCTCCCTGGCTGTGGCTGCCCTTCGCCCTGCAGGGCTTCGTCCAGGCCGCCTGGGTCGCTGCGACCGGGCAGATGATCACGGCGCCCGGCCTGAGCGCCCTCGTCGCCAGCGGCGATCAGATGCAGGACGCGCGCAGCCTCTCCTTCGCCCTCCTCAGCCGCATCGATCTCTTCGCCGCCTGGCACGTCATCCTCGTCTACGCTGGGCTGCGCGGCCTCACTCGCATGCGCGCGCCCAAAGCGATCACGCTCACGACGATCTACGCGATCCTTAGCCTGGCCATCCGCCTGATCCCCACCCTCATCGGCCGCGCCTTCACGCCAGGATGAGATCGTGAAGCGCGAGGGCCTGCCGGGAAACTTTGGGAGCCAATCCAACGTATTAAAGGAGACATCCCTGCGAGAATAGGGGAGAGGCTTTCACACGATCTACCGTCTGCCAAAGGAGCGATCCATTATGCGCCGAGCGTTCACCATCGTAACCATCCTCCTCGCCGTCATCGGCGGCAGTATCTTTGGCTATCGCCTGTTGGGGCGAGAGCGCAGCGCGGCGGCGGCGCCCAACTACGAAACGTACACGGTCGGCCGCGGCGACCTCATCTCGACGGTCTCCGCCACCGGCAGCATCGAGCCGGAACAGAGCGTCAGCCTGGCCTTCAAAGCGGCCGGGCGCGTCGAGACAGTGCAGGTCAAAGAAGGGGAGCGCGTCCAGGCTGGCCAGACGCTGGCCACGCTGGAGACGACCGATCTGGTGCTGGCGCTGGCCCAGGCCGAGGCGACGCTGCGTATGAACCTGGCGCGCCTCGAGCAGACGCGCAAAGGGGCCGAGCAGAGCGACATCGACGCGGCGCGCGCTGCCCTGGAGAGCGCGCAGGCCGCTTACCGCGATCTACTGGAGGGGCCGAGCGACGATGAGAAACGCGCCGCCGCCGCCAACGTCGAGCGCGCGCGCGCCGCCCTCGAACAGGCACAGGCCGCTTACGATCAGGTCGCGAACATGCCCAACGTTGCCATGATGCCGCAGGCGACCCAACTGAAGAACGCGACGATCGACCTCCAGGTCGCCGAGGCGCAGTACCGCACGACGATCGCTGGCCCCAGTGAGGCGCAGATCGCCCAGGCCAAAGCGCAGATCGCACAGGCGCAGGCCAACCTCGATCGCCTGTTGCAGGGGGTGTCCGAACAGGAGATCACGATCGGCGAGGCGCAGGTCGCCCAATCGCAGGCCGCGGTCGAACAGGCGCGCCTGGCGCTGGCCAACGCCACGCTGACCGCCCCCTTCGACGGGGTCGTCGCCGCCGTCAATGTGCGCGTGGGCGAGATCGTCGCCGGCAGCGCGCAACCAGCCATCGTCCTGATCGACCCCTCTCGCTTCCACATCGATGTCAAGGTGGACGAGATCGACATCGGACGCGTCCAGGAAGGACAACCCGTCGAGGTCATCATCGACGCTCTGCCCGGCGCGCAGGTCAAGGGACACATCGAACGCATCTCGCCGATCGCCCAGGTTCAGGGCGGCGTGGTCTCCTACGACGTGATGATCGTGATCGAGCCGACCGACGCGCCGCTGCGCGCCGGCATGACGGCCTCCGCCAATATCGTCACCACCGAGCTGAAAGATGTCGTGATCGTGCCGAACCGACTGATCCAGATCGATCGCAACGACAACAAAGCCTATGTCGAGAAACTCGTCGACGGCATCCCCCTGCGCACGGAGATCACCGTGGGCGCCCGCAACGACCAGTTCAGCCAGGTCCTGCGCGGCGTCTCCGAAGGGGATGTCATCGTCTTGCGCGACGTCAGCTCGCGCGAGCAACTGCGGCAGTCGATGTTCGGCAACGGTGGACAGTAGCCACGATGATCGAGTCACTGGTGGGCAATCGCTCAAACGGGCGCGAGCCGCTGGAGGCGCCCCCCGCTGATGTGGTGATCCGCCTGCGCGGGATCACCAAAATCTATCGCATGGGGGACATCGAGGTGCACGCCTTGCGCGGCGTCGATCTCGATGTGCAGCGCGGCGAGCTGCTCGCTATCATGGGGCCATCAGGGTCGGGCAAGTCGACGCTGATGAACATCATCGGCTGTCTGGACCAGCCGACCAGCGGCCGCTACTGGCTGGATGGCGAAGACGTCTCGCACATGGACGACGATCGGCTGGCCGAGGTGCGCAACCGGCGCATCGGCTTCGTCTTCCAGTCGTTCAACCTGCTCGCGCGCACGAGCGCCCTGGACAACGTGGAATTGCCCCTGATCTACGGCGGCGTGCGCAACCGCCGCGAGAAAGCTCGCGCGGCGCTGGAGGCGGTCGGCCTGGGAGAACGCATCCACCACCGCCCCAACGAGCTGTCCGGCGGCCAACAGCAGCGCGTCGCCATCGCGCGCGCGCTGGTCACCAACCCGGCGATCATCCTGGCCGACGAGCCGACCGGCAATCTCGACTCGCGTTCCGGCGAGGAGATCATGGGCATTTTCCAGCAGCTCAATGAGGAGCAGGGGATCACGATCGTCCTGGTCACCCATGAGCCGGACATCGCCGCCCACACGCGGCGGATCGTGCGCCTCCAGGACGGGAACATCGTGCATGACGAGGTCGTCGCCCAGCCGATACGCGCCGGACGTGCCCTGAGCGTCTCTCGGCTCGCGCCGGAGGAGGTGAGGAACGTATGAATCTCACCGAATCGTTGCGCATCGCCCTGCGCGCGCTCTCGGCCAATAAGCTGCGTTCGGCGCTGACGATGCTCGGCATCATCATCGGCGTCGGCGCGGTGATCACGTTGGTGTCCGTGGGCAAGGGGGTCGAGAACTATGTCACCGGACAGTTCCAGAGCATCGGCACCAACCTGCTCTTCGTCGTCCCCGGCCGCGTCGACGAGGCCGGCCCTCCGCGGGCGCGTCGCACGGGACGCCCCCTGACGATGGCAGACGCCGCAGCTATCGCCGATCCACTGCGTGTGCCGGACGCTGTGGCCGTGGCGCCCGAGCTGAGCGGCTACGCCACCGTCACGCGCGGCAAGAGCGACGCCTACGCGCAGGTGGCAGGCGTGACGCCTGAATACGAGTCGGTGCGCAACTGGCGCGTCCAGGAGGGGAGCTTCCTGACGGCGGAGGACCTCGCAGCGAACGCGCGCGTGGCCGTATTGGGTACAACTGTCGCCAGCAAGCTGTTCGAGGAGGAAGAATACCCCCTCGGCCAGACGATCAAGATCAACAACGTGTCGTTCCGCGTGGTAGGGATCATGGAGAAGCGTGGCGGCTCCGGCTTCGGCGATCAGGACAATGCCGTGTTCGTGCCGATCACCACCGCCCAGAGCCGGCTCTTCCCCAACCGCACCGTCTCCGGCGAGCGCCAGGTGTCCGTCATCTACGTTCAGGCGGTCTCGGCGGAACGCATGGAGGCCGCACAGAAGCAGATCACCGATCTCCTGCGCGAACGCCACAACATCACCTACCGCGACGACGATGACTTCACCGTGATCAACCAGGCCGACCTGATCTCGGTCTTCGGCGAGATCACGGGGGTGCTGACCCTGTTCCTGGGCGCGATCGCGGCCATCTCGCTGCTGGTGGGCGGCATCGGCATCATGAATATCATGTTGGTGAGCGTGACCGAGCGCACGCGCGAGATCGGCCTGCGCAAGGCGGTCGGCGCCAAGCGCCGCGATATCCTGCTGCAGTTCCTGATCGAAGCGGTGGTGCTGGCCCTGATCGGCGGCGGCGTCGGGATCGTGCTCGGCGCCATCGGCGCCGCGGCCGTCTCCCAACTGGCGGAGGGCCTGCGTACGAGCGTGACGCCTCAGTCGATCCTGCTGGCGACCGGGTTCTCGGCGGCCGTGGGGCTGTTCTTCGGCATTTACCCGGCCACGCGCGCCGCACGGTTGAACCCGATCGACGCCTTACGCTACGAATGAGCACGAAGGGAGCGCTATGAACCGACGAATTCTGATCCAGACAATGGGTTTGATTGTGCTGGCGCTCGCGCTGTTGAGTGTGGCGAGCCTGAGGGAGGTCCTGGCTCAGGACGCCGCCACTCCCACCCCAGCCTCGCCGACGCCGACTGTGCCGATGATCCGTTTCAAGGTGTTCGTCGCGCCCGACAGCGCCCAACTGCGGGCGGCGCCGCGCGCCGACGCGCAGGTCGTCGGCGAAGTGCGCGGGGGGACGGCGCTCGACGCCGTCGGCCGCAGCCAGCCCGCCCCCG
>FWPU01003907.1_pt1 | contig 36098 bp, 29 predicted proteins | sample 2228361 | NCBI WGS metagenome assembly FWPU01 (sample SAMEA103939777, study PRJEB20133) | metagenome
GTCATCGTTGCAGCAGGCATCAAAAGGCAGGGGTGGTTTCGAGGTCATGCTTCGTTTTGTTTATCCTTCTCCTTTTGGAGGTGCCATGAATAAATCCAGAATTTAATTCCGAAGTCCTTATGATTAGAAAATTGTACTTTTTGTTGTTAGGATATTGTGTGTTTAATCTTCAGGCTATATACGCACAAAATGTGTTTAATAACGATTCCGTAAAAATCAATATACAGCCATTACCCGATGCAATAAATAGCCCCTTCGATGATTATGCACCTGTCATAACGGCCGATGGGGAAAAAATATTTTTTACGTCAAGAAGACCTTTTACAGAGAAAGAAATCAAAAAAAATAAACAAAGTTTTGAACACATTTATTTTGCTGTGTGGGATGAAAAAGGAAAAGAATGGAGTAAGGCAAAACCATTACCCGAAAACATTAATATTCCCGTAAGACACTCTTCAAATATTGCTGTTAGCAATGACGGACAACGTTTGTTGATTTATCAGGATGATGTTAATGGCAATGGAGATATTCATGAGAGTATTTTAAGAGGAAAAGAATGGACAAATCCTGTAGCGTTGCCGGAACCTGTCAATTCTCAATATCATGAATCATCAGCGGCATATTCTCCGGATGGTCGGACTTTGTATTTTGTCAGTGACAGACCGGGAGGCAAAGGAGGCCGGGATATTTGGGTTAGTAAAAGGGACCTGAAAACAGGAAAATGGAGTACGCCAAAGAATCTTGGCGCACCGATTAACACAACAGAAGATGAAGAGGCCGTTTTTATTCATCCTGATGGTAAAACATTGTTTTTTTCGTCAAAAGGGCATAATTCTATAGGTGGATATGATATTTTTTACTCTGTTTTTGAAGATGGAGAGTGGTCAGAACCCGTAAATTTGGGTATACCCGTCAATACACATGGCGATGACCTCTTTTTTGTGTTAAGGGCAGATGGTAAAAAAGCATATTATGCATCTGTTAATAATAACGGCGATAAAGATATTTATGAAATTTCTTTTGAAACTAAAGCGAAAGCAAAACAACCGTCTTTATTACTATTAAAAGGGATTGTGGCTGATGATGAAACAAAACAACCAATTCAGGCAACAATCGAATTGGTTGACAATGCCACGAATGAATTGATTGGGGTCTATCAGTCAAACGGTGAAACAGGTGAATATCTGATATCATTGCCCAGTGGCAAAAACTATGGACTCAATGTCAGTGCACCGGGTTATTTGTTTCATTCCGAGAATTTCACTATAGCCGACACGGCTACTTATCAAAAAATTACCAAAAACATCTTTCTGCAAAAAGCCAAAAAAGGTTCAAAAGTTGTGCTAAGAAATATCTTTTTCGATTACAACAAAGCTACATTGAGACCTGAATCAAAAGTTGAGTTGGAGCGGGTTTATGATTTTCTGAATCATAATCCAAATGTGAAAATTGAAATTTCCGGACACACTGATGATATTGGTTCTCAAGATTACAATCAGAAACTTTCTGAGGCAAGGGCCAAATCGGTTGTAGATTATCTTATCCGGTTGGGGATATCTCCCGATCGATTGAGTTTTAAAGGTTACGGAAAATTACAACCCATGGTGCCCAACGACAGTGAAGAAAATAGACAATTAAACCGCAGGGTCGAGTTTAAAATTCTTGAAATGTAACATTTTAAGCATGTAATTTCTGCCTTCAATATTCCGGATAAATAAATACTCTCCTTCTCGGTTATTTTACTTTTTTTGAATTTTTTTGTCGTGGATTTATGCACAAATCTTTTATATCTTGTATAATCATTCGATTCGATGACTCATTTGCATATTCTCGAGATTATTTTATTTTAATTTTTTAAATCTAAATTTAAAAAATTCTTTCTTGAAATGCTTAATTTTGATGAAAATTAAAAATCACTGATTATGGAAAAAACAATGGATATTCCGGTGGCAAAAGAATTGGAAATTTTGGGAATACATGATCATTTAAAAGGGGCCTCAACCGGTAAAAACTGGTGGGAGACAAACGGTGATACAATCATATCTTATTCTCCGGTGGATGCAAAGGAAATTGCCTCCTTAAAAAGTGCCCAAAAGGAAGATTATGAAAGAATCATCATACAAGCTGAAAAAGCGTTTAAAGAATGGCGTAAGTGGCCTGCTCCCAAAAGAGGAGAGATAGTAAGACAAATAGGGGATGAATTGAGAAAACATAAAGAACCTTTGGGCAAATTGGTCTCTTATGAAATGGGGAAATCATTGCAGGAAGGTTTGGGAGAGGTGCAAGAGATGATTGATATTTGTGATTTTGCGGTAGGATTATCCCGTCAGTTGTATGGTCTGACCATGCATTCTGAAAGACCCCATCATAGAATGTATGAGCAATGGCATCCCTTGGGAATTGTGGGAATTATCAGTGCTTTTAATTTTCCTGTGGCTGTATGGAGTTGGAATGCTATGATAGCGTGGGTATGTGGTGACGTGTGTGTGTGGAAACCATCGGAAAAAGTGCCTTTATGTGCCATTGCCTGCCAGTCAATCATACAAAAAGTTTTTGAACGTAACAATGTGCCCGAAGGAGTATCATGCTTGATCATCGGAGATTATCGAATAGGTGAATTAATTGCCCACGACGTACGTGTGCCCTTAGTGTCGGCCACCGGATCAACAGCAATGGGAAAAAAAGTTGGAGCTGCGGTTGGTGCACGTTTAGGAAGGTCGTTGCTTGAACTTGGTGGTAATAATGCGATCATTGTCACTCCTTCGGCTGATCTAAAAATGTCAATACCGGCAATTGTATTTGGCGCTGTTGGTACCGCCGGGCAACGTTGCACCACAACACGCAGATTAATTGTTCATGAAAACATTTATGATGAAGTAATCGAAAGATTAAAAAATGCTTATCGACAATTGCGTATTGGCAATCCTTTGGATGCAAACAATCATGTCGGTCCGTTGATCGACAAGCAAGCCGTAGAAAAATATTTAGAAGCCCTTAAACGTGTGGAAGAAGAAGGTGGAAAATGGATTGTAGAAGGCGGTGTATTGGAAGGTCCCGGCTATGAAAGCGGTTGTTATGTTAAACCGGCAATTGCAGAAGTGGAAAATCACTATTCTATCGTACAAGAAGAAACGTTTGCCCCGATACTTTATGTCATGAAATACAAAACCATTGAAGAAGCCATAGAAATGCAAAACGGAGTGAAGCAAGGGCTATCTTCGGCAATCATGACTTTAAACTTAAGAGAAGCAGAATTCTTCTTGTCTTGTGAAGGATCCGATTGTGGCATTGCCAATGTCAATATAGGTACTTCAGGAGCCGAGATAGGTGGGGCTTTTGGCGGTGAGAAAGAAACCGGTGGCGGTCGTGAAAGTGGATCAGATGCCTGGAAAGCATACATGCGCCGTCAAACAAACACCATAAATTACGGAACAGACCTTCCATTGGCTCAAGGAATTAAATTTGAAATTTAAAGTTTTGGTCAATATTCTCCATAAGAAAAAAATTTCCGCAGGTTTTATGTCTTTTAAAAACCTAAGTCGGTTGTTTATTTTATTTGTTTTTTTCTTGTTAAATATCCATTTACAAGCACAATTTTACAATGGCTCTCATAATGAATTTGGCAAAAACCGCGTGCAATATGATGAGTTTAAATGGCAATTTATACGGCAGCCAAGATTCGAAGTTTATTATTATGAAGGAGGCAAAGAACCGGCCGAATATGTTGTCAGAGTAGCCAATCAAAACATGAGAATATACGAAGAGTTTTTTGATTTTTATTTCACAGAACGTCTGCAATTTATTCTTTACAATAAACTTTCTCACTTTCATCAAAGTAATGCCGGGATTGCCGATGAAGAAAATTATAATACCGGAGGTGTGGTAAAAATTTTTGGGAATAAAGTATTTTTATATTTTGAAGGATCTCATCTTGATTTGGAGCAACAAATAAAAGCAGGAATCGCCGAAGCTTTGCTTAATCAAATGGTATATGGAGATAATTGGAGAGAGGTTTTAAAAAATTCCACGCTACTTTCTTTGCCGGATTGGTATATGAAAGGATTAATTTCTTATCTCTCAAAACCATGGGATTGGACGATAGAAGATTTTATTGAAGACGGAATAAAAAACAAGAAATTTAAATCATTCAATAAACTCTCCGGAGAACAAGCGATACTCGCCGGTCACAGTTTATGGTATTATATTGCCCAATCATACGGCGAGAAAGTAATTCCCAACATTATATCCATGGTCAGAATTACCCGTAGTATTGAAAGTGGCTATTTGTATGTATTGGGCATGTCATCCAAAAGTTTGACCCGAGAATGGATTAATTATTATGAAGATTATGTAAGAAGAAAAAACTCCGGAAACAAACCCTTTGTTTCTAATGTTTTGAAAAAAACAGGTAAACGTCATTTACAATACCGTCATCTTTCATATAACCCTGAATTAAAACAAGTTGCTTATGTAACGCATAAGATGGGTAAATATAAAATCTGGATTCACGATATTGAAACCAATAAACGATTTAAGATATTCAAAGGCGGAATTAGGTTAGACCGTATCAACGACACGAAATTACCGGTAGTAAAATGGCATCCCAATGGAAAAACACTCGTTTTTTTTACAGAAAGGAAAGGAGAAATGTTGATACATTTCTACGACAGTGAAACCGGTGTGATAGATCAAAAACCCATTTTTAACCTCGAAAAAGTTTTGGATTTTGATATCGCTCCCAATGGACGAGAAATTGTTTTTTCTGCTTTTCATAAAGGACAAACCGACTTATATCTTTACAACTCTGTTTCAAACTCTCAGAAACAATTAACCAATGATGTTTTTGACGATCTCATGCCTGTTTTTTCCAAAAACGGAGAAGAAATATTTTTTGTCTCAAACCGATCAATTGATTCATTGCATATTGATGTTCCCAATTTGTATTATCCAAACTTATATCATCTTTACAGGGGAAATCTTAAACAAATGGCTGATCTTAAAAATCCATACCCTTTGCAAATAGTCGATAATGAAAAAGGAACAAACAATTATATGCCTCTTTCCACTGATTCGGGTATTTATTATTTGAAGGAAAAACAATCCAATTTGGTCCCTCATTTTGCCAAATTTGACAGTTCAATTGCGTTTGTGGATACAGCCATACACTATCGTTATTTTTATACGTCGGTGTCTTTGGACGAATGGCCCAACAATATCCGCTATTATGACCTTGGCGATAGTCGTTTGTTCTATTTCAAAAAAAACAAATGGCGCGATTACTTGTATATTGCATCTATAGATGATTTAAGCAAAAAACATCAAAACCAAATTGCCGGTAATGATGATCAAAATCAATATTCTGACGAAAATTTATTGCCTTATACTGTTCAGCCCATAATCGAACCAAGGCTCGACTCTTCCCACATCGACTATAATAATTACAAGTTTGAACAAATCACCCGCAAGACAGAAGATGGCATAACAATAAACAAAAAGGTCATAATGATAGGTGGAGAAGGTGAAAAAAACAAAAAAGAAGAAAGCAATCAATTTAAAATAAATAAAAAGAGTGCAAATTTTATAAATGATACAGGACTTGTTATTCAGAAGCCCAGAGTATATTTTCTTTCATTTTTCACGGACGAGTCCATCACACAGTTGAATAGCAATTTTGTCAATGGGCAATATCAAATTTTTAACGGAGGTCCCTTTATTGCACCAGGATTAGGAGCCGTTATGAAAATGGGAATCAGCGACATATTTGAGGATTATAAAGTGTTTGGGGGAGTGCGTTTTGGCGGGGCTTCTATGGAATACTTTATGGGATATCAAAATTTAAAATATCGTGCAGATAAAGAATGGTTGTTTACCCGGCGGACAAATCGCAACGGTAATGAATTTTCTACATATCAATTTATTACTGATGAATTAAATTATAGCTGGAGGTATCCGTTCAGTGCTGTTGCATCAATTAGAACAACAATAAAACTACGGTATGATCAGATTGTGACTAAAGCCAATGAATCATTTTCGCTTCAGGTTCCCGATTTTCATGATTACTGGGGCGTGTTGAGAATGGCCTATGTCTTTGACAATACAAAATTTGTCATGCTGAATATATTGAACGGCACTCGATTTAAGATTTGGGGAGAATATTACCAACAAATACAAAAGAACGACGATAAGTTTTATTATTTGTTTAGCAATGTGCCGGCGTTTGACAAACAAAGGTATAATGTATTTGTAGCCGGACTGGATTTCAGACATTACCAGAAAATTCATCGCGAAATAACTTTTGTCACACGCCTGGCCGGAGGTACTTCCTTTGGAAAGCAAAAGTTGATCTATTATTTAGGTAGTGTGGATGATTGGATCATCTTTGGTAAAACACCAAGATTTAATAATGATCAAGCCATTGATTATACCCAAAATTACCGTTTTCAAACATTGGCATCACCCATGCGCGGATTTAATCAAAACATACGCAACGGAAACTCATTTGCCGTAATTAATACAGAGTTGCGTTGGCCGGTATTCAAGTATTTCATACGCCGTCCGATAAAATCATCTTTCATATCAAATTTCCAGATCGTTGGCTTTGGTGATCTGGGCACGGCATGGAATGGATTAGACCCATTTAGCAGCGAAAACTCAATTAACCGGAAAATAATTCAGGATGGTCCTTTGACGATAGTACTTTACGATAGTTCATATCCGATAGTGGGCGGTTATGGCTTTGGCCTGAGAAGCAGAATTTTGGGATATTTTGTGCGTACCGACTGGGCTTGGGGGGTTGTGGATGGCAAGGTGCAAAAACCGATTTTTTATTTATCGCTTTGTTTAGATATTTGATTATTTATGAAAAAACTAAGTATGGAAACATATTTGATTTTGATTTTGATTGGGCTGGCAGCCGGAATCTTAAGTGGGATGATAGGAGTGGGAGGCGGTATCATAATGGTGCCTGCATTGGTTTTTTTTCTTGGAATGTCTCAACTCGAAGCTCAAGGTACGAGCATTGCCATTATGTTGCCACCCGTAGGAGCGCTGGCAGCTTATAATTATTACAAAGCGGGGGCATTAAACATACATTATGCCATAATAATTGCCATATTTTTTGTTTTAGGCGCATATTTTGGTTCCAGATTATCTATTTATGTAATCAGTGAATCTTTGTTGAAAAAGATTTTCGGAGCTATCATGATGTTTGTTGCCATTAAACTCATTTTTTTCTCCAAATGATTGCAGTTGAGACACTAAAAAAACTTATAGAAGAGAGAAAGGGAGAATTGACAGCCATCAGAAGGCATTTGCACCAATATCCCGAATTGTCTTTTGAGGAATATAAAACTTCAGAATATATTTCCACATTGTTGAAAAAATGGGGAATTGATTTTGAAACAGGTTGGGCAGGTACAGGAATCGTTGCCACAATCCATGGCAAACGATCCGGAGATGCCATAGCTTTGCGTGCCGACATGGATGCATTGCCAATACAAGAAGAGAATAATTGCGAATATGCTTCGCAAAATTCCGGCGTAATGCATGCCTGCGGCCATGATGTTCATACAGCTTGTCTGTTGATAGCGGCTTCAGTATTGCATGATCATAATGATTTTGCCGGCACTGTCAATATAATTTTTCAGCCGGGAGAAGAAAAATTACCCGGGGGCGCATCTTTGATGATGCAACAAGGATTGTTTAAAAAACATCCGGTGAAACATATTATTGGTCAGCATGTATATCCTGAATTGCCGGCCGGAAAGGTGGGTTTCAGACCGGGGCCCTACATGGCATCAACCGATGAAATTTATATAAATATAAAAGGAGTGGGGGGGCATGCTGCCATGCCCGAAAGATTGAAAGACCCTGTTGTGGCTGCTGCTCATGTGATATTGTCATTACAAACAATAGTTTCGCGTATGGTCGATCCCAAGATCCCTTGCGTTTTGTCTATAGGTAAAATATTGGCAGCAGGTGCCACAAATGTTATTCCCGACAATGTTTACCTGGAAGGGACATTACGGACATTCGACGAATCTTTAAGAAACAAAATACATGATTTAATCAAGGATACAGCCGGTCATGCCGCTTCAATCTATGGCTGTAAGGCAGAAATTGAGATAAAAAAAGGTTACCCTGTTTTGATAAATGATCATCAATTAACCCGGAATTGTAAAAAGGCGGCAGAAGAATTTTTAGGCAAAGATCAGGTTACAGAGTTGGATATGAGAATGACCGCCGAAGATTTTGCTTATTATACACAAGAGATCCCGGGATGTTTCTACAGATTGGGCACAGGTTGGGAAAATCAAAAAAACATCAAACGCCTGCATGCTCCTGATTTTGATGTGAATGAAGACGCATTGGTGGTTGGCGCCGGTCTAATGGCCTGGATGGTTTATTATTTAAAAGGATAAAAACACATTCTCACACATTCTCAAATGTTCTTAATGTTGTGTGAACTTTTTTCAAATTTTAATGACATAATTGAAAATTCTTAAAATGATTGAGTATAAGAAAGCGAATCCCCCAACTATAAACTTCATTTATTATTTGACAAAACATACGGTAAAAATTAAAAAACAACCTTAATAAAATCAACACTTTCGATAAAATTACTACTTTTGATTTTTATCGGGCAATAGTGATTTCTTTTAGTTATTAGAGAACTAACAATGTGAAATCCTCATATTTCTGTATAGATCCTTCAAAGCTACGAGGGTATCCCGTCACACAGCTACATTGAATTCTCTCAGCACATCATTGAGAGAGGTTTTCAGATCGGTGGAGGCCTTTCGTTTACCGATTATCAAAGCACAACTCACGTTATATTCTCCTGCAGGAAATTTTTTGGTATAGGAACCCGGAATAACCACCGAACGTTCGGGGACAACACCTTTATATTCAACCGGTTCGGGACCGCTCACATCAATTATTTTGGTCGATTGTGTAATGACGACATTTGCACCCAATACGGCTTCCCGTTTTATATGAACGCCTTCCACTACTATACAGCGTGAACCTATGAAACAACCATCTTCGATGATCACGGGAGAAGCTTGCGGGGGCTCTAAAACACCACCTATGCCCACACCGCCACTCAAGTGAACATTTTTCCCTATTTGAGCACAACTACCCACTGTTGCCCAAGTATCTACCATGGTGCCACTGTCAACATAAGCACCAATATTGACATAAGAAGGCATTAAAATTGTTCCGGGAGCTAAATAAGCACCATAGCGGCAGATGGCGTGCGGCACGGCCCTTACACCCAATTTTTGATAATTCTTTTTCAATGGTATCTTATCATAAAACTCCATCGGACCCACCTCATAAGTTTTCATTTCTGCAATAGAAAAATACAATAAGACGGCCTTTTTCAACCATTCGTTCACTTGCCAACCATTTTCCGAAGGTTGAGCAATGCGCCATTGTCCGTTATCCAATTGTTGTAATGCAAATTCAACGGCTTCTTTGTATGTTTTTTCTTTAATTAACTCACGTTCGTTCCAGGCTTGTTCAATCAATTGTTTAACTTCTTCCATGTTCGATGATATTTATGAGTTTTTCCAATTTAGTTTGCCAATTATATTGATTTTTTACCAAATCATAACCATTTTGTGCTATTTTTTGACGCAATGATTCGTTTTTTAGCAAAAGTATTGCTTTTTCGACAAAATCTTCGTCGGTTTGGGCCAGCAGTATTTCTTCATTTTCTTTTGCACCAATAGAAAGGTTCACCATGGGTGTGGTGATGCATGGCACCTGCATGGCCATAGATTCCAAAATTTTATTTTGCATGCCGCTACCTAATCGCAAAGGGGCTATCATCAATGATGCTTTTTCGTAATATTCGACTATGTTTTCAACCCAACCGGTTACAATGATATTTTCACACGCCAATTTTTTAACCGGCAAGGCAGGACTTGAACCGCATAATATCAACCGTGATCCGGGTATTTCTTTGGATATGGCAGGAAAAATTTTGGTGGCCAATCTTATTGCTGCGTCAATATTGGGAGGATAGGAAAGGTTTCCCGGAAAAATAATGGTATAGGGGTCAGGTGGAATTTTTCGGGCAAATTTTTGGGTATCCACACCGTTTGGCACAATCGTAATGTTGTCGTTTAATGCATGCATGATACATTTTCTGTCGGTATCCGAAATGATGGTATGAAAATGAAAAAATGAAAAAATGTTGTGTTCATAAATTTTCAAACGCTTGGTTTCAATCTTAAAAGCCCATTTAATTGCCGGGTGTGCGTTCCAATATCGCCTTTCCATTCCTTTGCTCAATGCATCCATGTAATCCAATATCTTCACATGCTTTAGATTTTTTACATATTCGGCCATGCGTATTAATTGGCAGAATATCAAATCGGGTTCAACGTGGTCGGTATATTTTTTTAATGATTTGTTTACGCCAAAATGGTAAAAATAGCCAACCTGCAATGGCTTGTATGAAAAAAGCAAATGATAAATCAGGTTAATGAGGATACGTAAAGGTGATAAATAAAAAATTTTTATGTCTTTGCAATATTGGGCAAGTTGTTGAATGTCTGAAGGACTCAATTTTTTCGAACTTAATGAAAATAGATAAATGTCGTGGTGTTTTGAAATTTCTTTGATAAAATAATATGCCCTGAGTTTGTCGCCTTTGTCGAGCGGCCAGGGAAATCGTGAGGTTAAAAACAATATTTTTTTTCGTGCATGATTCATTTTATAAATACTTGTTGCCAAAGTTTCCGTATTTTGTCCGGATCAAAGTATTCTTTCAATAATTTCCTGTTGTTTTGTATGATATTTTCATAAATAGCGTCATCTTGCAATTTTTCGAGAGCAGAAGCAAGAGATTCGGCATCGTTAAATGGCAAAAAATTTTCATTTTCCCATGCAGGTATGCCTTCTACGCCTTTTTTTGTGGAAATTACCGGCTTATCGAATGACATTGCTTCAATGGTTTTCATTTTTATGCCACTCCCCGATAGCAAGGGTATAACCACTGCATCGATCTGCCGGTAAAATTCATAAACATTCTCCACATAGCCCAAATATTTTATTTTAGGATGAGAGAATGGCGGGGCGTTTTTGCCTGCCACAATCAACTCTGTGTTATCGTTGTCTATCTCAGACAAAATACGGCTAAGCCAATGAAATCCCTCAACATTTGGATACCAATCAAAGGAAGCAATAAATCCAAGGCGAAGTTTTTCTTTCAATGGTTTTTTGGGAGGTTCGATATGTTTCCGGTTTTCGATGGCCGGCGGTATCCATAAAGTATTTTGATTCCAATTCCGTAAAAAATTTGTGTCGTCATAAGAAATACTTGCTATTTTGTGAAAACTTGGAAGAATGTATTTTTCCCAACGATAAGTTTTGTAATAAAGCAAATGTAAATACTGCTTTTTAAAAAAATTTTTTTCATGTAACTTTAAATCTTTCCATATTTTGTGTTCCAAATTATGTGACCGATAGATAGCCGGTATTTTGTTCAAAATTGAGGAATGAATGAAATAGGGAGTCATGTAAATACCGTCAATCCACAGGAAATCCGGTGATATTTTGCAGCAAAAATGTTCTAATTTTAAAAGAATTTTTTTGTCAAAATAGCGCTCAATATGGTAAGGCATTTTATTCAAAAGGTTTTTTGCTGCATCCGGTATGTTGATGTCAGGGTGGATTTTTTCAAACATCCATTGTAGCCCGGATTGCTTATAGTACTGATCAATCAGGGGGTGTTTGTCGCTAAATAAAGAAAAAGCGTAAATTTCCGCAAACGTCCTTACGGATTCAATTGCCGATGAAGTTGATTTACATCCACCGTCAATGGCCGGATAGGGTGGTTTTTGTGTAATCAACAAAATTTTCATGAGGACAAACGGGGTTTTGTTTTCAATAGTTTATTTATCCATTTAATAATCCGGTTATTTTTAAAAAACAAGATATATTGTTCGATCACAAACAATGATGAATCGGTTGTGGCTTTAATGGTAAAGAAAATTCCCAATGGAAGGTAAACTGCTATTGGGAGCCACATGCCCAAAGCAGGGTCGATCACACCTTCTTTTGCCATTTTTTCACCGGAAATGGAGATAATATGATAAAAAATAAACAAAATTACCGAAACCACCAGCGGCACACCAAGCCCTCCTTTTCGAATAATAGATCCTAATGGGGCGCCTATAAAAAAAAGAATGATACAAGCAGCCGAAAGAGTAAATTTCCGGTGAATCTCAATGGTATAATTTCTGATATTTTGATCGGTCATGGCTTGTATTTCTCCCAAAACCATTGCCCTGTTTTCGGCTGCTCTTATTTGACCGGTCAGTGCATTAAACAGAATCAACTTTTCCCGGGGAGTCAATTTGCTTAGAAAGGTATCGAGAGCCAATTGAAGGGTGTCTTTAGTTTTGCGACGTTGATTTTCTGATTCAACAACAGGGGGTGTGAAAAGATGGATAAATTGATTGTGGTAATCTTCAATTTGTTTTTGTTTTTGCAAATAAAATGTGTCTATTTCGTTTTGCAATTGCTGCAAATTCATCATTTGGTAATGATCTTTAAATATCTCTTCGTCCGATCGGTTCAATTTAAACTCACTCAAGTCAAAATAAATTTTATTTTCGTCAAAACATCTTTTGTAAAACGGCAGCAGACCGTCTTCGTCTCTCGGATTGAAATCTTCGTGATAAGCACAACCGTGATAAAGAGTCATGATTGCATACATTTTGTCGGGGGTGATGAACATTTCCCCGGAATCGGCTATAACCACAGTGGTGTTTCCTTGTTTTTGAGTATGGTCATAAATCATGATTTCTTTTAAAATTTCCTTTCCTTGTTTTTTTTCTTTTTTATTGACTTTGATCACATATCCTTCGATTTGATTGTAAAACACTCCGGGTTTAATATCTACTGCCGGCTTTTGTTCTCTGATGTCATAAAAAAGGGTATTCATTTTTAGATTGGCTACCGGCAAAATATAGTTGGAAAACAAAAATGCAAATATGCTCAACAAGAAAGCAAAAGCCATCAAAGGCCGCAATACTTGCATCAAACTGATGCCGGCTGCTTTGAAGGCAACCAATTCATAGTTTTCGCCAAGATTTCCCATAGTCATTAATCCCGAAAGCAAAACGGCAAGTGGCAATGCCATAGGAACAAAATGGGCACTTGCATAAATGAAAAGTTCGGCAATGTAATACCATTCTATTCCCTTGCCTACAAGGTCGTCGATATACAGCCACAACCATTGCATGATGAGCACAAACAAGGCAATAAAAAAGGTCAATATAAATGGGCCGAGATATTGCTTTAAAATGTATTTATCGGCTATTTTCAATGGTTGCTTATTTTTAATGCTAAATTAAAACAAAAAAAGCCGGCAATAATCACCGGCTCTCATTATAGCAGATATCAATTTTTAATCTTCATCCTTAATGGATTCATCCACCAAAATACGTCCGCAGTGTTCGCAAACTATAATTTTTTTGTGAGTTTTGATTTCCAATTGGCGTTGAGGGGGCACTTTGTTAAAACAACCTCCGCAAGCATCACGTTGTATGGTCACAACTGCCAAACCGTTGCGGGCATTCGAACGTATACGTTTGTAAGCAGTCAACAATCGCGGTTCTATCAACTTGGCCAGCTCTTCCGATTTTTTCATCAATTCTTTTTCTTCAACCGCCGTTTCCTTGTTTATATCTTCAAGCTCTTTCTTTTTGTTGGCAAGGTCTTTTTCCCTTTCTTCCAGAGCTTTTTCGGTTTCGTTCAACAAAACATTTTTTTGTTCGATGGCTGCCTTATGTTCTTTGATGCGTTTTTCGGCCAGTTCTATTTCAAGTTTTTGATACTCGATTTCTTTGTTGATAGAATCAAATTCACGGTTGTTACGGACGTTGTTGAGCTGTTGTTCATATTTTTTTATCAACGCTTTGGCATCTACAATCAAGTTCTTTTTGTTGCTAATTTCTTGTTCCAATGCTTTAATTTCATCTTTCAACTTATTGATTCTGGTTTGCATACCGGCAATCTCGTCCTCAAGGTCTTGCACCTCCAAAGGAAGTTCTCCGCGAATGTGGTGAATTCTGTCAATTGCAGAATCAATCTCTTGCAACCGGTAAAGAGCCCTTAATTTTTCTTCTACCGGAATTGCTTCCACTGTTGCTGGTTTTTCTTTTTTTGCCATGTTTATAGATAATTTATTGGATTTGTCTTTGTTTCACTTAAATGAACGGCAAAATTAGTGAAATTTTTCGAAATTATTTCATAAAATAATTCTTTTGTAAACTGCTCGATTTCATAATGCCCCAAATCAGCCAACAATATTTTGCCTTGTGCGTCAAAAAATTGGTGGTATTTAACATCGGCCGTTATGTAAATATCGGCTCCTTGTTTTATGGCAGCTTCCATAAATTGCACACCCGTGCCTCCGCACCATGCCACACATTCCACCGTTTCTTTCACCGGATCCGTATATCGCACCACACCGCCAAATATCTCTTTTACTTTTTTCAGAAATTCCATAACATTCACAGGGCTTTTTAATCTTCCGATCATACCGCTGCCTACTCTTGCAAAATCATTGTTCAACACATAAACATCATATGCCGGTTCTTCATAAGGATGGGCCTCTATCATGGCATTTACAACATTTTTCTCGGCCCAGTCGGGCAAAATCACCTCAATCCGTGTTTCAGGTTCTTTATGTATTTGACCTTTTTCGCCCACAAAAGGATTTGAACCTTCCAGAGCTCTGAACGTGCCATACCCCTCCAAATTATAGCTGCAACTATCATAATTGCCAATATGACCGGCACCGGCATCAAACATGGCTTTTCTAACCTTCTCCACATGTTCATGTGGACAAAACGTCACCAACTTTCTTAGTTTTTGCGGCTTCCCAACAAGTGGACGCATATTTTCCACGCCAAGCTTTTCGCCAATTTTGTAGTTCACGCCATAATCTATGTTGTCGGCATTGGTATGCATGGCAATCAATGAGATGCCATGTTGTATGGCTTTTATTAAAGTTTTTCCGGTGTATGTTTCAGGAGTAATCCTTTTTAGTCCTCCAAAGATGACCGGATGATGCGACAATATCACGTTGCACCCTTTTTGGATAGCTTCCTCTACTACTTCTGCAGTAATATCGAGTGTTATCAACACACCCTTTATTTTATCCTTTCCATCACCGGCCAACAAACCCACATTGTCATAGGATTCCTGATTGGTGGGCGGAAACATTTTAAATAAAAATCCGGTCAAATCATTCACCAGCATATATCATAAATTTTCAGGCACTAAATTAAACAAATCGCTTTAATTGTGCCATGCAAAAGATTATCCTTTGTGTTTTTGAAACCTCACCCCGCCCTTAAGGCCCCCTCTCCTTGTGAAGGAGAGGAGCTTGGGGAGAGGTCTTAATTTCTCAATTGCAAAAATGCTTGCCTACCGTGCAAATTGCCTTTCTATAATTCATATTTGCACCAAAATGTAAATGTCGGGGAATAGAAAACCTCACCCCGCCCTTACGGGCAACCCTCTCCTTGTGAAGGAGAGGGGCCGGGGGGAGAGGTCTAAATCTCAAGCCTTTTTTCATTCCTTAATTTATTAAATTCTTAAAATTCAATCGTTTTGGCTTTTTATCGACCTGTATAAGAAGTATGAAAATGTCTGTGCAAAAAAAATTCATTGTAGATTATCAATAATTTAACATTCTAAAGTGTCAAATTCAAGATCCGGCAAGTTTCAATCAATCCCAACTATCGAAATTCAATAAGCCCTTCGATATTATACATCGGCAGGAAATTAACTCAATGCTTTTTAATTTTACATTAAATCCCTTTTGTTTCTGAAAAAATCAACCAACAATTGTGAAGCCAGTTCCCTTTCAACCCCTTCTGATATAGAGAGTTTTGAGAATTGGTCTTTCAGCCCATATGCCGAAATAAAACCTTTCTTAGGATCCTGTGCAGCATAAACCAAACGTGCAATTCTCGACCAATGTATGGCTCCGGCACACATAACGCACGGTTCGAGTGTTACATACATTGTGCAGTCATTCAAAAATTTCGATCCTAAATGATTGGCAGCCGAAGTGATAGCGATTATTTCTGCATGTGCCGTCACATCCAGCAACTTTTCCGTTTGATTATACCCTCTTCCGATTATTTGACCATTTATCACAATGACACAACCTACCGGCACTTCGTCTTCATCAAATGCCTTCTTGGCTTCCTGAAGGGCAATTTTCATAAAATAACTATCCTTGTCCTCTATCATGTCCCGAACGCTTCGATTTATCTTTCCTGAAAATTCATTATCAATGAAATATAATGATTTAATTCCAAATTATTCTCAAACATGCTGCCAACCACCACTATATCAGCACCGGCTCTCCAGGCCTTTATAATATCCTCGGCACTTTTGATACCCCCGCCAATCCATAATAAATGGTCCGCAATTTCCATTTTGACGGTCGCAATCATTTCTTCACTTACCGGTTTGGCAGAACCGCTTCCGGCATCCAGATAAAAATGACGCATACCCAAATATCTTGCCGCCAGGGAGGTTACGGCTGCTATTTCCGGTTTGTCAGCAGGAATAGGCAATGTTTGGCTGATATAATGTGCCGTAGTCATATTCTGACTCGAAATAATCAAATAAGCCGTAGGCAAAACTTCCAGTTTGTGCCTTTTAATTTCCGGTGCGGCCATTACCTGTTGATTGATCAAATATTCGGGATTTCTGCCCGAAACCAGGCTTAAAAACAAAATGGCGTCTGCTTCTCCACATACTTGCATCGAATTGCCCGGAAAAAGTATCACAGGTTTGGCTGTCTTCAACTTTATTTTTTTACAAACCTCACTGACTACCCCCTTGAAAATCAAGCTCCCTCCGACCAATATTATGTCAGAAATTTTTTCGTATGTCCGGTATGAATCATTCCATCTTTCATCCTCATATTTATCGGGATCAATGAGCCAGGCCAGCAATTTTTTTTGACCGGCCAATTGTTTTAGATATTTTTCACTAAATTGATTCATAGCAATATGCAAAAATGATGTTTTTTTGATAAACGGCAAACATTTCAGTGTTCACCTGCGTTTTCAGATAGTATAAACCCACCAATGGTCGTCATGTATTAATTCATATTTCAAATTTATTGTTGATACATTCACCGGCGTATTAACGGAAACTTCCACAACAGATCTTTCGGGATGTATTTTTGAAATTTGTAAATGATCTTTGAAATGTATGGCTTTTTTTTGCAGACGCTTATAAACAGCCTCTTTCACACACCAAACCAATGTGGCAATTTTTACAGGATCGTCCTTTAGTTCTTCAAAAATAAATTCTTCATCGGGATGAATAAATCTTTCTTTCAATTGCCATGCCTTAGGATTGAATCTTTCCAGATCAATTCCTACAGGATGGTTTTTGTTAAAATAGACAGCCGCAAAATCCCGGTCGTGTGTGATGGAAATATATCCCGGATGCCCTTCCAACAATGGACATCCGGAAGCATCCTTCATCACACGGGCATTTTTTAATAAAGAGTAGATTAAAATGCGCGCCGCAAAAAATTGTTTACGTTTATTTTCATGCAAAGGAATTTCTTCCAAATTTTGTCCAAAGGAAAGATAGAGATTTTCCAAAAGATCAACGGGCTCCTCAATTTTCCATAAAGAGATATTGGAGTTGTCTGCCGGAAATATTTGCTTAATCAAAGGCATCTTGATACGACGTTTTTTTTTAAATTTGCAGGCAAATTTCTAAAATTAAATTATGAGTAAAGAAACAACACAAAAATTACCCTACAAAGTTAAAGATATTTCTTTAGCCGAATGGGGGAGAAAAGAAATCAAACTGGCCGAAGCCGAAATGCCAGGACTTATGGCCATAAGAAAAGAATACGGACCTCAAAAACCTCTCAAAGGTGCACGTATTGCAGGTTGCCTGCATATGACCATTCAAACTGCCGTGTTAATCGAAACATTAGTAGAACTTGGCGCAGAGGTGCAATGGTCTTCTTGTAACATTTTTTCTACTCAGGACCATGCTGCTGCTGCCATAGCCGCTGCGGGCATACCGGTTTATGCTTGGAAAGGAATGACCGAAGAAGAATACAATTGGTGCATCGAGCAAACTTTGTTTTTTAAAGATGGTCAACCATTGAATATGATATTGGATGATGGCGGAGATCTGACAAACATGGTGCTTGACAATTACCCTGAATTGGCAGCCGGTATTCGCGGGATAAGCGAAGAAACGACTACCGGCGTGCATCGTTTATATGAACGAATGAGAAAGGGTAAATTGCCTGTTCCTGCCATCAATGTGAACGATTCGGTGACTAAATCCAAATTCGACAATAAATACGGTTGTCGTGAATCTTTGGTAGATGCCATTAGAAGAGCCACAGACCTAATGCTTGCCGGAAAGGTTGCGGTTGTGGCCGGTTTTGGTGATGTGGGGAAAGGATCTGCCGAATCTCTCAGAAATGCCGGACTACGTGTGATTGTGACCGAAATAGACCCTATTTGTGCGTTGCAGGCAGCCATGGAGGGCTATGAAGTTAAAAAAATGGATGATGCTGTTAAAGAAGCCGATATCATTGTAACAGCCACCGGCAATTGCAAAATTGTTACCGAACGCCATTTCCGCAATATGAAACACAATGCCGTCGTTTGCAACATCGGTCATTTCGACAACGAAATAGACATGGCATGGTTAAATAAAAACTATGGTCATACACGCGATACCATCAAGCCCCAGGTGGATAAATACACCATCGATGGAAAAGATATCATTGTATTGGCCGAAGGCCGTTTGGTGAATCTTGGCTGCGCCATGGGACACCCTTCGTTCGTTATGTCTATGTCGTTTACCAATCAGGTGCTCGCTCAAATTGAATTATGGAACAACCATGATAAATACGAAAACAAAGTGTATGTATTGCCAAAATCGTTAGATGAAAAAGTAGCCAGATTACATTTGCCCAAGTTGGGAGTAGAGCTTGATACCCTGACACCCGAACAGGCAGAATATATTGGTGTTCCTGTTGAAGGTCCATATAAGCCCGAACATTACAGATATTAAAAGATATTTCTGCAAATCAAATTAAAAAGAGGGGCCAATGCCCCTCTTTTTTTTGAGTTAAGAAGATTTTATCGTCTGGTTGTCTTTGGCCTTGTATATGCTTGCATTTAACTCAAACCCCACAAGCAAAATCAATGAATTGATATAAATCCACAACATTAAGATAATAATAAAACCCAACGATCCATAAACTTTATTGTAGTTGGCAGTTGTTGACACATAAAAAGCAAATCCGGTAGAAGCCAAAATAGAAGCAAATGTGGCAAAAATAGAACCCGGAGAAAAAATTCTCCATTTAATTTTTCTTACGTGACCAAAATAATATATGGCAGAGATTCCTGCAATATAACTAAAAACTATCGTAAACCACCGGGCCAATTGGAAAGCAAGGATAATCCACTCTTCATCTATTAAATTTAAGGAGTGAATAAAATCGATAATAAATCCTGCGGAAATGAGCAAAACACCTGTTAAAATAAATAATAAAGCAAGTATAAAAAGTAAAACCAGGGCCTTCAATTTCAGTTTGATGGGGGGCAATTTCTTTTCAATATTAAAAGAACCTTGAAAAGCTCCAATCATTGCTTCAATTCCGTTCAAAGCCAGATAAAGCGTTAAAAAAAAACCAAATGAAAGCAAACCGCTACGTTGATTGGTCAATAAATCTTCGATGGTTACATAAAACTCGTCAAGCTCAGGTGGCAATATTTCTCTGAGCAACATCAGAATCTGTTCTTTCACTCCTGAAATAGGGAGATATGGTATCAGGTTGAAAAGAAAAATCAAAGCCGGGAACAAGGCCATAAAAAAACGAAAAGCAAGAGCATAAGCCCTGGTGGTGATCAACCCGTTATTGAGGGCTTTTAAAAAAAAATACAAAACGTCAAATAATGAATTGCCTTCCATACCCGGAAGGTATATTTTTTTCAGTGGAATGCTCAACTGATGGATAAATTTTTCTTTGATTTCTTGGAATTTGCTCTTTTTCAACATGCTTTTAAACTAAGATCAATGCTTTGTATGTGATGAGTGAGAGCTCCTACTGAAATATAATCCACTCCCGACTCGGCATATTCCACAATATTTTCTTCATTAATTCCACCGGAGGCCTCGGTTTCCATTCTGCCATCAATAATCTTTACGGCTTCAGCAATTTGTCCGGGCGTAAAGTTATCCAACAAAATTCGTTGGACATAACCGATCCGTAAAATTTCGTTTACATCTTCTTGCGATCTTGCTTCTATCACCACAGGAAGGTTTATTTGCATCTTTTGTTGATATTCTTTTACTTTTTGAATGGCTTTATCAATGCCTCCGCAAAAATCAATATGATTGTCTTTAATCATTATCATATCGTATAGTCCCATACGGTGATTGTATCCGCCTCCAATTCTTACGGCCCATTTTTCGATATAACGGTTGAGCGGAGTGGTTTTGCGAGTGTCCAATAATTTTGTTTTTGTATGTTTTATTTTTTCTTTTAATGAATAGGTGTAAGTGGCAATGGCAGACATACGTTGCATGCAATTCAAAACCAGCCGTTCCATTGACAAAATCGTGTGAATTTTGCCTTCTATTTCAAATGCCGTCTGACCCGGTTGCAATTTGTCTCCATCCTTGGCAAATGCATTGAAAACAATATCCTTATCGTAATAATGAAAAATATGATTTGCCAATTCTATTCCGGCTATCACACAACTTTCTTTAACCAACAACCTTGCTTTGCCATGTGCATGATGGTCAATCGTCGCCAAGGTAGTATGATCGCCATCGCCCAAATCCTCAGCAATGGCCCATTTTATAAAATCATCCAAAGTGAAATTCATTCTTTAAAAGGTTCAATTCTAAATTCGGTAATCACAGGTTTGCCATTTTCCACGTGATATAATACAAATGTGCGAAAAATGGTATTTGTAGAAGTATATTTTCCTATGACATAATTGTCGCCCCCATTAGAGGAACCATTGTGCAGAAGTTCGTATTTTTGGGGAGGATTGTTCTCAAAAAATTTTTTAATCATTAACTCCGCTTGATTCTTTGAATATAACCCTTCGCTGCCGGGGATATTTATTTCTACTTTAGGTTGAAAATAGGAAGCTATGGTTTTTGCGTCTCCGGCTTTAAAAGCATTATTTAAAAAGCCGGAATCTTTCTGGAAAGAAAGCATCGCAACAGCTAAAATTACAGCAAAGAAAATGTGTTTCATTTTAATCATATTGAAATGGTTAGCAAAAATCTTACCAAAATAAGTGAAAAGCTATTTTAAAACACAAGTTTAAACAAAACTTACAAATTAACCTTCAATTCTCACTACTTTATTGACCCCCTCTACTTTTTTTATTTTTTCTATCAAGTTATTCAAGTGCTTGTTGTCATTGATAAAAACCATAATTTTTCCTTCAAAAATACCATCGTTACTGTCAAAACTAATACTACGCATATTGACATTCAATTCATTAGAAATAATTCTGGTGATTTCATTCACGATTCCTATTTTATCAAAACCAATAACTTTGATGCCGGCAAGGAAAGCAACCTTTTGTTGGCTTGTCCATCGTGCTTTGATGACTCTATAGGCATAGTTTGACAGCAATTGAACAGTGTTTGGGCAAGATGTTTTATGAATTTTAATTCCGTCGTTGATGGTGATAAATCCAAAAATTTCGTCTCCCGGAATAGGATTGCAACAAGGGGCAAGTTTATAATCAAACAAATCTTGTTGTTCGCCGATAACTAATGTTTCTTCATTAAGTTTTTTGAGGGCTTGTTGTGCATTGTCTTGTTGAAGGTTAGGATTAATCTGAACCAACTGTTTGTTTCTGACTTCGAAATTACGGATGGATGATTCAAGATAAATGTTGCCTTCGGCAATGTCAAATAAAAAATCTGTTTGATTTTTATAATTGAAAATTCGCATAAGAGTATGCAAATTCTTATTGTTGTATTCGGCGCCGTGTTTTTCCAGAAATTTTTTCAATATGGGTTGGGCTTCTTTTGCTTTTTCCTTTTTACCGGCCATTAATGCTTGCTTGATGGCATGGCGTGCTTTAGGTGTTTTGACATAAGAAAGCCAATCTTCTGTAGGTCGTTGTTTTTTGGAGGTGATGATTTCCACTTGATCGCCATTTTGTAGGATGTAACTGAGCGGTTCGAGTTTGTTGTTGACTTTAGCGCCTATGCAATGCAGTCCAATTTCAGAGTGAATAGCGAAGGCAAAATCCAATGCTGTGGCTCCTTGTGGCAATGAAATAAGATCTCCTTTTGGAGTAAAAATGCTTACTTCTTCAGAAAGCAGTGTCAATTTAAAATCATCGACAAAATCCAAGGCATCGGGATTTGGTTGTTCGAGTAATTCCCTTATTTTGGTCAACCATTGGTCAAAATATGTTTCGGCAGCACCTTCTTTATATTTCCAATGTGCGGCCAAACCCTTCTCGGCAATTTCATCCATGCGTTTACTACGTATTTGCACTTCAACCCATTTGCCGGTAGGGCTCATTACTGTAGTGTGCAGTGCCTCATATCCATTTGATTTAGGGATTGAAATCCAATCACGCAATCTTTCCGGGCTGGGCTGGTAAAAATCTGTCACTATTGAATATACCCGCCAGCAGTCGGCCTTCTCTCTTTCGGGGGGAGAGTCGATCACTATGCGTATGGCAAAAACATCATATACTTCTTCAAATGGAATGTTCTTCTTTTTCATCTTGTTATAGATGGAATAGATGGATTTTGTGCGCCCTTTCATTTCAAATTTAAATCCTTCGGCTTCCAGGGCTTTCTTGATGGGTAAGGAGAATTGGTTGATAAAACGGGTTCTTACCGATTTAGTTTTTTTGAGTTTTCTTTCAATTTCGTAATATACTTCGGGTTCAGTATATTTCAAAGAGAGGTCTTCCAATTCGGTTTTTATATTGTATAATCCCAAACGATGAGCAAGGGGTGCATATAAATATAATGTTTCTGATGCAATTTTCAACTGTTTTTCTCTTTTCATGGAGTCAAGTGTGCGCATATTGTGCAGCCGATCGGCGATTTTAATAAGAATCACCCGGATATCCTCCGAAAGTGTTAAGAGTATTTTTTTGAAATTTTCGGCTTGTAATGATATGTTCGATTGGTCAATTACTCCGCTGATTTTTGTTAAACCGTCGATGATAGTCCGGACCTTTTTGCCGAACATTCTTTCAATATCGTCCAGTGAGAGATCCGTATCTTCAACAGTATCATGAAGCAAAGCACAAATGGCCGTGGTTGAGCCCATACCCATTTCTTCAACGCAAATGGTGGCAACTTCAAGAGGGTGAATTATATATGGTTCGCCGGTTTTCCTTCGTGCCTGGCTGTGAGCATCATAGGCTACTTCAAAGGCCTTTCTGAAAAGGTCGAGATTTTCCTTCTTACTACCTTTTTTAATCAACAACCTGCGTATATGCCGGTAACGTTTTAAAATATCTTTTTTTTCTTCTTCGCTGATTGTTAAAACTTTTGTTTGGCTCATATTTGTTTGGCTCATAAAAATTATGGTTTAGCCGGTAAAATTGTTCCCGTGCAATCGCCAAAGCCAACTCTTATACCGTCTTTTTCGCACCATGCTCTCATGATTACGGTATCGTAGTCATTCAAAAATACTCTTTTTTCTCCGTTTTTCAAAATGACAGGTTTAGTTCCTTTCCAGGCCAATTCAAGCATGGATCCATAAGAATCAGGAGTAGGGCCACTAATGGTTCCTGAAGCCATTATGTCGCCGGCATTGACATTACAACCATTCACTGTGTGATGGGCCAATTGTTGACACATATTCCAATACATATATTTGAAATTAGAACGGCACACAAGATTTTCTTCACCTTCTCCGGGTTTTAAATATACTTCCAATTGTATATCATAATTTTTTTTGCCACTAAATTGTAGGTATTCAAGAGGTTGGGGATCTTGAACAGGACCTTCGCAACGAAAAGGTTCGAGCGCTTCCATTAATACAACCCAAGGCGATATGGTTGATGCAAAATTTTTACCTAAAAATGGTCCGAGTGGAACATATTCCCATTTTTGTATATCACGGGCAGACCAATCATTAAAAATGACCATACCAAAAATATAATCCTCGGCCTCTTGAATGTTGATCGATTCGCCCAAAGGTTTACCTTGGTAGGTGATAAAAGCCATCTCCAATTCAAAATCAAGTTGTTGCGACGGACCGAATTCGGGAGCAGGACTGTCGTCTTTTTTAAATTGTCCTTTAGGCCTGAAAATATTACTTGGAGAAACCACAATGGATGAGCTCCTGCCATGATAGCCCACAGGCAGATGTTTCCAGTTTGGCAAAAGAGCATTGGCAGGATCGCGGAACATCTTTCCTACATTAGTGGCATGTTCGATACTAGAATAAAAGTCGGTGTAATCACCCGGTTTTACCGGAAGAGATATAATGCATTCTTGATAAGGAATTAATGAATTTTGTGCTTTTGCTTTATATTTTTCGTCGGTAAATATTTCAATTAATTCTTCTCTTATTTTTTTAATAATTGGTTTTCTCAATAAAATCAACCGATTTAAATATTGATCGTGCAAAATGCCTGGGTCTTCGATAAATCCCAAAAAACCATTGTTTTTTAAACGACTTAATAGAATTATATAATCACCCAAACGAGAGACAACTTCGTATCGGTTTTGATAAATGGCAATGCCTAAAGGAAAGTTGTAAATACTAAAATCAGAAGAATCATTGATTGTTACCCAGCTTTTCATAAGATTTTTATTTTGCATGCAACAAAATTAAGAGTTCCTGAGTCATAAAAAAAATTAAAGTATATTTGTTGCATAAATTTTTAGTAAAATGAAAAGAAAAATATTCGCAATTTTTACCTTTTTGGCTTCGTTGTCGGTTTATAATCCGGTTAATTCCCAAACAACAGTTTTTTATGAAGATTTTGAAGGAGCCCTTTTGCAAGTGACAACCTCATCTGTTAATGGTTCCGCTAATTGGGGAGTAAGCTCAAATTTTTTTGTTTCCCCCACCAAATCGGACACAGCCAGAGTCAGCAATGCCGATACTCTATATTTGACCACTTCTTCTTTTTCTACAATTGGAAATTCTTTTGTGCAATTGGAGTTTGATCATATCTGCAAAGTTGACTTTTTTGATGTGGCACAAATAGAAGTTTCTACGAATGGGGGAGTATCATGGTCGATTTTAAATTCAACACAATATATGGGAAGTTCCCCAAATTTTGGAACATTTGGAAATAAATTTTCTGAGGGATCATACCAAGTATTATGGCAAGCGACCAATCCATCTGCAACGCCACAAAACAGTTGGTTTGTACATGAAATTTTTGATATATCTTCGGTTGCTGCCAATCAGGCCTCAGTGATGGTTCGGTTTAAATTGGGAGACGGAGGCCCTGCCGGACCAAATGGCAGGTTTGGTTGGATTATTGATAATATAAAAGTTGTGGCAGCTCCTTGTGAATTGACTCCTCCGACAATTACTCAACAATCACCCGTTATTTCAGGATTAACATACACTCCCGGGCCATATACCTTAAATGCCACTATTACAGATGCCTCCGGAATAGATACGGCTATTCTTTATTACCAAATAAACGGTGGTCCTTGGATGTCAGTTGGAATGAACAATACGGGGGGGAACAATTATCAAGGCGCAATTCCTGCCGTCAATAATAACGATACCGTTTGTTATTATTTTTATGCAGAAGATGCAGCCGCACCATGTAACAATCCTGCACAATATCCCAATAGTGGTTGTATACAATTTGTGTATACGATGGGCTTGGTTCCACCTTTTTTCACAAATTTTGAAAGCAACAATGGCAGTTTCATCGATTCGGCAGCAACTCCCGGAACTCAATGGCAATGGGGAGTGCCCGGAGGTGCTGTTTTAAACAGTGCATATTCGCCCACAAAAGCGTGGGGAACAAATCTTAACTCACAATACTCTTCCAATGCCAATTGTTATTTGATATCTCCGGTTTTTGATTTTACCGGAGTTTCCAATGCGGTGTTAAAATTTTATAGAGCATATAAAACTGAGAACAGTTGGGATGGATTTAACATAGAATATACTACAGATAATGTAAATTGGCAAATTTTAGGTTCAGTGGGCGATCCTAATGCAACAAACTGGTATAATCTGACTAATGTTAATGCTCTAAGTTCTGCGGGATGGTCCGGCACTTCGCAAACATCCTGGACACTCTCTACATACAATCTTTCTTTTTTAAACAACACTCCCGGGCCTATTAGATTCAGATTTCGTTTTGCTGCCGATGGCTCGATTCAGGATGAGGGAGTTCTTATAGATAACTTTGAAATTTTTGTGCCTCAACCAAATGATGTAGGTGTAACTGCAATAACAGCACCCGTCGGTCCTAAAATACAAGGAACAAACCAGACGGTAAAAATTACTGTGAAAAACTTTGGACCAACCTCAGTAGATACCATACCGGTGCATTACAAAATCAACAATGGTCCGCCTGTAGTAGATACATTATTTGGTCCCCTGGCTTCAAATTCTTCGGCCAACTTTACGTTCAGTGTGCCATTTGTCGTGCCGGCCGGAACGGTAAATATTTGTGCTTATACCGCTTTGTCCGGCGATCCCTATAATTTTAATGATACTGTATGTACAAACAATACATTTGGACTTAAAAAAGATACGGTTACTAAATTTGATGATTTTGAAACAGACACTTTATGGTATGCTGTTTCAAATGACAATCAAACAAAATGGGAATTAGGTACTCCTAATTACGGATCAACCAATTCAGCTTATTCACCTGTTAATGCATGGGACATAAACTTAAACTCTTCTTATGGACCGAATGCTTTAGCTTATTTATACACTCAATTTTATGATCTAACCAATTCTCAACAAACCCGAATCAAATTTAAAATGAACTATAACACCCAACTCAATTTTGATGGTGTGCGCTTGGAATACAGCTTGGATACTGGTCAAACGTGGGCGACACTTGGTGTTGTAAACGACCCGTTAGGAGTCAATTGGTATAATTCTACCATAAGTGGACAACCCGGATGGAGTGGTAGCTCCGGAGGTTGGAAACATCATGAAAGATTGTCTACAAATTTAGATGGTAACCCCTCTGTGATTTTCAGGTTTGTATTTATTTCAAATGCTTCTACACAAATTGATGGTGTGTCTGTCGATGATTTTGAAGTGTTCTCACCATTACAAAAAGATTTAAAAGTAGATCAAATTATCAAACCGGTGACCGGTTGTGTTTTATCCTCAAACGAAGAAGTCAAAATACTAGTCAAAAATGTAGGGTTGGATACCATTTATAATTATAATGTCGCATATTCTGTAAATAATGGTCCGGCAATTGTTGAACCTGTCAATACACCTATTGCGCCAAATAACACTTATATACATACTTTTGCTACAAATGCCAATCTTCAAGCTTTTGGCAATTATACAATTAAGACATGGGTAAGCTCTCCTTTGGATATGAATGTCAATAACGACACATTGACAAAAGTTGTGAAAAATATTGATGGATGTGAGTTTGTGGTGAAATTGGTCATGAATAACTCTATAGATCCAAACGGATATTGGAATGTTGTTGACTCTGCAACCGGACAGATAATAAAACAAATTTATTTCCAAGGCAATTATTCTTCCAATCAAGTGGTCTATGACACCATATGTGCGGCAGATGGTCAAACAATTGCTTTCAATTTAGTGAATTCATCAACTATATATAATGTAAGCCATCAAGTATTAGGATATGATACAGTTTATCTACAGGGCACAGGTACGACATCCAATGCGTATTTCAAGAATACATGTCCTCCATTGAATTCTACCGCTTCTACCAAATTGGTTCCTGTGGGTATGACATTACCTTTGCCCCAACCATACAAGTTCCGTCTCCATTATATTAACGATGGTATTGCAGAGATTTTAACTATGTATGTTGCACTGGAGATTGATGGAATAATTCAGGAAATAGACACAATCAATTATGGTGCTCCCGGTTTGGGTTATAAAATACCTCAATATCATATTTTTGATTATAATTGGAATGCAACACCCGGATGTCATACAATTCGTGCATGGACCTATCTGCCAAACGATACATTGGATACGGAGCCAACTAAAGACACAATTGTACGTCAGGTATGTATTATTGATTCTACTTCAAATTTTCCTTATTGCAATGATTTTGAAGGTTCGATGAATCCTTGGGTGTCCTTACATTACCAAAATTTCACTGATAACACTTCCTGGAAATTGGGAGATCCTAATAAGCCGGTTTTAATGGATCCATATAATGGAAATAATTGTTGGTATACAAGTGATTCAACGTATTGGCCATTTGAGAAATCTGCTTTGTACTCGCCACTTTTCACTGTAGACAGTGGTTGTTACAAACTCAGTTTTTATCATCAATATAAAATAGTGGATATTATCAGTGACGGTGTGGTAGTAGATTATACCATCAATAAAGGTTCATCCTGGAGTGCATTAGGTCAATCAGGTGATACTGTAAATTGGTATAATAAAGCCAATGTGCCCGGGTTATCAACTTATGTTCCCGGTGTCGGTTCTATTCCTTCACCCGGATGGAATGGCAATTCTCAGGGCTGGAAATATTCTTCTCATTATATTAAGTTTAATAATGACACCAATGTTCTTTTCAGATTTAGAATAGGATCAGATTTTGATAACCATGACGAAGGATGGGCTATAGATCAAGTCTGCTTTGAGAAAGTATTTCCATGTAATCTTGGGGTAGGAATACAAGAGATTACTGTTGCCGGTCTTGAATTGGGTCAAAATTATCCTAATCCGGCCTCAGATATCACAACTATACAATTTTCTTTACCCTATAATGGTGAATATGCATTTGCCATCTACAATATGATGGGACAGTCGCTTTATGAAGAATCCGGAAATAAAGCCGGAGGGGTTTATAAAGTAGAAATAAATGTTAATGAATTCCCTAAAGGTGTATACTTCTATTCTTTGAGATTCGAAGACAGGATTTTGGTTAAAAAGATGATCATCGAGTAGTTTAAAATTTAAAAATCAAAAGATAAAAAAGCCGGTCTCTAGGCCGGCTTTTTTATTCATTAAGCTCAAATATTTTTAAGATTTAAAAAGAGGAAACTTTCTCATTAGTTTGTTCACTTCTTTTTTGATGGTTTTGATTTTTTTCTCATCATCTTTGTTTATCAAAATAGTGTCAATCCATTCAACCAATTGCGAAATTTCGTTTTTGCCAAGTCCTCTGGTGGTGATTGCCGGAGTGCCAAGACGAATTCCGGATGTTATCATGGGAGATTTGTCGTCAAAAGGAACCATGTTTTTATTGATAGTGATATCTGCCTTGATCAAGGCATTTTCGGCTTCTTTGCCGGTGATATTTTTATTTCTTAAATCTATCAACAACAGATGATTGTCTGTACCCCCTGTAAGTACATGATATCCCCTGCCAATGAATTCCTTAGCCATATGTCGGGCATTTTCAACCACATTTACACAATAATGCATATATTGCTCTGTCAATGCCTGACCGAAAGCAACGGCTTTAGCTGCAATTACGTGTTCCAATGGTCCTCCCTGAGTGCCCGGAAATACGGCAGAATCAAGCAAACTGCTCATTTTTCTTACTTCACCTTTGGAAGTTTTAATGCCCCAGGGATTTGGAAAATCTTTACCAATCATTATAACGCCGCCTCTTGGACCTCTGAGAGTTTTATGTGTTGTTGAGGTAATGATATGGCAATAGGGTAATGGATCATTGAGAATACCTTTGGCAATTAGGCCGGCGGGGTGCGATATGTCTGCCATTACCAAAGCACCTACTTCATCAGCAATTTTTCTGATTCTTTGATAATCCCAATCTCTTGAATAAGCCGATGCTCCACAAATAATCAATTTTGGTTTGATTTTGTGGGCTTTTTCTTCCAGTTCTTTATAATTTATTAATCCTGTTTCTTTTTCTACACCATAAAAATGCGGTTCATATAATTTGCCTGAGAAATTAACCGGTGAACCATGGGTAAGATGCCCGCCATGAGAAAGATTAAACCCTAAAATTTTGTCACCGGGAGAGAGAACGGCCAGCATAACAGCAGCATTTGCCTGTGCTCCTGAATGTGGTTGAACGTTTGCCCATTCGGCATTGAATAATATTTTTAATCTGTCTATGGCAAGTTGTTCTATTTTGTCAACCCATTCACATCCGCCATAATATCTCTTTCCCGGGTAACCTTCTGCATATTTGTTGGTCAACACCGAACCCATTGCTTTTAAAACATCGTTATGTACGTAATTTTCCGATGCAATTAGTTCGGCACCATCTTTTTGTCTTTTTTTTTCTTTTGCAATAAATGAAAATACCTCTTTTTCTTTCATAGATTTCATAAAAAACATATTTGGATACAAAAGAATAAAAAAAAGAAAAAAGCCCAATATTTATTTGGGCTTTTTTTTAGAAATTTTATATAAACCTAATGCAACTCCTGCAGAAATCAAAGCTGAGATACCGCCGTCTATCGGTACACAAGGCGGTGGCCAACAAGGCGGATCACTACCACCTCCACCACCGGGAGGACCTGGGGGACCGGCTGCAATTAAACTGAATGCAAATAAGCCAAACGTTAATACTATTACTATCTTAATGATTCTTGTAGTCACTTGAATACTTGTTAATTAAGCACAAAAATAATGATTTTTTTTAAAATACAATCTTATGGGTCTCGGTTTTTCCGTTGTTTTCGATATTAAGAATATAGATTGATTCGGTATTGTTCATTTTAATGGAAGATGGTATGGTCAATCTGTTTTGACCGCTTATTTGATTGGAGTATAGCAATTGTCCCAAGAGATTGTAAACAGAAATATGGTATTTATTCTTAGCATCAAGATTGTCTATTATAATGGATTCATGACCTCTATAAATGTTTACGGTATTTTTGTCGAATGTCTGGAATGATGAATATTGACTCTTTTTATTCAAAATTAAAGTGAGAGATTTTTGTTGATTTTCATTAAGATTCAATTTAACACCGGGAATGGCATTTAGATCATAAACCGTGTTATTTTCCGGGTCTTTTAATTTTATTTCGTCGTAATAAAGTGATAGATGATTTAAATTGTTCAGTCCAATTTCATAAATACCGTCAAATTTAGCTTTTACAACTAATGGAATAACAACTGATTCACCTTCAAAACAATTCAAAGCAAGATTATGATTGTCCATTGAAATTGTATAAATTTCTGGTGCAAGCAGGTTTTTTAGTTTAAGTGTAGTGGCATCAAATTCGTCAAATGAGAGTGACGCGTCTTCTGTATATCTTAAATAAGCCTGATTACGATAACCGGAAATAAGATCTTTTATGTAAATTTCTGTTTCATTGGCGAGGTATTCCCGCACATTTGCCAATACCTCGTCAGACACTAAGGGTTCCGGTGCTATAGCTTCATTGTCGTCAGAAATTCTGTAAAAATTTGATGATGCAGAGATATATTTAGAACTTTCGGTATAAGTACATGAAGGGGAAGATCCATTTGTTTGCACCCAAAATCCTTGAGAAGGCGGAATTAAAATATTGCTTCCGGAATAAAGCTTATAGGAAGAAGAAACAGCATCATAAATCCAAATCTCATTTTTAAGACCTGATTTAGATACATTATTCCAGTTAATCCATGCCTGATATGGATTTCCAAGAAAATTCCATTTCCCGGGCGTACTGTTGAGTTGTAATGAGTTCAATGTAAAGTTACCGAAATGTAAGGTGCCAATGGAATTAAACTTCCCACCATTATAGTTATTTAAATTATCGCCTAAAAATAATTCCACCCCAAAGCCAAAGGGAATTGATTGGGTAACATTGGTGACGGTATCGTATTTTTGGGCTAAATTATTCCATGTATAAACACTGTAGTAAATCGAATCACAATTTGGGTCATAGCAAGCATTGCCGTCGTTTCCATTTACGCCACTCATATAAAGTTCTTGGTCCCAGTCATTAAATGTGGTATTGGTGACAGGAGAAGCTAGGTCCGCATAATCTGCAGGGCGGGAGGAAATATAGCGTTCAACAACAAAAGTACCATATACAGCGCCATCAGAAATCACCCTTGCCGTAATATTACCACTGCTGAGTACAACGGTAGCATTTGGATTTACAGTTACACTACCACCGGCAATAACGTTCAATTCACGAACAATTTCAAAGTTTCCTGAACGGAACTCTACATCATAAGTACGTTCTCTGCGAAAATCTATGATTCTGAATATTGATGATGAGTTATTATAAATTTTTGCATTAAAATTTGCCATGTATCTAATGTAAGCAGATCCTACTACTTTCCCGCCATTATTGATGATAATGTTGCCATATACCATCAAATATACGGCAGGGTTGTTAGGAAACTTCAAAACTCCATCTATTGTCAAGTGTCTAACTTTGGTGGGGTTAGAAGCTAATGTTACCGTATGGCCGGCATTAATTTTTACATTATGATAATTGCCGGGTATGCAATTACAATCCCATGTAGAAGGATTGTCCCATGAACCAGATTTTATACTTTCAACTCCGAAGGAAATGAATGATAGGAATAAGAAGCTAAGTAAAAAAATAATTTTTTTCATAAGTTTCATTTTGTTCTATTATACGCAAATTTTATTTATTTGTTCCAATTATTACATAAAATAGCAAATTTTATTTAGGTGTTTTTTTTGTAATTATACAAGACAAAAATAATAATAGTAAATGGGGTATGTATGCCATAAAGCATATCGGCAAGAATTTGGTTTAAAAATGAAGATTTAAGGGCAATATAATTCAACGCATTTATTGATAAAATCATCAAAAAAATCATCCAAAAGAAAATTTTGAAAAACCTTATATTTTCTTGCATGTTTAATTTTTTCAATATTATTGTTGAAAAGAATGTATAAAGCCAGGTATATAAAAAATAAAAACCAACCTTCAATATAAATAAAGACCATTTGGAAAAATTTAAAAGAAATTTTGGAGGAGCTAAATAAGCATGATTGTAGGGAAATGGGGTATCATAAATAGCTGTGTTTAGCATTATGATGGTTAATTCCCTCAAGGCGTGAAGTATAAATAACATAATGATGTAAGGCAATGCTTTTTTCACTTCTTCCCTGAAATTCTTAAAAAATAATACCATAATATTACTATGGCCGAGTATACAACTATAGTAAAGGTATATTTATGGTGAAATGCCAAAGAATCGGGAGACAGATGAACTATAATGGATAATAAAACCAATCTGAGAACATTCAGTGCATTGATAATCAGATTTCCGGAAAGTAATGCAATTAATCTTGTTTTGAGATTGAGAGGATAGGCGATTAAAAAACCGCTATATACAGCCATTAATGAAAGTCCATTACAATTGAAAGCAATAGTGATACCATGAGTGCCGTCTATTCCTACACGATTGAATGTTTGAAAAACCTCAAAACCAAGTGTTTGTAATACTAATGCTGTTGCATTGATCAGATTTCTTATCAACCATTCATCTACTGGTCCGTTTGGTCTGAAAATAGTGGATTTTAAAAATAACCATAAGATATACACCAGGAATATCTTGAGTATAAAAAGTAAAATTTCAGATTTTTCTTTTATGATTTCTCTCAATTGCATAATGCAAAAAATAAAAACAACCATTATAAAAATGGTTGTTTAAAAAATTGAAACAAATCAATAAATTACTCTTCTTTTTTCTTTTTCAGTTGCCTTCTCAAAGCTTCGACCACTTCGTCCAAGGCAATTTCGAATTTTTCGCTGGTTCTTTTGGCAAAAACATCATTTCCTGGAATAGCCAGACGAATTTCTACCACTTTGTTTTCCGGAAGTTTGGTATCTTCCAGTTTCAGAAATACTTGGGCTTCGATGATATTGTCAAAAAAACGGGAAAGTTTATTGACTTTTTTTTCAATTAGTTCTATCAATTTTTTATCTGCGTCAAAATGAATTGATTGAATGTTGCATTTAATAGTTCCCATAGTTTTATTTTTTATGTTTTTTTGTTTGATCTCGGATGTGCAATTTTATAGATATTTTTTAATTTTTCATAAGAATTGTGCGTATAAATTTGAGTGGCGGCCAGATTGGCATGGCCGAGTAAATTTTTAATGGCATTGATATCGGCTCCTTCATTTAACAGGTGAGTGGCAAATGTATGTCTGAGGACATGAGGTGATTTTTTTTCGATGGTTGTGCATTTGGATAATTCGGTTTTGACGATGTTGTAAATTTGTTTAGGAGACCAGGGTTGCAATTGAGAATTAAAAAAATAATTTTCACAAGAAGATGATTTAAATTCCGGATATGCTTCATATTTTTTCAATATGTTGGTAATGGTATCAATCAGAGGGATGAATCTTTCTTTATTTCTTTTCCCCAAAACTTTGATTTTTTTCTCGGAAAGCAAGACATTGCTTTTTTTGAGTTGAATCAATTCACTTCTTCGAATACCTGTAGCATATAACAATTCTAAAATGACATATTTTTGAAATTCAAAAAAAGGCAACTGTTCGGATGGGTTGAGATTATGAAAGATATTATGGATGTCTTTTTCAGGGATAAATACAGGATTGCGTTTAGGTTTTTTGATTTGTTTTATTTTCAAACATGGATTGTGTTCGATGATATTATTTTTCCTGAGATATTTAAAAAAACTTTTCAAAGAAGAAATTTTGCGATTGACTGTGGTTTTTTTCAAACCTTTTTCTATTGATTCGGCAATCCAAGATCGGATAATCAGATGATCCACCTGCTTCCAGTGTCGAATGTCATATATTTGCAAATAATCGAGAAATTGATAAAGGTCGTTACGATAAGAATCGACGGTGAGAACAGAATACCGTTTTTCTGTCAATAAATAGTCGAAATATTTATCTAAATCCTTAGTCATAAAAAAAGTGTTTCAAAGATAAAACTTTGAAACACTTTTTCAAAGGAATTAAAAAATATTAAGATTCTTGTTGTTTTAATTTCTCGCGATGAATAGCACGCAAAATTTGTTGGCGTCTTTTGACGGATTTTTTTTCAAAAAATTGCTTTTCACGCAAGATTTTTAAAATTTGGGCTTTTTCAAACTTTTTTTTGTAACGTTTAAGCGCTTTGTCTATTGATTCGCCATCTTTAACTTGTACTATCAACATAATTTTTTGTGTTTTAGGGCTGCAAATTTATGATTTTTTTTATAAAGTAAATTAATTTTTTAAAATTTGTCTTGAAATGACAAGTTTTTGAATTTCTGAAGTACCTTCCCCGATGGTACACAGTTTGGCATCGCGGTAATATTTCTCGGCGGGATAATCTTTTGTATAGCCATATCCGCCGAATATTTGTACACCATCGGTTGCCACTTTTACGGCTACTTCAGATGCATAATATTTTGCCATGGCAGAGTATTTGGTAACTTGATCTCCTTGATCTTTGAGGTATGCGGCCTGCATGGTAAGCATTTCAGCGGCTTCTATTTCGGTGATCATATCGGCAAGCTTGAAAGCAATGGCCTGAAATTCTGAAATTTTTTTACCAAATTGCTCGCGTTCTTTTGAATATTTCAAGGCATGTTCATAGGCGCCTTTAGCTATTCCTAATGAGAGTGCTGCGATGGATATGCGTCCTCCATCCAATACTTTCATTGCTTGTATAAAACCTTCCCCAATTTCTCCAATTATATTGGATGAAGGTACCCGGCAGTTGTCAAATATCATTTCTGCAGTTTCTGAGGATCTCATTCCTAATTTGTTTTCTTTTTTGCCTCCGGAAAAGCCGGGAGTGCCTCTTTCGACGATAAATGCAGTAATTCCATGGCTGTCCAACAATTCTCCGGTTCGAGCCAGTACAACAGCCACTTCTGCCGATATTCCATGTGTGATCCAATTTTTGGCGCCATTGATAATCCAATCATCGCCATCCCGGTGGGCTACTACTTTCATTCTCAA
>FWPU01003908.1_pt1 | contig 36091 bp, 39 predicted proteins | sample 2228361 | NCBI WGS metagenome assembly FWPU01 (sample SAMEA103939777, study PRJEB20133) | metagenome
AGTGTGTAATTTTAATACTAGGTCAGGTGAGAAGTATTATTAATAAATTTAGATGAAGTTTTTTTAAGAAGAAATGTATGGAGAGAAAAATAGCTCTTATAACAGGTGCAAGTAGGGGGATAGGTGCAAGTATTTCATTAAAGCTGGCTGAAGATGGTTATACTATCTGGGCAAATTATAGAAGCAATCATGAGGCGGCTGAGAATTTGAAAAAGAAAATTGTGGATAAAGGGGGGGAGTGTGTTTTGCTTCCTTTTGATGTTGCCTCGGCTGAAGAAACTGAAAAGGCACTTATGCCCTTATTGGAGAAAGAGGTTCCAGAGGTTCTGGTTAATAATGCTGGAATAATGAAAGAATCTTTGCTTATATGGATGACTGATAAAGACTGGAAAGATGTAATTGATGTTGCACTTTTGGGTTATTTTAATGTGACCAGGAGAGTTGTTTTCTTTATGTTGCAGAAGAAGCGAGGGGTTATAATAAATATCTCATCTACGGCTGGACAGAGTGGTCTTCCTGGTATGGGTAGTTATTCTACTGCTAAAGCCGGGATAATAGGGGCAAGTAAATCTCTTGCTCTTGAGGTTGCAGAGAGGGGTATTAGAGTTAATGTTGTGGCACCAGGTTTTATTGAAACGGAGATGACTTCACATCTTCCAGTTAATGAAATTGTTAAGAGAATTCCCATGAAAAGATTGGGAAAACCTGAAGAAGTTGCTGAAGTAGTTTCTTTCCTTTGTTCTCCTGCAGCTTCATACATAACCGGGCAGGTTATTGCAGTAAATGGTGGGATATATGTATAGGGTTGCAATTGTGGGTATGGGGATTGTTTCCTGTCTCGGGTGTGATTTTGAAACTGTAACTAAGGCACTTAAAAATGGTATATCTGGAATAACCATTGATCCAGAAAGAATAGATTTAGGTTTCAGGAGTCCTTTTACCGGAAAGATAAAGGGTTTTATAAAGCCTGAACTAAAAAACAAACAGATGCGCACATTGACTGAAGAGGCGTTGCAGGCTTATTCGGCAGCAATTTCTGCCATAAAACAGGCGGGATGGAAAGATGAAGAGGTTTCAAGTTCAGAAACAGGTTTGATAATTGGGAATGATAGCACAACACTTCCTGTTGTAGAATCTGTAGAGATTACAAAAACAGAAAAAAGAACTCTTTCCATAGGAGCCACAAAAATTTTTATGTCACTCAACTCTCATGTTTCAATGAATTTAAACACCCTGCTTCAAACAAAAGGTGCAAACTGGACCATCAGTGGAGCCTGCGCGAGTGGAGGACATGCAATAGGACAGGCGGCTGAATTGATAGCAAATGGGCGTCAGGAGAGGGTTATTTGTGGTGGTGTGCAGGAGATAAACTGGCAGTCGGTATGTAGTTTTGATGCGACCGAAGCTTTTGCTTTAAATGTTGAAAATCCAGAAGAGGCATCAAGACCTTTTGACAAAAATAGAGATGGACTTGTTCCAAGTGGTGGGGCAGCTATTGTTGCTCTTGAAAGGATGGATTTGGCTGAAAAAAGGGGAGCCAACATTCTGGGGGAGGTTCTGGCTTATTCATTTTCTTCGGATGGATACAGGTTATCTGTGCCATCCGGCGAAGGGCTTGAACGCTGTATGAGGGATGCAATAAAGAGGGCTAATGTAAAATTGAAAGATATAGATTATATCTGTGCCCATGCTACCTCCACGCCAGTTGGTGATCTTAAAGAGGCAGAAGCAATATATAATGTGTTTGGAGATGATATGCCCTGGATCTCATCGATTAAGTCTATGACAGGACATGAAATGTGGATGGCCGGGGCAGCACAGGTTGTTTATTGTCTTCTTATGGCAAAGGGGGGATTTATAGCCCCGAATGTAAATTTTAAGGAACAGGAGGAAAATGCACCTCATTTAAGAATAGCAAAAGAAACCGTTGATAAAAAACCAGAAATAATTCTCTCGAATTCTGCAGGATTTGGAGGAACAAATTGTTGCTTGATAATAAGAGCAATGTAGATGTATTTGATTTTATAGTAATAGGAAGTGGTATAAGTGGTTTAACAACAGCGATAATTCTTGCAAAAGAGGGTAAAAGGGTTGCAATTTTTGAGAGGGATAATGATATAGCTCCTCTTTTAAGGCCATATAAAAGAAAAAATATAAGCATAAGTCCGGGACTTCACGTTTGTGGCTGGATGGACGATGGAGAACTTGTGGATTGTTTTTTTAATTATCTTAATATAGGAGATGGTGTTGAGAGGATATTGAGTGAAAATGGTTATGGAAACGTAAGGTTAAATGGAAAAGATTATTATATTCCGAGGGGATATGAGGAAATTGAAAAAAAGTTAACTTTCTATTTTCCTGAATCTAAAGAAGCGATTAAAAATTATATAAATCTGGTTAAAGAGTGTGTTGATCAGGTCTTTTACTTTAATCATTCCCTCCCGCCATTAAAAAACCTGCACACAAGCTTTATTGACTCAGCAAATTATTCATTAAGAGATTATCTTAAAAGAAATGATGCCTCTGATGAATTAATTGAATTGCTTGATGTAATGAGCTATATTCTTGTTGGTAGCAAGGGGGAAGAACTTCCCTTTCTCATGCATTCTTTTGTTATGTCTGGTTTTTTTCAATCGCCGGGTTTTTTTAGTGTTGAAGGACTTAACAGAATGATAAGTAATTTTAAGAGAGAGCTATCAAGGCTGGGAGTAAGAGTATTTCTAAATACCGAGATAGATGAAATTCTTGTAAGTAAAGATAAGACTGCGATAGGAGTAAAGACGGTAAGGGGTGAAAATTACTATGCTTCTAATGTTGTTGCTTCTTTTAATCCAAAGTTACTTATATCAAAATTACAAAATGGTGTGTTTCGGCCTATTTTTGTAAAAAGGTTGATTGATGCTGAAAATACTTATGGATTTTATGTGGCTTATTATCATTTTTTGAATGGGGTTGAAATTACATTTGATAATTTTTTGTTTTATGATAAAAGCAAAGAACTTCTTATTGGAGTGGTATTAAATAAAGATAAGGATAAGCAAACGATTTCTATCTTTATGCCAGAGGAAAAAAGTATTTCTTCTGAACCAGAGGAAAGAAAAAGAATCTCCATGGAGAAGCTTCAAATTATGGAAAATTTTGTTTACGATATTATACCGGATTCAAAGGGGAATTTAGAATTGCTTGATTTTTTAAAACCATGGTCATTTGAAAAATATACCAAGACGGTTAATGGTTCTGCTTACGGAATAAAACAGAAAGTTGATTTTATTGGATTTCAGCATAGAATACCCATTAAAAACTTGTATTTAGTGGGGCATTCAATATGTCCGGGTTTTTTGGGGGCTATGATTTCTGCTTTCAGCCTTGCTTTTGAAGTGCTGGAATCGAATAAGTTCTGGGAAAGGGTAGTAAGGAATGAAGTTAAATAGGGTTGTTATTACAGGAATGGGGGCAGTTTCTCCCTTTGGTAATGGAGTGGAAAATCTTTCAGCAGGTATGTTTGAACATAGATCTGCAATTACAAATATGGGAATGGAATGGAAAGAATCCATTACTGACATGTTATGTGAAGTTGGTGGAGCTATTAAATTTGACTTGAACGAGAAGAGGATTCCGAGGGATTTGCGGAGAAATATGGGTAGAACATCAATTCTTGCTGTGCTGGCTTCTGAAGAAGCAATAAATATGGCGGGGCTTAACAGAGAGCATTTTTTATCTGGAGATTATGGAGTTGCTTTTTCTTCTACAACGGGAAGTAGCCAGTCGATTTATGATTTTGCTTATAGACTGAGACAGGAAAGAAGTTTATCATCTATAAAATCAGGTCAGTTTTTTCAGGTAATGTCTCATACTACAGCTGCAAATGTGGCATGTTATTTTAATATAAAGGGGAGAATTATTTCTCCCAGTAGTGCCTGTGCTTCTGCAGGTCAATCAATTGGTCTGGCTTATGAGACAATCAAATATGGACTTCAGAAAGGTATGATCTGTGGGGGAGCAGAAGAGCTTCATGTTGTAACAGCTGCCACTTTTGATTTATTACAGGCAGCTTCATATCATTATAATGATAGACCCGAGGAAACCCCTCGTCCTTTTGATAGGGATAGAGATGGAACCGTCTGTGGGGAAGGAAGTGGAGCTCTTGTTCTTGAAAATGAAGAGAGTGCTTTAAAAAGAGGGGCAAAAATTTATGGTGAAATTGTGGGATTTACAACATTTTCGAGTGGGGAACATATGACAAGGGTTACAGAGGAGGACCTGATTGATGGAATGAAAAGGCTTTTTGAAGAAAGTGAAATCTCTCCTGAAGAGGTGGATTACATAAATGCGCACGGGACTGGAACAACACTTGGTGATAGTGAGGAATCAAGAGCAATAGAAGCCTTTTTTAATGAAAGAGGATTGAACCCATATGTAAGCAGTTTGAAGGGGCATATAGGCCATACACTTGGGGCAAGTGCTTCTCTTGAGTTGATTATGTGCCTTAAGATGATGGAGAAAGGAAGGCTTATCCCCACCAGAAATCTAAAAAATCCAGACGAAAATTGTGGAGATATAAATTACATTCTGGATTTTGTTGATTTTGAGACACAATTGATAATGAAAAATAGCTTTGCTTTTGGTGGAGTGAATTCAATTTTATTATTAAGGAGATATATATATGGACACAAATGAGATTTTTGAAAAGGTTAAAAAAGTTTTCATTGAAGAATTTGAGATCGAGGAAGACAAAATTAAGAGGGGGTCTTTGATTTTTGAAGAACTGGGGCTGGATAGTCTTGATAGTGTTGACTTAATTGTAGCACTTGAAAAAGAATTTAACTTTAAGATTGACAGGGCTAAGGACGGACCAATAATTACTCAGATTAGAACAATTCAGGACATTCTAAATTACATTGAGTCAAAGAAAGAGACTGTTTAGTTTAAGGGAGGTCTCTTATGGGTAAATTTCTCTGGCAGAGTGGGCTCGATTTTCAGCATGAACATCCTGATAAGGTGGAGAAATTGCAGAGGGAAGAGCTTTTAGCTCATGTTGAGTATTGTCTTAGTTGCAGTCCTTTTTATAAGAATCGCTTTGGTGGAAAAATCAAAGTGAGTTCTAAGGAGGAATTTTCAAAACTCGGCTTTACCACCAAGAATGACCTACTCAGCAGTAACAGGGATTTTTTTGCCGTGCCTGAAAGTGAAATTGTTGATACCTGCTTTACTTCTGCTACAGAAGGAATTGTCCCCGTAAATTTTAATCTCACAAAAAATGATATTGAAAGGCTTGCTTATAATGAAGAGGTAGCTTTTTCAATTTCTGGTGTTAAAAAAGAAGATATAATGGCAGTTTGTGTTGCTATTGAAAAAGGTTTTATGGCTGGTCTTGCTTACTTTCTTGGTGGAGTGAGGCTCGGGACGCATATGTTAAGGATCGGTGCCAGTGGAACACAACAGATCTGGAATCTTATTAAAACACACACTCCTACTGTTTTGATAGGGGTTCCTTCACTGCTTGGAGGAATTGCCAGTTTTGCATTACAAAACAATGAAAAGCCCGGGGTGCTTAATATAAAAAGAATACTCGGAATTGGGGAACCCATAAGAGATAAAAACTTACAGACACTTCCATCCATTAAAAGGATAGAATCTATGTGGAATGCTTATGTTTATTCCACATATGCATCTACAGAAATGGCTACTTCTTTCAATGAGTGTGAAATAAGGAAAGGAGGACATTTTAGACCGGAAATATGTTATGTGGAGATTGTGGGTGAAAATGGTAATAATGTTCCTGATGGTGAAATAGGTGAGGTGGTTGTAACTCCGCTCGGGGTTGAAGGAACACCACTCTTGCGTTTTAAGACTGGTGACATATCTTTCGTTATTTCTGAAAAATGTGCTTGTGGTAGGACAATGAAAAGGATGGGACCTGTTCTTGGGAGAAAATCTCAGCAGTTGAAGTACAAAGGCACCACTTTATTCCCAAATTCTATTGTTTCCGTAGTTGAAGCAAACCCTGACTTTCTGGGATGTTATGTAGAGGTCTATACCGGAAAATTTGGTGAAGATGTTGTAGTGGCAAATATTGCCTGTGCAGGAGAAAAATATGATCTTGATAAATTAAAGGAAGAATTTAGGGCAGGATTGCGAGTAGTACCCGAAATAAAGATAATAAGCCAGGAAGAATTTTTGAATAAGATACAGCCAGAGGGTAAAAGAAAAAGGCAGATATTTTTTGATTTAAGAGAGAAGGATGTAGAAAATGAATAATAGAGAAGATTTTATCTTACTTGATGGTAAGAACCTTGGCATTAAAGATATAGTCGAAATTGGTTTAGGTAGAAAAAAAATTTATTTAAGTCCTGATGCTATTGAAACTTGTAGAAGAAGTAGAGAATTTCTTGAAAGAAAGGTCAATGAAAGAAATGTTATTTATGGTGTAAATACTTCTTTTGGGTCAATGTGTGACAAGATAATTAACAATGATTCAATTGAGATTTTACAGGAAAATCTGATAAGAAGTCATGCCGCTGGTTTGGGGGACCCCATTTCTCCCGAGATAGCTCTTGCTGCAATGGTAATAAGGTTAAATTCTCTTTTAAGGGGAAACTCAGGGGTACGTGTTGAATTGCTTGAATTTATGATGGATTTAATAAACCATGGCGTTGCACCATATATTCCCACAAGGGGGAGTGTTGGTGCTTCGGGTGATCTAATTCATCTTGCCCATCTTTCATTACTTATATTAGGAGAAGGAAAGGCATATTTTAAGGGTGAACTAACAGATGTAAAGGAAATATTCAGGCGTCTTAAGATGGACCCGTTTAAATTAAGTTTTAAAGAAGGGCTTGCATTAATTAATGGGACATCAGTTATGACTGCCATTGCTGCTTTTACTGTTATGCTTGCAAAAAAATGCCTTGCTGTTGAATGTTTAGCAGCTGCATTTACCATAGAAATTTTTAACAGTATAATAGATTTTCTTGATGAAACACTTCATAACATTAAACCTCATAAGGGGCAGATAAAGATTGCAAAGATTTTAAGAAAACTTGTGGAAGGTTCTAAAAATGTTATTAATAGAGAGGATCTTCATGAAGTAATATTTAAAAAAGCAAATGGTAATGATAAAGTATTTGAATCGGGCATTTTTATTCAAAATGTGTATTCAATTAGATGTACTCCTCAGGTTCTTGCGCCTGTTTACGAAGCAATAGAGATGGTGGAAGATGTGGTTTTTGTAGAAGCAAATTCAACAAACGATAATCCACTGTTAATCCAGGATGAAAATAAAATATTGCACGGTGGAAATTTTCATGGACAGAGCATTGGTTTTTATATGGATGTTTTATCGATTGCTCTTTCCACATTGTCAAATCTTGCAGAGAGAAGGCTTAACACTTTACTTGATGGAAAGCTTAATGGTGAACTTCCAGAATATTTAATAACAGGGATTCGGGGGCTTGATATGGGGTTTATGGGGGCTCAGTATCTTGCCACCTCAACTACAGCTGAAAACCGCCAACTTGCGAATCCGGTAAGTGTAAATACAATTTCTTCAAACTCTTCCAATCAGGATGTGGTAAGCATGGGGACAGTTGCTGCCAGAAAGGCATATACATCAGCCAATAATTTAACGTATATACTTACTCTTGAGATTCTTGCGACTTTACAGGCTTTACATATTAAGGGAGAATCTAATCTGGGTAAAACCACTTCAGAGTATTACAGATTATTATCTTTACATTTTACTCCCTATGATTCTAAGAGTGTTTTCCATGAAATGCTTACAAAATTTTTAAATTTAATATTTGAAAAAGATATAATTAATTATGAGAAAATATCAAACCTGGGAGAATAAAGATGCTTTTACCATGTGCAACGGATGATTTAAAACCACAAAAAGGAAAAATGAATTTTGGAGAGATTCTTATCAAATCTGATCTGGATGATGGTCGTGGGTCAGCTGTTATAAAAAAAGACAATATTTTTCTTGATGACAGAAATGTTTTATCAAATAGTGTAGTTATTGAATATGTCAACCAGCTTGTTGCAGCCATTCAGGGATATAGAGAGAAATACGAGAATAAGAAACCTGTAAAAGGCTTATTTGTAGGGGTTCAGGAGGCCTCTTTTTTTGAAGATGTGTATTGTGGTGATACTATAAATCTAAGAGGACACGTAATTGAAGATGTGGCAAACATAAAATATATAAAAGGTATTATTGAAAAGGATACGAAGAAGGTTGCAGAAATTGTGACTAAAATATTTGAGATTGAAGATCCAGAAGAATTTAAAAGGCTTTTGGATAGTAACAATTATGGAGATTTAAAAAAGGAGATTATTCAAAATAATCAAACTCCACCTTCTTTTTTGAGTTCCAATATACAGAGAAAATTTTATAGTTTTATTGACAATATGTTTACTGGCGAAAATAAAATTTCTTTTGACTTTGTTTGTCCAGAAGACTTTGAACCTTTTGACGGGCATTTTTATGGAAATCCAGTTTTGCCTGGGGTGATGCTTATTGAAATTGCAAACATATCGTTGAGGATTTTTTATAAAAGAGAGATAAAGATAAATAGTATAAAGAGAATGAAGATTGGAGGGGTGATTCTTCCGTATCAGAAAGTAACTTGTCGCCTGGAAATAAATAACAAAGCTTCAGAGTCAACATTCCTTGCCGAATTTACTGAAAATCAACGTGAGATTGCACGTTTTGGTGGAAGCTTTAAGATAAATTGAGGTAGAAAATATGCAGTATAGAAGAGGGAGTTTATATTTTCCTCCCGATGAAAAACCCCCTTTAATCCATGAGTGTTTAAGGAGGGTTCAATTTGATGAAGTTGATAGTCTGGGAATAGTCTGGCATGGACGTTATATAAGCTATTTTGAACATGGTAGGAATGAGTGGGGGCATAAATTTGGTTTTACCTATCTTGATATGGCAAATAATGGGTTTGCAATGCCAATTGTTCAGTTACACATAGATTATTTTTCTCCACTTTTTTTTGACGAAATAGCGAAAATAAAAACTATCTGTCACTGGACGGAAGCCTGTAAGATGAATATGAGTTATGAAATTTATTCTGAAAAGGGGCAACTTTCTGCAAAGGGTTATACTGTGCAGTTGTATACTGATCTATCAGGCAACCCCATCATAATAAGACCAGATTTTGCAGAAGATTTTATGAAAAGGTGGGATGAATTGGTTGAAAAATGAGAAAAAATGTTTTTATAAATTATTTTAGTATTATTACCGGTCTGGGAAATTTAGAAGAAAGCTGGGAAGCAATTTTTAAAAAACATTCTTCAGTCAATAAAAAAAGACATTTTTGTAATTCTCTCCTTAAAGAAACGGGCATATCACTTTATAAAAGAGAGATGGAAGATAAAAGATTAAATATTGCTTATGCTCTTATTGAAGACTGCCTTAAAGATTTTCCTCAGATACCTGAAGACACGTTTGTTATATGGACCGGAATAAAAAATTCGGCGGAATATATAGAGAACAAGTTTTATAATAAAAAATATCCTGAATATTTTCTGGAAGATGATCTCTGTCAGTGGGTTATGAAATATCTTGGTACAAAAGCAGGGGGTATGGAAATAAGTGCTGCATGTGCCTCATCCACTGTTGCTGTGTGTATAGCAGCACAGTTTATTTCAGAAGGAAGGTATGAGAATGTTCTGGTTATTGGATGCGATTTTGTAACTCGTTTTGTATATTATGGATTTGCTGCCCTTAAGGCAATGACGGAGGAGGTTTGTAGGCCTTTTGACAGGGAGCGAAAAGGATTGAGTCTTGGGGATGGTGCTTTTGCACTTTTTTTGTCTTCCGAGATGAAATCTAATGTTATTATTTCTGGCTGGGGTATTACCAATGATGCAAATCACATTACAGGTCCATCTCGAGACGGGGAAGGGCTTGCTACTTCTTTAAAATTGGCCATAAATATGGCTGGATTTAATCCCTCTCAAATACAGGCAATATGTGCCCATGGGACAGGTACGAGTTATAACGATACGATGGAGATAAAAGCTTTCCAAAGTATTTTTGGGAACAAACCACCTTTAACATTTGGGGTTAAAGGGGCAATTGGTCACACCCTTGGTGCAGCAGGTGGTATCGAGATTGCCCTATCTTTTAAATCCCTTCTTGAAAATACAATTCTTCCAACTGTGGGGTGTGTTAATCCAGAGGCAGATTTTATCTGTTTGGACCCGGTTAATTTTTCACTTAGCAATATCTTATCCTGCAATTCAGGTTTTGGTGGTGTTAATGCCAGTGTGATTTTGGAGAAGATTTAATGAACGTTAAAAGAAAATTTTATCTTATAGGTGCAGGCTGGGTTTCAACTTCAGGCTATGGGACTTTCGGTTTGAAGCCATCTTTTGATAAAAAGGAAGGGGGATTAAAATTTCCTTTGCTGGAAAATTTACTTTCTGAGTTACCAGCAAGATATGGCAGGTTTGATACTTATACAAAGGCTTGTTTTTCTGCTGCGGTTCTTGTTTTGAGGGATGCAGGATTTACAGAAAGAGGATACAAGAAGAATGTAGGAATTGTAGTTGGCAGTAATACTGGAGTTTATGAAAATGATATAAATTTTTGCAAAACCACAATTGAAAACAATGGACTTTTTTCAAGCCCGAATTTATTTTCATATACCCTTCCAAATGTTGCTCTCGGTGAGATTGCAGTATATTTTGGTTTTACAGGTCCATCTTTTTGTGTAGGAAATAATGCTGAAAACACTGGAATGGAGGTATTAATATGCTCTCTTTCTTTACTAAAAAGCTCACAATGTAATAATATTCTTGCTGGATGGGTTGAAACTATAGATAAAGATAACCTTCCTTTTGGGGCAGCCTTTGTTTTTCTGTCAAACGAAAAACTTCCCAATACAAAGAGGGAATTTTATGAAGATGAAATAACAAACTTTAATGATTTATTGGGGACATAAATTTATGGCAAGAGTTTTGATTATATCATTCAATACTGTTGATGATCCTTACCCAGTATATCCAATTGGAGCAAACATAGTTGCCTCAGCATTGAGAAAAGCATGTCATGATGTAGAACTTTTAGACTTATTTGTTGATGGTATTGAGAAAATGGAGGATGTTATAAAAGAATTTGAACCCAAATATATTGGGATTTCTTTGCGTAATGTGGATAATGTGAATTATAATGAGCCCTCTTTGTATAATTGTGAGTATAAAAATTTAGTGGAAAGAATAAAAAAGTTATCCAATGCAATTTTAGTTCTCGGTGGCTCTGCTTTTACGATTTTTCCTGAAGAATATCTTGAATATTTTAAGGCTGATTATGGAATAAGAGGACCTGGTGAGATTAGTTTTCCCGCCTTAATAAATCGGCTTGAAGAAAATAATCCCCCATCTCAAAGGATAATTCAGGGTGAGATTGATTTTTCTGGTAAAAACGAATTTTTTTTCTGCAGGGAAAAAAGATTGGCAGAATTTTATCTGACAAAAGGAGGAATGCTTAATATTTTCACAAAAAGAGGATGCCCCCATCGTTGTCTTTATTGTTCATATCCAGACCTTGAAGGTAGAAAGTATGTTTATAGAAATCCAGAAAATATAGTTGATGAAATAGAATATTTAGTGAAAGAATACTCCGCTGACTTTATTTTTATTACTGATTCTGTGTTTAATGATAGGGAAAAAAATTATCTTTTTATAATAGAAGAAATTATCAGAAGAAAAATAAAAATCTCGTGGACATGCTATATGAGACCGGATAAGTTTTACAGGGATGAGGTAATTAAACTCAAAGAATCTGGCTTGCATTCAGTTGAGTGGGGGACTGATTGCGGCACAGACCAGACCCTAAAAGGGATGGGAAAAGATTTTGACTGGAATACTGTGAGAGAGTCGAATAACCTCTTTGCAGAATATGAAATTCCAAGCTCTCATTTTATTATCTTTGGTGGGCCAGCTGAAACTGAAAAGACTGTCGAAGAAGGAATAAAAAATCTTTCCGAATTGAAATTCTGTGTTATTTTTGGAGGTATTGGGATTCGTATTTTTCCTCATACAGGAATTTTTGAGCTTGCAAAAAAGGAGGGAAAGGTAAAAAGTGAAGAAGAGCTTTTTCAAAAAGAGGTGTACTATTTTTCCAGTGATATTAAGCCAGATTGGTTAAATAACTATCTTTTGGAAAACTTCAAAAATAGACAGAATTGGTTTTATCCTTTCAGTGGTTTTAAAGAAAGAAATTATTTCCTTCACAACTCAGGATTCAGGGGACCTTTGTGGGACCTGCTTCTTAAAAAGAGAAGAAATTAAAAATCTATTTTTTTTCTACAAGGATTTCTAATTTTCTCCCAAGGCAGTCAAACTTAATGCACGAAACTTTATCAATATTGATTTTTTCTGTTTTATTGCAAATTTTAATTTTGTGCGGATTGTCTTTAATCGGCACCGAGTAGATGGTTTGATTTTTAATAATTAAAGCTGCGACTGCACAACTGAAAGCTATACCAGTTAACATGCTTCCGAAAATGGGTGTATAAGAAGCAAATGTATAATTTTTCTTTGTAATTTCAATATAAGGCTCTTCACTACTGCTCATACCCTCGGTATCGAGTATATATAGCTGAGCATCCTTGTAGCCTGTTGATAATGCCTTCATTGAGGCATATTTCGGCTTCCCTTTGTTGGAAAAAAGAAAAAAGACACAACCTTCTCCCGGGACCACCTCTGGATTTTTTTGAAAAGAAAACGGCTTTATTTTGCCATCCATTGAGATTTTTAGCTTTTTACTACAGATATATTTCATTACTTCTCCATATTGATCTGCTGCTCCCACAAGAACATTATTGCAGCGACCTTCATAAAGCCAGCTTTCTGCAAGTATGACTGCCTGATAGAAAGATTCGGCAAATTGAGTAATTGTTAGGGTGGGGCCTCTGCTTTGAAGAAGATTGGCGGCATATGACAAAGCAGCATTATGTACTGAATGAGAAAATGTGGTTGGGGAAGCTTCTTTCTCTCCAAAATTAATAATATCATCCAGAAATTTAAATGTAGTTGGATGTGGACCAAAAGCAGTGGCAAGTATAATCCCCAGTTCTTCTTTATCCTTTTCCTCAAGCCCGCCATCATTAACAGCATCAAGAGTAGCGATTGTTACCATCTTACTCAGATCATCAGCTCTTCTCATATTTTTCAAAATTATGGAGTCAGAAAGAGCTTCTTGAGGAACCGTATATCCATCCGCTGGCATTTTCCAGCCTTCTAAAAGGGCTTTCTCAAGATTTTCGAGCCCCCTTCCTCTATTAAAGATAATACCGATTCCATTTATGTTCATTTTATCCTCTCGAAATAACAAGTGCAGAATTGTTTCCACCAAAAGCCAGAGAAGTTGAAAGAGCATAGTTACCTTTTATAACTTTTTTTTCTGTTACCGGGGCAATTCCAATTTCATCATCTAATTCTTCAAATCCAGCACTTGGTGGTATCCATCCAAGTTTAAGACATAATGCTGTAAAAACAGCTTCAATGCCACCTGTTGCTCCTAAGGTATGTCCTGTATAACCCTTTGTTGATAAAAAATCAATCCGTTGACCAAAAATTTGATTGAAAACAAGCCCTTCAGTCCTGTCGTTATCTCTGGTGGCTGTGCCATGAGCGTTTATAAAAGAGATACTGGAAGGTTTTATATCAGCTTCTTTCAAAGCGAGTTCTATCGCCTTTTTAAGGCCGCTTCCATCTGGTCTTGGTGCAGTCAAATGATAGGCATCACATGCGAGACCATAGCCATTTACAAATAACTCAAGTTTTATTCCCCTTTTTTTTGCAATCTCTTCTTTTTCAATGACGATTATACCAGCACCTTCCCCAAGATTTAAACCCTTTCTATTTTTATCGAAAGGCTTACACAATTCATTGCTCATCACTCCAAGAGCATGAAATCCAGCAAGTGGTACTAAATTAAGTTCGTCAGCACCACCACATATCACTATATCACATACATCTGATTTTAACCACGATATTCCGACTCCTATAGCATCAGTTCCTGATGAACAGGCATTTACGACCGTACATCGGGGACCATTAAAGTTAAAATGTTGTGAGATTGCTTCAGCAAGATTGCCTTTAAGAAATCTGTCCACTGAATTTAAGGGAGCCTCACCTTTTAATCTGTACTCTCTGTAGAAGTCTATATCGTTAAGCTGGCTGGCAACTGTGGTTCCAAGGCTTACTCCTATTCTATAATGGTTTTTAATTTCAAGTAAATTACTTTCTTCAAGTGCCTGTTTCACAGCCTCAAAAGCAAGTTCTAAGGAACGCATGTACTTGTTTGTTGATTTAAAATTTTTAACTTCAAAAACAGGGCAATCCACTTTCGATTCAAAAAGAGTAATCTTGCCTCCATTTATTTTACCTAGTGAAAATGTTTCTATTGTTTCGGAAATATTATTCCCACAGGAGGAAACTATTCCCATGCCAGAAATGACGAATTTAATATTATTCATAAATACTTTTACTGAGTATTCTCAAGAATATAGCGTGAAAGAGTATCAATGGAATAAAATATTTTTGCCCCTTCATTCATATCTTTAACCTTTACTCCAAAGTGTCTCTGCAAAAGTACAACTATTTCTACGGCGTCAAGTGAGTCAAGACCGAGTCCCTGCCCGAAAAGAATTTCATCATCCTTAATGTCCTCTGGTTTAACATTTGTTAGGTTCAGGTGAGAAACCAGCAGTTCTTTCAGTTTTGTCTTGATCTCGGCAAGTTTCTGTTCGTTATTTTCTCCCATTTATATGCCTCCTGAAATTATTGTTTTTCCCATATATTATGAAATATAAAACATTGAAATGGATATTTCATAGTATAGTTCTCAAGGATAGAAGCAAATTCCTGAACAAAATTTTTGATTTGTTGTTTTTTGTTTGTTTGTTCTTTATATTCTGGATAAATTATATTTTGTATATTAACCACATATTTTTTAAAGCCAGTTCTTGGTGAAAGAAGTACAACCACCGGGCATCCGAGAGAAGCGGCTATAGAAAAAGCTCCGTATGGAAAGTAAGCTGTATCATTTAAGAAATTTACCTCAACATAGTCAAAATCATATCTTCTATCTCCCATGATAGAGACAATGCTTCCATTTTCTAAGGCCCTTACTATTGTTAATACACTTTCTGGTCCACCATCTGATGAAATAAAGTTTAAGAATTTATCTTCTTTTCTAAGCCCCAGAACTTTTTCAATCTCGATATTATCCTCAGGTCTCATAACAAGAAAAACTTCTTTTTTTAGATATTTAAGTGTCATTAATGCGGCCTGCCAGTTTCCAAAATGTGCTGTTAATAGAATAAAACCACCTTTTCTATTCTCCAGAGCTTTGTCAAGAGTGTCTTTCCCTTCTAAGGATATATCAAATTTGACTATTCCTGATAAGGCAGCGTATCTGTCAATGAGTTGTTTTCCTTGGCTTATAAATAACCTGTAAACATAAAAAAAATATTGTAGAGAATTCTTATTGGGAAATCTTCTTTTTATGTATGCCAGAGAACTTTTTACTGCCTGATAATCAAATAATAAGTAATATAAGCACACAAAGTACAGAAGAAAATAAGCTGCACGAAGTCCAAAGAGTCTTACTGTAATCTTAAAAATAAAGTAGCCTAAAGCGGTTCCTCTTTTTCTTGAAATGTTATCCTTTTGAGTTTTCATTTTTTTCCCTTTAACCTTTATAGCCTTTTCCATTTGCGTTCGGGAGAAAGTTTACTTTCCTTATAAGTTCCATCTTTTTTTTCTTTTTCTAAAACCTTTAAATACAATCTTGCCATTTTTACCTCTTTAGATCGGTCAGAATAAAAAGTATTCCATGCATAATCGTACATTTCCTGAAGCTTATCCACACTCATCCGTGCCGGCTTAAAAACAACCTCACTGCATGTGTATTTTTTCCAGTCATTATGAAGAATTCGCCCCTCTTTTTCGTATTTAGCTCTTATAGGAGTATGAGGAAATGGAGTTAGTATTGTAAATTCAGCCAGATCAAGATCAATTTCAATTAGAAAATCAACAAGCCTTTTTATCTCATCTTCGTCCTGATCGTCTGTTCCAAGAATAATAGTTCCTTCAACACCTATTCCTCTTTCTTTTAATCTTTTTATCCTTCTTTTTATATAATCTGATCTGTCCACGACTGCCTGATAAACGTACCAGCAACCAGCCATAGCAGCAAGATCCAGTATTTCATCGTCGTCTTTTATTGGATGAGAAACCCATTTCTTTTTTAGAGGAGTTATTGCCTTAAACAACTCTTTTTCCCAATTATCATCCTGTGCAAGAGAATTGTCAACTATAAACAATCGGTTGTTATCAATACTTGCAAGTTCTTCCACGACCTTATCTATCGGACGAGGTCGGAATTTGCATCCTCCAAGGAAAGGGGTGCAGCATGGGAAACAATTAAACTTACAGCCACGTGAAGCATGAACAAGGTCAACCATTTGAACACCGCGAAAATTGTATGATTCTCGTTTTAAAATATCCCTTCTAGCGGTTCCAATTAGGCTTGTATCAGGAAAATCCCGAAGGTAGTTATAGACTTTCTTCAGGTTTCCTTGTTTAAAATCCCTTATCACCTCTTCCATTCGTCCTTCTGCTTCTCCAAGAAAAACACTATCAGCATGTTTTAAGGTTTCTTCAGAGTGAAGCATTGTTGCTATTCCACCAAACATCACCTTTTTACCCATTTCACGGTAAGTGTCAGCAATTTCCCAGCCTCGTGGAATCTGGCAGGTTAACATACAGGAAATACATATTAAATCTGCATCTGTATCATAAGTTAATGTTTCAACATTCTCATCACAAAAAGAAATCTCAACATCTCCTGGCAATGCAGCAGCAAAACAAACAGGACCATGGGGTGGTAAGTTGAACTCTGGTTGATTTTTTAGTTTTGGCCATTTTGGATAAATAAGTTTAATTCGCATAAAACTCCCTTGAAATATTAAATTTGTATAGTTCCAGAACTGTAAAATACAATCTTTTTAATTGTATGCAATATAAACTAAGATAACATTAAGCTTATCTTTAAAAATAATATAGTTTAGCCTCTCTAATGTTTTCTAAAATAGGTTATAGCTAAATCGAGCAATACTTTTAAAGTAGTATAAGATATACACGGACGCGACCACAGGCGTTTCTGTCTGTGTATATCTTATATGTTGTAAAAAATAAAACAACATAACTCAAATTAGGTTTACAGGTTAACTATATTATAATATATAAGTGAAAGTTATTCAAAAATTTTTGCTAAAGCTTCAAAAAGAGGGTATAATATCTAAAAAGTTTTTAATTTTTGGTTATATGTTATGTGTAAATCAAAAGAAGAAATAAGATATTGTGTAATAATCCCAACCTATAACAACGATAGGACAGTAGAAAAAGTTATAAAGGATGTTCAGCGGTTTACTTCCGATATAATTGTAGTAAATGATGGAAGTACGGATTTAACCTCTAAGATACTGGAAAAATTTGAAAATGAAATAATTATAATTAGCAATAATAAAAATATGGGGAAAGGAGCATCTATAAAAAGGGGGTTTAAAAAGGCAAATGAGCTTGGTTACCAGTATGCGATAACGATTGACTCTGATGGGCAGCATTTTGCAGATGAAATTCCAAAATTTCTGGGAAAAGTGGATCCAGGGAAACCAATCCTTGTTATTGGAAACAGGGATATGAATGACGAAAATATTCCTAAAAAGAGTGTCTTTGGCAGAAAATTTTCAAATTTCTGGGTTAAGCTTGAAACAAACTTGAACATTGAAGATTCGCAGTCTGGTTATAGATTATATACGGTTCCAGAGATTAATAAATTTAACTTTTTTACCAGCAGGTACGATTTTGAAATTGAATCCTTGGTGAAATGGATATGGAGGGGATATCCAGTAACTTCGGTTCCAATAAAGGTAAACTATCCTCCTCAAGGTGAAAGAGTAAGCCATTTTAAAGGCTTTGTTGATAATTTTAGAATCAGTGTTTTAAATACTGTCCTTATGACTATAACGATAACATATATGTGGCCATTAAAGTTTTTTAAGTTTGTATTTGGTAAATTAGGAAAAGTGTTCAAAGGGGGATTAGAATAAAAATAGGAGCGAAAAAATGAAAACTTTTCTTTCCGGAAAAGTTGTAGTTGATATTGGTGATATTACAAAAGAGGATGTTGATGCAATAGTAAATGCAGCGAATTCCTCTCTTATGGGTGGCGGGGGAGTTGATGGTGCCATACATAGAGCTGGAGGACCACAAATTCTTGAGGAGTGTAAAAAAATTAGAGAGACTCTTTATCCTTCAGGATTGCCTACAGGAAAAGCTGTCGCTACAAAAGGCGGAAGACTTAAAGCAAGATATGTTATTCATACTGTGGGCCCTGTATGGCATGGGGGTAAAAGCAATGAAAGGGAATTATTAAAGGAAACATATCTGAATTCTTTAACAGAGGCCGAAAAGCTTAATTTAAAGACTATAGCCTTTCCTGCAATCTCGACTGGAGTTTATGGTTTTCCAAAGGATGAGGCAGCAAAGATTGTTTCCAGTGTATTGAAAGAATATTTTTCTTCTGGTGGAAAGCTTTCATATATAAAGCTTATCTTTTTTAGTGAAGAAGACTATAAAATTTTCATAAAGAATTCAGATTTAGTGTAATTTTAAATGGGGTTAATGTTCTTTCTGGTCAAGATAACCATCGAACATTGCCTTGCTTATATTTTCAGCAAGTTTATCAATTGCGTAAGATATATATCCGGGATCGTGAATTTTCTTTTTTAGTATTTCCATTCTTTCTTTTGATAGGGAACTGGAGTTTGTTTTAACAATGAGGCGGTGGAAGTTTCTCTTTTTTTTCTCCAGTATTTTTGTGAGTTCTAACTCGCTCATAAAAATTCCTTAAATCCAGTTAACAAAATGAAAAATCTCGATACTTTCTCCAATCTTTTCTATAAAGACCGCATCAAACCTGATTTCATTAAAGAAAATTTTATTCTTTGCTATATAAATTTCGGTAGTTTTTAAAATCCTTTTAACTTTTTTTCTGTCGATTGATTTTTTTATATCAAAGGTTTTTGTTTTTTTTCTCCCTTTTACTTCTACAATTACAAGAGTGTCTTTATCTTTAAATATTAAGTCTAGTTCCCCAGATGGAGTTCTGAAATTTTCTCCTACTAAACTATAACCCTTTTTAAGTAAAAATTCTTTTGCCAGTTTTTCAAAGTCCTTACCTTTGTAAGTCCGCATTTTTAACTTCTTTTGATTTTAAACTTCTTACAATATAAATATCCTTTGTTTTTGAAAGTCTTATTATACTTCCATCCTTTACAGGCTCTTTGAATTCATCTCTGATTATCTTGACATTAGGGAAAAAAGGGGAAACAGGATCAGAAGATACTACCTGAGCAATAACACCATTGTTTAGTTCTACATAGGAACCCACAGGATAAATAGACATCATTGATATAAAAAACTTTAATATTTCTGGATCCATCTTCTTTGACCCTTCTCCTAAAACAACCTTCATTGCTTCGTAAGTTTCTTTTCCCTCTCTGTAAGTTCTATCTTTAATCAAAGCCTCGTAGGTATCAGTGATAGAGATGACCTTACTCATTTCGGAAATTTCTGTCCCTGTTAATCTTCTTGGATATCCTGTCCCATCAAACCTTTCATGATGTTCGAGTCCAACCCTTGCTATTTCCACAGGCAATCCAAGTTCTCTTGTGATAATCTGATAACTGTGAATTGGATGTGTTTTTATCATGTTGAACTCTTCAGTACTTAGACTGCTCTCCTTTTCCACTATTATTGTGGGTATTCTTGTCATTCCTATGTCATAAACCAGCCCCGCGAGTGCAAGGTTAAAAAGTTTTACCATTGAATAACCAAGTTTCATCCCGAGCAGGACGGAAAGGATTGTTACGTTTATCACGTGGTTGACAAGATACTCTCCTTTACCCGCGATGTTAACAAGATTTATAAAATTATCAGAATTTTTTTCCTGAGAAAGGGTGTTCACAATTAAAGAAGCTAGTTTTTGCAACTCTTCTGTGTCTGTGCTTTGATTTGACTGAATTTTTTTGTATATTTTTCCGAGGCGGGATACACTCTCCTTATAAAATTCAATATACTTTGCGGTTTCTTTGCTTACTATTATTTTTTTAGTTTCCTGTTTTTCAGTTTCATAACTATCTTTTAGAGATGCCATTTCAGATTCATTTACCATTATCATTTCGCCCGCTGTTTCCACATATTGAATACCTCTGCTTTTTAAAGAATTGATTTTGTATCTGTCCAGTACTTTTCCAGCGGGTAGGGCAATATTCATGTGCGGGTCAAACACACTCTTTGTAAATTTCATTCCTTCTTTAAGCTCATCAACATTGATTCTTTTCATTTGTTGTGAGTGCATAGAGTCCCCCATAATTTTTCATTAATTTTTTTATTTTTTTTCCTTTAAAGCATACACAAAAATAAAAATTTCTGCAACTATTGAATATAATTCCGGAGGAATTTCTTCATTCTGTTTTAGTCTGTAAAGGGATTCTGCAAGTTTGTCGTTCTTATAAATTGGAATATCATTTTTTCTGGCAAGAGAAACAATATAATTTCCAATTTCTCCTATTCCTTTTGCAAGGATATATGGTGCATTATCTGTTTCTGGTTTGTACTTTAATGCCACTGCTTTATTTGTTTTTTCCATATTTTTCCCCTTAAACTATAATATCAAGATTTTTAGGGCCATTTTTTTTATTTTCGGCAGAAAAAATATTTTCAAAAATTGATGTTTTTTTATATTCGTAAAAATTCAATATAATTTTTTTCTCTTTGAAAATTTTTTTTAGTTTTTCCACAAGTTCTCTTTTTTTATTTTGTAGTTCAATATAAAATATTGACGTAATTTCTTTGTCTAAAAAGACAGATATATTAAGGTTTAATGTATCGATGTCTATAATTACAAAAAAATTTTTTAGTTTTTCCGAGGAGAGATCAAAATAATATCTTTTTTTCCCATTCTTATTTTCTATTCGTGAAAGAATTAATATTTTGTCATTTTTGTATTTCTTTAAGGAAATTTCAAAATTTAGTGTATTTCCGGTAATTTCATTGGTTAAAATCTCAAAATTCTCAATAATGTTATGTTTTTCAGGCTGTTTATCTTTAAATTCTTTAAGAGAGAACTCTTTTAAGGTTGGGGGATCGAGCTTCCCAAAAATTTCTTTTAAATTAAATATTAAGTCAATAAAATCCTTATCTATTGATTTCCCACTCTGTAGAATCATTATTATTATTTCTGAATTTTTTTTATATTTTCTTAATGAATATTTCAATATTTCAAAATTGGCAATGTTTAAAGTAATATTATTTTTGAGAATGTTCATTGCTATGTTTATGTTTTCTTCTATCAATGGTATTGAGTTAAGGACCATGAAATTTTTTACAATCTCAAGTTCGCTTGTATGAGTCTTAAAATTTTTTATATTTTTTAAACTTTCTATCATTTTAAGATTAATTCTAACCTGCCCATCAATAATTTCTTTTTCAACATAAGCAAAAAAGGATGATGGGACATTGGTTTCTACTTTTGCTTTAAATCTTTCACCGTTTATTTCAATTAGAGCCATATCTTCATTTTTTTCAATTATTTTTACCAGAACTATTTTGTGGTTTTCAACTTTATTCAGTTTTGAGCTAATCTGTTTTAGTTCTATATACAAAATTATCTCCCTGCGATAGAAGTTCACTTTTTTTATCGACATTTTTTAAAAAGGGAATATGAGAGGCTGAAGCCAGAGTTTTGGATTTTTTTAGGAATGATAGAGGTGACACTTTGGCATTGCTTTCAAATCGTTGTCTAAACTTAAATATTTCCAGAAATATTTAGGAAAAGGCCGTAGCCTGAAAAAGCATTTCCAGTTAGGGTATAATAAAAGCCAATTTTATAAAGTAGATTTGCAAAATTAAAATAAGTATATGCCCCAATTTTATCTGAAAAAGTGTAGGAAGTGGAATAGGTGGCGGTGTTTTCAAGACCTGCACCAAACTGGTCAATACACACCCCTGCTGAGGCGTAAACATCAATATCATTGAATATTGTTTCAGCAAAACCATTGTAAGAAGATGGTCTTGAGAAAACTGAGAGTACCTGTTCAAAATATCCAATCTTTATTTTTTCAGAGACGTGAAAGTAAAAATCATCTGCGATTAAAGGAGCATCAAGTTTTGAATCGGGGGAATATATTCCTAAGACGATCTGAATCTTATCAAAATTTGCATAACCGAAAATTCCGAATCTTTTAAGCAGTGTTTGATTTGTATAAGCATTGTAAAAATCGATCGTGTTTACTCCAAAATAAAATTCAAAATAATATCCATCACCACGATAATAAAAGACTGTATCAAAATTAACTATGTTTGTGTCATCGGGACTATAAATATATAAATGTGGTTCAAACATTTCAAAAAATAGGGTGGAAATCTCAGCACCCATCCCGGAGATATCCTTATACCCTATATATTCAAAATTCTCTCTTTTGTGAAACTGAAACCCGATATAACCAAATTCTGAGTACCCAAGAGTTTTTGCCTTTCCAAGAAAGAAGTTGAGATTGAAATTTTCAAATGGCATGGTATCGATTTTCAGAGAAGAGAATTGAACAAGATTGGAACGGGTGTTTTCTAAATTATATCCTTTGATACCAAGCCCCACAAAAATGTTGTACTTTAGTCCGGTATCTAAGGACATATTTATTCTGTAAGAAGAACGCATTGTGCTTGCTGAATCTATTTCCGAATAGAGAAAAAATTCAGGGAAAAAGATGTCTGCGGCGTTTAATAAATTTAGAGAAAAACAGAAACAAAATATAAGTTGATAAATTTTAAAATTTTTCATATCATATTAATCGGATTAAATGAAAATTAAATTAAACTTAGTTTTGGCCATTTTTGATTGATACAAGCTATAAACATTGTGTCTCTGAAGTGGCAATAGCGCTTCTTCTTTTTTATATTTAAAATTTGAAACATAGTATGTCTGAATGAAGGATGGTAATATGAAAGCATTGATTTACAGTTACTCTATAAATTTTGCCAGGGATCTCGGTATAGAGCTCATTCCTGCGGGCATTGAATCCTACAAAACCAGTTCAAAAAATGAGGTTTTTATAATCCTTGAAAAAGTTTCAGAAATTATGCTTTTGATTACGGAAAATTGGGAGATTGACTTTTTAAAAAAAGTAAAGGATATGAAAAAGGATCTTATTATCTATACTCTTGTAAATCAGACTGCTGATGCCGGCAAGTTTTTAGGACTTAAGGATGTTGGAATAACTTCATGCATAACTTTTTCTGAAAATATCCAGGATGTTTATGATGAACTAATCAACAGTATTATAAGGCATAACATAATAGATATTAAAGAAAAAAGACATTTTCTGAGAATCACACCTTCTGAAATTGACAATTTTCTCTCAGCCGTTTTTCTTAAAGAGAAGGGGGATTATATTCGTGGAAAGGTTTTGAATGTAAGTATGGGCGGATTTGCCATGTTGCCTTTTTCTAATAGCAATTATCTTCAAATAAAAAAAGTTTATGATCCTGCTTTTTTGTCTTTTCATGGAAACAATGTTAAGACAGTTTCAACACTTGTGGCTGAAAGAAACGGGGTTTTTGGATTTAAATTTGATAATGTAGAAAGTAAAGATAGAAAAAGGCTTTCCACCTATATTTATGAAAAGCTTGAGGAAAACTTGAACGAATTGCTGAAAAGTGTAGAACAATCAATATAGGTGTCCCAACTTTTCTTTTTTTGTCTTCAGATAATCTTTGTTGATTTTGTTTGGCTTTGTAATAATTGGGACTCTTTCGACAATTTCTATTCCATGCCCCTGCAGACCAATGATTTTTTTTGGGTTGTTTGTTAAAAGTCTTATTTTTGTTAATCCTATATCTTTTAAAATCTGTGCCCCGACCCCATAATCTCTAAGGTCTGGCTTGAAACCAAGATGAATATTTGCTTCCACCGTATCAAGCCCTTTATCCTGAAGAGCGTAGGCTTTTATTTTATTTGCAAGTCCTATTCCTCTTCCCTCCTGACGCATGTACAGAAGAACTCCTTTGCCTTCTTTTTCAACCATTTCGAGGGATTTATGAAGCTGTTCTCCACAATCACATCTTAGAGAACCAAGTATGTCGCCTGTAAAACATTCTGAATGAACTCTTACAAGCACAGTTTCATCAGGATTTATTTCTCCTTTTATCAATGCTATATGTTCTTTATCATCAATATCTGTTTTATAAACAACAATTTTGAAATTGCCATATTTTGTTGGTAGCATGGACTCAGATTCTTTAAATACATGTTTTTCCTTTTTTCTTCGGTATTCAATAATCTGTGCCACAGATATTAATTTTAATCCAAATTTTTCTGAGAACTTTATCAATTCAGGCAGTCTTGCCATTGAGCCATCTTCATTAAGTATTTCGCATATGACACCCACGGGTTCAAGCTCTGCCATTGTAATTAAATCTATAGAGGCTTCAGTGTGTCCAGCTCTTTTCAACACACCTCCTCTTTTTGCCTGAAGTGGAAAGATGTGTCCTGGTCTTACAAAGTCCTTTGCCTCTGATTCTGGATCAGCAAGTTTTCTTAGAGTAATGCTTCTTTCATGTGCAGAAATACCGGTTTTTGTATCGACTGCATCTACTGAAACAGTAAATGCAGTTCCCCATTTTTCGTTGGCATTTTCTATCATTATTGGAAGATTTAACTTTAAGGCTTTCTCTTCTGTTAATGGGGCACAGAGTAATCCTCTTGCTTCTTTTATTATGAAATTGACCTTATCAGGTGTAGCAAAGCATGCTGCCATGACAATATCACCTTCATTTTCTCTATCTTCATCATCCACTACAATAATCATGTTTCCTTTTTTTATTTCTTCTATTGCTTCTTCTACTGTATTGAAGATTGATTTGCTTTCCATAAATTTTTCTCCTGAATTCTAATGGGGGTCATTATATTAAAAAAGATTATTTAATTTTTTTTATTTTATCAAAAAGTATAACTATTTCAAATGTATTTCCCTGTCTATCAAGAATAGGGTAAATTTCAATTCTGTCAGATTTGTATAATTCAAGACCATTTATAGTTCTTATTTCTTTTTTTATTGTGGTTTTTGTTTTCTGGACTATAGCATAGTCTATTGCAGAATCAAACTCTTTATCGATAAATGAATAAACCATTTCCTGTTCACTCATTTTATCGAAAACATCAAGCACACCTTTAAATTTTGGTTCTTTTTGTTCACTGCTTGCAATATATAATGAGTTTAACTGAAGATTTTTTATATCGTAAAATTCCTTTTCATTTTTTTTCGCAAAAATTTTTTCAAATGATTCATTATAATATTGGACTATTTTTTCACCCTTTTCAAGACTTACAAAAAGTATGGGTATATTTATGAAGTCGGCAAGCAATCTATTTTTTTCAAATTCTACATACAGGCGTTCCGTCCTCAATTCATTATACTTTTCAATTTTGTTTATTATTGCCATAAATAAAGTTCCTATATTTCCAAACTCATCTTCTTCTGGGAAGGAAATCGATTTTAGATTAAAATCCTCCAGAATTGAAACTTCATCGAGCCTTCTTTTTAGTTCCCTATATTTGTTTATGCCTTTTTTAAAAACGAAAAAGTAAATACTGATGCCATATAAGATTGAAAATATTAGTAAGATTGAAATAAATATATAGCTTCTTTCTGTGAAATTGACAAGAACCTGAAATTCTTCCATCTTATTTTTTGCTTTTCTTACTATTATGTAAACTAAGAAGAAAGAAATAAATCCAATAAATTGAGATACAATTGAAATAGCAAGGTAAATTTTTATTCTTGTTTGAAGTGGTATCATATAACTCCTTAAACCTTATTTCTTTTGGTTTTTACCAGAAAAGAAACAAGATTAATTTCATTTTCCATAAAGCCCATACTTATTATCTCTTCTTTTGTTTTCCCGCTTTCTAAAAGTTGTTTCAACTCTTCAATTCTTTGATTTTTTTCTTCTTCTGGTTTCTCCAGTTTTTTCTCTTTGTTTTCCACAGGTTCTTTTTTCACACTTTCTTTTTCTATTTTTGTTTCGTTTTCTTTTTTTTCTACAATTCTTTCAATGATTATAGGTTTTATGTTGCTTTTCGTAGCCTCATCAAGTTTTAGTATTTTTATATCAGCCTTTTTTATTAAATCCTCGAGTGTAGTTATCTTATCTTCAAGTAGTTCAATGTTTCTTGCTGCAGCTCTGTTAAATTCGGTTATTAGAGCCTCTAATTCCTTTTTTGTATCTTCTAAAAGCAGGTTGTTTTTTAGAGCTTTTATCTTGTTGTTTGTGATTAAAAATAGATATAGTGCAAAGGCAAAGGCTATAATTCCCAAAAAAACCGTCATATTTTACCTCTTTAATTTTAATTAATATTTTAATTAAAATCAAATTGAATGAATTTTTTGTCAGACAAAAAAAGAGTCTGAGTTGTGCAATTTTTTTAAAAGGAAAGATGTCTTACCCTTTAAATATTACATTTTTTATTATTTTTTCCGATAATATAATGAATATAAAGGAGTTAGAATATATGGAATTTGTCCTCATTGCAATTGTTTCAGCTTTTTTTATTGGTTACTATCTTTTTATGACTTTCAGAGAGGTTAAAATTAGAAAGGCTGAAAAAGCTGTAAGGACTGGAGATCTTGATACTGCCCTTGCCATATTTATGGAAACTCTTAGAAAAAATCCGAATGATGTTGAAGCTCTCTGGCATCTGGGAAATATAAATGAAGAGAAGCAATTTTACCCTGAGGCAATAGGTTATTACACCAAACTTATAGAAATTGGCAAAGAGTCAAAGTTTTTCTCTATTTTTGAGCTTTACAGAAGGGTTGGTCTATTATATAGAAAAATAGGCAGGGATCAAGAAGCCTTGGATTATCTAATGCAGGCTTTTAATCTTTTGTCATCTTCAAAAGATGTTCTTTATAACATAGCCTCAATTATTTTTTCTCAAAAATATTTTTACAGGGCACTACCATTTTTTGAAAAAGCCTTAGGAGGATACAAAAATAATCCTGAGTTTCTTAAGGATTATGGTTTTTGTTATTTAATGGTTGATAAGTGGGAGGATGCTCTGCCACTTTTAGACGCTTCTGCAAAACTCGATGATGGTGATTACAGGAAAAAATTTCTCCTTGCCTATGTTTATTTAAGGCAGGGGTATTTTTCAAAAGCAAAAGAAATTATTGAGTATACTGCAAATAAATTTAAGGATTTAATGGATATAAAGGAATTATTTTTCGCTGTAAAAATTCTCTATTTTATTTATTTAAATGAAAACAACTTTGATATTGTAAAGGATCTAATCGGACAAATGGAGAATATAAATAATAACATTCAGGATAATCCTTATAAAAATGATATATCTATGGCAAGTTTCTTTTTCAGAATACAACAAAAGTATTATGATATTGCGCTTGAAATTTTAAGTAAGACTATTACTTTTAAAAATAATGAACAGGAAGTCTCGGAAGAGGATAAAAGGAGCCAGAGTCATCTTTACGAACTTGTTTCGACTCTAAGTAAATACAAAGTTGAGAAGGAGTTACAACTATATTCAGAGAGAAAATTCAAGAGTGAGATAGAATTTGCAGATTTGGAAAATAAGGCTTTACAGGCCGAAAAGGAACTTTCTCAAATTTTTGAAGACTGGAAATGGAACTTTCTAAATAAAGAAGCTCTCTGGGAATTTTTTGGGGCTAAGGTTGAGAATAGGTTTGATCCAACTGTGATAATAGAAAAGTATGCTGAAAGTAAGATAAATGTATTAAAAAAACAGGGGATCAGGCAAGCAAAAGAAAAAGAGAGGGCAGAAAAGAGGGAGCAGGCTTTGGAACCCGAGGATATATGCGAAAAAATTTATTCAATGGATATTCCGACTTTTCTGAATTTTGCAAGAGAACTGGCTGACAAAATGGGTTTTAAAATAATAAATCAAAATGTAAAGACTGATCCTGTTGCTTCGGCTGAGGGACAGGCAGTAGATTTGTTGTGTGTGGAGAAATATCAACCTTCAAGCCGTGTACTGTTTTGCTTCAGGAGGTGGAGAGAATCTATAGGGTATCTCTCGTTAATGAATATTATATCTGTAATGAAAGAGATGAAGGTAAACAGGCTTGTTATTGTTTCCACATCCAAACTTTCTATGGAAGCCAGCCATGCAGTAGAAAATGATAAAAGAATTACATTTTATTTGTGTGAGGATGTTGTTCATTATTTGGAGTAGGAATGAAGATTCTTAAAAGGATTGTTTTAATATTTTTTGATATATTAATTGTTTTTCTTGTCGGTGGATGGTTGTATCAGCTTTATGAAGAATTTTTAAGTCTGCCAAAAGAAACAGAATTAATGAAATTCACTATTTTTCAGATAAAGCTCATCCTTTTCACCCTTTTTTTAATTTCTTCTGTAACTTTTTTGTGGTTTACAAATTTTAATAAAGAAAAAAAAGATGAAAGAGATTTTAATTTTATAAAGGGGGAGCTTTCAGAAATTATAAAACTCATATCAACTAAATCCGAAGAGATCTGTTTTCCTGAGGTGAGTAATTTAAAAATTTCTTTATCCAGTGAACTGGAAAGGATAAATGAGGCAAAGAAAATAGATGATATTTTTAATCTACTTTTTAAGCTTGTAGAGAAAGTCTCAAAAGCCCAGAGAATTTCAATACAATTCTATGACTTTAATTTAAAGGAATTAAAATTATTCAAAAAGAAGGGTTTCGAAATCCAGAAAGATTATGAGGCTATAGAACTACAACCTTCCCGTATTGCTTTTAGTTCTGGTAAGAGACTTTTTGTTACAAATATAGAAACTCACCCCGGATTGAAAATCAAAAACAGACCTTATTATCAAAAGAAATCTTTTATGATTTTCCCGATTAAAATGTTTGATAGAGTTTTTGGTGTCTTAAATCTTTCTGAAAAGGACGACAGGACTGGAATTTTTAATCTTGAGGAATTTGAAAAAACATTTGTCATTGTTACAGTCTTTTCTCAAAAACTTGAGAATATTTTGCTATATATTTCACTCGAAGATTTACTTTCACAAAGCTAAGATACCTATTTACTTAAATTGTACAATATTTATTTTATTATTATATATAATGTAAGGCAAACACGAGAAAGCAACACCACTTGTGTTGCTTTCTCGTGTCTAAATCTATATCAGTTTAAAAAATCAATTAATTTATGTGTGAAAATCTTTATTTTTTCTGATAAACCCTTATCCAGTCAAAATATAGATACTGGGGGAAAACAGTTGATGAATCCGGATAGCCGGGCCAGTTTCCGCCTATGGCGAGGTTTATTATTATGTAAAATGGCTGGTGAAATTCAGATTTTGCGGGTTCTGTTATATTCATAATGAAATATTGCGTTCCATCAACTCCCATTTTTATAGAAGTAGAATCCCATTCAGCCCAATATATATGAAATTCAAGTGGGTTATTTATTGTAGTGCTGGTCCCATAACTAGCATGAGTATTAAGAGGTTCTTCCCAGTGCAATGTTGCATAGACTTTGTTTGAAGGATTACCAATCTGCTCCATTATGTCAATTTCGCCAGAGGCAGGCCATGTTCCACTGTTACCAAGCATCCAGAAAGCTGGCCATATACCCTTTCCATAGGGTAAGGCTATTCTACCAACAATCTTACCATATTGCCAGGATTTTTTTCCTTTTGTTACCATTCTGGCTGATGTATAGGAATTGTAGGTGTTGTTGTTGTTGACCTTTATGGCTTTAATGACAAGCATGCCATTTGTTACAAAGGCGTTTGGACCACCAGTGCCATTATCAGTGTAATCCTGATATTCATTGTTCCAAGATTGACTCCATCCTGTCGCCTTTGTTTCATAACTCCAAATGCTTAAGTCAATTTCAGTCCCGTCAAATTCATCATTCCATACAAGCTGGTAATCATTGCCAGGATCGTATTCTCCGCCATTGGTAGCGGGAAAACTTGTGGAATTAGAACTGGTTGAGCTCGGAAAACTTCCACCCGAAATTGTTCCATCTGAACTGCCAGAACTCAGATTGCATCCAACAAGAAGCAATATTATAATGATATACATTAAATATTTCATATATGTCCTCCTCCAGATATTTATTATAATAGAAATTTTTATATATTTCAACAAAAAGCTATATAGCATTTTATTGATAGACTTACAGTGAATAAACTCTCTCCACTAAAGGCATCTTTCATTGAATAAAAAAATTTTCCCCGACCTGATAGGGGATAGGCCGGGGAAACGGTTGAGGATGATTTTTATAGAGAAGGAGTAAAAAATCTACTGGATACTATCCTCCAGAAAGTTAAAGTTTCCATAAAATGCAGGTTGAGTTTTATTACTTTTAGCCTTTCTTTCTGGATAGGCTGAACTATAAAATTCCATAATTTTTTTCACAAAAGCTATATCTATGTGATGGCCGCCTCTATATGAGATTATGTAGCCTTTGAGTTCGAATGGCAGAAGAGCAAGGGCACCCATCAAATCCAGTACCTTATGCCTTACTGGTTCGTCGTCGTACCTTGAATTATTTATGCATCGGTTTTCTTTCTTACTGAAGACATGCACATTTTCAAAATTTGCCCCAAGTATTAAACCTTCTCTGGTGTAATTATCTAAGTCTTCTATAAATCCAAATGTCCTTGCATTAGCAATATTCTTAATATAATTTTCTACTGAATATTCAAAATTTATATTTTGCATTCCTATTGGGGAATTTGGAAAAGATATTGTATAATTAATCTTAAGTCCATTATAGGGTAATACCACAATGAACTTATCTTCCAATCTTACCCATATAGGTGTAATAACAATAAATTCAGGTTTATCTGCTGCTTGATTCTCTATGCCAATTTCTAAAATCTTTGTAACAAACTCCCTTGCACTGCCGTCAAGTATTGGGACTTCCTTTCCGTTTATTTCAATTATACAGTTGTCAATGTTTAGACTGAATAATGCCGAGGTTAGATGTTCAACAGTTTTTATAACAGCCCTGCCGTTACTTAAAGAAATGTTATTCTTTGTGTCTGTTACAAAGTCTACAGAAAAAGGAATGAATTCTTTATTTTTGTCATCATTGTATATAAAAACTATGCCAGTATTTTCAGGAGCTGGCTTTAATATCATCTTTACTTTTCTTCCACTGTGCAATCCAACCCCTTCAAAAATAGCTTCACCTTTTATAGTCTTCTGTTTTCTCATAAAAACCTCTTTGTTTGTTTAGCAAAAAGCGTGCCAGAAATCAAATTTTTATTTTATTGATATAGTGAGAGATAGAACACAAAGAGTATTAACTTTTAGTAAATTGTGAAAAAAAAGTCACACTTTAATGTGGATTGTTTTTCAGAAAATCTTCAAGTATTTTCTGGGCAGCAAATTTATCAATTTTTGATTTAATTTCTTTTCTCTTTTTTCCGAGAGACTTTAAAAGATTTTCGGCATAAACAGTGGAGTATGCTTCATTAAAATATATTATCTCGACCGGAAAAAGCGTTGTTAGTTTTTTCCCAAACTCCATAACTTTCTTTTCAGCCTTTTTTGATTTTTTGAAAACAGGTAATCCTATGACTATTTTTTCAAATCTGTAATATTCGTAAAATTTTTTCAGTTTATCAAATATTTCGTTGTTATTTTTTAAAACTTCAAGAGGAGAGGCTATAATTTTTAATTCATCGGTTATTGCAATTCCTATCCTTTTTTCACCATAATCTATTGCAAGTATTCTACCCATTTTTTAAGTCCGTAAGAATTTTTTCTGCCACCTTTTGGACCACAGGAGGCGAGCCAAGTTTCTCTTTTATTTCCTTGCAAAGTTTTAATAATTCTTCCCTTTGATTTTTATCCATATTGAGAAAGGTTACAGCCTTTTTGTATATATTGTTTTCGTTACACTCATCCTGCAGGAGTTCTGGAAACACCTTTTTATTAATTATTATGTTTGGCATACCTATCATTTTTTTCTTCACAAGAAGTTTTCCTAAGAAAAATGAAATCTTTGAGATTTTATAACATATTATAACTGGCTTTTCAAATAATACACTTTCTAATGTGGTCGTTCCAGAGGCTGCGATTACCAGTTCAGAAGCTTTCATTATGGAGTAAGCCTCGTTTTCAATTAATTTCACATTTTTTAGTCCGGATTTTTCAATCTCTTTTGAAATTAACGAAGTAAAGTCAGGGTGAGCTGATGAAATGAGAAACTCAGCCTCAAAATCTCTTGAGAGGAATTCTGCAGATTTTAAAAAAACTGAGGTCAAATTTTCAATTTCCTGATACCTGCTTCCAGGAAAAATTCCTATTATTTTTTTGTTCTTGTTAATCTTATATTTGTTGTAGAATTCATTGTCGAATATAAAATTAAGTACATTTTCCAATAAGGGATGACCATAATAGAAGGCTTTATCTGTATATTTCTTATAAACAAGGTAGTCATCATAAAAGGGTACAAAAAGTCCGTCTACGAGTCCTGCAAGTTTTAAAGCATTCCATTTTCCCCAAATAGAAACATGTGGGGGGAAATAGTAGTAAACTGGAATATTTAAACTTTTACAGAATTTTGCCAGAGGAATATTAAACCCCTGATGATCAACAAGGATAACAGCTTTGACCTTGTTATTTTTTAGGTACTCTGTGGTAATTTTCCAGACTCTATTGTGAAATTTTAAAGTTTTCAGTGAATCAGTTAATCCCATTGCACTATGTGTGACAGTTTCTCCACATAAAAGCCTGAGCCCCTCCGTTTTCATGTTTTTTCCACCATTTCCAGTAAAGGATAAAGAGGGGTCAATCCTGCGCATTTCCTTTATAAGGTTTGCAGCATGTAGATCTCCGGAAATTTCACCTGCAGAAAAAAATAAAACATTACTCATAATGACAATTCAGTATACCTCTCTTTGAAGCTTTTATGAACTCGATAATGTGCCTTACATACTGGTTGGAACTGTATTCTTTTTCAAGAATACTTATAGATTCGGTTCTTGTTCGAGATCTATCATATAAAATCTTATAAGCCTCTTTGATAGTGTTTCTATCTTCTGTTCCAATACCTTTCCTTTTCAATCCCACAGAGTTTATTCCTCTATATTCAGCGGGGCTCCCTTCTACAAGTGAGTAGGGGGGAATATCCTGAGGAATTTTACTCTGTCCTGCTGTCATTGAATATTCACCAACTCTTGAGAACTGATGAACTACAACATTACCAGAAAGAAAGGCATAATTTTCTACCTCCACATAACCTGCCAGAAGGCATCCGTTAGCCAGAATAACACCTTTACCAAGTTTACAGTTATGTGCTACATGGCTGTTTGCCATCAGAAAGCACTCATCTCCCACTATGGTTTTCTCTCCCTTTTCTCCACCTACAGGAGTGTGAACTGTTACCCCTTCTCTTATGATACAATTTTTGCCTATTTCGATTAATCCCTTTTCATCATTAAATGAATAATCCTGAGGTGGTTCACCAATTGCAGCAAAGGAATGAATTTTTGTTCCTTCCCCAATTTTTACCCAGCCCGTAATTCTTGCAAGAGGTCCTATTTCGCAGCCATCAAGAATTTCAACATCACCATCAATCACGGTATATGGGTGTATCCTTACATCATTTCCAATTTTTACATTTTTGCCTATAATGGCAGTAGGATGAATTTCAGACATTTTTATTCCTTTCAAGTTCTTTTTTGAGCAATTCTTCAACTAAAGCAAATTTTCTTTTATTTTCAGGGCTGAGTTCCATGAGGTTTTGATGCGATTCTAAAAGAAGTTTGATGCTTTTGTAGTCTCTTTCAAGTTTTCTTTCGATCTCCTCAGTTAGTGTAACATTTTTCAAAGTATCATTCTCAAGAAATGGAATTATCTGAAGCAGACCCATATTAGTCAATATATCCTTGACTTTATCAGAAGGATTTAGAATTATAACTTCCGATTCCTTGCTTTTCTTTTTCAGTTTTTTTAAAATTGATATTATTACTCCTATAAATGAACTATCAAGATAGGTGGAAGAAGATAGTTCAAAATATATTTCATCGATATCTTCTGCGTCTATTTTTTCAGAAAGATACATAAAAAGATCGGAACAGAATTCCATCGTGCCTTTTCCATTTACCTTCACAACGTAACTATTTTCTACTTTACCGACCAGAACCTTAGAGGGCTCGACCATATATTCTCCTACATTTCTCTGTGCTTAAAAGTCAAACTCCTTGACTGAGTACTCTACATTTGAAACATTTTGATGAAAAATTTCATCAATTTCTTTTTTGTCAAGAATTTTTGCCTCCCCTGTAAAAATCATCCCTTCCTCACCTGCAAATTTTTTTGTCCACAAATTACCAATAAGTTTTCCGGTCGATAAAATATCCACTCTTTCAGTGCAGTAAACACTCCCTTTGACTTTGCCGCCAATTCTTACAGACCTTGCATAAATATCGCCAACAATTCTTCCTTTTTCTCCGACAAGTACTGTTCCGAAACTTCTTATTGTGCCTTTAAAATCACCATCAATTCTGAGAAGTCCGTCAGAGCGAAATTCTCCGGAAAAAGAGTTTTTTATACCTATAACACTATTTGATAAAACTTCACTTGATATACTTTTCTCATCCCTGTATAAATCGCTTTCTGCCACATTTTCCCCCGTTTTTATTAAGTTTTCTATTTTTACTGTAAAACCTGTGTGAATGGCAATGGATCAATGGGTTGTCCTCCTACTCTGACCTCAAAATGCAAATGATAACCGGTAGACTTTCCAGTTGAACCGACATAACCGATTGTTTGTCCGCGGCTTACGGTTGCCCCCGGAAATATTCCATAATTAAAACCCATCAGGTGGGCATATCTTGTGGAAAAGCCATATTTGTGTTCAATTTCAATCATCCATCCATATCCTCCCATCCACCCTGCGAACTTTACTACTCCATTTGCTGCAGCAAGCACAGGAGTACCGGGAACCACAACCATATCGATCCCCTGATGAAATTCCCTTGTCCAGGTATAGACTGGATCTTTCCTATAACCAAAGAAAGATGAAATAAATGCTTTCATTGCTAAAGGATACTGGGATGGAATTTCTTTTAAGAGTTTTTCATATGAACTTTTAAAGATTCCTACCCTGTAAATATCATTTTCCAAAACCTGAAGTTCATTTTTTAGTTTTTCGAGCTCGTTTAGTTCTCTCGGAAGGTTTTTACTGTATTGTTCTTTTCCAATCTCTATATTTTTAATTTCCCTTTTATTTTCTTCTTCTTTTTTTATAACCTTTCCTATATCTATCTTAAAGGAAGTGAAACGTCTTGAAAAGCTATCTATTGCCTTTTTATATTCTGTAATCAAAGCCTTGTTGTATTCACTCTGTGTTTTCAAAAAAATAAGTTGCCTCTGCGTTTGCTGGTTATTGGAGATTGCTATAACAGAAGAAATTACAACCACAATCAGGATTAGTGAGAAAAAGAACATAATGTAATTAGAAATCTGTATGTTTATTATTCTTTTTTCAGAATGAGGTACAATCATAAGAGTGAGTTTTTGAGAGCCCTTTTGATGAATTTTATAAATAATCTTCTGGAAATTCCTTTTTAAATTACTAAAAAATTGATCACATTTTTCCTTAAATTTTGCCCAACTGGATCTTTTGTACATCTCGGCTTTTGATTTAAAAACAGGTTTTTTTATAATTTCTTTAGCCATAGCAACCTCCATAAGATTTAATTTTAACTTTTTGAGAAACACTTTCTCATTATAGCTTATTTTATTATAAAATTAACTTGAAACAAATTCAAGATTTTTTTGTAATTATTTATTTAAATTGTATTATATTTGCTTTATTTCTTTAGATTATATGTAATAGTAACCTCACTGGCAACTTTCCCGGGGTTGCAGGTGGTGTTACTATATGCATATTTTTTAGACTTTCGGGTCACCGGGACTTGAACCCGGGGCTTCCTGGTCCCGAACCAG
>FWPU01003910.1_pt1 | contig 36079 bp, 30 predicted proteins | sample 2228361 | NCBI WGS metagenome assembly FWPU01 (sample SAMEA103939777, study PRJEB20133) | metagenome
AGCTTGAATTCACCGTAGGACTCCGCGGTGCGCTCCCCGACGGAGACTCCCTTTTCGTAAATGCGCACGCGTTCCAGGTCGTTCATGTCGTTGAACACCACGCGGCGACGGCTTCCCACGGCCACCACTTCGCGGACTTTGTTGGGGTCGGCCCAGCTCACGTGGACGTTGCCGATGACGCCATCACGGTAGCCCAGCGTGAGGAAGCCGACGTCTTCCCGGGGATTTTCCAACAGCCGCGTGCCCACGGCGCTGACCCACTGCGGCTGCTGGTCGAGCAGGAAGTTGAAAATGGAAACGTCATGTGACGCCAGATCCCAGATGGCGTTTACATCGCGGCGAATCGGCCCCAGGTTGGTGCGGGTGGCATGCAGGTAATAGACCCGGCCGAATTCTTTCCGCCGCACCTCTTCCTTCATGCGGCGAATGCCCGGGTTATAGATGAACGTGTGCGCTACCATCAGCGTTTTTCCCCGCTGCGCGGCCAGTTCATTGAGCTGGTCGCACTGCTGCGGGGTGAGCGCCAGCGGCTTTTCCACCAGTACGTGCCGGCCGCTTTCCAGCACCGCCTGCGCCAGCGGAAAGTGCGTGGACGCCGGGGTAGAGATGACCACGGCATCGAGGCCGGGCATCCGCAGCAGCTCGGCCGCTTCGGCGCAGCCAGGCACCTGCGGATACCGCTGGCAGGCGCGGCGCAGCCGCTCGGGATCGGCTTCGCAGACGCCCGCCAGCTCCGCTCCGGGCAGCTCGGTCAGCACGCGGGCGTAGTTCGGCCCCCAGTAGCCGTAACCGATGAGTCCCACCCGTACTGCCTGTGCCATAGCCGTTCCGCTTTGAATTCTCTGGGCGCGTGGCCCGTTTCTGCCCCGGGGCTTCCGCCAGTGAACCGTGCCGGCCTGCGGCGCCGTGGATTCACTGTATTCACCGCAGGGGGATCTGCTCCGGCCAGCACAAGCGGCCGGCGGCCATCGCTATCCCAGCAGGCTGTAGCGCAGCACGCAGCGGATCGCGCTGACGCCATCTCTCCAGGTAATCTTTTTGCCTTCGGCGTACGTCCGCCCGTAATAAGAGATGGGAACCTCGTAAACCCGCCAGCGACCCTTTGCGATTTTCGCGGTGACTTCCGGCTCGAACCCGAAGCGCTCTTCCCGCAGGGTGATGGATTCCAGCACTTCCCGGCGGAACACTTTATAGCAGGTCCACACGTCGGTCAGGTTCAGGTTCGAGAACATGTTCGACATCAGCGTGAGCATCTTGTTGCCCAAGTAGTGCCAGAAAAACAGGACGCGGTGGGGGCCGCTCAGAAACCGTGAGCCGTAGACCACGTCGGCCACACCCGACAGGATTGGTTTCAGCAGGATGTGGTGCTCCTGCGGATCATATTCCAGGTCCGCGTCCTGAACCAGAATGATGTCACCGCGGGCATGCCGGAAGCCGGTGTGCAACGCGGCGCCTTTGCCTTTGTTCTTCTCGTGAAACAGCACGCGAATGTTGTCGGTACGCAGTTCGCCGGCGGTCTGCGGCAGGGGCATCGCGTTGGAATCGCTCGGCTGACCGCTGGCCAGGTTGTGCTCAGCGCTTGCTTTCAACTGCTGGAGGAATTCTCGGGTACCGTCGCGCGAGCAATCGTCCACAATGACCAGTTCCCTGTTCACTTCCACGGCCTGCACGCGGCGCAGCAGCGTCTCGATGGTCGGGCGCTCGTTGTACACAGGGATGACGACGGAAATCAATGGATTCACTGCGCTCACCACAGCCGGATTTGCTGCGCTATCCGCAGTCGGTTGGCCTTCCGTTGGCGTCATCGGTGCACCCAGAACCCGGGAATAGAATCTGGCAAAGCCTGTTCGTACAGCGCAGCCGCGGACCGCACGAGGCAGAGAACAACATAACACCGATTACGGGGAATCGAAGAGTCTCTGGCAGTCAGCGGGATGAGCAAACAATCAACGGGAATCCGTTCCGGCCTCCACATCTATCCGACGGGCCGCTCCACTTCCGCGCCGGCAGCAACCGTCTGGCGCTTTGCGGCCAGGTAACCGGCCACGCGGTCCACTATCTCCTCCAGCGGCACCTGCGGGCGGAAGCCGGTGAGCCGCTCGAGTTTTTCCAGTGAGGGCACGCGCCGCATCATGTCTTCGAAGCCGGGCTCGTAAGCCTGGTCGTAGGGCAGGTAGCGGATCGGCGACGCGCTGCGCGTGCGCTGCTTCACCAGTTCCGCCAGGCCTTCGATAGTAATCTCCTGGTCGTTGCCAATGTTCACCACCTGGCCGACCGCCGCATCGCAGATTACCAGCCGGTAGAGCGCCTCCACCGCATCGCTCACGTCGCAGAAGCAGCGCGACTGCTTCCCGGAGCCAAACACAGTAATCGGCTCCCCCTGGAGCGCCTGGCTGACGAAATTCGGCAGCACCATGCCGTAGCGCCCGGTCTGCCGCGGCCCCACGGTGTTGAAAAACCGGCCGATGATCACCGGCTGCTTCTTCTCGCGCCAGTAGGCCAGCCCGAGAAATTCGTCCACCGCTTTCGAGGCCGCGTAGCTCCAGCGGCTCTTCGAGGTGGGACCCAGCACCAGGTCGGCGTCTTCGTGAAACGGCACCTGGTTGTTCTTCCCGTAGACTTCTGAAGTGGAAGCGATGAACACCAGTTTCCTCTTCTTGCAGGCGGCGTCGAGTACGCGCTGCGTGCCATCGATATTCGTCTCGATCGTGCGCACTGGACTTTCCACAATCAGTCGCACGCCGACCGCCGCGGCCAGGTGGATGATGACGTCGGATTCATCCACCAGCTCGGCCAGCAACGGCTTGTTGGCAATGGTGTCGAGAAAATACTGCAGGCTGCCGTTCACCTTCAGGTGCCGGATGTTCTCGATGCTGCCGGTGGAAAGGTCGTCGAGCAGCATCACCTGATGGCCGCGGCCGAGCAGCAGCTCGGCCAGGTGTGAACCGATGAATCCCGCGCCGCCTGTGATGAGAAAACGCAATTTGCCTCCCCAATCGGACTGGTTTGCCCCGGTTACCCTTCCGCCGAAGGCCGCTTCTCCGGCCCCTCGGAGCCGTAATACTGGTAGTACGGATAGTAGCGATAGGAGTAGTAATAATCGGGCGAGCTGGTGTCCACCGCGTTCAGCACCACGCCCAGCAGCGAGCAGCGCACGCTGCGCAACTGGTCGCGGGCGCGCGTGAATGCCGCTTTCGAGGTCTGCCCGCTGCGCACCACCAGCAGCACGCCGTCGGCCATCACCGAAAGCACCACAGCGTCCGTCGCCGCCATCACCGGCGGCGAGTCAATGATGATGAACCGGAACTGTTCCCGCAGCTTGAGCATCGCGTCCTGCAGCCGCTTCGACGAAAGCAGGTCGGCCGGGTTCGGCGGAATCGGCCCCGAGGGGATGGCCGCCAGGTTGGGGATGACCGGGTGCGGAATCGTCACCAGGTCGAGCGAAGAAACGCCGGCCAGGTAAGTGCTCAGGCCGGCGTGGCGGTTGCCCTCGCTCAGGCTGAGCAGCTTGCCGATGCCGGGCTTTCGCAGGTCGCCATCCACCAGCACGGTGCGGTCGCCGAGCTGTGCGAAGGTCACGGCCAGGTTCACCGCCGCGGTGGTTTTGCCTTCGCGCGGCAGCGCACTGGTCACAAGGATTACCTGCGGCGGGGCCTCGGCCTGCGAGAGCAGCAGCGAAGTTCGCAGCGCGCGGAAGGCCTCGGAAATCTGCGACTGCGGCCGTTCGTGGGAGACCAGCGCCACCGTGGAGCGCGATGGTTGGCCTTCGCCGCCGCTTCTCAGCATGCGGGTGCCGCGCCCGCGGCCGTTCAGCAGGCTGAACGCCGGCACCACCGCCAGCGAAGGCAGCCGCGTCAGGTGCTCGATGTCGTCCGGCGTCTTCACCGTGTTGTCCATGTATTCGCGCAGGAAGGCCAGGCCCACGCCGCCCACCAAACCCACCAGCAGGGCCAGGAGCATGTTCCGCGCCTTCTGCGGGCGAGCCGGCGACGGCGGCACCAGTGCCGGGTCGACGATGCGGATATTGCTCGAACGCAGACCGGCCGAGATGCCCGCCTCCTTCAGCTTCTGCAGCAGGCCATCGTAGAGCTGCTTGTTCGCTTCCGCTTCGCGCTTCAGGATGTTGTACTGCACCAGCTTTTCAGCCAGGGCGTTGGCCTCCAGCTTCTGCTGCTCGAGCGCCTGGCTCAACAGCAGCTCGCGCTGGCGCGCAGCGCGATATTCGGATTCGATGCGGTCCACAATGTTCTGCTTTTCGCGCTTGATGCTGCCGTCCAGCTCTTCCAGTTGCACTTTCAACCGCTGCACCTTCGGGTAGTTGGGCCCGAACTGCGCCTGCGCTTCACGGTACTGGACCATCAACTCGGAGCGCCTGGTCACCAAATCCTGCAAAACCTGGCTTTCGCGCACCTCGGGCAGGCCTTCCACGTTCCCGGTGCGCGCGAGCTGGTAGCTGGCTTCCTTGCGCACGCGGTCGGCCTGGGCCTGGGTCAGCTCGGTGTTCAGGTCGGCAAGCTTCTGCGTGGTGATGTTCTGTTTTTCGTCAATCGTCCAGATACGATTCTCGCGCTCGTAGGCCAGCCGGGCGTCTTCCGCTTTCTCCACGCGGATTTTCAGCTCGTCGAGCTGTGCCGCCAACCAGTCCGAAGCTTTGGTGGTGGATTCATACCGCGCGCGAAAGTTGTGCTCGACGAAGTTGTGCAAATGCGTGTTGACGGCGCGCGCGGCCAATTGCGGGTCCGTGGATTCGAACTGCACCTCCAGCAGCCGGCTGTTCGGCACCCGCTTCACTTCCAGCCGGCTCAGAAACGCGCCCAGGATGGCAGGCCGCTGCCGCGGGTCACTGGTCGTGGTCGGGATGGTCAGGACCGGGGGTTCGGCGGGCTCACTACCGGCGAATTCCGGGTGCTTGTACAATTGCAGCGATTCGATGGTTTGCAGGGCCAGCGTTTCGCTCTGCAGGATTTTCGCCTGCGTCTCAATGTAATTCTCCACGTCCCAGTACATCTCGTAGTACATCGAGTTCTGAAACGGGAGCAGGTTGGGGTCTTCGCGGTCCACCGCCACCCGCGCCACCGCCACGTAGACCGGCTGCATCTTGAACGTGGCAATCGTCACAACGGTCACCACGGTCAGCAGGAAGGCCAGGCTCAGCCACAGGTGCTTGCGCAGGATGACCAGGTAGTCCAGCAGGTGAATCTGCCGCGATTCCGGCTCCCAGCCCAGGTTGACGAACGGCGACCCGCCGCCTTCGATCGCGGCCAGCGGCCCGGCTCGCTCCAGCCGCTCCCGCGGTACCAGCTTCCCGTTTGAGTCCATAATCTTGTTCCCTCAGTCCTGCACAGTTGTCGGCCCATGAACCCGGGCCGGCGGTCAGCGGCCGGCGCGGAGGATAACCAGCCCGGAGGTAATCGCCAGGCCCACTTCTGCCAGCCGCCTCAGGGCCTTCTTCCCCGTGCTGTCCGGCACGAACAGGATGTCGTTGGGATACAGCCGGATGTCTTCCGCCTTCCGCGCCATTACTTTTTTCAGGTCCACTTCAATTTCCGTCTTCTGCCCGCTCGCCGGATCCTTGCGCAGCACGACAGCTTCGTCCGGCCGCGCCGTGCCGGAAAGTCCGCGAGCCAGCGCGATGGCCTTCAGCGCCGTCATTTCCTCGCTGTCGGTTTGGAGGACGAACCCGCCCGGCTGCGCCACGGCACCCACCACATAGACGATCCCCGCGCGCGGGACGCTGACCACATCGCCGCCCTGCAGCGGGATGTTGTAGCGCGGGTCGCCGGACTCGAGCAGGTCGCGCAGCTTGATCACTGTAGTCTGCGCTTGCGTAGGATCCCCGGGTGGATCGCTCTCCGGCGAAGCGGGCACGGGCGGCCGCGTCACGATAACCACGCTGCCAGCGTCGTCGGCAATGCCGCCGGCCTGCGACAGCACCTCAAGCAGCGTTGTCTGCCGAATCGCCTGGTACACCAGTGGATTGCGCACCGCGCCAATCACGGTAATCGGCTGGCTGCGCTGCTCTTTCACAAACACGGTCACCTGCGGATTGCGCACCAGGCCATTCACCTGCAACAGTTCGGCGAGCTTCTCTTCCAGTTGAAACGCCGTCAGCCCGCCGGCGCGCACCCGCACCGGCAGCAGCGGCAGCGAGATGTATCCCGACTCGCTCACCCGCACTTCGCGGGAAAGGTCGGGCACGTCGAAGACCTCGACGCGCAGCAAATCGCCGCTGCCGATCAAATAGTCGCTGCCCCGTGCTGCAAATGAGCTGGCCAGTTGATGGATCCGCTCGTTCGTGTCCTGCGGTGTTTCCAGTTTTTGTTGAGTGGGTTCGGCGGGCTCACCACCAGCAACAACCGAGGGGGACCCTGCCCAGATGAGGCAGAATGCGAGATACACCCGTAGAAATTTCATGCGCTCCAACTTACCCAAGCCGCCTAAAGTGTGGTGGGAGAAGAAACACTCCCACCCGCCTCGCGCCCATTATACAGACTGTGGAAAAACGTCAAGAAAATAAAACCGAATGTTCAGCGGGAGTTACTCCACACGTCCCCCGCCGCCGCGGGCGTTCCAGAGGTCGCAATCGCTGCCAGCACCAAGAAAATGACCGCGTGGGAGGGCACGTGCAGGTTGAAATCCACCAGGCTGTGCACCAGCAGCCCGACGCATGCCGTCAGCGACCCCAGCCGCGCCGCCACAGAAAAGGCCAGCCGCTCCCGTGACAGCCGCACCAGCGCGAAGCGGAACAGCAGCACCAGGAAGACCAGCGCCGCCAGCCCGCCCGCCATCCCCATCTCCGCCAGCAACTCGAGGTAATCGTTGTGCGCGTGCACAGCCAGCTTACCGTCGTAGAAACTTTCGTAGCGCGGATAGACGGTCACCAGCGTGCCCAGGCCGGCGCCCATCCAGGGATGGTCGCGGAAAATCCGCCAGGCATCCTGGGCCATCACCAGCCGGCGGTCGCGCGTCAGGTTGTCAGCAAAATCGGTGAAGCGGTCGAGGAATTCCCCCGCCTCAAGCCACAGCAGCACCCCGCCGGCCAGCACGACGAACACGAGCACCGCTGCCATGCGCGTCTTGCCGCCGGGCAGCGCGAACAGCAGTGCCGTCAGCACGGCAATCTCCACCACGAAGCTCACAATCCCGCCCCGCGACGCCGCCAGAAACAGCGCACCCACCGGCACCAGCGTGAACAGCCCCACCAGCGGCATCTGATCCCGCCGCACGCCGCGGGCGAACAGCAGCGCCATCCCCAGCGGCAGCAGCAGTTCCATCAGCCCGGAGAAATGATTCCGGTTGACGTACGGCCCGAAAATGATTCCGCCGTAGCGCAGCTCGCGCAACCAGTACAGCCTCCCGTTTGACGTCAGGTGCTGCACAATGCCGAACAGCGCCACGCAAAACCCCAGCACCACCAGGTACCACACCACCCCGCGCGCTTCTTCCGGCGTGCGCAGCGCCTGCACGGCCAGGAAAAACAGCACCAGGTAGGCGCACCACTTCAGCAGCTCCACCTTGGTCAGGTAGGGGTACGCGGAAAGCCCGCCGAAATACTGCACCAGGCCGATGCCGCCCAGCACCAGCATCGGCGCCAGCAGCGGGCTCCAGCGGAAATCCAGCGTCCCCTTGCGGAAGCTGAGCCACGCCCAGAGGAGCAGCAGCGCTGCGGCGGCCGCTTCGAGCACGAATTCCGACCAGGGCTCGACGGCGCCGTGCGCCGCCACCGTAAAGGTAATCACCAGGCACAGGCCCAGCCGGATGGCCTTCATGGTGCCGTCCTCCGCCGTTCTGCGTCCAGCGGAGCGAGCGAAACGTCGTCAATCCAGACCTGCCCGCGCAGCTTATTGTCCAGCTTGCGGCTAGGGTCACGGCGCAGCGCGATGCGCACCAGAGTTGTTTCCGGGCCGGCGGTGAACTCCGCTTCTTCAAGCGACCAGGGCTGCGTGCCGACGATGTTGTGCGTCAGGATGTCCAGTTGCCGGTTGTCTCGCGGATCACTGATCCAGAAGCGGACGCCGCTGTCGGTGCTGATGCCTTCGGTGCGCAGGAAGCCTTGGAAGCGGTAGCGCCGGCCGGGCTCGACGGCCACGTCCTGCGCCAGGTGCCGGAACGCGACGTTCGTCGTGCCGTCAAACGTGATGCGCAACGACCGCGGCGCAGAGCGGTACACGCCGGCGTCGGCTTCGACTTGGGTGCCCGGCGCGGGCAGGCTGCGCCAGCCGAAACCGCCGTTCACCAGTTCACGTTCGAACCCGCCGTTCCACACCAGCGTGTGCTGCCCTTCGCCTTCGGGGTCTTCCCCCGAGGCGGCCAGCGCCTGCACCCATACTTGGTGCGCCTGCGCGACCCGACCGGTGCGCATCAGCGCCTCCACCAACGGGAGCGCCTGCCGCAGCGGAACAACCTGGCCCAGCGCCAGCAGCCGCTGCCATGCCGCCAAGGCAGCTTCCGTTTCGCGCTCGCCGAGAAACAGGTTCAGCGCGGCCAGAAGGGTATCGAGCCGCGGAGGAATGGCCTCGGCCAGCAACCGCTCCGCGTCGCCGGTGGCTCGCCAGCACAGCACCACCGCCATCCGTGCCAGCCGCGGGTCGGTTTCCACCGCCTGGCGGATTTCCGCGAACGCCGCCGCCAGCTCGCCCTGCCGCACCAAAAAGTTTCCGTACTTCCATCGCACCTCCGCCGAAATCGGATAGACCACTCTGGCGCGGAGGAACGCTTCGCGGGCGGATTCGGCGTGACCGGCGGCTTCGTAAGCGGCGGCCAGGTCGAGCCAGAAGGTGGCGTCGTGCGGGTTCAGTTCCGTGGCGCGTTTCAGCGAGGCAATGGACTTTTCAATGTCTCCCTGATCAAAATCAAACTGAAAGAACAGCCCCTGCTGGTGCCAGTAACGGGCGTTGCTGGGCTCGAGCGCCAGCGCGCGCTGGAGCGCGTCGGGCGCATCGGACGCCGCAGCGCGTTCGGCTAGGAACAGCTTGCCCCCCGCCACCAGCAGAAGGACAACCACAATCAGTACGGCGCCCAGGAAGAGAAGGCGCCTGGAGGGGGATGTCAGGGCATACTCCATCGCTCGCAAGTCTGCAAGCAACGCCCGCGGCTTGGCAACAAAAAATCGTGGCCACCCGCTCCACATGTGCCATTCCGGTCAGCCCCAGCAGCGCGACGGGCGCATTCTTAAGGACTATTCCTTCCGTACTTCCACACGAGCCGCGCCGGACGCACCAGGTAATAAAGGAAGTGCAGCGGCCGCGGCAGCGGGACGGCTTCCCAATCTTCGTCGGTGGGAGAAAACGTCAGCCGGGCCGCGTAACGCACGCCACCGCCCAGCCGCCCGTGCAGGCGCACGCGGAACCAGAAACGCTGCAGCAGCCCCTGCATACCTCTCGATTCTTCAAACAACTGCCGGCCGACCTGCCGCGCGAGCGAAGCGGCAGCGGCATCGGCGCGCACCGGTGCGGCGACGGTTTCCGGCAGCGGCGCTTCCAGCAAATCCTGCGCCAGGGCCAGGCCGAGCCGCACGATGCGTCCGGCGCCGTACCGTTCCGCCCGCCCCAGGGCCGCTTCCCAGTCCAAGCGGGGATGCTGACAAACAAGCTGCGCTACGTCTGCAATCCACGCCAGCCGCTCCCAGAAGTCCTTCGCGCCGTGCACACACAGGAACAGCAGCAGGTCTTCCAGCGCCAGCGTGGAGACGCTCGCCCCGCCCAGCGGCGCTGGCCGCAACCGTTCCCAGAATTCGTCAAAATCGGCGCGCACGGGAAAATAGCGCAGTGTGGCCTCGGTGTGGAGTTCCAGCAGGCGGGGTTGCTCGCGGTGCACAAACGCATACTGCCCGGGGGCGCCGCGGCGGTGCGGGTCGGCCGGGTCGAAGCCGAACGTCGCGCGGTAGCCGAGCGCCTCCAGCGCTTCAGCCGCCGCGCCGATTTCGCGCTCGCGCACCAGGATGTCTAGGTCACCGAACGTGCGCAGCGCCAGGTTGCCGTAAAGCTGCCCGGCCACCACCGGGCCTTTGTAGGGCACGGCGGTCACGCCCCGCTCGCAGAGCCCGCGGACAATTCGCACCAGCTCGGCGGTCAGGCCCAGGTTGCTGTGCGCGATGGTCTGCATGTACCGCTGCACAAATTCCTGCCACAGGAGCGGCAGCGGATTCGCCCGGAGGCGCGACAGGTGCCAGTGCACCAGCGGCAGCAGCCCGTGCCGCTGCGCCAGCGGGATGAAAACGTCCCAGTCCGCCGCGCCAGCCAGCGCATCGCAGCGGGCCTGCTGCTCCGCGGTCAGTTCGGTGCGCGCCAGCAACAACAGCAGGGTCGGCTCGGGGCGATTCGATGCTTTGGTTGTTTGCGCTGATTCGATGAGTATCGTCATCGGGCCAGATCGGCCAGGACAGCTTCTCGCACTGCAGGCAGTTGCTGCAAGTCGCGCGGGTAGGAAAGCCGCTTGACCGGAATGACCCTGGCCACCTCAGCTGTCTGCTGGAATTGCTGCTTCAGGCGGGCGGGTTCGGTGATCACGGCATTGAAGGTGCCCCGCAGCAGCTCGACCAGGGCTCGGGCTGGTGGAAGTCTCCGGATGCGGATTCGCTTCGTGCGCTTCGCTCCGCAGATGGAATTCAGCACGTAGATGGCGCGCAGCGGCGCCGGCCGGCCATGCCACTGCCCGTCCTGCAAGGGGAGGATGAGCTTCGGCGTGCCGGAGTTCAATGGCGTGCCCGCCACCTCACTTTCCGGCAAGGCCCGAGCGATTTCCGGAAACAGCTTCAGCCGCGCCGGGCCCGGGTAGGCGGTAAAGCCTTTCCGCACTTTGCGCGCAATCAGGAGGTCGTCGGTCAGCAAGGGGAACCCGGCCTGCAGGAAGGCGGCGGCAAGAGTGGATTTGCCGTGTCCAGAGTCGGCCATGAAGGCCACGGCAGCGCCGTCAACCACCACCGCCGTGGCGTGCAGCGGCTCGAATCCCTGCCGCAGCAGCGCAAACGACAGCGCCTGGCCGAACAGGTAGGTGTAAAACGATTCCGGCGTCGCTTCGGCCAGCGGGCGTGCGTGGATGGCCCGCCCGTCGGCGGAGATCACAAACTCGAACAGCTTTGCCCAGTGCAGGTAGGTGCCGCCATCGCTCAGGCGAACGCAGTGAAACCAGTCATCCGGTTTGGGGCTGCGGCGGACGCGCTCGGCTCCTTCGTGGAAAATTTCCGGTGCCCCTTCGGCCAGCTCCACGTCGGCAAACGGCTCTCCTTCCGCATCCGGCCACGGCAAAGGCCAGTGGCAGCGCACAGAAAGACCGTACAGCCGGTGGACAGCCATCGAGGAGGTATGTAAGACTCAGGGTCCAGTTTATTCAGTCTATCCCGGCCTTCCGGGGACGGGCGACGCTTCGCGGTGGACGACACCCCGCGGCCCGGATTCCGAGCAGAACCGAGGCCTATGTGGGTATTCCACTAAGACGGGTATTCGGCTTGGCACCGCCGCCGTCGGCCGCGTTTCCACCCTTCGCCTGGGTGAGCCGCAGCAGGTCGCCGTGAACTGTCAGCCGGGGACTCGCGTAAGGTTTTCTCGGAACTGCTTTGAGATTTGGCTTCACTTCATCAACCCCCACCGCTCGGAGCGTCGTGTGGTTTCAGCTTCTGGGCCTCGATGACCACCTAACAAAACCGGGCAGCCACGCTCTTGTGGCAGAGGCCAACCCGCGTGGAGCGCAGTATACCCATGATTGGGACACCGCTGCAAGCTCGTTCCCGAAAAAAGTCTCACAATGATACTTATCTCTCAACACCGCATTCCGACCCTGAGCGGAGATCCCATTCGACCCACCGGCAGCTCTCGGCTCTGCGGCGGAGTTCCGCGCAGCCGAGACGCTGCGTCACGAAGTGCCCTCACGCGCAGCGCACGGGGCGCTCGGGCTCGCTCGCTTCTGCTTTTGCAAGACCGTCCTGGCCAAAAAACCGTCGCAGCCAGAACGCAAGGCCAATTAAATTACTCAACTGAGAAATCTCGCCCTCGGCCCAGCAGTAACCCGGCGTGTTCATCTTGGCGAGCATCCGCTGCAGGCGCGACTCATCCACATAGCCGAACGACCGCAGCAGCGGGTCACCGTTCAGACTCCGGATCAGAATGGGAAGGTCTTGCTGCATTCCGTCGCGGACAATAAAGGTGAAGTCCGCCTTCCAGGAGCGGCCTACGATTTCTTCCGGCAGGATGCCGCGCATCGCTTCGCGCAGAATGGCCTTGGGCACTCCGCCCGCCGTCTGCACATCGCCGGGGATGGCCATCAGGAAGGCGACCAGCTCCGGATCCAGGAAGGGGAACGACATCTCCAGTCCGTGGGCAGCGCCAAACTTGTCGTTCCATTCCAGGCTGAGCACGTAGTAGCGCGCGCGCACGTCTTCGTAGAGCGACCGGGCGTGCAGCGAGGTGAAGCGCTTACCGTCATGCGGATTGCGATAGACGCCGCGCGCGGCCAGCCCGCGGAACCAATCCGAATACCAGGCGCAGTCGCGCGTCCGGCCCAGAATTTTCCGCCGCAACTGCCGCAGCATCGGAAGCGCGCTGGCCGGAGCGTGGTACTTGACCAGGTCGAGCAAGAATCTCTGCCGCAGCGCTCGCGGGTCCGTATCGGTCAGCCAGCGCGTGAATTCGCGCAGGTGCCCACGCACGCGGGCCCAGCGCATCCGCCGCAGCAGGTCCACCAGGTAGGCCTGCGTGAACAGCATCTGGTCGCCCCAGTGGCCGGTGAGCAGGCTGCGCGCGCCGGTCGCGCGGATGCCCGCATAGAGCACCTTGGAGGTTGCGAGCTGGTCGTCGAGGAAGGGCATCTCCGTGATTTCGACGAGCCTGTGGACCTGGCCCAGCTCGTGCTCGTTGCCGTCCAGCATCCCGCGCTTAACCAGCACGCGCTCGATGCGCGCGTGGTAGTCCCGTTCAATGGCCTGGACGTAGATCATTTCATCGGCCGGCGTGCCGGTAGGCATGTCAAACGTGAACCCGTGCAGCGGCACCCGCGGGACCGCGCCGGCCGCGCGCAGCCGCTGCGCCACGCAGTACACCGACGAGGAGTCCAGCCCGCCGCTCACCGTAAAAGCCACCGGATACGCGCTGCGCATCCGCCGCCGCACTGCCCGCTCGAAATAGTGGCGGAAAGCCTCCGCGTATTCGCCGCGGGTGCGGAAGCGAACCTGGCGCCCGGTGTCGAAGTCCCAGTAGCGCCGGAGCCCCTGCACCTGGGGAGTGACCCGCAGCACGTGGGAGGGAGGCACGTGGTGAATGTTTTCAAAAAAGGTCACGCCGTTGTGATGCAGCGGGCTGTCAGCCAGCAGGAAGTCGGCCAGGTCGAGCTCGTTCGGCCGCGTGCGCGTCTCGGGATGGGCGAGCAGCGGTTTGATCTCCGAAGCGAAAATCAGCGCGTTGCCTGCGCGGTGGTAATAGAGCGACCGCGCGCCCAGCACGTCGCGCACCAGAAACAGCTCGCGCCGACCCGCGTCGAACAGCGCGAAGGCGAAGTCGCCGGTCAAACGCTTCCACAGCCGCTCGCCCAGGGCCGCGTAAGCCGCCAGCAACAGTTCCGGGTCGGGAGCATCGGCTGCCAAGCGCTCGGTCGCGGGCAGGGCGGCGAATAGTTCCTCGCGGCAGTCCAACCGGCCGTCGAAAACGATTACGCTGCCGGCCGGGCCGGCCAGCGGCTGCGTCTCGCGGAGCGATTCCGGCGTCACCCGGCGCAACTGGCAGGCCAGTCCGACGGCGCCTTCCACCCACAGTCCTTCAGCGTCGCCGCCGCGGTGCGAGAGCCGCGCGCTCATGCGTGCGAGCAGCTCGCGCTGCGCCGGGCGGCCGTCCAGGTTCCAGATGCCGGCGATTCCGGTCACGTGCGCCTCTCCCCTGGCGTCAGCAGTTTTGCGTACTCCCTCGCTTCTTCGCCGCCCACCAAGACGCGGCCGTCGCAGTCAAGCCAGGCATGCGCCGCAAAACCGGCGGCGCGGCTCACGCCCACGTGCAGCACCGTGGAGTGTCCCGCCCGCGCGCACAGCCGCCGCGCCGCCAGCGCCAGCACCAAGCAGGTGGCTCGCGGCACGTAACGCCCCGCAGCAGCCACCGCCCAGGCGATGGTCTCCGCCGGCGGCTTCCCGTTCGCGCCCGGCTGCGGCTGTTCGGGGCGCTCGATCAGCCGCCGCACGGTGCGAAACGGCAGCAGCCACAAACTCAGCCGCACGCACACCACGGTCAGCAGTGCCCTGCGAAACAGATGCCGTTCCGCGGCCGGCAGCCCCAGGTACCTACGCAGCCGATTCATCACGGACTTCGATCAGGCCTTCGCCAAGGAGTTTTTCCAGCAGCGCCAGCAGGTCGCGTTCGCAGCGTTCGGGCGAAACTTCGTATTCGGCGAGCAGCGCGTCGCGGATCTCCCGCACGCGGCGTGACTCCTGCAGCAGGTTCCAGATGCGCGCGCCCACCGGGTCGAGTCCGTAGTACACGCCGTTCTTCAGGTTCAGAATGGCGGCTTCGCCCGCCAGGTCGCACGACACCTGGTCCCGGGCAGCCGCGACGACCGATTGTGGCGTTAGGCTCCCTTTCGCGGAAGGCACGCAGTCCCACCTGCCCGGCAGCGCGGATTCCGGCGCACCGCGCGCATTCGACGGTCCGATTGTTGCAGCGCGGCAACCAGCTTCCGCTTCCTGCCCGATGACCGCCAGCATTTTAGTGAGCCTGCCGCGCGCGCCGCAACTGGATTGTTGCCGCGCATCTCGTGTATAACAACCCGCGATTTGCAGAAGCATTGTGCCGGCAAGCGCCGTCGCAATTTGATCTCGTGCCGAACGCACTGATTGTCGAAAATTTGTACAAGTATTTCCCGCCGGCTTACACCGGCTGGCGCGCCATGCTGCAGCCGCTGGCTCGCTCCACCTGGCGCGCGCTGGCCGCAGTTTCGTTCACGCTGGAACAGGGCAGCGCCATGGCCCTCATCGGGCCGAACGGCGCAGGCAAGTCCACGCTGCTGCGCATCCTGGCGACGCTGCTACTGCCCACGCGTGGCACCGCGCGCATCGCGGGATTCGACGTTGTCCGCCGGGCGGGCGACGTCCGCCGGCAGATTGGCTTTCATGCCGGCACCGACGTCGGATTTTATGCCCGGCTCAGCGCCCGCGAAAACCTTCGTTTCTTCGCCCTGCTCAACAACCTCTCCCCGGCCGAAGCCAGCGAGCGCATCGCGCAGCTCGCCGGCTGGCTGAATCTGCGCCCGGTGCTCGACCGGCAGGTGCGCACGCTTTCCACCGGCACGGTCCATCGGCTGAGCCTGGCGCGCGCGCTGCTGCACCGCCCGCCAGTGCTGCTGCTCGATGAGCCCACCCGCAGCCTGGACCCGCTTGCCGCCGCCGAGTTCCGCCGCTTCCTGCGCGAAGACCTCATTCGCAGCCACGGCATCACCGTCCTGTTCAGCTCCCATGCGCTTGACGAAGTCAGTGAACTCGCCGACCGCGTCCTGCTGCTCGATGAAGGCCGCGTAGTGGCCTGGGATTCAATTGCCGGGGTGCTGCGTCGCGCAGGTGCTGAAAGTCTGGAAGCCGCGCTGGCTAGGCTCGTGCCGCGGGCGCTACCGCACAGCGGAAAGGAGCCGCCCGCATGAACCTGCGCCTCGCGTTGCGCAAGCTCGGGGCGATGTTCCGCCGCGACCTGAACATCACCCGCAGCTATCGCGTCACCTTTGTGCTGGAAATCCTCGAGGCGCTGATGGGCGTGGCCTCATTCTACTACCTGTCGAAATTCGTGCACACCGACCAGCTGGCGCAGGCGCTGCCGCAAGGGCACGACTATTTCTCGTTCGCGCTGGTGGGCTTCGCATTTTTCGACTATCTAACCGTCGCGGTGGTCACGTTCGAGATCAGTCTGCGCGACGCGAGGCAGAACGGCACGCTAGAAGCCCTGCTGGTCAGCCAGACGCGCGTGCCGCTGCTGCTGGTCGGCTCCGCCTCCTACCCGTTCCTGATGGCGGCGCTGCGCACGCTGGTCTATCTGGGCTGGGCGGTGCTGGTGTTCGGCTTCCCGGTGGCCACGGCCAACTGGCTTGGGGCCGGCGCCGTGCTGCTGGCGTCGGTGCTGGCGTTTTCGGGGCTGGGCATCATCTCCGCCAGCTACATTCTGCTGTTCAAGCGCGGCAATCCGACCCGCTGGGCCATCCTGGGCCTTTCCGCGCTGGTCGGCGGCGTGATGTATCCGATTGCAGTGCTGCCCGAGCCGTTGCAGCTTCTCGCGCGGCTGATACCCCTCAGCTATTCGCTCGAAGCGATGCGCGGCACCCTGCTGGCCGGAGCTTCCTTCGCCGAGGTCTGGCCCGCCATCCGCTCCCTGCTGATTTTTGCTGCGGTGCTGCTGCCGCTTTCGTTCTGGATTTTCGCCTGGTCGCTGCGCCGCACCAAAATCGTCGGCACGCTGACCCATTTCTGACCGCTGAGAGTGAAAAATTTCGGTATACTCGCGGCGCGATGGAATCCTCTGCCCTCGCCACGTTGCTGGTAGGCTTTGCGCTCGGGCTGCGCCATTCCACCGACGCCGACCACATCGCCGCCGTTAGCACGCTGGTCAGCACCGCGCGCGACGCGCGCCACGGCATCCGCATCGGCGCGCTGTGGGGTCTGGGCCACCTGCTGACGGTTTTCTTTTTCGGCAGCCTGCTTGTGGCGCTGCGCGTGGAACTGGCTCCGCAGGTCGAATGGGCGCTCGAGCTGCTGGTGGCTTTCGTTCTCATCTGGCTGGGCGTGCGCACTATCCGCAACTGTTTTGCCGGACGATACCACTTTCACAGCCATCAACACGGGCCGCACGAACACGCCCACCTGCACTTCCATGAGCACAGTGAGCCCGGCCACAGCCATGACACCCACGCGTTTGCCGCTGCCCGCCACGCCTCGGGCGATCGCCAGTCTTTGCTGGTGGGCATGGCGCACGGGCTGGCCGGGACAACCGGGCTGGCATTGCTCGTGCTCAGCTCGATCTCTTCGCGCCTTGTTGGCGTTCTTTACCTGATTGTCTTCGGGGCGGGCGCGCTGACGGGCATGATCGCTTTCAGTGCGTTGCTTGGGATGCCGCTGGCGCGCGCGGCGAAGCGGCTCGGGTGGCTCGTCGCGCTGCGGTTGGCGGCAGGCACCGCCAGCGCCGTGCTCGGCGCGGTCCTGACCTGCCGCGCATTCCTTCCAACTGCTTGGCCGTTCTGACCCGCGGCCGGCTTCACGCGCTCATTGGTTCGTCTGGGCCTTGATGCGCGCAATCAGTGCGGGGTCGTCGGGCAGCAAATCCGACGCCGGCAGGCGCCCGACCAGTTCGGCCCATTTCGGTTCACGCGCAAACACTTTGCGGAACAGCGGCAGGGCCTGCTCCACCCGCCCGCCGGTCACCAGCGTGACTGCGTGCCAGAAGGTCACCTCGGCCATTTCCGGCAGCAGGTTTTCCGCGGCAGCATATTCCCGGCTGGCACAATCCCAGTCGCGCCGCTCTGCGCACAGGTCGCCGGCGTTCATGTGGTTGTAGGCGCGGTTGACGCGCACCAGTCGGCGCAGTTCGCCGAGCGGGTCAGGATGGTCTTCTACGCGCAGGTCAATCACGCGGTCGGCCCAGGGCCTGCCGGTGGATTCGGCCTTGACGATAACCATGGCCGCTGACTGCCGGCCGCGGATGTCGCCGCCTTCGGCTTCGGCGGCTTCGAGCGCGGCGAGCATGCGCTCGGCCAGGTCACCCTCCGTCGTTTCAAACGCGCGCGCCATCGCATCCCACACGGTGGCTTTGTCCATCAGGTTGGCCTGCACGGAGTAGTTCGCGCCGGTGCGATGCCCGGCCGCCGCGATGCACTTCGACCCGGTGTGCACGCCGACGCGGCCTTCGGCGTCAATGAATGCCACCTGGCGGACGTCGCGGCGTTCGTCACGCGCCACCAGCGCGGCAAGCGCGTCCGGCGCGGCAATTCCCATGCGCATCATGGCCAGGCCGTTCGGACCGTAGCTCGGGTCCACGAACGACTGCGTGGCCACCGCCCCGACGCCCGCTGCTGCCCAAGAGACAATCGAGCCAACCGAAAACCAGTGCGACTGCACGGCGACGCCCAGCTCGCCTGTGGCCGGGTCGCGCGCCACAATCGAGTACGTGGCCACCGGTCGCCGCGGCTCGACCACGATGCGCGCTTCAGCAATTTGATGTTCAGAGTTCGCCGCCGCTGTTGAATCCGCGATTGCCGGCACAAACGTCTGCGCTACCGCGCGAGTTGCGTCAGCCGCAATGGCAGCCTCGCGCATGTTGCCATTGCCCGCATCCGGCTTCGCGGACGCGACCTTCTGCGCTGCCGCGGTGCACGCGCACAGGGTTGCCAGGAAAATTCCGCACAGGATCCGCTGCATCGTTTGCCTCCATTGGAAAACTCAAATCTGAAATTTCGAAACCGAACTTTGAGATCCGAATTCAGACGTCGAGATAAACCGTCGCCCGCCAGCCATCAGCCGTCTGCTCCACGCGAAACTGATGATAGGTGACCGCCTTGATGTAGCTGCCGGGCCGGTGCCGGTGGCGGTCGAATTTTTCTCCGTACACCACCCCACGGACTTCGCTGCCATCGCCGCGCAGCGGCGGGCGCAGCTCTTTCACTTCCGCGCGATGAAAAAACATCTTCTCGGCGTCGCTCGTAGCCAGGATTTCCGCCAGCCAAGCGAACAGCAGCGACTCGAGGTCGCGACCCGTGGCATGGACCGTGCGCTGCTCGCGTTCTTCGATCGACTCGGGCTCGCAAGCCAGTGTCAGCAGCGCTTCGGCGGCGCTGGTGAACAGCTCTTCGAGCGTCGCGCCCCAGGCGGTGAAGCCCACATCGGCCGGATGCTCGAGGATTTCAAATTTCCGCGCCACGGCAGAATTGTACCTGTGTTTTCTGCGGGCACAACTTCCCGCTGTGAAATAGAGTCGAGTTACTTCTTACTGAAATTTACAAACCACAAGCCAAGAGCTCGCCGCGAACGATCGCCCTGCTCTGCTGCGTTCTCGCCGTGCTGACGGGCGGCGCATCGCGCCGGCAGCAGCCGGCGGAAAAGCGCGTCATCCCGCCGGGCATCTACGACGCCGAAGGCCGGCTGCTGACCGGTCTGAAGCCGGAGCAGATTACCGTGAAACGCGCGCACGCGCGCGTGGTGCGCGTCAGGCCGCACTCCGGTCCCCGCCCCATCATCCTCCTGCTTGGCATGAGTGCCAGCATGGCCGAACGCGAAGGTTACAGCCCTTGGAAAATCGCCATCCGCGCGGCGCAGGAGTTCCTTCGTGCCGTGCAGCCGAACGGCCAGGTTGCATTGCACATTGTTACAGACAGGCACCAGATCGTTCTCCCATTCACAGACGACATTGAAGCAATTGGCCGGGCCCTCGATAATCTTCCCCACCCGGACAGTCGCGACGCGTAGCAGAGTGTCGGCTGCGCAACCGCATTGGGCGATGCGTTCGAACGCATTCTGCAAGGCCGGGGGCTCGGCGGGCGATCCAGGGATGCCATGGTTGTTTTCTTGGATGGCTATCTCGGCGCTGGCAGGAAGCCCTTCCGCAAATGGAAACAAACGCTCGCGGCACGCGCGGTACGGGTTTTTAGCCTCCTCAAGGCCATGCCATGGGTTCTCGGCCGCTTGACTGTCGAAGAAAACTTTGGCCAGGCCAATATCAGTGCGTTGCGCCGCCGAGTGGACTTCGCTGGCAACTATGCGGAACTCGACAAACTTGCCAAAGAAACCGGCGGAGCCATCCTTGATCCATCGGGCGGAGATATTTTCACCTTTGCCGCCCTTCGCCGCGGCCCTGATGAGCGCGTGCTTTCGCGGCTGGTGCGTGCCGCCTACTGGCTTGTCCGCAATGTATACCGCGTCGAGTTCGAGTGGCACGATTCGCCCCAGCAGCCAAAATCCTTGTGGTTCGAGATTCGTGATTCTCGGGGTCGGAAGGTCCGCGACGATGCCCTCCATTATCCCTCGCATTTCGTGCCCGAGGGTCAGCACCGGCAAGCTGGCTTCCGCAGGTAGCTAACCACAGCCCGTCTTGCGTTCTGTGAACAGCGTCCGTTCTTGCCGATAGACGCCCGCCTGCCGGGTCGGCTATGCTGGCGGCGCGACCCAACCGGAGGCAGCGCAACATTTTCTCGCGGCTGCGGTGGCGGCCCGCCGCTTCTGCCATGAGTGTCGAGATCAACGACGAAGTCATCGGCGCGCTGATTTTCCTTGGATTCGGTGTCTCATTCTTCTTCTACGGCTTCCGCCACCTGCGCAACAAACGGTTGGTGGAAAACATTCCCACCAGCAAGTGCCGTTCCGTCGCCATGGGCCTGGTGGAAGTGGCTGGGCGTGCCGCCGGCGAGGCCACCGTACCCAGCTTAATCGGCCAGGTGCCCTGTTTTTTTTCGCAGCTCGAAATCGAACGCTACCAGCGCCGCGGCAAAAGCTCCCGCTGGGTGACGGTACACAAGGAAAAGCTGGGCATCCCGTTCTACGTGGAAGACGATACCGGCCGCGTCAAAGTGGACCCTGCCGATGCCGAGCTCCACGTCCCCGCCGACGTCAAATACACCACCGAGAACGGCCTCGAGAAGCTCGTCCGGTTTTTCTTTGGCGACTCCGGCCGCAACCAGGCCAGCTCCGAAGTCGAACGCCGCTTCCGCAGCTTCTGCGAATCGCGCGGTGTGCGTTTCACCGGCCAGATGCGCTTCAGCGAATGCAACCTTTCTCCGGGCGATCCGGTGTATGTTCTGGGAACGGCGGTGGAGGTCGCGGGCGCCGAGGATGAGCAGGAGCGCATCATCATCCGCAAAGGAAAGCATCACCCGTGGTATTTCATCGCCGAAGCCAGCGAAAAAGAGCTACTCTCCAGACTGAGCCAGAATACTTGGCTGAGCATCTTCGGCGGCGCCGCGGCTGCGCTGGGCGCGCTGGCCTGGCTGCTGCATCATTTCGGCTGGCCGGCCCTCTAACCTGGGGCAGGTTTTTAGCCGGCCCGGTTTGGCATCTTGCGCAGGCTGGGGCATGCGTCACAACAACCTGCGCCACAAATACGGGCCGGACTCCTGTACGGGAGGCGCCATGGAACTGATTCTGCTGCTGATTGTCCTGGCCATCCTGGCCGGGCTGGTGTTGTGGTTCGTCGGGGTTTACAACCGCCTGGTGCGCCTGCGCAACGACATTGACCGCGCCTGGGCCAACATGGACGTCCTGCTCAAACAGCGCCACGACGAGTTGCCCAAGCTGGTGGACACCTGCAAGGGCTATATGCAGTACGAGCAGGAAACTTTTCGGCGCATCACCGAAGCCCGCTCGCGCGTGATGAGCGCCGGCTCAGTGGCCGAAAAGGCGCAGGCCGACAACCTGCTCACCGCCGCGCTGCGCCAATTGTTCGCTGTGGCAGAAAATTACCCGGAGCTGAAAGCGAATGAAAATTTCCGGCAGCTCCAGGGACGGATATCGGAAATTGAGTCGGAAATCGCCGCGCGGCGCGAGCGCTACAATGCCGATACCAACGAGTACAACATCCGCATCGCGCAGATTCCTGACTCCATCGTCGCGCGGCTGCTCGGCTACGCGCGGCGCGAGCTATTCGCCGCCGCACCTGAAGACCGCGCCGATGTAAAAATCAGCTTTGCGTAGGCCTCGGCCGCAGAGCCGCCGCGACTCCTGGGGAACAGAATGACCGCGTCCTTCTGCCCTCGGCGCAGTCGCGGAAAAGATCTCAGCGTTCCCGGCAGCCGCGCAGTGAAGATCCTTTGCCCCGGCGAGCCGGGAATCAGGATGACATTAAATGAGGTTGCATTTGCCCACATGACGGCCGGAACCGCCTGCCGATTTTCGATTCGCGATTTGGGAGTTTCGACTCCCGGATACCGGAGCAGCAGATGACCCTCTTCCTACTGGCCATCCTTCTGTTCTTCGTGGTGGGCCTGGTGCTCTACTTCGTCACCGTGTACAACTCGCTGGTGGCCATCCGCAACGAATGCGACCGCGCCTGGGCCAACATTGACGTTCTACTCAGACAGCGCTTCGACGAGCTGCCCAAGCTGGTGGACACCTGCAAGGGCTATATGCAGTACGAGCAGGAAACGCTGCAGAAAATCACCGAAGCGCGCACCCGCTGGCTGGCGGCCATAACCGTCGAAGGTAAGCTCGAAGCCAACCAGCAGTCGCAGCAGGCGCTAAAGACCCTGTTCGCCGTGGCCGAAAAATATCCCGAGTTGAAGGCCAATCAGACCTTCGTCCACCTGCAAAACCGCATCAGCCAGCTGGAATCGCAGATTGCCGACCGGCGTGAGCTTTACAACGACGCCGTCAATACCCACAACATCCGCATCCAGCAGTTGCCCGACGTGTTTGTGGCCCGGCTGCTGAACTACACCCCCAAGCCGCTGTTTCAGGCTGCACCCGAAGAACGCGCCGACGTAAAAATCAGCTTCTGAACCGAGCCCCGGATTACTACGGACAGATGCAGTCGCGCTCTTTCTTCAAAAAGCTTAGCCAGATACTGGATGTGCTTCTGTGACATACAGAAGTGCGATCGCTACGATCACCGTTGAAGAGCGCCCTTGCACACCGTCCCTGTCTCGCCAAAGTATCAGGTGACATCTGCGAAGTTTCCAGCAAGCTGCTGTCGCTGGGTTTCCCGCGCCTGGAGGATCGCTTTCTGTCTCCTGTGTTCCGGACTCCTGTCGTACCGCGGGAAGAGCACCTGGCGCTCGAAGCGGCGCGGACGAGCTTGTGCCACAGGATGGCGATGGCTGACGCCATCGTTTACACAACGGCACAATCGGCGCCGGCGGAACTCGTCACCGGCGACCTGCACTTCCGCAACCTCCCCGGCGTCACATTGCTCTGAGCGGTGCTGCTGTGGCCCGCACAGGCCCGGGCGCTACACCTGCCTGGCGCCGCGTGGTAAGCTTTCGAGTTCGCAATGCAAGCCTTGCCGACCGTGGGTGAACAGAAAGCGCGCAACTCAGAATGGCCACCAACACCGAAGCGGCTATAAAGGTCACTTTGCCGGATGGCTCAGAGCGCGAGGTGCCGCGCGGCACTACGCCGCTCGACATTGCCCGGGAAATCTCTCCGCGGCTGGCCCGGCAGGCATTGGTCGCGCGCATCCAGCGCAACGGCGACTCCGAGCTGATTGACCTGACCCGCCCGCTCGAAGCCGACGTGCGCCTCGAAATCCTGACCGAGAAGGACCCCGAAGCCCTGGAAGTCTTCCGCCACTCGGCTGCGCATCTGCTGGCCGCGGCGGTGCTCGAACTTTTCCCCGACGTCAAGCTCGGCATCGGCCCGCCCATCGAGTACGGCTTCTTCTACGAATTTTTGCGCGACGAGCCGTTCACACAGGAAGATTTGGGTAGAATCGAGGCCAAAATGCGCGAGTTGGCCGCGCGCGACATTCCCAACGAACGCAGGCTGCTGCCCAAGCCCGAGGCCCTGAAGCTCTACCAAGAGCAGGGACAGACCTTCAAGTGCGAGCTGGTGGAAGAAAAAGCCGCCGAGCCCATGGTTTCGTTCTACGTCTCCGGAAAATTCATTGACTTCTGCCGCGGCCCGCACATTCCTTCGATGGGGCGCATCAAGGCCTTCAAGCTGATGAACGTGGCGGGCGCTTACTGGAAGGGCCAGGAAGGCAACCCGCAGATGCAGCGCATCTATGGTGCCTGCTTCTTCACCCGGGAAGAACTGGACGAATACCTCCACCGGCTCGAAGAAGCCAGGCGGCGCGACCACCGGCGGCTCGGGACGGAGCTCGACCTGTTCAGCATTCAGGAAGCCGCCGGCCCGGGGCTGATCTTCTGGCACCCCAAGGGCGGCCTGGTGCGGAAAATCATGGAAGACTGGTCGCGCGACGAGCACCTGCGCCGCGGCTATCAGCTTGTGTTCACTCCGCATGCGATGCGGCGCGAGCTCTGGCACACCAGCGGCCACACCGACTTCTACAAAGAGAATATGTTCGGCGCCATGGAAGTCGAAAAGGGCGAATATCAGCTCAAGCCCATGAACTGCCCGGGGCACATCCTGATCTATAAGTCGCGTCTGCGCAGCTACCGCGAGCTGCCGCTGCGCCTGGCCGAGCTGGGTACCGTCTATCGCTACGAGCGCTCCGGCGTGCTTCACGGGCTGCTGCGCGTCCGCGGCTTCACCCAAGACGACGCGCACATCTTCTGCACCCCCGCGCAACTCGAAGACGAAATCGCCGCCGCGGTGGATTTCGCTCAGGCGGTGCTGCGCACCTTCGGTTTCGACAAGTTTGAAATCGAGCTTTCCGCGCGCGACCCCGCGAATCCCGAAAAATACGCCGGCTCCGCTGAGGAATGGGAGCGCGCCGAACAGGCCCTGAAGAACACGCTCGAGCGCATGAAGATCCCCTTTCGTTCCATGCCCGGCGAAGCCGTCTTCTACGGCCCGAAGATTGACGTGAAGCTGTTCGATGCCATCGGCCGGGCCTGGCAGCTTTCCACCGTGCAGTTTGATTTCAACCTGCCGCGGCGCTTCGAGCTCGAGTACGTGGCCGAAGACGGCGTGCGGCACCAGCCCGTCATGGTGCACCGCGCCCTGTGGGGCTCGGTCGAGCGCTTCTTCGGCGTGCTGATCGAGCACTACGCCGGGGCGTTTCCCGCATGGCTCGCTCCGGTGCAGGCCGTCGTGCTGCCCCTGAGCGAAAAATTCGAAGACTACGCGCGCAAGGTGACCGCACGGCTCGTTGCTGCCGGCTTCCGCGCAGAGATGGACAACCGCAACGAAAGACTTCAGGCACGCATCCGCGACGCACAGCTCGCCAGGGTGCCGTACATGCTTGTCGTCGGCGGGCGCGAGCAGCAATCGGGCGCGGTCAGCGTCCGGCATCGCTCGGGGGGCGACCAGGGCCCGCGACCGCTGGAAGAGTTTGTCGCCGACCTGCGCCGCGAAGTCGAATCCAAAGCCGTGCTGTAATCTCCTGCCGAGTCCCTGTCACTTTGACTCCGACGCACGCGCAGAGGTTTCTCAACCTTCGCGGTGGCAGGGTAGACGGTCATCCTTCGCTGCGCTGCGGATGAGAGCAGAAGCGGGAGAATTCACCCGGTTCACCCCGGCGGATTCACCGCGAACGGAATTTCAGGCGCTCCCCGCTGGCTGGTTTCAGTTGTGGCGTCGTGTGGTGCTCATGTTATACTTTTGAGCCCGCACCTTGGCCGACCGGCCGGGATGGCTGGGGGTCCAGGGCGGGCCTCACTTTTGGGGTGGGGCTCCGAGCTTCGAAGTCGAAACTCGGTTTTTTTGTCTTTGGAGGTGAGTTTATCCATCCGCGTATTTTCCGTGGGCCCCGGATGCCCCCCGACCGCATCCGCACCAACGAACGTATCCGCGCGCGCGAAATTCGCGTGATTGACGAGGAAGGCAACCAGCTCGGCGTCATGCCGCCGCACGAGGCGCTGAAGCTGGCGCGTGAGGCCGGGCTCGACCTGGTGGAAATTTCGCCCAACGCTGACCCGCCCGTCTGCAAAATCGTGGACTACGGGCGCTACCGCTACCAGCAGAGCAAGAAAGAACACGAACAGCGCAAACACCAGCGCGCTAGCCAGGTCAAGGAAGTCAAGTTCCGGCCTTCCACCGCCGAACACGACTACCAGGTGCGCAAAAACCAAATCGAAGAGTTCCTCGGCAGGGGACACAAAGTCCGCGTGATGATTTTCCACCGCGGGCGGGAGATGGCTCATCCGGAAGTGGGCCGCGAGAAAATGAAGCGGCTGCTGAAGGAACTGGAAGACGTCTGCCAGGTCGAGATGCCGCCGCGCATGGAGGCCAACATCCTGCTGGCGCTGCTGGCGCCGAAAAAAGGCAGCACGAAGCGCAGCGCGCCGAGCGCGCAACCGACTGGCTCCGCGCAGGAGTCAAGCCAGGCCTGACAGGCGGCTAGGGGACCGGTGCGCTGGCAGGGCGCGGTTTCAGCCCCGCCGTGAGAAACGCTTTTTCATGCGGCCGCAGGTGCTTCAGCCCCTGCGCACCGGCAACCCGAATGCAATCGGAGAATCGAAACGGAACCATGGCCAGAAAAACAAAGAAAAACAAGGTGAAGACGCACCGCGGCGCCGCTAAGCGCTTCAAGGTGACCGCCACCGGCAAGATTCTGCGCGGGCGTTCGCACAAGCGTCATCTGCTGGGCACCAAGCCGGCGAAACGCATCCGGCGGCTGCGCAAAGTCGCCCAGGTGCATCCCGCCGACGCCCCCAACGTCCGCGAGATGCTGCCCTACGGGTAAGTGCGCACAGACGATTTCGCGCAGCCCTCCGAGGATCGATGTTCGAGCCTCGGCTTCTGACTTTTAATTTTTAATCAGCCAGGCAGTGCTCACACGGGTGCCTGCCGGCTGCGCAGCGGCGATCCGCCGCTGGCTAAAACCATCGGGGACAAACTCGTGGCGCCGCGGGCTGTCGGCAGCCGCAGGAAGCAGGCTGCCGGATGGGCCCGGCTTTCCCGCCACGTTTGTCTTCTGGATATTCAACGCACTGAGCAAAGGAGAGCCAAAATGGCCCGAGTGAAACGTGGCACCAAGCGGCGCGCCCGCCGCAAGAAGTATCTGAAGCGCGCGAAGGGCTTTTTTCTCACCAAAAGCAAACTGTACCGCGCGGCGAAAGAGTCGGTCGAGCGCGCGCTGCGCTACGCTTACCGCGACCGCCGGCAGCGCAAGCGCGAGTTCCGCAAGCTGTGGATTCAGCGCATCGGTGCCGCCGCGCGCATCAACGGCATGTCTTACAGCCAGTTCATCCACGGATTGAAGAAGAGCGGCATCGAGCTCGACCGCAAGGTATTGGCTGACATCGCCGTGCACGACGCCGAAGGCTTCGCCCAACTCGCCGCCCAGGCCAAACAGGCAGCCGCGAGCAGCTAGGCAAAGTGATTCGCGCGAAAGAACAGGCGGCCGGCGGGGTGCCCGGTGCAGGGTGCCGCGCTCCATCCTCACGCGTCGCGGCGGGTGCTGCCGGGTGGTCACGAAGGTCGGTTCCGGAGGTGAAACGGCAGCACCCGCCCCCTACTCGCCTGTACGCGGATTCGTAGGGAAATGTTTCTCGCAGGACCTTGCACCGTAGCAGTACCTTCCCCATGGTCCGCCAGTTTTCCACCGCCGCAGTTGACAAGTCCCTGCAAACCGCTACACTCGCTCCCACTCCTTTGGGCTAACGCTGCACTGGCTCATCGTGAATCCTGCCGCGCCCGGCGGCACTCCCGCCGCGGCGGTTTGCTCTGGCTGGCAGGGCAGCACCGGCACCTGCATTTAATCTTGAAAGGAGAGTCTCGATGCAAAAGTTGATTCCGTGGATGGTGTGTGCTGCGTTTCTGCTGCAGCCGGCCGGAAGCCTGCTGGCACAGGAACCTCCACCGCCGCCGAACATTCTGCAAATCTACCGGGAACAGATAAAGCCCGGACGCGCCGGCGTCCACGCCATGCACGAACAGGGCTGGCCGCGCGCCTTCGCCAGGGCCGGCTTCACGGGCTACTACCTGGCAATGCAGTCGGTCACCGGGCCGCAGGAAGCCTGGTACTTGGCCGGCACCGAAAGCTTTGCCTCGGTCGAACAGAACGAGAAGGCCATCGAAGCCAACCCGGCATTGCAGGCCGAGCTTGAACACCTGGGCCGCGAAGACGCCGAATACCTGAGCGGCCTGCACGTCATCCTGGCCCGCTATCGCGCAGACATGAGCTACGGCCCCCGGGTCAGCATCCCCACCATGCGGTATTTCGATGTGACCATTCTCCGCGTTCGCCCCGGCCACGAAACGAGCTTCGGTGAACTGAACAAGCTGGTCATCGAAGCCCACCAACAGGCCAACGTGGACGAGCGCTGGGCCACCTTCGAAGTCGTCTCCGGTATGCCCGACGGCACGTTTCTGGTCTTCACGCCGATGAAGTCCCTGGCGGAAATGGACACCGTGGCGGCCCGCCACGGCACAGCATTTCAGCAGGCCATCGCTCCGCACCGGCAGAAGCTCACCGAGCTGCAGCGCGCCGGCATTCTTTCCACCGAATCCATGGTCTTCGCCTTGAGCCCGCGCATGAGTTACATGCCCGACGACTTCAAGGCCGTGGACCCCGCCTTCTGGAATCCCAAGGACTGACCGCAGCGTAAGCCCCGCGTAATGGTTGTACCGGGGGCGTCTCAACCACGGCCCCCAAAATCCCGCTGCGCGTTTTCGCCGCGGATGGTGTAATCTTCTGCGTTTTACACTGTCTGGCGGCTCAACGTTGCAAAGCCTCGCCGCAGTGGCGCATGCAGGAGCCGAAGCCCCTGCAAGAGAAGTTCCAGGCGGCGGTGCTGCCGCGGCTGAAGCCGCTACCCCCTGATTGCCAGGTTGGGCATGGCCGATACGACGAAACAACTCTCTGCCCTGGGCGTGAATGACGCGGCACAACTGCCGGAGCTGTTCGCCAGCCTGCGCACGGAATTCGACCGCGCGGCCGCAGCCGCCTGCGACGAGGCCGCCTGGGAAGCTCTGCGGGTCGCCTGGGTCGGCCGCAAAGCCGGCAAGCTCCGCCAGATCACAGAGAACTGGCTGAAACCCGCTCCTCCAGAACTGAAGCGCGCCGTCGGCCGCCATCTGAACGAGCTTCGCGCGCACGTGGAAACCACGCTCGCGAAACCGCCGCAGCCCGGCGGCGTAGTGGCCGCCGCCGAAGTCGCGCCGGTGGACCTTTCACTGCCCGGCGCGGAACGCTACATCGGCACCCGCCACATCCTCCGCCAAGTGCTCGACGAGATCGAACGCATCTTCCTGAACATCGGCTTCACCGTGGTGGATGGCCCGGAGATCGAAACACCGTATTACAACTTCGAGGCGCTGAACATCCCCGCCGATCATCCCGCGCGCGACATGTGGGACACGCTCTATATTGAAACGCCGAAGCCCGGCGAGCTGCTGCTGCGCACTCACACCTCGCCCATGCAGATCCGCTGGATGGAGCAACACCGCCCGCCGGTGCGCATCCTCGTGCCGGGCAAGGTCTATCGCCACGACAATCCCGACGCCACCCACGCTTACGCCTTCTATCAGGTCGAAGGCCTGGCTGTGGACAACGACATCACCTTCTGCGACTTCAAAGGCGTGATGGACTACTTTGTGAAGGAATTCTTCGGCCCGAAAGTGAAAACGCGCCTGCAGCCGAGCTACTTTCCGTTCACCGAGCCTTCCGCCGATGTCTACGGCTCCTGTTTCGTCTGCGAAGGTGCCGGCTGCCGGCTGTGCAAGCAGGCCGGCTGGATTGAAGTCTGCGGCGCGGGCATGGTGGACCCGGCCGTGTATGGCTTCGTGAACTACGACGCAAAAAAATTGTCCGGATTCGCCTTCGGCATGGGCGTCGAGCGCATGGCCATGCTGAAGTACGGCATCAGTGATATTCAGTTGTTTTTCCAGAACGACGTGCGCTTCCTGCGTCAGTTCCGGTAACCACCCAGGGGCGGTCACGGGCGATGCTCGGCCCGCTGGCAGACGCCGCAGCCCGTGACCTGCTGAGCTGGTCCCGGTTGCACCAAAACGGGTGAAGCGCCACGCTGGCCGTCCGGAATAGAGCGGGACACCCAAAAGATGCTTCGCCCGCCCGCGGCGGGCTCAGCAAGCCACTTCGCATCAGGGTTTGCGCAAGGTTCAGTGAGGCCGTCGTGAGCAATCTGAACTGACCTGGACATGCTATCAGGCAAACGATGAAAGCTCTTTACAACTGGGTCAAAGAATTCGTGCCTCTGAAAGCCTCGGCCGAAGAGCTGCGTCGGACGCTTTCGAACGCCGGTATCGTGGTGGACTCGGTCGAAGACTCGCCGGCCGGCCCGCGGCTCGAAGTGGACCTGACCACCAACCGTCCCGACTGCCTGGGCCACTACGGCCTGGCACGCGAAGCCGCCGCCGCGTTCCGCGCAACGCTGGAGCGCGTCAATCCGAAGCTGAGAGAAGCGAAAGAAAAAGCCGAAGCCGTCACGCGCGTCACCATCGAAGCTCCGGAACTGTGCGCGCGCTTCACCGCGCGGGTCATTCGCGGCGTCCGGGTTGGGCCTTCACCCGCCTGGCTGCGCGAGCGGCTGGAAGCGGTTGGGCAGGCGACCATCAACAACATCGTGGACGCGACCAACTACGTCATGCTCGAGCTCGGCCACCCGCTGCACGCCTTCGACCTGGACCGCTTGGCCGAAGGACGCATCGTGGTCCGCCGCGCGCGCCGCGGTGAAAAAATTCGCACGCTCGATAACGTCGAGCGCGCGCTCACGCCCGAGATGCTGGTCATCGCCGATGCCGAACGCGCGCAGGGCATCGCCGGGGTGATGGGCGGCGCCGCAAGCGAAATCGCTCTGGAGACGAAAAACGTCCTGCTCGAATGCGCCTGGTTCGAGCCGGCCTCCATTCGCCGTACCGCCCGCGCGCTGGGATTGCGCACGGAGGCCTCCACGCGCTTCGAGCGCGGCATGGACCCCGAGATGGCCGAGCTGGCTTCGCGCCGCTGCGCGGAACTGATTCAACAGCTCGCCGGGGGTGAAATTCTGGCTGGCGTGGTGGATGAATACCCGCGCCCGCCCGAGCGGCAGCGTATCACCCTCACCCGGCGCGAGCTGCTGCGCGTGATGGGCGCCGACGTGCCCGACCGCGACATTGAAGAGATCCTCGCCGCGCTCGGCTTCGCCCCCGCGCGCGCCGACGAACTCCGCGGCAGCGCCGGTTCGCTGATGGCGGCCTGGGAATGCACGAAACCGTCGTGGCGGCACGACACCACCCGCGAAATTGACCTCATCGAAGAAGTCGCGCGCCACTTCGGCTACGGCAATTTCCCCGCACGCATGCCTCCGGCACGGCAGGCCGCCCGGCCCATGCCGCACGCCGAAGCCGCCGACCGGCTGCGCGAAGTCCTGCTCGGTCTCGGCTACGACGAAATCATCTGCAGCCCGCTGGTCAGCCCCGAGCGTGACGCCATCTTCGCACCCCCGGCACGAAAGCCCGCACCGCTGGCGAATCCGCTCTCCGTGGAATCCTCGGTGATGCGCCGCACCGGCATCGTCAGCATGGTAGACGCGCTCGAATGGAACATTAACCGCGGCCAGCGCAACCTGCGGCTGTTTGAGTTCGGCCGCGCTTACCAGCTCGGCGACGGCCAGCCGGTGGAAACGCCGGTGCTTACCCTCGGCGCGACCGGTCTCGCGCGCCGGAAATCGGTCCACGAAGCCGAGCGCGGATTCGGCTTCGCTGACCTGAAGGGCGACCTCGACACGCTTGGCGAACTCGCCGGCTGCTTTCACTGGGAAGAAGGCGCGCCGGAATGGCTCGACGCCGCGTGCAGCGCGCGCGTATCCTGCGCGCCGGGGGCTGCGCAGGGAGAAATCGGCGTGGCCGGGCGGCTCGCCCGGTCAGTGACAGCGCGGCTGAAGCTGCGCCAGGAAGTGTTCGTCGCCGAGCTGCTGCTCGAGCCGCTCTTCGCGGGATACGAAGCCCGCCGGGCCGCGGTCCGTTTCCGCGAGCTGCCGCGCTTCCCCGCCGTCGAACGCGATTTTTCGCTCCTGCTCAGCGAACAGACGAACTTCGGCCAGGTGCGCGACGTCATCCACGCGATCAGCATCCCCGAAATTGTGCGTATCGAAGCGGTGGACCGGTTCCGCGGCGGGCAGATTCCCGCCGGAAAATATTCGCTGCTGGTGCGCGTCACTTTTCAGAGCGCGCAGGCCACTCTCACCGATGCCCAGGTGAATGAATTCGCCGGGCGAATTACGGCTGCGCTGGAGCAACGCCTCGGCGCTACGCTCCGCTCCTGATCGAAGGTGTAGTCCCGCGCCTTCAGATGCGGGGCGGTTCCCGTCGAATCCGGAGGAATCCCCGCTGAAGCGGCAGGCTCCCTGCGGACTCTGTGGGAGAGGCTTCACCTGCCCCGCTGGACCTGGCGCAAACTGAAATCCGTGCCCCCGGCCCTTACTGCACAGGGCCGTGCGCGTGGCCTTGCATCACCTGCTCGAACACTTCTTCCGCCGCGGCATCGTCGTCCTGCGGGCCGACGGGTTCGCGGCCCACGTGCAGATGATCGAAGTGCAGCGCCGCGTTCAGCAGCAGCATCCAGCTCCCGTGCGTCTGATGCCGCCACATCGGGTTGTTGGCGAACAGCACAACGTGACCGCGGCCCAGGGGGACGTCCACAACGGCCGGCGCTTCGGCCAGCTCCTGCGCGCCGGCCAGCATGCCGCTGATCCACAGCTCATTCTGCCGCGCAAAGCGCAGCACCACCCGCGGCCACATCCGTTCGGGCAGGATTTGTCCGGCGATGAACGGGCGGATGTCGGGGTCAATGTAAAGCTCACGCTCGCGGCGGCTGCGGCGGGGCTCCGGCTCAGGCGGAGTCCACGGGCGGCCCTGCGGGATGTCCGGGTCACTGGCCGAACCGCGGCCGCTGGTGCGCCCGCCGGCTGCGGCGCCGCCGAAACCTCCGAATCCGCCGCCCGTCAAACCGACGCGAAATACCGGCGCCTGGCTGAAATAGACCGGCACTTTTTCGCCGTAGCCGTAGCCGATGGGACTGCCCTTATCCTCCAGCACCGCGTTCAACACGCTGCCGCGCGCCTGGAGCTGGCGGGTCTCGACAATCGAGACGCCTTCAATCATACCCAGCTCGACGGGCAGCGACGCACTGGCAGTGATGGGAATAAACACGCCGCCATCTTCGATAAACTTTTTCAGATTCGCCAGCCCCTCAAAGCCCAGCCCGCCGCGGATGTCGGCCGCAGTATCTGGAGAAGTGCCCATGTTCGGCGTGAGCGGAGTGTTCTGCCAGGGGATGGCGCCGCCGAAGTCGCTGCCGTCCTCGAGCGTGCGCTTGCGCACGCCGTGAATGAGCGTTGCGATGTTCGACGTGACCGGTGGATAGATAATGACGTCGTATCTGGCCTTCAGGTCTGCCGTGGACCGCAGCTCCGTGTCGGCCACGTACTCGTACGGAATCTGCGCTTCTTCGAGCGCCAGCCGGAACCAGCCTTCGTTCTGTGTGTTCACCCAGGTGTGCACCAGCGCAATGCGCGGCACGGCAACCGGATGCCGCGCCACTCCGACTTCCGCATCGGTGGCGTGCGCCACCAGCCCAAGCGGCTGGATAGCCGCTTCAAGCTGGGCGCGCAGGTTTGCCGGGTTGCCTTCGGTCGGAATTAGAAACGAGCCGGCGGCAAATTTTTTGCCGTCAGCTTCGAAGGCTCCCTCGGCGGCGAAGATTTTCACGTCGCGCAGCTTGAAGCGCAGCGTGGCCAGGCCAGGCTCGGCGTTCGCATTGATGATGTAGAACTTCGTCGCGGAAGCTCCGGCGATGCGGCCCGAGTACGTGATGGCGTCGGAGATGAGCGCCATCGGCGCGGCCAGGATGGCGGTGTCGGTCACGCGGATGGTTTCCACGTTGCGCAGCGCGCCCATCGTCCAGCCGGTATCGTCGTAGGGGCGCGGGTCGCTGGTCGAGTAGTACTGCGTGTCGAGCAGCATGTCCACAATACGGCTGTAGGGCTGGTCCATGCGGATCACATAGCTGCCGGCGGGAATTTTCCTCTTTTTCGGTTCCTCTTTCTTTTCGGCTGCGCCGCGTTGCGCGCCGCGCGGTTCCTCGGCAGCAGGGCTGCGGCGCGGCGCGGCGCGATTCTCTTCCTTCACTTCGAAATCTTCGCCCAGCCGATGGACCTCGGCGCCTTGCCGCTGCATCAGCCGGGCCAAGTCGGCGGCCAACGCAGGGCGCTTCTGCCCGGCAGGGATAACCCACGCCGCCGGGCCTTCGGTAATGGCTTTGGCCACTGAGCGCTTGCTCTTCTCATAGAAATTGCGGAGGAATTCGGCTTTATGGTCAGCCACGTACTGCAACGCAAACAGCACCCCGCTCTGCATCAGGTTCGTGTTGTTGCGCAGCGACCATTTGACTTTGGGCAGCGGCGGGTTCGGCCGGAACCAGGTACGGTTGGTCTGATTCTCGCCCAGCCGGCGGACGCGCGTGTCGGCGCCGCCATTGCCGAATGTCTCGTAGAACCGGCCGATCGAGTTGTGTCCGTTGGCCACATAGAACATGTAATTGGGCGCCCAGCCATCGTAGAAGCCGTGCGTCCACACGCCGGGCACCCCGCGCTTGGTCATCTCCTCAATTTCGTGGTAAGCGAGCGACTGCCATTCGCTGACCACGATGGGGTCGAGCCAAGCGTTGTAAGGCCCGGTGCCGGTCGAAGTGTACAGGTAAGGCACCGATTCGTGCAGGTCGTGGAGGACCTGCGGGTGGTATTCGAAAAAGGTGCGCAGCATGACTTTGGAAAGTTCGAGCGCCATGCCGATGCCGTCGCGGTTGTTGTCATGCGCGACGTACTTGCCCCAGTAGATCAGCCCGGGGACCGGCTTATCACGGTTGGCTTTGCGGTAGTTGTAAAGGTCCACCATGCGGTCGCGCCCGTCCACTTCCACCACCGGCGTAATCAGAAAGACGACGTTTTTGCGGATGTGCTCGAAGAACGGCGCCTCGCTCACCGCCAGGCGGTAGGCCAGCTCCATCAGCATCTCCGGCGAGCCGGTTTCCGGTGAATGAATCGCGCCCGAGGCCCAGTAAATCGGCAGGCCTTCGGCGATGAGCGCGTCGGCTTCGGTGTCGGTGATTTTCCGCGGATCAGCGAGCCGCGCGGTGATCTGCCTGATGCGGTCCAGCCGCGCAAGGTTCGCTTCGTCGGTCACCGCCACGAGCAGCATCTCGCGGCCTTCTTCCGAGCGGCCGTTGCTCCACACCCGTACGCGTGGCGAAGCCGCCGCCAGCGCGCGGAAGTACCGGTAGATGTCTTTCGTGTGCGTGAGCTGCTCGGGCGTTCCAACCACGTAGCCGAGAACATCTTTCGGCGTGGGCACCCCCGGCTTGGCCGGCAGGTGGTCCACCAGCTCGGTCAGGAAATACGGCTCGGTGGTGTACTCGCGGATTTTTGCGGTGTACTCCTCGTCCACCGGCTGCGATGGGCTGCGCGCCGGCAAATCCCGCTCGCCTGCCTCGCCCGAGGCCAGCGAGACGCTCACGCTGCCCTGCATCAGGAGCAGCACCAGCGCAATACTCAAAACGTAAGAAAAAGTTCGATCTATTTTCCTGTTCATGGCACTTCTCCTCCGTGGGAATTACAGGATTGCATTCAAAACCACCGTGGCTCGCTTGTTGCTCGTGCGCGGCTGTGTATAGCGTCGCCCCCTGAATCAAACGAGCTTCAGCAACCGACCCCATCCCGTGCTGTCTGAGCCCGGCCCCGCTTAGCCGTCAAGACGCAGGCGCTGCCGCGCCGGTTTCCACAGCACGAGCTTGCAGCTTGGGAAAAGTACGACGCGTGCTCATTTCTGATGAGCCCGCTCGTCCTTTGCCGGGCGACGCAGAATCCCCGCTGCCATGAATTCTCGCGGAACAGAGCTTCTTCGTTCCGCTCAGAATGGCGAGCCCTGCCACTCATCTCACAAACTGCTACGGAATCACTCGCACCGTGAGCACGCGCAGGATTTCCAGCAGTAGCAGCGTCTGCGCAAAGGCCAGAAAGCCGACGGCGCCGCGCCACCACACCGTGCCTTCGTGGTGACGGATAAACCGCGCCAGCCCGCCGGCCACGAAAAACACTGCGGCGGTGATCATCAGCACATACACTGCGGCGAGGACGTTGGACATGGCCGCCTCCGGTGGTTTGCGACTCGGGAACTGAAGCCCGTCTTCCGCAAGCCGCGCCATTCTAATCCCGCTCGCGGCGTCAGCACCACCTATCAGTATGACACCCTGAATCGCCTTACCCAGGTTAGCTACGATGATGGCAGCACGGGTGTGCCGCCGACCGCGACGGTGACCCTCGCATACAGCTCGGATCCGAACCTGAATGAGAACGGCCGCCTGAAGACTGCGACCGATGGCGTGGGCTCGGAAACATTGTTCTATGGCGTGCTGGGCGCGTCACGCGGACGGACAAGTCTGAGCTTGGCGGGAGATTAGCGGACAGGTTGCACCAAGATGCAGCAGCCTGATTAGCCTGCTTGCTGAGCACGGCGCGAGGGCGGAGCCCGAACGGAGTCCTCAGCAAGAAAGGTGCCCGTGGGACTCCGGTGGTAGGATTTGGGTTT
>FWPU01003911.1_pt1 | contig 36073 bp, 24 predicted proteins | sample 2228361 | NCBI WGS metagenome assembly FWPU01 (sample SAMEA103939777, study PRJEB20133) | metagenome
CCCAACCCCCCGCAGACCTCGGCGTGAGGCCCATCCCCGCCCCCACATGCATACAATTGAGGTGATGACGCCGCCGCAACGGTGGACCTGGTCCCGATCGGCGGCCGGCCCGAAAACGTGAAACTGCACCTAACTAGTTGTTTAGCATAAGGTTCCGATATGTCACGTACTCCGGGGAACCCTCCCCCAGGCGGCCAGTCGCCCCCCGATCCCCCCTCCCCCCCTGCCGGCTCCAAATGGGGAAGCCTCCTCCACGCCAGTGGCTGGATCGTGCTGGTCGTGGCCACTATCCTCCTCGTCGCTTTTTTCAGTGGCGGTCGCGGTCGGGACATCGCCTACACCGACTTCCAACGCCTCCTCGACGCCGGCTTGGTCCAGCGGATCACTCTCATCGGCGCCGAACAGCTCGAAGGGGAAGTCCGCGACCCCGACGCCGACCTGGTCCGGGAGCTGCGCATCCACTCCTCCGGCCGCTTCAGCGTCAACTTGCCGGTCACCCAGGACCAAACCACCCTGGTCGGGCAATGGATCGAGACCGACCGCCAGTATCGCGAACGCCTGCAGCAACGTGGGGAGACGCCGCCGGAGCCGCTGATCGTCCACAAGCGGGACGACATGTCGTGGCTGGGCCCGTTTTTGCTGAACCTGCTGCTGATCGGCCTGGTGGTCGGCTTGTTTGTGTTGATGTTCATCCCACGGCTGCGAGACCCGCTCGGCGGCGGCTTTCTGACCAGCTACATCCGCAGCCCGGCCCGCCGCTATGAGAAAGGCAAGGACCACGTCACCTTCAACGACGTCGCCGGCATGGAAAACGCCAAGCGGGAATTGGCGGAGATCGTCGAATACCTCAAGGATCCCGGTAAATTCGCCCGCCTGGGGGCCCGCGTGCCGCGCGGCGTACTCCTGTTCGGCCCCCCCGGCACCGGCAAGACCCTCCTGGCCAAAGCCGTCGCCGGCGAGGCCAACGTCCCCTTTTACTCCATCAGCGGCAGCGAGTTCATCCAGATGTTCGTCGGCGTCGGGGCCAGCCGCGTCCGCGACCTGTTCCGCGTGGCCAAGGAAAACGCCCCGTCGGTGGTATTCATCGACGAAATCGACGCCGTCGGACGGATGCGGGGCACCGGCTACGGCGGCGGCTCCGACGAACGCGAACAAACCCTCAACCAGATCCTCTCGGAAATGGACGGCTTCCAGCCGTCGGAAACGGTCATCGTCATTGCCGCAACCAACCGCCCGGACGTGCTCGACCCGGCATTGCTCCGCCCGGGACGCTTCGACCGTCACATCACCGTCGACCGCCCCACCTGGCGGGGCCGGCTCGAAATCCTCAAGGTGCACACCCGCAACAAGCCCCTGGCTGACGACGTCGATCTGGAGCGGATCGCCCGCAGTATGGTCGGCATGAGCGGCGCCGACTTGCAGAACTTGTGCAACGAGGCCGCCCTGCACGCCACCCGCATGGGCCGCAACCGCATCGAACAGGTCGACTTCGACCGTGCCGCCGACCGCGTCCGCCTCGGCGTGCAACGCGACGAACGCTTCAGCGAACAGGAACGGCGACGCACCGCCTATCATGAGGCCGGCCACGCCCTGTGCGCCCTGCTCCAGCCCCACGCCGACAAAATCGACCGCGTCTCCATCATCCCCCGCGGCCAGGCCGGCGGCGTCACCCTGCTGCAACCCGACGAAGAAAAAATGGACCGCTCCGCCAGCGAGCTGTTCGCCCAACTGGTCGTCATGATGGGCGGACGAGCCGCCGACAAGCTCGTCTACGGCGAGCCGATGACCGGTGCCATGATGGACCTCAAACAGGCCACTCGTCTGGCCCGCGTCATGGTCACCCAGTACGGCATGAGCGAGCGGCTCGGCCCCGTTCACTACCAAATCGGCGAAGAGCACGTCTTTCTGGGCAAGGAGATCGTCGAGTCCCGCACCTTCAGCGAAGGCACCGCCCGCCTGATCGACGAGGAGATCCAACGCCTGCTCGTTGAGGCGGAGCAACGGGCCATCCACCTGCTCCAGGCCAACCGCGACAAGCTGGACAAGCTCGCCGAGGCCCTGCTGGTCCACGAAGAGCTGGACGTGGAGGAGGTCCAGAAGCTGCTGGCAGGGGTGCCGCTGACCGAACTGCAGCAGGATAACACCCCGTCGCGTGCGGCGACGGCCCCCGCTGCCCCCGCACCGCAGACCGTCCCCGAACCGGCGGCCGAGCCACGACCCGGCCTGGCTTTTGGAGGGACCTGATGCCTGCAGACAGCGGCTCGCCGGATAACGGCTCGCCGGATAACAGCTTGTCACATGGCGGCTGGTCAGATGACAGCTTGTCGGACGGTGGCTTGCTAGCTAACGGCTTGCCGGCTGGGCCGTCGCCGGGTCATCCATCGCGACAGGATCCGTCCGGACCCCCGATGTCGCCACCAGAGCTACCACCTAGGGCATCGCCGAGCAATCCCCTGTCCCCGGTGTCGCGGCGGTTGCCAGCGAAAATGTTTTACGGCGTTATACTTGGCGGTGCTGTGGCGGGTGCAGTCGGGGCGGTCGCCGCGAGCGTCCTGGCCCCCGGAGGACCGCAGGGGCGGGGCATCTGGGACGAACAGGGGCTGATCCTGTCCCGATTTGTGGCGGCGATGGCCGGGGCGACCTTCGGCGGCATCGCCGGGGTAGTGGCCGCCAGCCTGCTGGACGTGGCCGCCCGTCGCTTCGCCGCTGCGGAAGACGGTAAAAGCCATCCCCAGCGACGGACTTGGCCGCCGGGGAAGTCACTCCCACAGCGGTAGCCACGCCGTCACGTCATGACGGCAATGCGGGTGGGTCAGGACGTCTTGGCAGGCCTGCTGGTAGGCCGGCAGACACGCCGCAGCGATAGTCGCCAGATCCTCGTGCCGCAACGCGTGTTGTTCCCGGCAAAACAGCAGGTCGGACGGACAGCCGCGCACTTCCACCACGACCGCTTGCGGGAAAAGTGCCCGGAGGTGCTGGCAAAACCCCTCATACCCTGCCCGTCCCGGCACAACCAGCACCGTCAACTCCTCGCGACCGTCGGAGCCAAGGGGGGGAGCCGCTAGGCGGTGATAGTGCTGCAAGTGGGCGTCGGCCGCACGCGGGTCGTGGGTGGCGGCCTCGATGTGCAGTTGCGTCACGTCCTCATATGACAACAACGGCGACAAAAACGCCGCCGCCTGATCGATCATCGGCACCACCAGCAGCGGGTGCAAATCGGCGTGGAGGCGGCAGAGGGCCAACAGGCCGCCGCGGGGGGCCAGCACCAGTTTTTCCAGGGCCTCTTCCAGCCGTTGCGGCGTGTCCGGCGGCAACTGGCTGACAAATCGCGTCACCGCCGCCTCAATGCGGCTTTCCCCGTGCGGCAACATGATATGCACGACCGCAACCTCGTCCGCCGAACGGGCCGTTTCGGGGGTCAGCATGGGGGTATCGCCGCTGGACTGACCGCCGCTGACGCCCTGGTTCAACCCCTGGAACACTTGTTGCAAACGGCTGCGGCAACGGTCCAGCTCCCGCAATTGCTCTTCGGCCTTGGTCCGCAGCGTGCGGTAGAACACCCCCGCGGCCTGGGCCAACTCCTCTTCGATCCGCCGTTGCACCAGCTCCTGCAACTGCTCCACGTAATGCCGCCACGCCCGGTGCCACCAGCCGCCAAACAGGCCAAAGCCCCGCCGGTCATCGCGGCACGCCGCCAACGCCGCCTCGGCGTCGGCCAGGACTTGCCGCCCATCCCGGGACATCTCGGCTCGTTTCTGCTCGACCTGCTGGTGCATCTGCTCGCACCATTCCGCCAAGGTCTGCCAGGCCGCCGCCAGCGCCCCCAGCCGCGGGCCGCAGCGGTGCTCCAACGGCTCCAACACGACCAGACATTCGTTGGCCCACGCCTCCGCATAACTGCGGGCCGCATGCTCCAATAGCCGTTCCAGCAATGATGGCCGCGCGGGGGAGCGTGCGAGGTGATCCCGCCGCAGCCGGACCCAGCCGTCCCACTGTTCCCAAAGCTGCTGGGCCGTCGCCGCCATGTCCTGCGGACGGGATGCGGCGACGGCGGCGGCCAACTCCGCCTGGGCGTGCCCCAACTGCTCCAAGTTACGCCGCCCTTCCTCGCTCTGCCGAGCCGCCAGTTGCCAGATCTCCCGACCGATCGCTTCCCCCTGCAGACGCGGATCGCCTGTGATCCTCTGCACCAACGGCGTCACCAGGGGGGAATGGGGGGGCAACAGTTGGGACCATTGCTGCAATAGCTGCCCGCACAGACGCTGCGCCGCTTGCCGCAGCAGCAGCCCCCGCGGATACCAAACGCTGCAGGCACCGAAAGAACGGAACGCTGTGCGGCCCAGGTCCCGCGGCCGCTGCCGCTGCAACTGAATCGTCGCGCCAAACGGCGTGGTCAGCTCATGGGTGATGTACGTTGCCAGACGGTGCAGGCAGCGGCGGAACGCCGCACTGCTCCGCTCTTCCAGGGAGAGCAGATAGGTGGCTGCAAATGGCAGGCCGCGGGCTTCGATATATGGACCGTCCAAACCGCCGTAGTTGGCTTTGAAAACCATCTCCGGATCGGCGTAGTGGTTCAACTCGGTCAGGGCGGCGTAGATGTTGGCCAACTCGTGATCCGAAGTGGTCGGATCAGTCGGTGCTCCAATGTAAGCAAACGCCAGCACAACGGCTTGCGGCGAATGATGACGGTCCAGCACCCGCCGCACGGCGTGGCCCAAATCCAGCAACATGCCGCCGGAGCCGCCCGCCAGACTGGACAGAATGATGACCTGCGGATGATGATCCCGTACCTGCAGACCGCTCTGGGCGACGGTTTGGGCCAGGGACTCGGGATGGGTGGCGATGGCCAGCTCGCGACGTAACCGGCTTACAAAACGCAGGTAGTTGTCACAAAAGGCCAGCCGGCCCAATGCCCGGTTGCCACCTACCGCCCGGTTGCGGGGAATGTTGTAGAGGATGTCCTGGGGGAGCCATTCTAAGAGGGCGTCCATCTGTCGCCGCCGCTGCGGCGTGAGCGGCTGCAGGGGGGTAATGAACACCTCCTCGGAATGCAGCATGCACTCCGCCGGTGCGGCCAAGGCCTTGCTTAATGCCTCCGGATCGCAATCGACATATAAGAACCGGAACGCCGGTATTTGGCTCAGCTCCCCCAGGCGGTCGGTCAGGCGGCGGCGGACCTCCTGTAAGGCCCGGCGGCCGAAACTGCCAATCCCGATCAGGATCGTCGGCCGCAACACGCCCGACTCGACCAGCGGAACGGTCTGGCGGGTGACCGAATCCTCGACGGCCACAGCCGTACTGCCAGGAGTCCTGCTCCCGGCCTGGCCGTTGGCCGCAACAGCCAGATCGCCCGCAGCGGGAGTCGGCAGAGACATTTCCGCCACCGACACCCGCGACCCCATGTTCGCCACAATAGCGGGCGGGACAGACCCAGCCGGAGCGACCCCAGCCGGAGTAGGCCCTGCCGGGGTCACCCCAACCGGAGCAACCCCAGCTGGGGTCGATCCTGCCGGAACGGCGGTCAGACTCAAATCGACCACCGTCGGCTGATGGCCAGCGGCGGCCAAAGCCCGAACCATCGCCGTGCAGCTCGGATAACGGGCCTCCGGGTCCTTCGCCAGGGCGCGGGCGATGATCGGCCGGTCCAGCTCCGGCAGCGGCGACAAATCCGGCGGCTCGGACATGTGCTGCAACGCCAACTGCCGGATGTTCTTGCCGTTAAACGGTCGCCGCCCGGTCAGCAGTTCCATGTACACGATCGCCAGACTGTACTGGTCGGAGTGCTTGCTGATTTTGTTGATGAACGTCTCGGGGGCAGAGTACAACGGCGTCACTCCCCCCATCAACCCCGACACACTTGATCGCTCCAGCGACTTGACCAGTCCAAAATCGGCGACCTTGACCCGGTCCGCCACCACAAACAGGTTCCGCGGCTTGACGTCCAGATGCTGCAACCCGTGCTTTTCGATCAGATAGTCCAGCCCCGCCGCGGCGTCGTCCAGATAGCGGATCAGCTGCTCCCGCGGAATGCCCGGCAGACCCCGCTGCTGGCAGGCTAGCCAGGCGTCGTGCAGGTTGTGGTCGGCCAGCTCCATCACGATGACCAGCTCCCCGTCCACAACCTGAATTTGCTCAATCGACAAAAGGAAGGGGTGCCGGACCTGCTTGATATGCTCCAGGGCCTGCAACTCTTGTTGGGCCCGATTGTCGTCGTCCAAGGATTGCAGGTTGCCGAAGACGAACTTGATGGCCTTCTGGATCCCGCCCGGGGCCAAGCACTTCCAGACTTCGCCGAAACCGCCGGTGCCGATCGGCTCCAACAAGCGGTACCCCGGCAACGGCTCGGCGCCCGGCTCGCGTAACCCGATCATCGGTACCTACCAACTGGGGGCGAGTCACCAGGATCCGGCATCATCGATCGATCGCTGCGATCGCAAGGTGAAACCTCACGTGTATTTAGCTTACATTTTGACCGCCGTCCAATCGGTCAAGGACCGACTACCGCGGCGATCGCTCCGGCGAGCAGGCCACGATCAGCGGACACGCGAAAATATTGATGGGACTTGAAGTTAAGAAATGAACGCCTCGACGAGTGCGGCCGGTCAGCAGCGGACCGGTACCAAACGAACCCGCCGGGCGCTATGCCGCGCCCCGCCAGCGACACTAGACGGCACGGCACCAGCGGCGAATGTTCCACGTGGAACGCAAATTGCCCGTCTGATCGTCAGAGGACAATGGACGTCCGAATGATGCCGCTGGTCCGTCACCCCTCTTCCGGTGCGGCGGTGCGGCCCAAGGCCACGTCAAACTCGCTCAGCAGCGGTACCAGCATCGCCGCGATCGCCAGGCCGAACGAGCCGGCTAGCACGACAAACGGCACCAAAGCGTCCGCTGACTCCTGCGTCCCTGGCTTGCCGATCAGTACGGTAACCACGCCGTAGAACATCGCCAGCGGGCAGGCCACGCTGGCCAACGTCAACGCCGCCGACGGCCGGTCCGCACTCAGCACGTACAACAAGCCGCCGATCCCGACCGCCAGAAAGGCGATAAAGCTGAGCCACTGGTTGGCGAAGCTGCCACCATTGATGATGATCAGGTAAATCGTGATCAATGTGCCGACCGACAGGAAAAAGACGGTGCCGAGGGTCTGGGCGATCGCCAGGCGGCTAGTCGGAATGCGCAGGGCCACGTGGATACCCAACACGATGACAAAGCCGAAAAGGATCAGGAGGGTGCCGCAGACGGCTAGCAGGGGCCCGAAGTTCCGCTCGAAAACCTCCACCCCCCCCACCCCCGGCGGCGTGTAGGCCAACGCCCCCTGGACGGCGTAGTAGATCGCCAACAGGAGCGGCGGCAGGATGAACTCCTTGCAGTTGTACAGCACCCCCAAAATCTTGCCAAAGACGAACTCCTGCGGCGAAATATCGGTCACCAGCAGCACGTCGAGGGTGCCGCCGTCCCGCTCCGAGGTGATCGCCGTCACCGCCTGGGCGGCCACCAGCAGCAGGCTCAGGATGGTCAAGGGGACCAGGCCGTACGCCGCGGCAAAAGTGGGCCGCCCGCCAGGACGGTGCAGCTCGCTCCACGCATAGTACACAATCAGCACCAGTACCACGGCGAAGGCCGCCTTGACCAGCAGCGGCCGCCGGCCATAAGCCATCGTCCGGACCTCCCGCCACAGCACCGGGTTGTGCCAGACCGGCCGCAGCGGCCCCGGTGCGGCGTGGGCCTTGGCCCGCTTCTCCAGCTCCGCCGATTCGTCCAGCTCCTGGATGTCCTCCGGTGCTTCCCGCTGCACGATCGGCTCGCCGCTCGGGTTCCAACGCCGCAGCCCCCAAATCCCCACAGCGTTGAGCAGTACGGCCCACCCGAGCATGACCAGGGCAAATCCATACGCGGGGGCCAGGCCAGTCCACCCCCCCGCCGGCGGGGCCAAAACCGTCTGCACCGCCGCTACCGGGTCCACCCACGCCTGCACCCGCTCCCAGTCCGCCGCGGCGTGCACAAGCGGCCCGACCATCCCCACCGCCTGGACCGCCGCGACGTAAAATGCCAGCAATAATACACTTAGGGCCAGGGCCTGAAACGTCCGCTCCCGCCACAACGCCACCAACGCCCCCAGCGATCCCGCCGCCACCGCCGCCGATGCCAAAATCACCACCATCTGCAGCACCTGCCACGGCGCGATCCCCCCTAGCAGCAACAGCAACGCCAAAACTGGCACCGTGATCGCCAACTGGATGGTGATCGGCAGCAACGCCCCCAGCATCTTGCCCAGGACGATCTCATAGTCCCGCATGTCGGTGATCAGCAGCAGCACGAAGGTGCGGCGGTCCTTCTCCTGGGCCACCGCCCCGGCCGCCGACAGCGTGGCGAAAAACAGCGTCAGCACCAGCAACACGTAGGCGACGATCTGAAATAGCAGCAGGCCGAACGCCGCCGCCTCCCCTAACGTGGCCGAGCGGGTAAAACCGATGCTCGCCTGCCAGGTGGTAATCCCCAGTATCGCCAGCAGGCCGATCAGGGCAGCCCGGCTCCCGTAGTGGCCGCTGCGACGCGGCACCGTCACCACTTCCCGCTGAAATATCGGTCCTAACACACTGCCTCCAGCTTCAGTAAGTGGTCGGGGGTGCCCCCGGCTGGGTGGTCCGGCGTGCCCCCCGCGTAGTCGCATCGACCAAAATCATCCGATGGATCGTCATTGCCTGTGCCGCCGGATTCCTACAAAACGTTCCTTATGCCACAAGTATTCCTGTTCATGCTCCGGGGCTGCTCCGCTGGCTGGCTCGGCGCTTACGGCAACGAGTGGGTCGGCACGCCGCAGTGCGATCGCCTCGCCGCCGAGGGGATCGTCTGGGACCGCTACATCATCGACCAGCCCGACCCCGCCTGGCAGTCGCGGCGATGGGCGGAGCGGTTGCTCCCCGCCCTGCGGGAGCGTGGCGTGTATACCCTCTGCGTCCTCGCCCACTCGGCCGAACACGACTACCCGCAATCATTTTACGAGGCCTGGACGGAACGGTTCGAGGCCCGGCCGACGCCGCAGGACACCTCGCTGCAGCCACTGCTGGAGCTGTGGCCGGCGGTGCTGGACCGGCTCCCCCCGGACGGCGACTGCCTCGTCTGGGTGGACATCGGCTCGCTGCTGCCCCCCTGGACAGTCCCGGAGGAGGTATTCCAAGCCTACTTCGACCTGAGCCTGGACTCCCCCGGCGACGATGCCGACAACTCCGGCGATGCGGATAAGCCCGCTGGCAGCACTACCAAGCCCGCTGGCAGCACTACCAAGCCCGCTGGCAGCCCCGACGATGCCCCGCTTACGCCGCTGCCGCCGACTGCCAATGACGACACCAGCGATGACGCCGCCGCTGACGAGCCGCTCCTCCCCTGTACCCAGCCGCTGACCGGGCCATTTGACGTCAACGACGACGCGGCGTGGCGCTGGCTCCACACCTCCTTTGCCGCGGTGGTCACGGCCCTGGACGCCGAGCTGGGCCAACTTTGGGAGCAACTACGGCAACGCGGCCTGGACCGCTCCGCCCACTGGGTGCTCACCTCCGACCGCGGCCTGCCCCTGGGGGAACACGGCCGCGTCGGCTGGGACCGGCCCTGGCTCCACGCGGAGCTGGTCCACGTGCCGCTGATCTGGCGGCTACCCGCGGCGGAGCAGGCCGGCCGACGCATCGCCGCCCTGACCCAGCCCCCCGACCTGCTCGCCACGCTGGCGAACCTCTGGCAGGTGGCGATTCCGGACGGGTACAACCTCTGGCCCGCCATGCATGGCCCCCACCCTTCCCCCCGGCAGGAGGCCGTCTGCTTCTGGACCGTGGAGGCGGCGGCAGAAGCCGCCCTCCGCACGCCGGAATGGGCTTTGTTGCTCCCTCTGCGGCTCCCGGACGGCGAGGACCGCCCGCCCCAACTGTACGCCAAGCCGGAGGACCGCTGGGAAGTCAACGACCTCCGCCCGCGGCATCTCGAGCAGGCCGATGCCCTCGCGGCCCGCCTGCGGCAACTGCTGCCGGAACGTTTCGGCGAGCAAGTCCTCCCCTACCTGGCCCAACTGCCGCCGGAATAACCGGCACAGCTACCACCGGCCGGCGGCCATCGCCAATTCCGACTATCTCGATCGGAATAGTGATATTTGAGTACGATCAGCCGCGGTGGTGCACCAGCTTATTCCAATCCCGACTATTCCGATCGGAATAGTGACCAATTAGGAGATCCGTTAAACGGCGTAGGCCGCGCGGCAGATGGCGAGGAAGGACTCGGCCTGCAGGCTGGCCCCACCGACCAACGCCCCGTCCACGTCGGGCTGGCGCAGCAATCCGGCGGCGTTGTCCGGCTTGACGCTGCCGCCGTACTGGATGACCGTCCGCTGGGCCACGGCTTGGCCGAACATTGCCGCGAGGGTCTGGCGGACGAAGGCGTGGGCATCTTGAGCTTGCTGCTCGGTGGCGACGCGGCCGGTGCCGATCGCCCAGACCGGCTCGTAGGCGATGATCAGCCGGTCGAGGTGCTCCGCGGGCAGGTCGGCCAGTCCCGCTGTAAGTTGTTGGTGCAAAACCGCTTCCGTACGGCCAGCCTCCCGCTCGCTCAACAGCTCGCCGATGCAGAAAATGACGTGCAGTCCGGCGGCCAGTGCCCCTCTGGCCTTGCGGTTGAGGAACGCGTCGCTTTCGCCCAGGCCGTGCCGCCGCTCGCTGTGGCCGATGATCACGTATTTGCAGCCCGCCTCGAGCAGCATGTACGGCGACACCTGCCCGGTGAACGCCCCCTGCCGCTCGTAGTGGCAGTCCTGTGCCCCCAGGGCCACCGGACTGCCACGCAGCACCTCGGCCACCGGCAATAGCCACGGAAACGGCGGGCAGACCGCGACCTCCACCGCCTCGCCACGGGCCGCATCCACTCCGGCGGCGACCGCCTCGGCCAGGGCCCGGGCCTCGCTCAGAGTGGTGTACATCTTCCAGTTACCGGCAATCAGTTTGCGACGTTGCACGCTTCAGCTCCTATCTGCGACACCGCTGCGGGCGGCCGCAACGGCACCCTGGCGACGTCCAGTGCTCGACGCGAAAGGGTCAGGGGACCAACTCGGCCTCGGCGGAAGCGGAAAATTCCCGTCCCAAGGCCGCCGCCAGCCGCCGCAGGTCCCCCATCAGATCCAGAAACTGATGCGGCAGAAGGGCTTGCGGCCCGTCGGAGAGGGCCTTTTCCGGGCAATGGTGCACCTCGACGTGCACGCCGTCCGCCCCGGCGGCGACCGCCGCCCGGCACATGCTTGGGATCAGGTCCGGCCGGCCCGTCGCGTGGCTCGGATCGACGATGATCGGCAAATGGCTCTGCCCTTTGACATTCGGCACGGCGCTCAGGTCGAGCATGTTGCGGGTACTGTCCTCGAAGCTGCGTACGCCCCGCTCGCACAGGACTACGTCGTGGTTCCCCTCGGCGAGGATATACTCGGCGGACATCAGCAGGTCGCGGACGGTGGCACTCATGCCCCGCTTGAGCAGGACCGGCTTGCGGGTCCGGCCGCATTCCTTGAGCAGGTCGAAATTCTGCATGTTGCGGGCGCCAATCTGCAGCATGTCGGCGTAGCGGACCACCAGCTCGACCTGCCGGGGGTCCATCACCTCGGTGACGACGGGCAGGCCGTATTTCTGGCCGACGTCGCGGAGGATCTTCAGGCCGTCCTCGCCCAGCCCCTGGAAGGCGTAGGGGCTGGTGCGGGGTTTGAAGGCTCCGCCGCGGAGGATGTTGGCCCCGCCGGCCTTGACATATTTGGCGATGGTGTCCATCTGTTCGTAACTTTCGACGGCGCAAGGACCTGCGATCATGGCCATGCTGCCGCCGCCGATACGCACCTTCCCGACATACACCACCCGGTCGGCCGGATGGAACTCCCGGCTGGCCAGCTTGAACGGCTTCATGATGCGGATGACTTGCTCGACCCCCGGGATGGCGAACAGACTCTCGGCCTCTGGGCGGGTCTCATCGCCAATGACCCCCACGATCGTCCGCGATTCGCCGCGGCTGACGTGCGGCGTGAACCCTAGCTCCCGTACCCGCTCGATCACGTGCTCGATCTGGTCGAGGGTGGCGTCCGGACGGATAACCAGTATCATGGCCAGAATTACGTTCGTGATGGTAAGAATTACGTTCGTTGGCTGGTTACTGCGGGATCGTCGCCAGGCTAGACCGTACCTTTTCTGCCTGGCGTCGATCCTGCTGATGCACTTCATGTTATAGACTGGGGCGGCGGTTGGCAGGCTCGCTGGGCCGCCGCAGGGATCACTCCTCGTCCGGTCGGGCTTGCGGGAAGGAACCCATCACATGCACCGAGTCGCACAGCTCCTCCATCGCCGCGATCGCCTTGCGGACCTTGGGGTCCTCGCGGTGCCCGTCAAAATCGATGAAAAACACGTACTGCCCCTTCGCCTCCCGGTAGGGGAACGATTCAATCCACGTCAGATTGATCTTGTTGGCCTTGAAGATGCTCAGAACGTCGGCCAGCGACCCCGGCGTGTGCGGAATCTGGAACATCATGGCGGTTTTGTCCTGGCCGGTGCGGGCACTGTCGCTCAGGCCGATGACCGCAAAGCGGGTCTCGTTGAACGGCGAATCCTCGATGTTGTGGCAGAGGATGTTGATGCCGTAACGCACGGCGGCCTGACGGCTGGCCACCGCCGCCACGTTCGGCTCGCTGAGCACCAGCCGGGCCGCATCCGCCGTGCTGGACACCTCGTGCAGCGTGGCATACGGCAGGTTTTTGCTCAGCCAGTTGCGGCACTGGCTCAGGGCCTGGGCCTTGCTGTAGACCCGCCGGATCTCCGTCTGCGGGCAGTTGGCCAGCAGGTGGTGGTGGACCCGCAGGCGGATCTCTGCACAGATTTTCACCTGCGGCAGACGGATAAACATGTCCAACGTGTCGGCAATCCGCCCGTCGGTCGAGTTTTCCAGCGGTACCACGCCGTAATCGACATGCTTGCGGACCACCTCCTCGAACACCGCGGCGATGCTGCTGGTGCGGGTATACGCCACCGCTTCCCCGAACCGTTGCAGGGCGGCCAAATGACTGTAACTGTATTCCGGGCCAAGAAATGCGATCCGCGTGACCTTCTGAACCGCCCGCGAGCCGGAGATCAGCTCCCGGAAGATCGCCTGGATGGTCACTTCTGGCAACGGCCCCTTATGGGCCGATAGGACATTGTTGAGCACCTCCGTTTCCCGTGCCGCCGAAAAGACCTCGCCTCCCTGGTCCTGTTTGAGCTTGCCGATCTGGGTAGCAATGCTCGCACGCTTGTTTAACAGTTCCAGGATCTGCAAGTCGAGTTGGTCGATCTGCTGCCGCAGACGTTTCAGCTCCGCGTCGGTAGCGGATGCGGCGGCGGTGGGTTTGCGGCTCATGGGCCACCCTGTCCCTCCAGCAAACGCAACTTTTGTTCACAGTGTATGTTACGCTCACGTCCCCGTCAACAGACCGGCGGCCTCCGACATTGGGAACCCGTTGAGGACCACCCGGGAAGCGTCGCCACCCCCCTCCCCGCACACGGCCCCCCCACCCGCTCACCCCACTTGCTCACCCTCCCGGCGGCCGCAGGCGGCTATCCCCCAACCAGCTCACTTGACGTAACGGTGAATCCTTTGGCAGGTTACGCCCATCGAATGGAGTGACAGCGGCGGTGGCCGCCGGACGGACTTGTACACGATCCTGACCACGCCGTTGAACGTAACACTATACACCCCAAACACTTAGGCAATTGAGGGAAGGGAGCCGAAGGCAATGGCAGAAGAGAAAATCATCGGTATCGACCTGGGAACGACCAACTCCGTCGTCGCCGTGATGGAAGGGAGCGAGGTCAAGGTCATCCCCAACCAGGAGGGGAACCGGCTGACGCCGAGCGTGGTGGCCTTCACCGATAAGGGGGAGCGGCTGGTCGGCGACCCGGCCAAACGGCAGGCCATTACTAACCCGAAGCGGACCATCTACTCGATCAAGCGGTTCATGGGCCGGCGGCTCTATGAGGTGGAGGACGAGATCAAACGAGTCCCGTACAAGGTGGTCGCCGACGGCCCTAACGACCTGGTCAAGGTCGAGGTGGACGGGAAACGGTACACGCCGCCGGAAATTTCGGCGATGGTCCTGCGGAAGCTGAAGGAGGCCGCCGAGGCGTACCTCGGGCACACGGTCCGCAAGGCGGTGATCACCGTGCCGGCCTATTTCAACGACGCCCAGCGGCAGGCGACCATCGATGCGGCGGCCATCGCTGGGTTTGACACCGAATATGAAATCCGCGGCAAGGATGGCAAGATCGTCAAGCAGCGGATGCGGATCATCAACGAGCCGACCGCCGCGTGCATCGCCTACGCCTTCGACAAGCGGAAGGACCAGAAGATCGCCGTGTTTGACCTGGGGGGCGGTACCTTCGACATCTCCATTCTGGACGTCGGCGAAGACGGCGTGTTCCAAGTCCTTTCCACCAATGGAGATACGCACCTGGGCGGCGACGATTTCGACCAGGTCCTCATGGACTACGTCGCCAACGAGTTCCAAAAAGAGCACGGCATCGACCTGCGCAAAGACCCCATGGCCATGCAGCGGCTCAAGGAAGCCTGCGAGCGGGCCAAGAAAGACCTCAGCCAGCAGGTGCAGACGGACATCAACTTGCCGTTCATCACCGCCGACGCCAGCGGCCCCAAACACCTGATGATGACCATCACCCGGGCCCAGTTCGAGCGGATGGTCGAGCACCTGGTGGACCGCTGCCGCAAGCCGGTGATGCAGGCCTTGGCCGACGCCAAGCTCCAGCCGCACCAGATCGACGAGGTGATCCTGGTCGGCGGCATGACCCGCATGCCCCGCATCCAGCAACTGGTCAAGGAGATCTTCGGCAAGGAGGGGCACAAGGGGGTCAACCCGGACGAGGTCGTCGCCGTCGGCGCGGCCATCCAGGGGGCCCAGCTCCTGCTCGGCGCGGCGGCGGATATCCAACTGCTCGACGTCACGCCGTTGACCCTGGGCATTAAGACCCTCGGCGGCGTGATGACCCCGATGATCCCGCGCAACACCACCATCCCCACGCGGAAAAGCGAGATCTTCACCACCGCCGCCGACAATCAAACGTCTGTCGAAGTGGAGGTCTATCAGGGCGAACGCCCCATGGCCGACGACAACAAAAAGATCGGCAGCTTCCACCTAGACGGCATCCCGCCGGCGCCGGCCCGCGTCCCCAAGATCGAAGTCACCTTCGAAATCGACGCCAACGGCGTACTCAACGTCACTGCCAAAGACCTCGGCACCGGCAAGGCCCAAAGCATCCGCATCGAAGGCTCCTCCGGCCTGAGCAAGGAAGAGGTCGAACGGATGCGGCGGGAAGCGGAGCTGCACGCCGAAGAGGACAAACGCAAGCGGGAGTTCGCCGAAACGAAAAACCGGGCCGAAACCCTCATCTACGAGCTGGAACGGGCGATGCGCGACGCCGGCGACAAAATGTCCGAAAGCGACAAGGCCGCCGTCAACGCCGCCATCCAGAAGGTGCGGGACGCCATCGGCCGCAACGACTTGTCGGCCCTGAAATCGGCGGTCCATGAGCTGGAGCAGGCCTCGAGCGCCATGGCCCAGCACCTCTACGCCGCGGCGGGGAGCCGTCCGAGCAGCACCGCCGGGGCCGGCACCGGCACTACCCCCTCCGGCGGCACCCCCAAAGGCGGCGATGACGTCGTCGACGCCGAATACGAGGTCAAAAAGTAAGCCGCACCGCCCGGCAACCGCCAAACGTTTTACCAGATTTTACCCGACGACCCGCCACGGCCCCGCTCTTGCGGATACCGCCGGGCGGGCCGCTCCTTTTTCGCTCGTTCTGATCCACATTTCCCCATTTCGTCTTGGAACCGGCCCGACCCGGCGGTAGTCTAATTATTGAATTAATGACTGTGGTCTCAACGTTGAGTGAAAAGGTAAATCCACATCCCGGTGCCACGGCCCCGCGGCGGGGTGGAAGTACCCCCACCCGGGGCGGAATTCATCAGACAGGGTGGAGGTCCCGTACCCATGACTCCTCATGTCGCGCCACCGCCGTCACCGCCGCCCCAACGGCCCAAACTGCTGACCGAAGAGCCGCCGCTGCCACAGTTGCCGTCCGAGGAGTTTTGGGAAAAATTCAATTCCCGTCTGGAATTCCCTCTATCCACTGTTACGGCGGTGCTCGTGCACGTGGCGATCGGCGCCCTGCTGATATACATCCTGGTCGGCCTGATGAACCGGGAGGACCGCTCGCCGGTGCCGGTGCAACTGGTGGAAGTCTTCGGCTTGGACGAAGGCGGCGGTCTCGGCTCCCCTGGCTCCGGCGGCGTCGAAGACCCCTTCGTCCGTGCCGACTCCGAACCGGACAAAGCCCTGATCAACTCCCTACCCAATCCGAACCAGTTGCCCGAAATCCGCGAGGAAATCCGGCAAACCATCCGTTATTTCGACGAGTCCGGCCGCTTGCCGATCTCCGATTCCAACGCCGCGGCCTACGCCAGCCTGGAGGAGAGCATTCGCAAAAAACTGCTCGGTGCCCGTCAGGGGAGCGGCGCGGGTGAAGGCTCCGGCTTTGACGGCACCGCCGGCAAAGGCCCTGGCGGCAGCGGCGCCGATTCCACCCTGGGCCGCAACCTGCGTTGGGTGCTGCGCTTCCGCGTCTCCAGCGGCCGCGACTACATCGAACAGCTCAAAACCATGGGGGCAAAGATCCTGGTGCCGATCCCCGGCGGCGACAAGGCCATGTACTTCCCGGACCTCGACCGTCTGGACAACCGCCGCATCGCTACCGATGACGACTTGCGTGTCCTGGCCAACCAGATCAAGTTCTGCGACACGCGGCCGGATGCGGTGCTGCAGGTCGCCCGTACCCTGGAGCTGGACTTCAAGCCGTCCACGTTCTGGGCGTTTTTCCCCAAATCGATCGAGGAGGAGCTGGCCCGCCTGGAGCGGAGCTACCGCAACCGCCGGCCCGAAGACATCGAAGAGACCATCTTTAGCGTAACTTTCCGTGGCGGCCGGCCTGAAATTGTCGTCATCGAACAGACCATCCGGCGGTGACCGGAGATAACCGAAATCATCCGGCGGTAACGGGAATGTCGAGCCAACAGTCGGCGATGACTGGAAGCGCCGGTGAGCATCCGACGGTGACGGGAGATAAAGGGACTGTCATCGTGGTCGCCACCCGCCCCGGCGACACCAAACAAGTGCTGGTGACCCCACGTCACAAGCGGCGACGCTGAGGTTACCGAACGGCAGTCCCTAGCTCCGCCGGTTGCTCAGGATGTTGCGGACCCCGTTCCCCTTGGCGGCGTCGAGGATGGCCGCTACCACGCCCCATGGCACCAGCTTGTCCACGTCCAGCACCATCTCCCGCCGGCCCGTGGTGCTGATGACCCGCTTGATCTCCGCTTCCAGCCGCTCGAGGGGGACCTCCGTCTGCTCCACCTTGATGACCGTGCGTTCCCCCTCGACCCGTGCCCGCACGACGAAGACCTGGTCCTTGATGTCTTTGTACTCGACGCGGGCCGGGCCTTTGCGGTCCGGATTGATCGGCGGCACGTCGATCGCCCGCTCCAGCGAGGCGTAGGTGATCGTCAGCATGAAAAAGATTAGCAGCACCAGGCAGACGTCGATAAGGGGGTTCATGTCGAGGTGGGTTTCGTCGCCGCTCTCGCGTGGCGGCGTCTCGAATTCCTCGACCACCTCCTGCAGGGCCGGATGGGCGTAGATCGGCCGCCAGTCCCGCTCCTCGGCCCGCTTGATCTCATCGCCAGGCAGCCACCGCCCCTGCCGCAGGCCGGCGATCACGTCCTCCAGGCTATTGACCTCCACCGCATGCGGGGCCCCTTCCGGACGGATCCACCACCGCTCCATCACCCCACTCCCCGACAGACTGTGCGACCTAACCGCAAATCCCGCATACTGTTACGACACCGCAGCGCGCCTACTTCCCCCCACTGCGGCTACTCCGTTCCCTCCTACTCCCGCGGCGCCTCCACCACCGTGGCCACAAACGAGTTGATCAGGTTCTTCTTCTGCCGCGATTCTAACTCTGATTGCAGCTCGATGACCCGCTCATACGGCAGGCTCTTGTGGCAGGCGATCCGCACCTCCGGGGGCCGGGTCATCGTCGCCAGCAGCTCATCCAGGGCCCGCAGGGCGTCCTCCGGCCGCGGCAGCAGGTCGTGCTGCGGCTTGGGGGCCGACGTCCCGTGCCGCACGGCGTAGTACACTTCATCCGCGTTTAGCTTATCGATGACAATCGTGAGGGCGTCCGGATCCGCGGCCAGTTGCCCGGCATAACGCATTTCCGGCACATCAACCGGGGCCAACGCCCCGGCAGCCCGGATCATGATGAAAAAGACCAGCAGCACCATGCTGATGTCGATCAGCGGCACCATGTCGACTTCATCGTCCTCGTCGCTGCGGCGGAACAGCGGCGGTTCCGGCCGCTCGAAGACGTCGTGGCCTTCCGGGGCGTCCGCCGTCACCGCCGCGGCTAACCCCCGCGGTGCGGCAGCAGCACGCTCCCCCGACCCGGCAGCGACATGGTCACCCCCACCGGTGGGGGGCACCGTAATTGGCCAGGCTGCCACATCGGACGGTCGCGGCAAATAATCGCTCAACAGCGGACATTCTTGCACCGTCTGCCAGCGGGACGTGCCGCTGGGGCAGACCCGGTCGGTCGCGGCCAACCGCCCCTGCTGCACCCAGTCCGCCACTACCTGGTACGGCACGCCGCGATACAGCGTGTTGGCACTGAGGAACCAGACGTCGTAGGTCGTCGGGGGCACGGCCAAGCCCACACTTCCTGCTTACCCGGCCGGTGCGAACGCACCATCGCGGACGCACGGGACAATCATCACTATTCCGATAAACTTGCTGCAGTTTCCGCTCCCACCGGTGAGTCTTTGTCTGCTGCCAGGATGCTTCACGGCCGGCCCGGCGGTGCCGCCCGCGCGGCCGGTACGGCGGGTGGCGACAGCGGGGCCGCGACCGCACCCGCCGGTGCCGCCGCTGGGGCCCACTGGGGCGGCTGCGGGTCCAATAGCCGCGGATCCTTTTTGTAATTGGTCACCAGTGTGATCAGCTTCTGCGTCGCTGACTTGATTTCCACCTCAAACTTGGCGATCCACGCCTTAAATAGCACGTGGCTAAATACCAGCGGGATGGCGGTGAACAGGCCGATCGCCGTAGCGAACAGGGCCAGGCCGATCTTCGAGGAGTGGCCACCGATTTCCTTGACTTTCCCGGCGGCGGCTTCTCGTCCGATGGCATCGAAGGTGTTGATCATCGAGATCACGGTGAAAAACAGGCCGACCATCGTGGCGATCTTGGCAATCGCTAGGATGGGCGCCAACAGGAAGTGCAATCGGGGGAGCACTTCCAGTTCAACCTCGTTGGCGATGCTCCGCCGCATGGCCGCTGCCCCCTGGTCCGCCGCTTCCAGTCCGGCGACAAAGACGCGGCTCGGGATCAGCCCCTTTTGCCGCTTGCACAGCTCAATGGCACCGCGGATGCCGTGCTGCCGCAACACGGTCTGAAAGACCGGCAAGAACCGATCCATGTTCGTCTTGGCGGTCTGGTTGAGCAAAATCCGCCAGATGACCAAGGCCGCCGCCACCAGCGACATCGTCACCAGCGGCAAGGCGAAATACCACTCGCCGATGAAAAAGTCTTTGACCGCTTGCATGTCGGTTCCTGCAGGGACAATGTCTATTTCTGGAACACTCTTTCACGCCTTCTGTTAGCAATCATACCACCCCTTCGACCATTCTGACAAGCAAAACACCCGCTGGCCCGCCGCTGCAGCCGTCACCGACGCCATTCCCCTCGACAAAGCCCCTGCCAGCCGCTATGAGTTTCAGACCCCGGGGTGCGAAATATGAAGCCGAATAACTTGTTGCCTCCATTGACCCCTTGCCGGCCCCTCCACCGGCCCCAGGCACGCCAGCAGCTCCGCCGCCCGAAGCGGCACACCTTCGAGCGGCACACCCTCGCCGGCCTGGCCATTTTGGCCATGTGCGGCTGCTTCCAGGACTGCGTTCCGGTGTCGGAGGAATCGCTCTGGCGGCGGCGAGAGGAGCGGTGGCGGGCGACCGCCCAGCGGGGACCGCAACTGCCGCCGGCATCGCTGGCCGCCGCCGAACGGGTCGAGCGGCTTGGACGGCAAATCCTTGCCCGTTACCCGTTCGCGGGGATCGAGCCGCTGTTTTTCACCGTTGGAGTCGACGAACCGTTACTGTTCCACCGCGGTAGCGAGCAATTGGTCATCAGCGAAGGGTTAGTCCGACGGTGCTCGAGCGACGCCGAGCTGGCCGCTCTGCTGTGCCGCGAGCTAGGGGCGATGATCGCGGAGCACCGACTCAACCGGCGACTGGACGCCGACCCGATCCCGGAGGTGGGGCTGCCCGGCACTTCGGCTCCGGCGGGCGGAGCCGCATTCGACACGGCCCGTGCGGCCGAGCTGGCCCGTGCGGAGCAGCGGCGACAGCAGCGGCATCGCCACCTTCCCGCCGACCCGGCGGCCATCGCCCAGGAGCTGCTGGAGCATGCCGGCTACCCGCAAGAGGTACTGGAACGGGTGCCGCCGCTGCTCAAGGAGGTCCGCCGCGGTTCTGCGATCGAGACTCAGTTGCAACAGGCAACGCCGCCGCCGGTCTGGTCGCGGTGAACCGACCGCTTGTTATCCCCATGAATATCCCAACAGAACCGGCTGGCCCGCGACGACACCGGCATGACTACTCCGGTGGCTAGGCGGCTGACGTTACACGGTCGCCACATGGTCGATCAGACGTTCGAAGGTCGCGGCGATCCGCTCCAGGGACTGCCGACTGATGCCCAATGGCGGCATGGCGTAAGCCACTGGCCCGAGCGGCCGCAACAACACGTCCTGTTCCAACGCGATGCGGCGGAGCTCGGCGGCGGCCGCTGTCAGGTAGCCGCCGGCCAGCTCCAGCTCCACCGCGGCGATAGTGCCGCAGATGCGGACGTCCCGCACGCCGCGGCGGGTGCGTAACGGCAACAGCCGCTCCCGCCAAAACTGTTCGATGCGGGCCGAACGTTCCCGCCAGTCCGACTGCTGCAGCAACTGCTCGTGGACCGCGGCGACAGCACAGGCCAGCGGATTGGCCGTGAACGAGTGGCCGTGAAAGAGCACCTGCTGCGGGCGATCGCCAACAAACAGCTCCACTATCCGGGGCGACACCAGCGTGGCGGCCAGCGGCAGGATGCCGCCGGTGAGCGTCTTGGCGGCACAGACGATGTCCGGAACGATCGCCGCATGTTCCATCGCCCAGCGGCGACCGGTGCGGCAGCCGGTCATCACTTCATCGACGATCAGAATGACGTCGTGGCTCCGGGCCAGCTCGGCCATCTGCTGCAAAAGGGGCGGCGGATACATCCGCATGCCGCCGGCCCCCAGCACCAGCGGTTCGACGATCATTGCCGCCAGACGCGGGCCGTTTTCCCGAAATGCCGCGGCGATCGCATCGAGGCCGATGTCCACCTGTCGGATTTCAAAGAGGAATGGCTCAAACATTCCAAAGAACGTGGGATCGCGGCCGACGGCCATCGCTCCGAAGGTGTCGCCGTGGTAGCCGCCGCGGAGACTGAGGAACAGTTGCCGCTGCGGCTGGCCGCGCAGGCACCAGTAGTGGTAGGCGATCTTGAGGGCCACCTCAACCGCCGTGCTGCCGTTGTCAGAGTAAAAGACGCGGCCGCCGGGAGGCCAGGGGAGGGTCGCCAGCAGCCGCTCGGCCAACTGCACCGCCGCCGGATGAGTCGCCCCCGCGAAAATCACGTGGTCGAGCCGGGCGGCGGCCTCGGTCAATGCCTGCACCAGCGGCGGATGGTTATGGCCATGCAGGATCGTCCACCACGACGAGATCGCATCGATCACCCGTCGGCCATCGGCCAGGATTAGAAACTCCCGCTCCGCCGCCACCACCGGCAACGGCGGCAATGGCTCGACCAAGCGGCTATACGGATGCCACACGGCGGCCCGGTCCCGCTCCCGCAGCGTGGCCCACTCCTGCCGCTGACGCTCCCGGGTTTGCCGGACGTGGTCGAGAACGGATCGTAATATCTCCTCCTGCTGTCGGGCGGCGGCCTGCAGGGCTTGCGGCGTCCACTCCCCCTCTGGCACGTTCAGGGAATAGACCGGCAGGCCGCTGTGCTGGGCGATGACCACCGCCGCATACGCATCCGGCGGCCCGATCAGGACCACCGCCGCCACCGTCACGCCGGCCAACGCCCGCAGCGTCGACAGCGTCCGGCTCACCGCCCCTAGGCGGGAGCTAGCCACCAGCACCGCCGGCCAGTTCCACGCTCGGATCAGCTCGATCTGCAACTGCGTTTCGGTCAGCGGCGAGAGCGGCCCGCCGAACGTCTCGACCAGCAGGCGGCGGGGCGTCGCCGGACAGGCGGCGACGATCTCTTCCGCGGCAGGGACGCTCCGCCCTTCGTCGCGGGCCGCCAGCGGCGGAGCCACCGGTCGCCGGAAACCAGCCAGCGGCGGATGTACCACCGCTACCGGAGCCAGCCGCCGCACCGCCGCACTGTCCGACGGACCCGTCTCGACTGGCTTCCAGTAATCCCACGCGTCGGCGGCGACGTGCAGCACCAGCAAGGAAAACGCGGTCTTGCCGACATCGGTGTCGGTGCCGACGACCACCAGGCCGCCGTCGGGACCTGCGACAGTCGCTCGTAACACCTTGTCGCTCATCATGTTAGCGTCGGAACCTGTGGACCGATGGCCTGGAAGGTCTCCTGCAAGGCCTCCGCCAGACCCGACAGTAGCTCCGGGGAATGGTCGGCGTGGATCGAGATCCGCAGGCGGGCGGTGCCTGGCGGTACCGACGGGGGCCGGATCGCCCGCACGTCGTAGCCGCGTTGCTGCAGACGTTGGGCCACAGCCACCGCCGCGGCGTCCGCCCCCACAATCACCGGCATAATGTAGGACAAGGCGTCCGCCCCCCCAATCACCGGCGCCATGCTAGACGCCCCCTGTGACGACGCCAACGCCGACCCTGCACCGCCGAGCGGCCGCCGGGCCAGCTCCTCGCGGAAATGGCGAACATTCGCCGCGAGCCACTCCCGCCCTTCCGCGTCCTGCTGGACCCGCTCGATGCCAGCCAGCCATAGCGGCCCCAACAGCGGCGGCAGGGCCGTCGTGAAAATCAAATGCCGACAGCGGTTGACCAAGTACTCTTTGAGCAACCGGCTGCCGCAGATGTATGCCCCGCACAGCCCCAGGGCCTTGCCGCCGGTGTGCACCGTCGCCAGCAGCCGCGGCCGCAGTCCCAGCGCATCGACATATCCGGCGCCCCGCGGGCCGCAGCAGCCGGTCGAGTGGGCTTCGTCGACGATCACATACGCCCCGTAGCGTTCCGCTAGCTCGACGATCTGCGGCAGCGGCGACCAGTCCCCGTCCATGCTGAACAGCGACTCGGTAATGACCACCATCGCCCGCCCGGCCGGACGCGTCGCCGCTTCCCGTTTCAGCCCCTCCTCCAAATGGTCCAGGTCGTTGTGGCGGAACAGGAACTTCCGCGGCCGGCAGATCCGCAACGCCTCGTGGATCGAAGCGTGGCACAGCTCGTCGGCCGCCACCCAGTCCCCCGGCTCGACCACCGTGGCGATCAGCCCCTCGTTGGCCACAAAGCCGCTGGTCATCAGCAAGGCCGCCTCGGCCCCGTGCCATGCGGCCAGGCGGGCCTCCACCTCCTCCCAGACCGGCTGGTGGCCCCGCAACAAGCGGGAGGCCATCCCCGTCGCCGGCCAGCGATCGAGATCAACCTCCAGCCGCAACGGCCGGCGGCCCGCACCGTAGCCCAAATAGTCGTTGGAGGTAAAGTCCCACCCCCGCGGCGGCGACAATTCCCGCAGCCGCCCCTGTTGCCGCAGCTCCTGCAGGGCCTGTTTCCAGCGTTGCTCGAGGCTCATGGACGATTCTGGACCACGCCGTGGCGGTTCGTCCGATCCCTCCGTTGGACGAATCTTTAAGGGTCACGCCGGGCGGCGCGGAGAATGTTGACTATTCCGATTCATATAGTGAACATTTTTCTCCATATGGTGAACATTTTTCCTTAACCGGCAGCGACGGGCCACTCGCACCCGTACGGCCGTTTTCCTCCGGGCGGCAATCGACTCCCAGGGATTGCAGCAGCTCGATGTCCGCATCGGTTGTGGGATTGGGCGCAGTCAGCAGGCGGTCGCCGTAGAAGATCGAGTCCGCTCCGGCGACGAAGCAGAGGACCTGGGCTTCGCGGCTCAGCCGGTCGCGGCCGGCGCTGAGGCGGATACGTGATCGCGGGAAGGCGATGCGGGCCACGGCGATCAGCCGCACCAGCCCCAGCGGGTCGACCGGCGGAACGTCCTGCAGCGGCGTGCCAGCGATGGGCACCAGACAGTTGATCGGGATGCTCTCCGGCGGCGGCTCCAGTTGGGCCAGCTCGACGAGCATCTGCAGACGGTCCTCGACCGTCTCCCCCATGCCGATGATGCCGCCGCTACAGACGGCGATGCCAGCAGCCGCGACCGCCCGCAGCGTCGCCAGGCGGTCATCGTAGCTGCGGGTGGTGATGATCTGCGGGTAAAACCGCCGCGAGGTGTCTAGGTTGTGGTTGTAGGCCGTCAGGCCGGCCTCCTTAAGGCGACGGGCCTGTTCCGGCGTCAGCATCCCCAGGGTCACGCAGGCTTCCAGCCCCAGGCTGCGGACGGTGCGGACCATTTCCAGGACCTGCTCGAATTCCGGCCCGTCCTTGACCGCCCGCCAGGCGGCCCCCATGCAGAAGCGGGTAGCACCGGCGGCCTTGGCCCGCTCCGCTGCCGCCCGCACCTGCTCGACGCTCAACAGCCCATGCCGCCCTACCCCTGTGTCGTAATGGGCCGACTGCGGACAATAGGCGCAGTCTTCCGGGCAGCCCCCGGTCTTGATGCTCAGCAGGGTGCAACGTTGCACGTCGGCGGGGTCGCGGTGCTGCCGCCGCACGCTCGCCGCACGGTAAAGCAGCTCCAACAGCGGCAGACGATACGCTTCCTGGAATTCCGCCAAGGTCTTCATTGGTATCCTCTCGTCAACGGGATGGCCGGGTGGGACATGGCCGGTGCGGCCTGTGCGATCCGCCCGCAGATGCCTTCCTCCGTCCAGCTTGCCGTCATGGCTCGACCGGTAGCACCACTCCCCTTGGCTTGCCGTCACTCCCCTTGGCTTGCCGTCATGGCTCGACCGGTAGCACCACTCCCCCCTGCCGGGCCGAACGGAGGCAGGCATCGAGCACCACCTGCGTTTTCCAGGCGATCTCCGCCCATTGCGGGTCCCATTTCCCCTGCAACACACCCTGCGAGAAGGTGCGGACCATGTTGATTTCCTGGGCGCCGGGCATGCCGTCGCTGTATTCCCGCACGCTGTAGCGTTGCCCGTGCTGCTCCATGTTGAAGGCGCAGCCGACGGTGCGGTAGTACGGCTGGGCAAGGTGGAAGCCGACCTCGCAGCCGTAATGGGGCAGGACGAAGTCGTCGAGGGTGATGGTGCCGCGGTCGCCGCTGATGTGCGCCCATTGTTGCAGCATGGTCTGGAAGGAGCAGTAGAAAGAGGCGGTGACGTTGCCGTCAAAGAATAGCTCGCCGCTGAATTCGATCGGCACCGCTTGCGGGCCGTCCCCCCGGGCGGCGAGCATCCGGCCGGCGACGGCCCGCGGCAGGGCATAGTTCATCACCCACAGCGACAGGCGGATGTTGTACCAGCCGAGGTCGCCGAGCGTGCCGAGCGGCTCCAGCTCGTGCTGGACGCGGATGTTGTCCCGCAAAAAGTCGCCCGAGCCGGCAAAGCAGAACTGCGAGGTGATCCGCCGCAAGCGTCCGACGGCGTTGGGGTCGTCCAGTACCCGCCGCAATAACGGCAGACGCTGGCTGTGCATGAACATGACGCCGTCCATGAACTGGACGTTGCGGCGGCGACAGGCGTCGAGCATCTGCCGGAGCTGGCCGGCGTCCGGGGCGCAGGGCTTCTCGCACAGAACGTGCTTGCCCGCTTCCGCCGCACGGATGACCCACTGCGGGCGGATGCCGGTCGGCAGCGGGATGTACACCGCGTCCACGTCCGCCCGGGCCAGCAGCTCCTCATATGAACCGCATGCCGCTGGCGGCGTCGGAAACGGCACCTCCCCCTGGCATTCCGCGATGAACTGCTCGGCCCGCGCACGCTCCCGGCTCGCCACCGCCACGAGCGTCCCGTTACCCGACAGGCGGATCGCCTTCCAGTTCTTACGGGCGATGTTGGCCGTTCCGAGAATTCCCCAGCGACACACTCGCGTCATGTCCATCCCCCATCAGCCAGCGACAGCCCACGTCGCAGACCGTTCGCCGCAGGCCGCATGCCCGTCGCCGCGGACGTCTGCCCCGCAAGCCATCTCGCCGCAGGCCGCATGCCCGTCGCCGCGGACGGCAACCTGTTCAAGCCGCAACGACGGCCTCTCTGACGCCGCCACACCAGACGGCACCAAAATACGGCCCCCCAGTCGGCGACTCCCGTCACTTGTGTATGCGGGATTCGTTGTATGACCTACGGGGCCGACGCTCAATGGCCCCTCAGTGCTGGAAGAGGAATTCTGGGTGGGTCAGCAGGGCGTGGAAGACGTCCTCCCATGCCTGGCGGCGTTGCGGCGGCGGGTGGCGGCGGACATGCTCCAGGAGGCGTAGTCGCTCCGCCTCCTGCGGCCCACGGCCCAACGTACACAAAAATAGCTCCTCGAGGATCGCCGCATCGGGCAGGGGCTGTTGCAACAGTCGCGACAGCCGCCCGTCCGGGTGGCTGAGCTTGCCCTGCAGGAACTCGCCCCCTTGCAGCATCAGGGCCATGTGAAAGGAGACGTCGTCCTCCCGCTCGCATTCACAGGCCGAGGCCCGCGGCGGACGCCCAAAGGTCCGCAAAAACGGCGGCGCCAACTCCCCGTCCGGCAACTGCACCGCCCGCGTCCCGAGCGGGAATCCGGGGAATTTCTCCGGCACCCCGGTCGCGTCGCAAATTGCATCCAGCAACGCTTCCGCCCCCAACCGGCGGGGCCGATAGGCCGCGAAATAGCGGTAACGCACGTCGTCGTCGCCGGTACCGTTATCCAACTGATATAGTCGCGAGGTCATGATCCGGCGGATCAGGTGCTTGCGGTCGTAGCCGTGCCGAACGAAGTCCTCCGCCAACGCGTCCAGCACCCCCGGCAGCGACGGCGGATTGCTCGAGCGGAAATCATCCACCGGCTCGACCAACCCCCTCCCGAACAGGTGGAACCAGACGCGGTTGACCGCCATGCGGGCAAAATACGGGTTGGACGGCTGCGTCAGCCACTCGGCGAACACGGCCCGCGGGTCCTTGTCCTCCACGGCCACCGGCCCGCCCTCGCCGAGCAGCCGCGGCGGCATCACCTGGCCGGTCCGTGGATGCCGCACCTCCCCGTCCCGCCGGGCCACTACGGTCTCTTCCTTGTCATAGATCTGCACGAAAAACGGCCCGTCGCGGTATTGCACTCGCTGGAACAACGCCGCCAGGCTGTAGTAGTCGTCCTGCGTCCACCGCTCGCCGGGATGATTGTGACATTTGGCACACTGCAGACGCACCCCTAAAAACAACTGCGTGATCTCTTCCACCCGCAGCTCGGCATTACGCAGGCGGCGATAGAACCCCGCTGGCGGCGACGAATAGTTGCCCCCGGCGCCGGTCAGGATTTCCCGCACGAACACGTCCTCAGGCACGTTCGCCGCCATCTGGGCCCGGATCCACTGGTGATACTTCACCGCCCCGATCTTGCCGACGAACCGCTGGTTGACCCCGAGCCGGTCCGCCCACTTCATCCCCCACCAGTCGGCAAATTCCGGCAGCTCCAGCAATTGGTCGATGAGCCGCTCCCGTTTGTCCGGCCGCGGATCGGCCACGAACCGCCGGATTTCCTCCGGCGTCGGCAGGCGGCCGACCGCATCCAGAAAGGCCCGCCGCACGAAAGTGAAGTCGGAGCACTGCCCGGCCGGCGTCAGTTGCAACTGCCGCCACTTTGCGTAGGCCTGCTCATCGATGAAGTTGTGGGCCGGCAGTTCCGGCCAGCGGTAGTCCGGCCGCGGGTCGCGGAACAGCACCGTCGCCGCGGCCATCACTCCCATGTATTCCGCCGTGGCCACGACTTCGCCGGCCTGTCGCCGCACCAGCCGACCCGGCGGATCCACCCGTGCGGCCAGCTCGTCGCTGAGACTCCATCGCACCAGGTGGGTGACCTCGATAGTCTGGCCGTCGGCAAACACGGCCCGCACCCGGAAATCGACCGCCTGGGCCGGTGCGTCCACCGTCGCCGTGACGGGTTCGATCTGCAACGCCGTCGGCGGCGCGGCCCGGTCGTCCGCCGCACCCTGGGCGATCCAATCGTGCAGCAACTGGTAGGCCCGGCTCTGCGGCTCGATCCGCCGGCCCCCCTCATGCGGCACCTGCGCCGTTGCCTTCAGCAACAGCAGACTGCGGGCCGGGTCGAGGCGGTCGATCCGTCGCCCCCCCATCTCCCGCACGATCGTGTGGTAATCCAGGTGGGGATCGTAGCCCCGCAGGCTCAGGCGGAAACCGTTTTTACCGCTCGGCGTGCCGTGACAGGTGCCGGCGTTGCACCCGGCCTGGGTAAGTACGGGTACTACCTCCCGCCGGAAGCTCACCACCTCCCGCCGGAAGCTCATCCCCTCCAGCTGGGGGCTAACTGCCTCCGCCGCGGCAGCCGCTGACGGCCCGATCCCGCACATGATCCCCACGGCCGCGACCAACGCCGCTCGCGTCGCCCTGCTCCCCATGGCGGCCATCCTCACCAGAAACGCAGCTCAGACAGTCAAACGGCCTGATCCACGAAACGACGATCCGACACGTTTGCTTATTAGGGGGGTCATTTCCATCATGCACCATAGATTTCATTTTGGCAACTTAATTTGCAGATTTTTTCTGTTGCAATCCGAAAGATTATGGTGCATACTAGAAAATAGTAACTTGCCCGCCTCGATATCCAGCAACTTCCCCCCTACCTGGCCGCAATTACGGCCCCCGCCTCGGGAGGAACGAGCAATGTCCAGACCCATTCCGGCCGCCGCACGTTGTCCCGGCCCCCGCCTATCGCGGCGGACGCTGCTGCGGATCGGCATGATCGGCGGCACCACCCTGACCCTGGAACGTCTGTTTGAACTGGAGGCGGCCCAAGCCCGGCAATCCCCCGCCTTGCGGGCTACGGCCAAAAGCGTGATCATGCTCTTCCAATTTGGCGGGCCGTCGCACATCGACACTTTCGACCTGAAGCCGGACGCCCCGGAGCAGATCCGCGGCGAGTTCCGCCCCATCCCCGCCCGCACCCCCGGCCTGCGGATCTGCGAGCACCTACCTAAACTGGCCCAGCGGTCGCACCTGTATGCGGTGCTTCGCGGGGTGTGGCATACTCGCTCGGCCCACAACTCGGCGGCCTACTACGCCCTGACCGGCCGTGAGCCGCTGGTCGACGCCGTCACCTCCAACGCCGCCCCGACCGATTTCCCCCACCCCGGCTCCGTCATCAGTTACCTTGACCGGCGTAACGGCACGGCCGCAGCTGACATCCCCGGATGTGTCTCCCTCCCCTGGATGATCGCCGACGGACCCTTCCGCACCCCCGGCGAGTTTGCCGGTTTTCTCGGCAAGGCCTACGACCCCCTCTGGATCCTCAAGGACCCCAACCAGCCCCAGTTCCGCGTCGCCGAATTGTCCCCCCCTAGCGGCGTGGACATCACCCGCCTCGGTCACCGCCAGCAGTTGCAGGCCCAGTTGGCCACCTTCTCGGAGATTGTTGCACGCAGTGAAACTGTCCGTGGCCTACAGGAACACCAGGCCCGAGCCTTGAACCTGCTCACCTCCCCGCGGCTGCGGCGGGCATTGGCCATCGACGAAGAACCGGCCGCCATCCGGGACCGCTACGGCCGCACCACCTACGGCCAGAGCGTCCTGCTGGCCCGACGCCTCGTCGAAGCAGGGGTCCGCTTCGTTACCGTCTATTATTCCCCCGGCATCCGCGGCTGGGACACCCACGACAACAACTTCACCACCCTCAAAAACAAACTCTTGCCGCACACCGATGCCGCCGTGGCCGCCCTGCTGGACGACTTGCACCAACGCGGCCTGCTCGACAGCACCATCGTCTACTGGACCGGCGATTTCGGCCGCACCCCCAAAGTCAACAACCAGGCCGGCCGCGATCACTGGCCACAATGCATGTCCGTCCTCCTGGCCGGCGGCGGCATCCGCGGCGGCCTCCTCTACGGCGCCTCCGACCCGACCGCCAGCTTCCCCAAAGACCACCCCGTCAAGCCCGACGACCTCACCGCCACCCTCTTGTATGCCCTCGGCTTCGACCCGGCGACCGAAATCCGCGACCAGCTCGGCCGACCGATGCCCATTGCCGCCGGCCAACCGATCCGGGCCCTGTTCGGCTAGCGGTCGGTGCCGATTATCCTCGTGCCAGCCCTCGAACAATCCCGCAAATTCTGAAAAAATCGTGAAAACGGCCGACACGGGGGGAATACAACACTCCCCAAGCACCGCCGCCACGGCGACAATTGTGACCAAAGGTAGTACTGTCGCTCCAGGAGGCCTTGACCATGACACGCTGGATGGATGGGTGCCGCCGCCGGATGTGGCTCAGCATGTTGGTGGTACCGCTACTGGTGCCGCTGCTGGCCGTCTGGCCCGGCGAAGCCGTGCAGCTCCGCGAGTACAAAAGCGGCATCGTCTGGCCGGAACCGCCGGTGGTCACGCCGGGGACCGCCAACTCCGATCCGCCCTCCGACGCCATCGTCCTGTTTGACGGTAAGGACCTCTCCAAATGGCACGGCGGCGAAAACTGGGAAATCCGCGACGGCTATGCCATCGCCCGCAAAACCGGCATCACCAGCAAGGACTCCTTCGGCGACATCCAGTTGCACGTCGAGTTCGCCACGCCCGAGAAAATCGAAGGCCGCGGCCAGGGGCGTGGCAACAGCGGCATCTACCTGATGCGCCGCTACGAGGTGCAGATCCTCGATAGCTACAACAACCCCACGTATTTTGACGGCATGTGCGCGGCTATCTACAAGCAGCAGCCGCCGATGGTCAACGCCAGCCGCAAGCCCGGCGAATGGCAGACCTACGACATCATCTTCACCGCCCCGCGCTTCGCCGAGGACGGCAAGGTCCTCAAGCCCGCCGCCGTCACCGTGATCCACAACGGCGTGTGCGTCCACAACCATTTCGAGCTGCTCGGCGGCACAGCCTGGGACCGCCCGCCGCAATACACCAAGCATCCGGACCGCGAGCCGATCCACATCCAGTATCACGGCAACCCGGTCAGGTTCCGTAATATCTGGGTGCGGGAGCTGAAGCCGATCGTCGGCAAAAAGCCGCAAGGGAAGGAAAAACCCGCAAGCGAAGCCGGGGCACGGTGAAAGCCATGATAGCGGCCCGTCAGGCGGAGAGGCCATCGCCGACGGATGAGTCGCCGCCGCGCTGGCGGTGGCTGGCCGCTTTAGGGACAACGGCGGCCGCCACGGCGATGGTCATAGTCGCCACCGCCGCCGCGGGCTACGGCTGGGACTGGCACGGCTTCCGGCTGGCCGCTACCGCTCTCCTCAGCTTCGGGCCTGCCCTGGTCGCAACGGCCCGTGGCAACACCCCCACGGCCCGCTGCGTCGCCGCCACATTGGGCTTGACCCTAGCGGCCTGCGGCTGGTGGTTCGTCCCGGCCTACCCTGGTGGCCCGGACCTGTGGACCGCCACCCAGCAACGCCGCTACCTCCTCCGCCAGCTCGAACAGGTCGCATTCGACGACCTCCGACTGGTGCACGTCCGCCAGCGGACCATCGACCAGTTGACGGCCGACTTCCCCTCCCTCGCCCAGCCCCTGCAACAGCAGCGGGAACACTGGAGCCGACAGCTTCTGGACATGGTCGCCCAACGCTACGCGCAGCTCACAGCCAACGACCTTTCCGGCGAGCGTCAGCTGCACTTACGCCTCCGGCAAAGCGTGCAAGTCCTACCGGAACTGGAAGCCCCCATCGCCCGCCTCCGCCAGCAGTGGCAGGAGCGGACCCTGCAGGAGCTGATGGATGAACTGCGTCAGCTACCACCCGGCGACTGGGAGGGCTTCCGCCGCACGTCCGGCAAGCGGCTGGCGTTTGCCCGCTCCTTTCCGGATTGCCGGCCGCGACTGATTGCGGCGGAGCAACAATGGCTCGAGCAGGCAGTCGCCACGGCGGTACGTTTGGCGGAATCGCGGCTGCCGCAACAGCCCCGCGCAGCCCGCGAAATCTGTAGCCAGACCCGCCGCGAACTCCGCAGTCTCCAATGGCTCGACGAGTCCGCCGACCCGCAACGCCTCTACGGGCGAGCACTGTTCGCCACTGCCCAACAGGCAGCCACAACGGAGATCATGGAGCTGTTGCAGTCCCGGCAGTACCTGCACGCTTACGGCGTCGCCCGCATCCACGCGCTGGAGTGGCTGCCCCTGGCGGACCAGCTTGGCCCGACGGAGCGGCGACGCGTCGAGTCCCTCCGCGACACGACCCGCTTTTTGGCCCTGCTGGCCGAACGGCTGCCGGCGACCGCTCCGCCGCCGCGGGAAGTGCCCCCGCCGGAACCGGCCCCGCCGCCGCGCGATCCGGACGGCTCGCCCGACGCACCCGCAAGCAAATGATGATCCTTCGGCCCATCAACCAAAACCGACGGACCGACGCCGATCACTGGCCGGCCGCCACGGCAGGCATCGTCTCTCCCACCGGCGGCAAACTCACCCCTAGCTCCGCCGCTGCACGCTCGATCAGCTCCCACGTCCCCTCGGGAACTGGAATCCCTTCCCTCAGGCGTTGCCGGCGGATCGCCCGCTCGGGATCGCCGGGGAGGGTGATCGCCGCGACCCCTTCGGCAGTCGGACAACTGCGGATGTAGCGGGCCAGGGCGGTGCATTCGTTGACGAAATGCTCCATCCCAGCGAACAGCCGCGGATTCAGCAGGATGAACACGGCGGCGTTGCCCACGCCGTTGATCGGATAGGCCGGGCTGCTGCAGGCTCCGCCGGACAGTCCGCCGCAAAGCATGTCCAGGACTAGACCCAGCGCGAACCCCTTGTAGGATTGGGTTCCGCCGAAGGGGAGGAGGGCGCCACGTGGCTCGGTGTAGAGGACGGCGGGGTCGGTGGTCGGCTGGCCGCGATGGTCGATGAGCCACCCGGCGGGGCAGGGCTGCTGTTTTTGGTAGTAGGAGCGGACTTTGCCTTCCGCCGCCGCACTGGTGCTGAAGTCGAGGATGATCGGCTCTTCGGCGGTGGGAATGCCGATGCAGATGGGGTTGGTGCTGATGCGTCCTTCAGTGCCGCCCGGCGGGGCGACGCGGCGGCCCGCACCGTGGGAATTGACCGTGGCGATCAACGCCAGCCCCCTAAAGACGGCCCATTCGGCGTACTCCCCCAACCGGCCGACGTGGCCGCAATGCCGCAATGTCCCGACCGCCACGCCCACGGCGGCGACTTTCGGCTCCAACCGCTCCAGTAGACGGTAAGCCTGGACTTGGCCCAGCCCCCAGTTCCCGTCGGCGGCGAGCACGGCGGGGGTCTCGTGCAGGACGGTCAGCCCGACCCCGGGGCGGTAGGTCCCCTGCCGCAAGGTGGCGATATATTGCGGCAGGCGGAGGACGCCGTGCGAGTCGTAGCCGCACAGGTTGGCTGCAATCAGGCTAGCGGCGACGGTCTCCGCCTCCGTCACGGGCAGCCCCGCCGCCACCAGCAGGGAACGGCACAACTCCTGCAGTCTGTTCGCGGTAAACACCGGCATGGTACAATAAACTCCTGGAAAGCATTTAGGATCAGACTATGGCACGCCGCAGGGGCCGGCAGCCAAAAATTCCAGGAGATGCCCCATGCCTTACGAGGTTCACATCCACCAGCAACGCGCCGGCGACCGCATCGGCGACGTGTATGAGCTAATTGACGGCCAAGGCACATGTCGTGCCGAAATCTGGCCGCACTGGGGCCTCAACTGCCTCCGCTGGCAGGTCCGTCAGGCCGATGGCCACTGGGCCGACCTGTTTTATGTCGCCCCGGATTGGGAGTTCGAGCCGATCCCGACCCGCAGCGGGCACGCGGTACTGTTCCCCTTCCCCGGCCGGTTGCGGGATGGGCAGTTCGTTTTCAACGGTACGGAATACCAGCTCCCCCTCAACGACGCGACCAAGCGGCATGCCATCCACGGTTTCACCCCACGGCACCGCTGGCGGATCGCCGACTGGAACAGCGATAGCCAGTCCGCCTTTGTCACCGGCGAGTGCATCCTGGCCGACGACATGCCGGGCAGCGTCCACCTCTGGCCCGCCAACTTCAAGCTTGACGTGACCTACCGCCTGCAAGGCCATTCCCTGCGGGTCGAGGCTGCGGTGACCAACCTGGATGACCGCCCGCTCCCGTTTGGCCTCGGCTACCACCCCTACTTCCGCCTCCCCGGCGTCCACGACCCCGACATCAATACCTATCACCTGTGCCTCCCCGCCCAAAAAATCTGGGAAAGCACCGAGCTGCTCCCCACCGGCCAGCAGCTCACGGTCACGGATGCGCTCGATTATCGCCGCGGCCGGGTAATAGGTGATCAAATTTTGGACACGGCGTTTACTGCCATCACGACCAAGCCGCATGCGGACGGGCTGCGGGAACTGGCCCGGCTGAGCCACGCGGCGGCGGCCGGTTCTATCCGCGTGCAGGCCGCACCGGCGTTCCGCGAGGTGGTCGTGTACACCCCACCGCACCGCCAGGCCATCGCCATCGAGCCGTACACCTGTGCGGCGGACGCGGCCAACCTCGCCGCCCGGCACATCGACGCTGGCTGGACCGTGCTCCCTCCAGGCGCGGTCTGGCAGGCGACTGTCGTCTACCAGTGGGAGCCGGCGACGGCCTAAGCTCCCCCACACATGCTCCCGCCGCAAATTCTCGCTCATGCCCCAACTCTATCTATTGCCCATCCCTTGCCGCCTCCGGTTCGGATCGCTCGCGGTTCTGCTCGCAGCATAATTGCCTCAATCCTGTTTGCAATCTATGCTTGGGTATCCACGGATCACAGATAGGCAGCGGTGACGGATGTTGCCCTCCACCACGGTTTTGGGGAAATACCGTTTGCTGCAGCCCCTCGGGCAGGGGAGCAATGCGGCCGTCTTTCTGGCAGAAGCCTTGGATGTCCCCGGCCAGCAGGTCGTGGTCAAGCGGATCCATCCGCACATTGTGAACCATCCGAAGTTCGCGGAGATGTTCCGGGCGGAAGTGCGGTCGATGGCCCTGCTGCGGCACCCGTACACCGTCCGCCTGCACGCCGCCGCGGATGACCCGCAACTGGGGCCGGTGCTGGTCATGGACTATGTGCCCGGCGTTACCCTCGAGTACCTGCTCCGCCGCTGGCGGCGGCTTGATCCCGAACGGGTCGGCCGGCTGCTAGGCTGCCTCTGCCATGCCCTCGACCATGCCCACGGCGTCGGCATTGTCCACCGCGACCTCAAACCGGCCAACCTGATGGTCCAACGGGCCGGCACGGTCGACGAAATCCTGCGGGTGATGGACTTTGGCTTTGCCGGCTTCGCCACCAAACCGTTTATCCAACCAGCCGCCCTGACTGGCCGCGGCAGCATCCAGGCCCTGGGGACCCCTTCTTACGTCAGTCCGGAAATGATCCGCGGCGACACCGTCGACCCCCGCAGCGACCTCTACTCGGTCGGCGTCATCCTTTATGAAATGCTGACCGGCCGGCTGCCGTTTCCTTACCCAGAAGTGCAGGAGGTGTTGGCCGCACACGTGCGGAAGATGCCGCCATCGTTTGCCCAGATCGGGGTGCGGGACATTCCGGCGGAAATCGAGGCCGTCGTGCAGTTGTGCCTGTCGAAATACCCCAACGAGCGGCCGCAAACCGCCCAGGAGTTGGCCCAACAGTATAGCCGGGCCTTGGGACCGCAGCGGGACATCTGGGCGGAAACCGCTCCGGCGGCCCCGCCGCCGCCCCCGCCGCCCA
>FWPU01003912.1_pt1 | contig 36068 bp, 36 predicted proteins | sample 2228361 | NCBI WGS metagenome assembly FWPU01 (sample SAMEA103939777, study PRJEB20133) | metagenome
CCGCCACCATCGCCGCCCCGGGGGCCTACTTCACGGAAGGACGGGGACTTTCATGTGGCCATCGGTGGGGACTTTGACATGGCCACGGACACGCCGGTAGCTCAGCCTGGACAGAGCGGCGGACTCCTAATCCCACCGGCCGAAACGGTGTGCTGACCTGCGGAAACGCGGGTTGCTGATGAGCGCGAGGGCCGGCGTTATCCGCTCAGTCGTGGTCGCGCTAGCGCCTCACCGAACCGTCCGCCTCGACGGCCTATAGTTGCCCCCACATGATCTACCGCTCCATGAAAGCTGACGAGGACGGCCTGCCGGTCGTTGAGCGGAGCGCGTGGGGACTCGGGGTCCGGTTGGGCGGACCTCGGCCGGATGTGAAGGTCGTTCAAGGGATGGTCGAGCCCGGAAGTGGCGGCATGTCCGTCTACGAAAAGCCCGAGAGGATGTCCCGCGCCCGCCGCCCAACCCAGTACGGGGGCTTCAGCACCAAACCCCTGTTCGGTTTGGACGAGGCGGACTTGCCGGATGGCTTGAGCCTCACGCCGCCGAACCCAGACACGCACCGGGAGCTTGAGCCCGCTCGGAGGATGCCGATAGAGGAGTACGAAGCTCTCCTACGCGAGACAAGATCACACTGGAGGCGCATACTGTGAACGTGGGCACGATCACGGCGAGCAGCGAGTCGCGCGCGCTTCGGGACGCTCTGACCTCCACGAGGCCCGAATACGCCCTGCGCGACGCCGTGCGGTCTATCCTCCGCGAGGGACTCCTCTCCCGCGAGAGCCTCATCGAGGTCCTCTACGACTTGCTGGCGGAGTACCAGCGGCAGGGACGCGAAGACCTCGCGGATGTCATCGCCGACGCGGTCGAGGTGCTCGAGGGCAACGCGAGTAGCTACGCCATCCGGACCTACCTCGGGCCCCTGATCGCTTGAGCTTGCTCCGCACGGCGGCCCCCCGGACGGCCGTTGGCCACCGCGACATGCTCAGCCGACGCGGAGCCCGTCGTCTTCCCGATCGCATTGGGCCGCTCGCCAGCCCCGGCAGATCGAGCAGCCGCACGAGTCCTCGTGGAGGGGGATGAGGCGGGGAGCCCGAGGCGCCTCGGGCGCGGGGCTCTCCATGGCGGCGACGGCCATCGCGAGGGCGATCACGGCGTCGATCGGCTGCCGAGACGTCCGGTCCTTCACCAGCCGCCAGGCGCGCTCCGTCTGCTTCGCGACGGCTGCGAGCACGTGGGCCCGGAGGGTCCGATCGCCGTCGTGGCGGAGCCTCCCCGAGGAGATCAGCTCGTACAGGGCCCTCGAGGCCACGGACATCCGCTCGGGCGACTGCGGGAACTCCAGCATCGGAAGCCCCTCGGCCCGCAGGAGCTCGGCCGAGCGACGGAAGGACCAGGGGTCGTAGGCGATCCAGCGGGGGCGCAGCTCGCGAGCGAGCTCCCGCACGAGCCGCTCGATCCGCTCGAGGGTCACCGGGGCGTCCTCGGTGGGCTCGAGGACCCACCCCCGGCAGGCGACCGTCCCATCCGCCCGGCGCTGGACGGCGACCACGGCCGTGGAGTCGTGGCGCACGCCGACGTCCAGGCCGAGCCAGGTCGGGGCCTGGGGGTCCAGCCGGAGCCCGGGTTCGGCCAGGCGGTCCCAGGCGTCGGCCGGGATCCAGGGCTCGGACGCGTCGAAGCTCGAGAGGCCGCACACGAACCGCCGCCAGTGCTGGAGCGTCATCGTGGGCGAGTGGCGCTTCCGCCGGAGGCTCGCGACCGTGATGGCCCGGAGGGGGTCGCCCGCTTCACGAGCTCCAGGTCCTCGACGTCCCCACCCTCGGGCACCGCCCATCCGTGCAGGACGAGCTGGTCCGAGACGGCGCGGAGGAACGTCTCGGACCGCTCGACCTCCGGGGCCCGTTCCCGGATGAGCGCCCGAGCCTCCTCGAACTCGGAGCCGGGGGCGCCGGCCGTGCTGATGGCCACGATCTGGCCGCCGCGCTTCTCGAGCTTCCCCCGCCAGGTGCGGTACAGGCGGAGGTCGCGGTGGCGGTGGAGCTCGTCGAGGAGGAACAGCGTCGCGATCGGCCCGTCGCCGGTCCGGTCGTCTGCCGCGAAGATCTGGATGCGGGAGCGGGTCCGGTCGCAGCGGATCCGACGGTAGCCCTCCTGGGGGCGGAACAGGGGCTGGAGCACGGGGGAGCGGTCCACGAAGCCGGCAGCCTGGCGGTAGAGCCACTCGGTCTGCTCCCGGCTGGACGCGGCGACGGCGACGAAGGCGTGCCCCGTAGGCCCGCCGAACCCTTCACGCTCCCGCACTTCCGGGCTTGGGCCCGCCAGCTCGTCCTGGACAACGGGAAGCCCTGGACCGTGGAGCCCTTCCAGGGCCGGTTCGTCGCCGACGTCTTCTCAGGGGTCCCCGAGTGTTGGCTCATCGTCCCCGAGGGAAACGGGAAGACCACGCTCCTGGCGGGCCTGGCGCTGTACCACGTCCAGTTCCGGGAGGAGGGGTCCACGAACCAGTCGTCCGCGGTGTCGTCGGGACCGAGCCGCACCGCGGCACCCTGGCGGTGCTCGGCGAACAGGCGCCACAGCTTCCTCCTCGGTCGGATCCTGGCCCGCGCTTTTTCTCGCAGCGAGGGGGCGCGGGGTGCCGGTCCTCGTGGGCCGGGCATTGGAAGTCGCGGCCGGAGCGCCGGCAGCCTTTCGCCTCGAGGCCGCGAGGAGCCGCTCGTAGGGGCTCACGACGACCGCCTCGCTTCGGCCCTCGCCCTCGCCGAAGCCAAGGCGAGGCGGTACATGTGGGCCTTGAGGGCGTGACGGGCTCGCCGCTCGCGCTCCTCAGGGGGGAGGATGCCCTCTGGATCGACCGCGCGGCGGAAGCGCTCGAGGAACGCCTCCCGCGCGGGGCGTACGGACTCGCGAGGGTCGTGCTTGCTGTGCTTGGCGTGGCCGGCGAGTTTGGCCCTGAGCCGGCGCTGTTCCGCTGAAAGCATGCGGCCTCCCCGGCCCACCGCAGCGCCCACACCGGGCGCCTCGATGGCCCTAGGTCGGCCGCTTACATCGGCTCTCGCCCGCCACCGCCGTCACCGCGCTGGACGCGGCCGGCCCCTCGCGGGCGTCCTCTCGTGTTCGCGGCGCCATGCTAGCACGCCGCTCCGACACATCCGTTAGTCGAGGGCCGAGGACCTGGCGGAGCCCGCACGCCGGGCAGACCGCGAGCAGCGGCGGCGCCGCTCGCGGGTTCTGCGTGAACCGGCGCGGATCACCGCCCGACCCCAGGGGAGCACGCCGGAACGACGGCGCCCGCCCCTCGGAAAGCCGTCGCCACGCCCTGCGCGACATCCGCACGACGCCTTCGCGGGTCTCGACCCATCCCGGCTCGAGGTCTAGGAACGCGCGCCCCAAGTCGCGGAGCTCGATCCGGCGTGCGACCGCACCCCGCAGCCGGCCCGGGCGCACACGACCCAACCGGAACGCGTCAGCCGGGCCTCGGGCAGGCCCTCCAGCTCCTCGCGCCGAATCACAGCCGGTCCCCCGGGGACAGCCGGCGGTGGGCCTCCCGGGCCCGGGCGTCCGCGGCGCTCGCTCCGTACCGGGAGAGCATCACCCGGCTCCGCCACCCCGTGAGCCGCATGAGGTCGCCCTCGGCGCCGCCGGCGGCGAGCCACCGGTGCGCGAACGTGTGGCGGAAGCGATGGGGGTTCACCGGGCCGATCCCGGCCTCGATCCCTCGCTTCTCGAGCATCTGGCGGACGCCGCTGTCCGTGAGCCGCCCTCGTTGACCGATCCAGAGCCAGGGCTCGCTGGCGCGCGGGTGTCGGGCCCGGAGCCGGAGATGGCGGTCGAGGGCGAGCGTCGCCTTGTCCCCGAGGGGGAGGATCCGCTCGCGCCGGCCCTTCCCCAGCACCCGGAGGAGCCCTTGGTCGAGGTCGACGTCGTGGGTCGCGGGCTCGCCCGGGTCCAGCGCAGGCCGACGAGCTCCCCGAGGCGGCAGCCGGTGTCGATGAGCACCCGGACGATCGCCGCGTCCCTGCGCTCCTCGAAGCCGGTCCCCTCGCAGGCGGCGAGCAGGGCCCGGAGCTCGTCGGACGAACGAGGGGACCAGGGTCCTGATGTCCGCTACGATGGCCGTGGTCGTGGGTTCCACGGCCAAGTTATCACCTGACGAAGTGGTGTGCCAGGAGCGAGCGCATCGTTTCCGCAGGTAGAAGCGCCGGTAGCTCAGCCTGGACAGAGCGGCGGACTTCTAATCCGCGGGTCGGAGGTTCGAATCCTCCCCGGCGCGCGTGGTCGGCGGCGGGCGTCAGGCCGATCGCACCCGTCCGGTGGCGCGGCCGTAGTCCCAGGCATCGAGGTCGGGGTGCTCCACCCCGAGCGTCGTGAGGATCGTGAGCACCTGGGTCCGATGGTCGGTGCCGTGGGTGAGGGCCTGGGCCACGAGGACGCCGGCCCGGATCTCGAGCCGGCCCTCCCGGTCCTCGTCGACGACGATGCGCTCGGGGTCGAAGGGCTCCGCCAGGAACGCCTCCCAGAACGCCGCGAGCTCCTCGGCCCGACGGGCGAGCTCGTCGAGGGGAGGGGCCGGGTCGGCCGAACGCCACCTCCGCTCGACCCCCGCGAGCAGGTTCCGGTAGTAGTCCTCGGCCGAGATGATGTGATGGAGCGTCCGGTGCACGCTCCCGCACGCACCGGGCGCGGTGGCCTCGAGGTGCTCGGGCGGGAGGCCGCGGCAGATCCGGATCAGCTCCCGGGTCGCCCACGCGCCGTGGCGGAAGGGGTCGATCAGCGCCTCGTTCACGGTCCCTCCTCGATCGGGTCGGCCCGCACCGAGAGGATAGAGGCCGCGCGAGGGTCGAGATGAGGGTGGGGTGCGGCGCGCGATCCCGTTCGCGGCGGCCCTGGCCCTGGCGCTCCTGCGGCCGGGCGTGAGACCGGGCTCCTCCGCGGGGCGCAGGAGCTCGCGGGGCCCGGCGATCTGCTCGCGACGTCCTACGGGCGGGTGCTCCTCGTCAAGGTCGCGGCGGTCCTCGCGATGGTCCCGCGGCTCCGCGGCGGGGAGCGGCTCTCGGTCGAGCTCGGACGAGCCGAGCGGGCGACGTTCCACCTGCCACGGCTGCCGGCGCCCGACGGCTCCGCCCTCCTCGAGCGGGCCGGGCGACGGATGCACCGGCTGCGGAGCTACCGGGTGGACGAGGTGCTCTCGAGCGGCCTGGCGACGGTGCGGGCAACCTACGTGTTCGTGGTGCCGGACCGCGCCCGGATCTCGATCCGCGGGGGCCCGACCAGGGTCCTGGTCGGCGGGACCCAGTACCTCGGGCAGCACCCCGGGGGGCGGTGGCAGGTGCGGGAGGGACCGCCGCTCGAGGTGCCGAGCTTCACGTGGGACGCCTTCCTTCCCGCCGTGGCGCCACGCGTCGTGGGGCGCGAGGTCGTGGCGGGGGTCCCCATCCGGGTCGTCTCGTTCGTCGGCTCGGGCCCGGTCCCGGTCTGGTTCCGGCTGTGGATCGACGACCGGGGGCTCGTGCGGCGGGCGGAGATGCGGGCCCAGGGCCACTTCATGGACCACCGCTACTCCCGGCTCGACGCCCCGCTCTCGGTGGAGCCCCCGCGCCCCTCGGGCTAGCTCCCCCTACGTCTCGCAGCCGATCCCGTCGGCGTCCCCGTCGAAGCCGTGCGGGTCGGCGCCCCTCACGCGGAACCCCCGGGCGGCGACGTCCGGGCAGTCGAGGTCGGGCGGGGGCGGGGGGATGCACACGTCCGGGTACGAGGGGTCGCACCCCTCGCCGCCCCCGGCCGCTGCGGCCCGGGCCGCCGGGCAGCCGCCCCACAGCCCGCGGCCCTCCCGCCGCGCCTCGCGCTGGGCCGCGAGGAAGCGGTCCACGTATCGGACGTTCGGGGGGAACGTGGCGACCTGGGCGTAGCCCTCCCGCACCAGGACCTCGTTGAACAGCTCCCCGTCGACCCAGACGTAGGCGAGGAGCCGCCCGTACGGGTCCCGGAGCTCGACGTCGAGCTCGAGCCGGACCCGGCGGCCCTCGAGCCGCCGCCGGGTGAAGGCCGACGCCTGCCGGCCGTAGCACTCCACCGGCTCCCCCGGCGCCACGGTCTCGGGCGTGTCCACCCCGATCAGTCGGACGCGCTCGACCCTGCCCCGGAACCGGACCTCGAGGGTGTCCCCGTCGACCGCGCGCAGGACGAGGGCGGGCCTCCCCCGCCCGCCGCCGGCCCCGGCCCCCGCGCCCCCGCCTCCTCCCCCGGCCGCCTCAGGCGGGCCCTGCGCGCGGCCCGGGCGCTCCCCCGCGGGCGGGCCGGAGGCCGCGCAGGCCGCGAGCAGCAGGGCCAGGAGCGCGGGGAGGAGGCGGCGGGCGGCGCGCATCGGTATTCAGACGAACCGCAGCCGCACGAGGAACGCGTCGGCGTCCCCCGGGGCCGGGTCCCCCTCGAACGCCCCCCACGTCCCCCCCGCGAACCAGACGCCCGCCCCGGCAGTCGCCAGCTCGAGGGCCTCGTCGGGCCCGGCCGTGCCGAACTGCACGGTCCAGAGGTCGACGCCCTTCGTGTCGAACCTGCGGACGAACGCGTCGGCCTCCCCCGCCCACGCCTGGCCGGGGAGCGCCCCCCCGGCCGTGCCCGCCACGTGGACCGCGGCGCTGCGGACGTCCAGCGCGGACGCCGCGTCCTCGCCCGGGGTCCCGAACTGCCGGGTCCAGCGCTCCGTCCCGCCCGAGAGGTAGCGGCGGAGGAACCCGTCGAGCCCCCCGGTCCCGCCCTCGGCGAGGGCCCCGTCGGTCGCCCCGGCCACGTAGAGCGCCCGGCGGCCCGCCGCGACCCCCCTGGCCTCGTCCAGCCCCGGCGTCCCGATCCGGTCGGCCCAGGCCAGGGACCCGGTCGCCCGGAGCGCGGCGACGAAGCCGTCGGTCCCCCCGACCGGGGGCTCCCCTGCGAGCGGCCCGTCCGTGGCCCCCGCCAGGTAGGCCCGGCCGTCGTGGACGGCGAGCGCGACCCCCCGGTCCTCGCCGGGGCCCCCGAGCTGGCGGACCCAGCGCAGCGCGCCGCCCGCCTCGATCCGGAGGACGAACGCGTCGGCGCCGCCCCCGCGCCGCTCGCCGGGGAACCTCCCCCACGTCGTCCCCGCCACCCAGACCGACCCGCCGTCGACGGCGATCGCCGCGGCTCGGTCCGGGTCCGGGGTGCCGAGCTGGAGCTGCCAGAGGAGCCTTCCGTCGGGCGAGTAGCCCCGGACGAACAGATCTTCCCCACCCGCCCGCCGCTCGCCGGGGAACCGGCCGGTCGTGGTCCCCGCGACGAACACGCCAGACCGGTCCACGGCCACCGCCGCCGCCTCGTCGCTCCCGGACGTGCCGAACTGCCGGGTCCAGGCGACCACGCCCTCTCCGTCGACGCGACGCACGAACGCGTCGCGCCCACCGAGCGACCGCTTCCCCGGGAGAGCCCCCTCGGTCCAGCCCGCGACCGCGGCCCCCGAGGCGCCCGCCGCGACCGCCGCTGCGGTCTCCGCGGCCGCGGTGCCGAAGCCCCGGGCCCAGGAGAGCTCGGCGCCCTCGAACAGCCCGCCGCAGTGCACCCGGGCCACGATGCAGTCCCGGACCAGCTGGTCGAGGCGCGGCTGCTGCCAGGTGTTCCAGAAGTCCCCGTGCATCGTGTAGTAGGGGCCGCTCGAGAGCGTGAGGCGCACGGTGCCGTCTGGCCCGGTGGGGTCCATCACGTGGAAGTGGACCCGCTCGCTGAGCTCGGGGAGGACGTGCCGGAACCCCGCGGGGCAGCTCCCGTTCACCTCGTACACGACGTGCTCGGGGGTGAGGCCGGCCCCGTCCCAGCAGCGGGGGAAGTCGATGTGCGCCACGACCCCGTCCACGAACCGGTAGCCGGCCCACGGCGTGCAGTCGTAGGGCGCGGCCTCGAGCGGCGTGCGGACCTCGACGGTCTGGCCGCAGGACCAGCGCACGTGGGGGTTCTCCTCCGGCGATGCCGCGTCCCGGTTCCCCCCGATCATCTGGAGGCCGGGCGGGATCGTCTCCACCCTCGCCGTGGGGTGGCCCAGGTAGTAGATCCGCATGACCGGCGGCACGACGGGCTCCCCGTCGAGGTAGGCGGTCGGGGTCCAGTACCCGGCGGTGTCGCTCGGGACGCGGCAGGTGGTGACCCCGAGGAGCATCGAGTCGTAGGTCGAGGACGCGTCCACGGTGGCGTTCGCGAAGAAGTCGTGGGAGTGCGACCCCCCGGGCTGCCCGGGGAACACGATCGGGTCGTCGGGGAGCGTGTGGGAGTAGGGGCAGCGCACGACGAACTGGCCGATCCCCGGCGCCGCCGTCGCCGGCTCCGGGGCGCCGGCCGCGAGGACGGCCAGGAGGAGCGCGAGCGTCGGGAGCCTGCTCCGCACGGACCCCTCGAAGTCTGCCCGGAGCTTCGCCCGCAGGCAACGACCGCTAGAGCTTCGGGTACGGCCAGGCGGCGCCCTCGGACCGCATGGCCCTCGTCGCCTCGGGGAAGGGGATCCGGGGGGGCACGTCGGCGCGCCGTTCGCACCGGGCGCAGGTGTAGGAGGTCCAGGGGCGGAGGATCGCCTGGGGCAGGCCACAGTGGGGGCACGTGTGGAAGCGCACCTCCGAGTAGCAGGTGATGCAGCGGTACTCGACCGCGTCGTCGTCGACGAGCTGCGGGACGCGGCACCCGGGGCAGGTGGGATAGGCCATACCTCCCCTATCGGCCGGGGCGGCGGGACGCTGGAGGCCGGGCGCGTAGACTCCCGGGGTGGGCACCCAGCGGCTCACGTGGGCGGGCGGCCTCCGGTTCGAGGGGGAGGACTCGCGCGGGTTCCGCTTCCCGGTCTCCGGCGAGGAGGGGTCGGCGGGGGCCAAGCCATCGGACCTCCTCCCGATCTCGCTCGCGGCCTGCACCGCCTACGACGTCGTGAACGTCCTCCGCAAGCAGCGTCAGGAGCTCCGCGGCCTCGAGGTGCGGATCGACGCCGAGCAGGAGGACCGCCCGCCCTGGCGGTTCCGGAGGATCGCGATGCGGTTCCTCGTGACCGGGGCCGTGGACCCGCGGAAGGCCGAACGGGCGCTGGCGCTCGGGATCAAGGACTGCTCGGTGCACGCCTCGATCGAGCGCTGCGTGCCGATCGAGGCGACGATCGAGGTCGTCGGGGAGGGGGACGCGCGGGCGCCGGTCAGCGGATCCCCGGGATGAACCGCCACCGGACCCGCCGCTCGGTCAGCCCGCCTCCTCCGCCGCGCGGAGGACCTCCGCGAGCCGGCGCCCCAGGGCCTCCTCGTCCTCGGCGACCACGGTCACGTGGCCGAGCTTCCGACCGGGGCGCGCAGCCTTCCCGTAGAGATGGAGGTGGGCACCGGGGACGGCCAGGACCCGGGCGGGGTCGGGGACCCGCCCGATCAGGTTCACCATCGCGGTGGGGCCGCGGGCGTCGGCCGCCCCCAGGGGGAGGCCGACGACGGCCCGCAGGTGGTTCTCGAACTGGCTGGTCGACGCCCCCTCGATCGTCCAGTGGCCGGAGTTGTGGACCCGCGGCGCCATCTCGTTCGCCAACAGCTCCCCGCCCGCCTGGAACAGCTCGATCGCGAGGACGCCGACGTAGCCGAGCTCCTCGAGGACCCGGCGGGCGTGGCCCCCGGCCCGCGCCTGGAGGTCCGCCGTGAGCCCGGGCGCGGGGGCCCGGGAGACCCGGAGGATCCCCTCCCGGTGGACGTTCTCCACGAGGGGGTAGGCGCGGACGTCGCCGTCCCGGCCCCGCACCGCGAGCACGGACAGCTCGCGCTCGAACGGGACGAGCGCCTCGAGGATCGCGGGCACGGCGCCGACCGCCTCCCAGGCGGGGCCGGCCTCCTCGGGCGAGCGGACCACGGCCTGGCCCTTCCCGTCGTAGCCCAGGCGCCGGGCCTTCAACACCGCGGGGAGCCCCACGGCCTCGACGGCGCCCGGGAGGTCCGCCGCGCGGTCCACGCGGGCGTAGGGCGCCACGGGGATCCCCAGCCGTTCGAAGAGGCGTTTCTCGGCCAGGCGGTCCTGGGCCGCCTCGAGGGCCGCGGGCGGGGGCAGCACCGGGACCCGACCGGCGAGCGAGCGGGCCGAGGCCACCGGGACGTTCTCGAACTCGTAGGTCACCACCCCGGCCCCCCGGGCGAGCTCCTCGAGCGCGCCCGGGTCGTCGAAGGCGCCGACCACGAGCTCCCCGACCGCCCCGGCCGGGGCGTCCGGCGAGGGGTCGAGGAACCGGAACCGGAGGCCCAGGGGGATACCGGTGAGCCCGAGCATCCGCCCGAGCTGCCCCCCGCCGAGGACCCCGACCAGCACCCGGGTCAGCCCTCCGCGGGGTCGGGGTGGGCGAGCACCTCGGCGGTCCGACGCTCGCGGTAGGCGCGGAGCCGCTCCCGCACGCCCTCGTCGGTGAGGGCGACGATCGCCGCTGCGAGGAGCGCGGCGTTCACCGCCCCCGCCGGCCCGATGGCGAGCGTCCCGACGGGCACGCCGGCCGGCATCTGCACGATCGAGAGGAGCGAGTCCAGGCCCCGGAGGGTCCGCGACTCGACGGGGACCCCGAGGACCGGGAGCGTCGTCTTCGCGGCGGTCATCCCCGGGAGGTGGGCGGCGCCCCCGGCCCCGGCGATGATCACCCGCAGGCCCCGGGCCTCCGCGGTCGACGCGTACTCGTAGAGCAGGTCGGGGGTCCGGTGAGCGGAGACGACCCGAGCCTCGTAGGGGACCCCGAGCTCCTCCAGGGTCTCCGCCGCGTGCCGCATCGTCTCCCAGTCCGAGCGGGAGCCCATGATCACGCCCACCAGCGCTCCGGCCACCGTCCCCTCCTCGCGAGCGGTCGCGCCGATGGTAGCGGGCCCGCGACGGGCGGGGCGCCCCCGGGGACCGACGGTCGCGGCCACCCGTCCCTCCTCGGGTGGACCGACCGGCCTGGCCCCGCGCCGCCGCCACGGCGGTAGGCTCGCGGGGCCGGGATCGCCGAGCTCGGATCGGGAGGAGGTAGCGATGGACGTGCGCCGGCACGAGGGCAGGACCGCGATCGTCACCGGCGCGGCTTCCGGGATCGGCCGGGCCACGGCCCTGCGGTTCGCCCGGGAGGGTGCGCGGGTCGTGGCGTGCGACGTGGCCGAGGAGGGGCTCGCGTCGCTCCGCGGGGAGCTCGCCGACCTGGGGGCGCCCTCGGAGGTGCTCCGCGCCGACGTGACTGAGCAGGCGGACGTGGACGCGGTGGTCGCGGCCTGCGGGGGGAGGATCGACGTGCTCGCCAACGTCGCGGGTATCATGGACCACTTCCTTCCCCTCGGGGAGGTGGACGACGCGACGTGGGACCGGGTCATGGCGGTGAACGTCACCGGCGTGATGCGCCTGACGCGTGCCGTGCTCCCCGTGATGCAGGCGGCCGGCGCGGGTGCGATCGTGACCGTGGCGTCCGAGGCCTCGCTCGGCGCCGGCGCCGCGGGGGTGGCCTACACCACGTCGAAGCACGCGGTGATCGGCATCGTCCGTCACGTGGCCTACTTCTACGGTCCCTCGGGGATCCGCTCCAACGCCGTGCTCCCCGGCCCCGTGGAGACCGGGATCGGCGCCACCGCCGCGCCGAGGAGCGCCTGGGCGATCGAGCGGGCGCAGCTCAAGATGGCCACGATGGGGCGGACCGCCCAGCCCGACGAGATCGCGAGCGTGATCTCCTGGCTCGCCTCCGACGAAGCGTCCAACGTGAACGGCGCCCTGGTCGCCGCCGACGGGGGGTGGTCGGCGGCCTGAGCGCCCATCCTCCGCGGAGCCCCGAGCGCCTCGCGGGCGCGCTGGGACACCACCTGCCGGCGGGGCCCCTCAGGTCGGTCAAACCAGGAACCGCTTCGGGGCGTCCTCGGCGACGAGGGCCTCCCGGTCCACGCGGAACGGCTCGAGGTCCACGTCGGTCCTCCCCTCGACCGCGAGGTCCGCGAGGACCCGGCCGATCAGCGCCGCGAACTTGAACCCGTGGGCCGCGCCCTGGGCCACGAGCACGTTCGGGTGCTCCGGCAGCGGCCCGAGGACGAAGTCGCGGTCCGGGGGCATCGCGTACAGACAGGTCCTCGCCTCGAGCAGGGAGCCGAGGGCGTCGGGGAGCCGCTCGCGGAGGAACCCCTCGAGGCGCGCGTGGTAGGCGGGGTCGGGCTCGAGCGACCGGCGATCGGGGTCCACCTCGGGCCCGCCCACGTCCTGCCCGATCTTGGCTCCGGTCCCCCGGTACGAGGGGAGGCCGTAGAAGCTCGGGTCGTCCATCCAGATCCACACCGGGAACCGGTCGGGGCGGAACGCCGCCGGGTCCTTGGGCTCGAGGTACGCGACCTGTTCCTGGGTCACGGTGAGCGGGAGGCGGACGCCGAGGGGCTCGAGCACCCGGTTCGTCCACGCGTCGGCGCAGACCACGAGGACCCGGCATCGGTACGCGACCCCCCCGGCGAGGACGTCGAGCTCGCCGCCGGCGGCCCGCACGTCCTCGACGGGCGTCCGGTCGACGAGGCGGGCCCCGTGCCAGCGCGCGAGCTCCCGGTGGGCCGCGTTCGCCCGCGACGCCGCCACCAGCCCGCCCTCCTCCTGGAACAACGCCCGCGTCCCCTCCGGGAGCCGCCACACCGGCCACCGCTCCTCGACCTCGCGCCCGTCGAGGAGCTCGTAGGGCACGCCCTCGGCATCCATCGAGGACCGGTAGTCGTCGATCGGGATCGCGGCGCCGGGCGGGAAGAGGTCGAGGCCACCGGTCCGCTCCACGAGCCGCTCACCCGCCTCCCGCTCCACCTCCTCCCACGCCGCGTAGGCGGCCTTCGCCAGGCGGACGTAGTGCGGGGCGTGGTAGGAGAGGCGGACGATCCGGGTCCGGTCCTCGGAGGCGCCGCGGGGGTGGCCGAGCTCGAACCGCTCCAGGGCGAGGACCTCCCCCTCCGCGCGCCGGGCGAGCCGGTAGGCGGCCGAGCTCCCGAGCCCGCCGAGCCCCACGACCACGTACTCGAAGTCCCGCCGCGCCGACACGCGGCCCCCGCCTACACCTCGGTCTCGGTGTGGCCGTGGTACTCGTACCCCGACATCGGGCGCCCCGTCGGGGACCGCCACGGCCGCTCCTCGGTCGGGAGCTTCCCGAGGGCCTTCGCCATGGCCCGGACGTGCTCGGCCACCGAGCCGCAGCACGAGCCGATCACGTCGATCCCCGCCTCCCTGGCCTTCCGCGCGTACTCGGCCATCTCGCCGCGGGCGAGCTGGAGCGGGGAGAGCCCGTAGGGGAACTCGGGGTAGGCGGTGAAGTCGGGCCGGTCGTCGGCGGTCCGGAACGCCGCCGGCTGGCAGGCGACGTAGCCGCCGGCGGCCCGCTTCATCTCCACCGCGATCGGGAGCTGCTGCCACGGCCCGTTCAGGCAGTTCGTGCCCACGACCGCGGCCCCCGCGTCGAGGAGGCGCTTCGCGCACTCCCCCGGCGGCTCCCCCTCCTTCGACCTCGCGGGGAGCGTCTCGAAGCACATCGTCACCATCACGGGCAGGCCGGTCCGGACCGCCCGCTCGACGAACAGCAGCGCCTCCCCGAGCCAGTCGAAGGTCTCCCCCACCCAGAGGTCGGGGGGGCCGGCGTCGAGCATCGCCTCGAGCTGCCGGTCGAACAACGCACGGACGTGGTCGGCCGATGCCGGGTCGGCCGGGGCGTAGGCCCACGTGAGCGAGAGGTCGCCGGCCACGAGCGCCTCCCCCTCCGCGGCCACCTCGCGGGCGATCCGGACCGCGTTGCGGTTGATCTCGTCGATCCGGTCGGCGAGCCCGACCGTAGCGAGCTTGTCCTCGCTCGCGTAGAACGTCATCGTGGTGAGGAACTCGGCCCCGGCCCGGAGGAACTCCCGGTGGAGCTGGGCCAGGGCGTCGGGGTGCTCGATCGCCACCTCGGGCGTGAACGGCCCGGCCTGGACGTAGCCCCGCTTCTCGAGCTCCAGGAGGTAGCCGCCGTCCCCCAGGACGGGCCCCTCCGCCAGGCGCTCCAGGAACCCCTTCGGCACGCGTCGCCCTCCCGCCGGCTCGCCCCCGGCATCCTAGCGGCGCGCCGCGGACGGCCCCAGGGGCGGGGGTGACCGCGGGTCGCGCGGTCAGGAGGTGAGCGCGGCGGCCAGCTCCTCGAAGTTCTCGACGTAGCGGCGCGCGTCTTCGTCGGAGTGGACCACCGAGGTCGTCCAGGTCTCGTACTTCGCCCACGGCGACTTGAAGACCCCCCGCCGGAGCTGCCAGAGCCAGGCCAGGTAGGAGATCCGCTCGTCGATCGCGACCGCGTCGCGGAACTCGCGGACCGGGGTCGCGCTGTAGATCACGGAGCCCTTCGCCCCGACCCCGACCACGTAGGCCGGGAGCCGGTACCGTTCGATCACGGCCCGGCAGCCCTCGACGAGGATCGCGTTGATCTCGTCGAGACGCCGGTAGGCGTCGGGGGTCAGGACCTCGAGGAGGGTGGCCCGGGCCGCGGCCATCGTGAGCGGGTTGCCGTTGAACGTCCCCTGCTGATCGATCTCGCCGCGCGCGATCAGCCCCATGACCTCCTCGGTGCCGCCGATCGCGCCGATCGGCAGCCCGCCGCCGATGGCCTTGGCCAGGCACACGAGGTCCGGCACGACCCCGAAGGCCCCGACGGCGCCGCCCGCGGCGATCGTGGCGCCCGTCTTCACCTCGTCGAACGCGAGGAGGGCCCCGTGGCGGTGGCAGAGGTCCAGGAGCCCCTGGAGGTAGCCGGGCTCGGGGAGGATCACCCCGCAGTTCATCATGGCCGGCTCCACGATCATCCCGGCGACCCGACCCTCCTCCTCGGCGAACACCCGCTCGACGGCCCCGAGGTCGTTGAACGGCACGACCCGCACGAGGTCGACGAAGGCCTGGGGCAGGCCCTTCGTCTGCGGGACCGAGACCGGGCGGTCCCGGGGTCCGATCAGCTCGGGGTCGGGGACCACCGAGACCATGAGGGAGTCGTGGTGGCCGTGGTAGGTCCCCTCGACCTTGACCACGAGGTCCCGGCCGGTCGCGGCCCGCATCAGGCGCACGGCGTCGAGCGTCGCCTCGGTCCCCGAGTTCCCGAACCGCCAGAGCGGGAGCCGGAACCTGCGGGCGAGCTCCTCGGCGACCACCGTGGCCTCCTCGGTGGGCTGCGCGAAGTGCGAGCCGAGCTCGATCCGGCGCTTCACGGCCTCCACGACCTTGGGATGGGCGTGGCCCACGACCATCACCCCGTAGCCCAGGTGGTAGTCGGCGTACTCGTTCCCGTCCAGGTCGTAGATCTTCGAGCCCTCCCCGTGGGTCACGTACACGGCGTGGGGCGGCGCCATCTGCCAGCTCGAGGAGACGCCACCCGCCAGGTGCCGGCTCGCCCCCGAGCGGTAGGCGATGGAGCGGCCGTGCTTCTCCGCCAGGGCCCGCTCCTCCCGCTCGATCAGCCGGTCGACCAGTTCGAAGTCGAGCTCCACGGTTCCGCGTACCGCCATGGCCTCCTCCCCGGGGCGCCCCGGCGCCGAGTTGAACGGTCGTTCAGCCAGCCGCCATCATACCGGGCGGGCGGGCTCGGTCGGGGGAGGGCCCCGGCCCGCTGCTAGAATCGGCTGGCGGGTCGTGGTGGCCGTAGCTCAACTCGGTTAGAGCACCAGGTTGTGGTCCTGGGGGTTGGGGGTTCGAGTCCCCTCGGTCACCCCAGCGGGCGCGCCCCCCGGGGGGCGCCGGTATCATCTGGACGGGCCTCTAGCTCAACTGGACAGAGCAGCGGACTCTTAATCCGTTGGTTCTGGGTTCGAGTCCCAGGGGGCCCACGACGGGGCCGGCCGCCGGGCCGGCCTCACCCCTTCGGGATCTCCTTCGCGGGGTCGTAGAACGGGAGCGGCACCACCACCGCGCGCGCCGGGCCGTCGAACGGCCAGTGGACCTCGAGCTCCGTGCCGTGGGCGGCGAGGCCGATCGGCACCCACGCGTACCCGATGTTCTTCCGCAGCCGCGGCGACCACACGGCGTTCGTCACGTGCCCCACGCGCTCCCCGTCCCTCGTGACGTCCCAGGACTCCGTCATCTCCTCGGGCATCCGCGCGTCGCCGATCTCGATCCCCACGAGCTTCCGGCGCACGCCCTCCCGCCGGATCCGCTCGAGCGCCGCCTTCCCGATGTAGTCGCTCTCCTGCTCCTCGACCAGTCGCTCCATCCCCGTCACCTCGAACGGGTTGTTCCGCCAGTCCATGTCCGCGCCCCAGTTGAAGATGCCCGCCTCCATCCGGCGGATGTCGGAGGGTCCGGTGGGGCGGATGCCGAACGGCGCCCCGGCCTCGAGGACGCGGTTCCAGAGCTCCGGGCCCCGGTCGTACTCCCGCAGGTAGATCTCGTAGCCGAGCTCCCCGGTCCACCCGGTCCGGGAGATCACGACCGGGATCCCGTCGAGGTCGGTCTGGAGCGTCCAGTAGTAGCGGAGCCCGTCGATCCGCTCCCCGAACAGCGCCCGCATCACGTCCCGGGACCGCGGCCCCTGCACCTGGACCGGCCAGGCGTCGGCCTCGGTGACCTCCACGTCGAGCCCGGCGAAGGCCTGGACCCCCTTGGCGTAGAGGAGCGCGTCGCTGTCCGCGAGCGCCAGCCAGTAGTGGTTCTCGCCCAGGCGGAGGAGCACCGGGTCGTTCAGGATCCCGCCGTCGGGCGCGATGATCGGCGCGTACTTCGCCTGCCCGACCGCGCAGCGGTCGAGGTCGCGGCACGTGAGGAGGTTCGTGAACCGGTGGGCGTCGGGCCCGGTGATCTCGAGGCAGCGCTCGACGGCCACGTCCCACAGGCACACGTGCCGGACGAGGTGCCAGTACTCGTCCTCGAAGCTCGTGTAGTAGCCGGGGAGGTACATGTGGTTGTAGAGCTCGTACGATCTGCACCCGGCCTTCTGGGTCTCCTCGAAGTACGGCGACTTCCGGTACCAGGGCCGGAAGTACAGGAAGGTCCCCGCCTCGCCCACGCCGACCACCTCCGCTCTTGAACCATCGTTCAAGCGGGCACCGCGGATGCTACGGCGGGCCGGGAGCCCGGCGCAACCGGGCGGCCGGCGCCATGATGCCAGGGAGCTGCGCCGCGATCGGCGGCCGCCGGCTCGGGGGACCCGATCGGGCGGACCCGCGCTACGCGTCGAGCCCGAGCCTGCGGACCTCCTCCTCGTCCAGCCGTTCGGCGCCGATCCCCTGGAGCCCCACCACCAGGAGCTCCGTCCGCTTCCAGGTCCCCTCGTCGTAGACCTCGACGGGAGCGTCGGGGCGGGCCGGGTCCCGGGTCCGGAGGTACATCCCCTGCCACCGGAACACGGCCCACCGCCCTCCCTCGTCGCTCGCCTCCGTGACGTCGTTCATCGTCGTCGCCCCCTCTCGGAGCATCGATCTCGCTCCTCCATCGATCTCGCTCCTCGGGGTCCGGTCCGTCGGCCGCCTGGCCGACGCCCGGTTCCCCGATGGCGCTATCGGGCCCGGGAGGGACGCGCTCGATGGCCCGTGCGGCCCATCCTGGGGCCCGCCGCTCCCTCCGCCGCCCGCGGACCGGTCGGGCCGGGGGGGACGGACGGCGGAGGCGGGAGGTCGGGGACGGCCCGCCGACGGGGGGAGGAACCGACCCGCCGCGGCCGAGCCGGGCCGCCCATCAGCGGTGGATCACGACCGGCGTCCCGAGCGGCACCGCCCGCAGGGCCCGGAGCTCGGGGTCGTACACGCGGATGCAGCCGGCCGAGACCCGCGCGCCGCGGTCGTCGGGGTCCACGGTGCCGTGGATCGCGAGCCTCCCCTCCCCCGGCCACCGCTCAAGCACCTCGGAGAAGCCGGAGAGGCCCAGGGCGAGCGAGCCGTAGGGCCCCCGGGGGTTCCGCTGGGGCACCTTCACCCAGACGGAGAACCGGCCGGTCGGCGTGGGCGTCTCGGGACGGCCGATCCCCACCCGGAGCCGGCGGAGGACCCGCCCGTCCCGCTCGAGGACGAGCGTCCGCTCGGACAGGTCCACCTCGATCCGGAAGCGCGGCTCGACGAGGCGGACCTCCTCCGCCCGCACCCACCCGGTCGTCCCGTTCGGGCGCAGCGGGAGCAGCACCTCCAGCCACCCGCCCGGGCGGAGGCCCCCGACGAGCAGGGGCGCCAGGGAGCCGGTGGGGTTCCGCGCGTCGAGCACGAAGGCGGGCGCGGGCGCCCCCGGGCGCGCGTAGACCGCCAGGTAGCGGTCCAGGGGCCGGGCCGCGAGCGACCCCGACGCCCCCGGGAGCTGCGGCGGCCTCCGGGACGGGTCGCCCTGCTCCGGGAGCGGACCCGTGGCCGCGACCGGCGCCGGGCGCTCGGCCGCCGGGGGCGCCTCCCCGGGGGGCGTCGGCGGCCCGGCGCACGCCGTCGCGAGGAGCGCGAACCACAGGGCGGCCCGACGGATCACCGTCGCCATCGTGCCACGGGCGCCGCGGTCAGCGGGAGACGCCCGCGGCCGGCTCCCCGGCCATGGGAGGGAACACGAACTCCACCGCCGTCCCGGCCCCCGGGCGGGACCGGACCTCCCACCGGCCGCCCGCCAGGCGGACCCGCTCCTGCATCGCCTGGAGGCCGAGGTGGCCGGGACGGTGACGCGCCACGGCCTCGGGGTCGAAGCCCACGCCGTCGTCCTCGACGAGGACGCGGACCCCGCCGTCCGTGCCCTCGAGGGCGACGCGGATCCGGGTGGCCCGGGCGTGTTTGCGCGCGTTCACCAGCGCCTCCTTCGCCACCCGGTAGGCGAGGATCCCCACCTCGGGCTGGGGCTCGACCTCGAGCCGGTCGTCGAGCTCCGCCGGCAGGTCCCATTCCTCCCGCATGACGTGGATCAGCTCCCGGAGCGCCGCGGCCAGCCCCTCGCGCTCGAGGACGCCCGGGTGGAGGTCGAAGATCAGGCGGCGGAGGCGGTCGATCGCCCTCCGCACGTCCTCCTCCAGCTTGCGGAGGGCCTCGTCCTCCCCCGCCAGCCGCTGGCGGAGTGCGCCGAGCCGGAGCAGCACGGCGGTCATCTTCTGGATCGGGTCGTCGTGGATCCCCGCGGCGATGTCGGCCCGCTCGGCCTCGAGGGCCCGGACGATCTCGGCCGCCAGGCGCGTGCGCTCGAGCTCGAGGGCCTTCCGGTCGGTCACGTCCACCACGCTCCCTTCCAGGCCGACGAGCCTCCCATCGTCGCCCCGGACCGCCATCGCGTTCACCGAGATCCACACCTCGCGCCCGTCCCGGGGTCGGCGCATCCTGAGTTCGACGCCCTCCACGCTCCCGCGTTCGGCCACGGCCCGGATCAGCTCCCGACGCTGGCGGAGGTCCTGGTAGAAGACCTCCACGTTGGGGGCCTCGCGGAGGAGCTCCTCGACCGACCCGTAGCCGGCGATCCGCGCAAGGGCCGGGTTCGCGGCGAGGATCGTCCCGTCCAGCGCGGTCCTGAACAGCCCCTCCTGCGCGCGCTCGAAGATCCCCCGGTACCGCGCCTCCGCCTCCCGGAGCTCCTCCTCCAGCTCGACCAGCCGGGTCACGTCGCGTGCCGTCACGAACGCGTAGCGTTCCCCGTCCCGCTCGACCACGGTCGCCGAGGACCGCAGGACCCGCACCTCGCCCCCCCGGGTCCGCAGGCGCGACTCCCACGAGTCGATGCCCCCCTCCTCCGCCAACCGGGCGTAGAAAGCCTCCCGGGCCCCGGGGTCCACGACGAGGCCGACGTCCGACGTGGTCCGCCCGACCACCTCGTCGCGCCCGAAGCCGAACGCGCGGAGGAAGGCGTCGTTCACGTCGACGATCGTTCGGTCGGAGAGGCGGATCACCGCGAGGAGGTCCGGGCTCTCTCGGAAGGCGGCGACGTAGACGGCGGCCGGCAACGGGCTAGCCGATCCGTCCGCCCGCGGCCGCGCCATGTCCCTGCGCTCCCACTCGTCCCCCTTCCTGCCAGGCCGCCTCGGCCGCTCCCGGGCGGGGGCGACTCAGGGAGCCCAGGATCGTCGGCCCAACGCTACACCCTCCGCGAGGCCGGTGCCGCCGGACGCTGTCCCCGGCCCTCCCGCCGTCTACCATCGGCCCAGGCGAGAGTGGCGGAACCGGGTAGACGCGCCGGACTTAGGATCCGGTGGCCGCGAGGCCGTGGGGGTTCGAGTCCCCCCTCTCGCACGAGGGTGGCCCCCGCCGCGACCTCAGAGCCCCGAGCCCGGCGCCTCGTACACCTTCCGCCCGCCGACCAGCGTGAGCAGGACCCGCGCGTCCGCGGGCGTGTCGAGCTCGAAGAGGTCGGCGGAGAGCACCACGAGGTCCGCGAGCTTCCCGACCTCGATCGAGCCGGTGTCGCGGTCGAGGTGGTTCACGTACGCGGAGCCCATCGTGAAGGCGCGGATCCCCTGGGCCAGGGTGAGGCGCTGCCCGGGGAGGAACGGCTCGTCGCTCGCCACCCCGTACACGTAGCCGGGGGGCGTCGTCCGGTGGACGCCGACGTGGATCTCCTGGAGGGGGTCGGGGCTCGAGACCGGCCAGTCGCTCCCCGCGCAGAGGACCGCGCCGGAGGCGACGAGCGAGCCGAACGGGTACTGCCACCCCGACCGCTCGGGCCCGAGGAACGGGATCGTGAGCTCGTCCATCTGCGGGTCGTGGGCGGCCCAGAGCATCTGGGCGTTGGCCGCCACCCCGAGCGCGCGGAACCGGGGGACGTCCGAAGGGTGCACGACCTGGATGTGGGCGATGTGGTGGCGGTTGTCGGTCCAGCCGTTCGCCCGCCGGGCGGCCTCGAACGCGTCGAGCGCGTCGCGGCACGCCCGGTCCCCGATCGCGTGGACGTGGACCTGGAACCCCTCCCCGTCGAGCCGCACCACGACCTCCCGGAGGGTCTCGGGATCGAAGTACTCGAGCCCGCTGTTGCCCGTGGGCCGCCCCTCCCGGTCGAGGTAGGGGTCGGAGAGCGCCGCGGTGAAGTTCTCGCAGACGCCGTCCGCCATGATCTTCACGGTCGTCGCGCGGTAGTTCCCCACGGTAGTGGCCTCGCGGTACGAGGCGAGCCCCTCGACCTGGTCGACCCCCCGCCCCCGCTCCAGCCAGAGCGCGCCGACGACCCGGGCGGTGAGCTCGCCCCGGCCGGCGAGCGCCGGGTAGGCCTCCCGGCAGTTCGGCATCGTGGGGTAGTCCCCCACGATCGCCTCCTGCCAGGCGGTGATGCCGAGCGAGTGGAGGCACGCCTGCGCGAGCAGGATCGCCCGCTCGAGGTCGGCCTCGGAGGGCGGCGGGATCAGCCGGCGGACGAGGGCCATCGCGCCCTCGTGGAGCGTCCCTTGGGGCGAGCCGTCGGGCAGGCGCTCGATCCGCCCGTCCGGGGGGTCCGGGGTGCGGGCGTCGATCCCGGCGAGCTCGAGGGCCCGGCTGTTCACCCAGGCCGCGTGGTTGTCGCGGTTCGAGAGGAACGCAGGACGGTCCGGGACGATGCGGTCGAGCTCCTCGCGGCTCGGGGTCCCGCCCGGGAACACGTCCATCGCCCACCCCCCGCCGGTGATCCATGGAGCGTCGGGGTTCCGCTCGGCGTAGTCCCGGATGAAGCGGGCGTAGGCCTCGGGGTCGTGGACGCCGCTCAGGTCGACCCGGAGCCGGTCCATCCCGCCCGCGGCGGCGTGGACGTGGGCGTCCTGGAAGCCGGGGAGGAGCATCCGCCCCCGCAGGTCCACGACCTCGGTCCGGGGGCCCACGTGCTCCCGGACGTCGTCGTCGGCCCCCACGGCCACGATCCGGCCCTCCCGGACCGCCACCGCCCGGGCCCACGACCCCGCCGCGTCGACCGTGTACACGGCGCCGTTCACGAACGCGAGGTCCGCCGCCCCGGTCATCCTCACTCCCTCGATCCGACGCCTCGACCGGCCGGCACCTTACCGCGGCCGAGGAGGGGGCCGCACGGCCGAGCCGCGGGAACACGGCCGTTGCTCCCGGCTACCGCGCCGCACGGATCGCGGCCAGCACCCGCTCGGGCGTGAACGGGAGGTCGAGGTGGCGAACGCCGAGGGGAGCGAGGGCGTCCACCACGGCGTTGGCGACCGCGGCGGGCGTCCCGATCGCGCCCGCTTCCCCGATCCCCTTCGCCCCGAGCGGGTCGTGGGGCGAGGGCGTCTCCTGGAACTCGGTCTCGATCCTGGGGACCTCCGGCGCCGAGAGCACGCCGTACTGGGCGAAGGAGCCCGTGAGGAGCTGTCCCTCCTCGTCGTACACGGCCTCCTCCGTGAGGGCCTCGCCCAGGCCCTGGACCGCGGCGCCCACCACCTGCCCCTCGGCGAGGAGGGGGTTCACGATCCGACCCGCGTCGTCCACGGCCACGACCTCCCGCACGTCGACCTCGCCGGTCTCCGGGTCCACGGTGACGCGCGCGGCGTAGGCCCCGAACGGGAAGACCGGCCCGGGGAGGGTGAACGTGGCCTCGGCGGCCAGGCCCGGCTCCTCGCCCGGGCGGAGCCCGCGCCCATCGTGCGCGGCGGCGGCGATCTCGGCGAGCCCGACCGACCGTTCGGGCGCGCCGCGCACCCGGACCCGCGCGTCGGTCCATTCGGCGTCCTCCGGCGCTACCTCCAGCAGGCGGGCGCCGATCGCGAGCGCCTTCGCCCGCACCTCGGCGGCGGCCAGGCTCGCGGCGGAGCCGCCCACCGTGACCGATCTGGACGCGAAGGTGCCCACCCCGGCGGGCACCGTGGCCGAGTCCCCTTGCTCGACGGCCACCTCGGCGGGGGAGAGCCCCAGCACGTCGGCGACGACCTGTGCGAAGGTGGTCTCGTGCCCCTGACCGTGGGCGGTGGATCCGGTGCGGACCAGGACCCGTCCCTCCCGGTCCACCACGACCGCCGCTCGCTCCCAGAGCGCCCCGCGCCCGGACGCCCCCGCGCCCGCCCGTTCCACGTACAGGGCGACGCCCACGCCTTCCAGGCCGGCGCCGGCCGGCGCTCTCCGCGAGCCGTACCCGATCAGCTCACAGGCCCGGTCGAGGGCCCGGCCGTAGTCCCCGGAGTCGTACTCGAACCCCAGCGGCGTCCGGTGCGGGAAGCGGTCCGGCGGGATGAGGTTCCGCCGCCGCAGCTCCACCCGGTCGATCCCGAGCTCGCGGGCCGCGAGGTCGACCATCCGCTCGACGAGGAGCGCGGCCTCGGGCCGGCCCGCCCCCCGGTAGGGACCGGTGGGCGGTTTCGAGGTCGCCACCCCGACGATCTCGACCTCCGCCGCACCCACGGCGTACGGGCCCGTGAGCAGCATGGCGGCCGTGACCGGCGGCACGGCCGAGTTGGCCGTGAGGTAGGCGCCGAGGTCGGCGAGGAGCCGCGCCCGGACGGCCAGGAACCGGCCCTCGCCGTCGAGGGCGAGCTCCACGTCGGCCCAGAGGCCCCGACCCTGGGGGGCCGCGAGGAAGTTCTCGGCCCGCGTCTCGACCCACTTCACCGGGGCGCCGGTCTCCATCGCGAGCCACGCCGCGAGGGCCGCCTCGGGCGCCAGGACGCCCTTACTCCCGAAGGCCCCGCCCACGTCGGGGACGACGACGCGGAGCCTCTCCGATGGGCGGCGGAGGACGCGGGAGAGGTGCCCGAGGGGCCGGTGGGGGTCCTGGGCCGAGCAGTACACGGTCAAGAGGTCGCTGGCCGGGTCGTGCACCGCGAGGGCCCCCCGCGGCTCCAGGGAGGCGGCGACGAGCCGGGGGATGCCGATCCGCCCCCGCACCACGCGGCGGGCGGACGCGAAGGCTGCCTCCACGTCGCCGCCGCTCCGCCGCCACCGCATCAGCACGTTCGTCCCGAGCTCCTCGTGGAGGAGCACCCCATCCCGGAGCGCGCCGCGGGGGTCGACGACCGGAGGGAGGGGGTCGAGGTCGAGCCCCACGAGCTCCACCCCATCGAGGGCGGCCGCGCGGCTCTCCGCGAGCACCGCGGCCACCGGCTCCCCGGCGAACCGGACCTTCCCCGCCGCGAGCAGCGGGACGGGCACCTCCGCGACCTCGGCGCCTTCGGCCCCGGCGACCGGCAGCGTGCCCACCCGCCCCTCCAGGTCCTGGGCGGTGAGGGCTCGCACCACCCCCGGCACGCCGAGCGCGGGCCCGGGGTCCACGCCCCGGATCCGCGCGTGCGCGAGCGGGCTCCGCACCAGGGCGAGGTGGAGCATCCCTGGGCGGGACAGGTCGTCGACGTAGCGCGCCTCCCCCACGAGGAACCGTCGATCCTCCCGCCGCGGGATCGGCCGGCCCACCCAGCCGTCCCCGGCCAGCCTCCGCGCACTCACGTCGCCCTCCGGGCGGAGGAGGGACCGGACAGGGCCCGGATCGCGTTCGGGTCGTGGGCCCGGATCGCCTGGCTCTCCGGCCGCGGCGTCCCCTCCCGTCGGGCCCGTTCGAGGTAGCCGAGGATCTCGGGGTCGGTGATCGCCGCGGGGTCCACGCACGGGATCCACGGCATCCTCATCACACCTCCTCGTCGTAACCGACCCGCGCCCGTCGCGGCGCTCACATCCGCTCCCACGTCACCTCGTAGTCGGGCACCGCGGCCCGGATGAGGCTGTCCACCGGGCAGTACCTCGCGACGAGGTCAGCCAGGCGGCGCAGCCGCGCCTCCGGCTCCTCGGTGCGGATCCGAACCCGCAGCCGCACCTTCGAGTAGTGGACGGGCACCGGCGCCAGGCCCATCCGGCCGCGGGTGTCGAGGACCCCCTCCGCCTCGGTCCGCAGGTCCTGGTACGCGAACCTGATCTTGGCGGCCAACCTGGCCGTCGAGACGTTCGTACACGCGCATAGGGCGACGAGGACGTACTCGAGCGGGGTGGGGCCGCGATCCTCACCGCCCCGCCTCGGGGGCTCGTCGGAGAGGAGCGGAGGGAAGGCCCTGACCCGCACCTCGCTCGCGCTGTGGGAGAGCATCCGCCCCTCCGCGCGGTTCACCACGAGGTACTCGGCGTCGCTCATCCGTCGCCCCCCGGTGCCCACGCTTCCAGGACCTCGAGCGGCTCCGACCCGGCGGCCGGCCCCTCCAGCCGGCAGCGGTCCCCGGGCTCGAGCCACAGCACCGACTCCGGGGAGAGGGGGAAGCGCTCCGCCCCCACCACCGCCGTCCCCGACCCCTCCACCACGAACAGGAACCGCTCCTCGTCCGCGCCCCGGGCGATCTCGGGCCCCACGGCCCCTGGGGGTACCCGCCATCGGCGCGCCGCCATCGCCGGCGCGCCGATCCAGGACGGGTCGGCGAGCACGGCTCCCTCCACCTCGTCGGGCGGATGCCCCCGGTGGTCCCGCGGGCCACCCACGAGCGCCACCGCTCACACCTCCCGCAGCCGCTCGGCCATCCAATCCGCGACGAGCGGCCGGTACTTGTAGGGGATGTTGTTGCACACGTGGTTGCCCTCCTCGTACATCACGAGCTCCGCGTTGGGCGCCTCGCGGGCCAGGCGTTCCGCGTGCTGCCAGGGGATCAGCCGGTCGAGCTTCCCGAACACCACGAGCATCGGCTGACGGATCCGTTCGGCCACCCCGGCGAGGTCGAGCGCGGAGGCGCGCTTGCGGGCCTCGTCCTCATCGGCGGCTCCGCTGTGGTGGGCGAACGTCTCCCGGGTGATGCTCGGGAGCCGCTCCCAACAATCGCCGAAGTCGTAGGGCCCTCCGATCGGCGCCACGGCCCGGATCCGGGGTTCGAAGGCAGCCGAGCGGGGCGCGTAGTAGCCGCCCAGGCTGACGCCGGCCGCCCCGACCCTCGAGAGGTCGAGGTCGGGCCGCCCCTCGAGGGCGTCGAGGACGGCGGCCACGGCGACCTCGTAGTCCGGCCGGATCGTGGTGGCGTAGCCCGTCTCCCCCTGCCCGGGACCGTCCAGCGAGAGCGTGGCCATCCCGCGGCGGAGGAACACGTCCTCCCACCAGAAGAACTCCTCCTTCGTCGAGTCCAGGCCAGGGACGAGGAGGACGAGCGGCGCGGGCCCCGATCCCGCGGCGGGCCGTCGCAGGTTCGCCACCATCGTGGCCCCCTCGAACGGGATCTCCAGGCGCTCGGCGGTCGGGTCCAGGAGCCGGTGGGCCCGGCGCAGGCTCTCCACCGCCCGGTCCGCGGCCTCCCGGTGCCGGACCGGGTCCACCATCCAGACGAACTTCGCGAAGTGGTAGCAGAGCGCGGCGCGGACCCACGCCTCCCCGGCGGTGAGCGTGCGGCCCAGTTCCTCAGCCTCCCGGGCCAGGCGGGCGTGCTCGTCGCCCGTCGCGCACCACGCATCGAGCCACTCCTCCCACCGCTCCACCTTCGCGGTGGTCCGGAAGAAGTCGTTGTAGTCGATCCCCTGGGCGATGAAGCGCGGCGCCCAGTTCGCGATCGCCGCCTCGACCCGTTCGTCAGCCACGGACCACCTCCTCCAGCTCGATCCCGAGGTCGCGCAGCACGACCATGGCCGCGTTCCGTCCCGGCGCGCCCGAGACCGATCCGCCCGGGTGCGTCGTGCTCCCCGTCTGGTACAGCCCCGGGATCGGCATCCGGTGGTCGGCCCACCCGGGCACCGGGCGGAGCTCCCCCGACCACGCCGGCCCCATGTCGCCCCCGTGGCAGGTCCCGTGCCAGTTGTGGGGGTTGAACCGCTCGAGGTCGAGGGGGCTCTTCACCACCCGGGCCAGGAGCACCTCGTCGGTGAGGTTCGGCGCGTAGCGGCGGAGCTGCGCCAGGTTGGCCGCCGCCACCTCGTCCTTGATCCCGTCCCACCGGGCCGGCCCCTCGGGGAGCTCGTACGGCTGGAACCCGATCACCTTGAGCGTGTGGCGTCCCTCGGGCGCGCGCGAGGGATCCGCGACCGTGGGACAGACCACGAGCAGCACCGGGTCGTCCGTGGCCACGATGCCGCGGGCGAAGTCCGAGCCGACCCGGAGCATCCGGTCGACGGAGGTCGGGATGCCGGCCGCCACCGACTCGAGCGCCCCGCCGTCCACGGGGAACCTCGGGGGCTCGGTCGTGGCGTAGTGCGCGGCGAACATCGTGACCCCGCCCCGCCAGGTCTCCACCCCGTCCAGGAAGTCCTCCGGCCACGCCTCCCGGGGCGCCATCTCGACCAGGTGCTTGACGTGGATCGAGGACACCACGGCACGGGACGCGAGGTACCGCTCGCCGTCCTCGGTCTCGACCCCCACGCACCGGCCGGCGTCGAGCACGAGCGCCGCCACCCGCTTGCCGGTGAGGATCGTCCCGCCGTGGGCCTCGATCAGCCGGGCCAGGGCCCGCGGCAGGGCGGCGGAGCCGCCCCGGGGGAGGGTCCAGCTGTGCTGCTGCCGGCCGTAGACCAACGAGTAGGCGAGGGCCCCCGTCCCCGGCCGGTCGACCGGCTGGACCGTCATGAACGCCATCCAGAGCATGAACGCCTGGACGTGCGGGTCCTCGAAGGTCCCCTGGATCACCTCCCACGCGCTCATCTGGACCCGCCGCAGCCAGCGCGCCCCCCCGGGGAGCGCCGCCAGGCGGTCCCGCAGGGATGGGCCCCACCCGATCGGCGTGTGCCGGTAGCCGCCGAAGGCCGCCTTGGCCCGGTCGTAGTCCGCGATCAGTTCCCGGTAGGCGTCTGCGTCCCGCTTGGAGAACCTCGCGAGCTCCTCGCAGGTGCGGTCGAGGTCCCGCCACTGCGTGATCCAGGCGCCGTCCGGGAACGGGACGTGGACCACGGGGTCGGGCCGGATGTACTCGAGGCCGTACTCGCCCAGGCGGAGCTCGTCGTCACGGATCAGGGGGTTCGCCTGGATCAGGTTGTGGGCGGTGGAACAGGTGTCGTGCAGGAACCCCGGGAGCGTGAGCTCCTCGGTGGCGGTGTCGCCTCCGATCACGTCGCGCCCCTCGAGGACCAGGCACCGGAGCCCGGCCCGGGAGAGGTACGCCGCGGCCACCAGCGCGTTGTGCCCGGCCCCCGCGACCACCACGTCGAACCGCTCGCTCACGTCCTCCTCCCCTCCGTCGCTCCCAGGCCTGCGAACTCAGGCCTCCGGCTCCCACGTTCATATGTCGTCGGCGCGGACCCACACGGTCTCCCGAGGCGGCGGGGCCCAGAGCTCCACGAAGGCGAAGTCCGCGTCGGTGTCGTTCTCGAACCAGTGCACCTCGCCGGGGCCCACCACCGCGACCATCCCCGCCGCGAGGCGATGGGCCTCCTCGTCCGCGTGGAGCACCCCCTCGCCCCGGAGGACGTAGAAGAGGTGGTGGCAGTCGGTGTGGTAGTGGGCGGCGGCGGTGTCCCCGGGGTGGTACACGATCCGGTCCGCCCGGATCCGGGTCGCCCCCACCGGGACGTCGTCGGTCACGAGGTCCAGGCGGTCCCGCGTGTCCCGCGTGGACCGCAGGTGGGGCAGGACGGAGCGGGGGAACAGCCTGGCCACCGCTAACCCCCGGTCCCGGCCGGCGCGCCCAGGCCGAGGAGCCGGACGGCGTTCCCCCCGAGGACCAGGGCCTCCTCCTCCGGGGAGAGGCCCGCGGCACGCACCGCCTCGACCGGACGCTCGGTCCCCATGTCGAAGGGGTGGTCGGACCCGAGCAGGACCCGTTCCGCCCCCGCGAACCCGACGAGCTCCCGAAGCAGCGTTGGGTCGTGGGTCACGGTGTCGAAGTGGAACCGGCGGATCGACGCCACCGGCGAGGCCTCGAGCCGCCCACGCGCCGCGGCCACCGCCCGCCACCCGTGCTCGAGCCTCCCCCGCACCGCGAGGATCGCCCCGCCGCCGTGGGCGAGCACGACCTTGAGCCGCGGGTGTCGCTCCATGACGCCGTTGAGCACCATGTGGGCCGCGGTGACCGTCGTCTCCATCGGGTTCCCGACGGTGTTCCAGAGGTAGTGCTCCTCGAACACGGGCAGATCGAAGCCCCGGGTCGTGGGGTGGATCAGGATCGTCGCCCCGAGCGCCTCCGCCGCCTCCCAGAACGGTGCGAACCGGTCGTCCCCCAGGTAGACGCCCCGCACGCTGGCCGCCACCTGGACCCCGTGCATCCCCGGCAGTCCCATCAGCCGCTCGAGCTCGGCGGCCGCGAGAGCCGGGTCCTGGAGCGGGACGGTCCCCACCGCCCGCACCCGGTCGGGGTGGCGGGCCGCGGCGACGGCCAGGGCGTCGTTCTGGAGCCGGCTCCGCTGGAGCCCCTCGCGCGGCGGCACGTCGTAGAACGCGAGCGAGATCCACGGCGAGAGCAGGACGAGGTCGATGCCCGCCGCCCCTTCCTGCTCGAGGATCGTCCCGACATCCACGAACTCACGGACCGCCGACCGGATCCGCTTCCCGGCGAACTCCACGACCTGGCCCCCGTCCTCCCGCAGGACCCGGGGACGCCACGCCTGTCCCGGGGCCGCGTCCCGCAGGATCTCGGGGACGACCACGTGGCTGTGCACGTCGACGATCACCCGCTCACCCCCAGAGGATCAGGATCAGCGACCCACCCACGACGAGCGCGGCGCCGGCCCACAGGCGGAGCGTGACCCGCTCCAGGTGCCGACCCATCAGGACCGGGGCCAGCAGCATCACGGTGGGCACCGAGACCGAGTTCACCGCGAGGACCACGGCGACCGGGGCCCGGCCCAGCGCGATCCACCGCGCCCAGGTGGAGAGCCCCACCAACAGGCCCGCGACGGCCTTGAACGCGAGCGACCCCCGCGGGATCCGCCGGATCCCGAGCGGGGCGCGCCGGAGCGCGACCACGAGCCCGTAGGCCGCGGAGCAGACCACCATCGAGAGGGCCACGCCCAGGAGCGGCGAGGGCAGGCCCCGGAGCCCGGCCCGGATGAACACGGGGCTCACCGCCCAACAGAGCGCGGTCCCCAGGGCGGCGGCGACAGCCAGTCGGTCCCTGGCCAGGACCGCGACCCGTCCCTCCCCGACACCCGCCGCCGAGCGCGCGCCGGCCGCCTCCTCCTCCGCGCCACCCTCCGCCGCGGTCGCCGGGCCCTCACCGGAGAGGACGAACACCCCCCAGACCGTGATCGCCACGCCGGCCAGCGTGATCGCCGTGGGCACCTCGGCGAGCGTGAGCGCGGCGATGGCCGTGGCGAAGAGGGGCGTGGTGGACACCAGCGGGCCGGTGCGCGCGGCCCCGATCCGCTTCTGGCTCACGTTCAGCAGCGTCCATCCCAGGAAGAAGTGGACGAACCCGGCGAGGCCGAACGCGACCAGCGAGCCCGCCGGCGCTCGGGCCAGCGCCCCCACGTCCTCGGCGACCGCGGCGATCGCCACCAGCACGAGGGTGCTCAGGAGGAGCTGGAGGAACGTCGAGGCCATGACCTCCATGCCCTGGAGGGCCCGCCGGTTCAGGCTCTGGAACAGCCCGAACCCGAAGCCGGCCACGGTTCCCCAGAGCGCCCCGCTCATGGCCGGACCCGGACCGCCCGCCCGTCCCCCGGACCGGCCACGCCCGCCCCCAGGTACAGGCGGCCCACCCGGGGGTCGGCCAGGAGGTCCCGGGCGGGGCCCTCCAGCCGCTCCCTGCCCAGCTCCAGGACGTAGGCGCGGTCGGAGATGGCGAGGCCGCTCCTCGCGTTCTGCTCCACCATCAGGATCGAGATCCCCGCGTCGTCGCGCAGCCGGCGGATCGTCTCGAACGCGAGCTGGGCGACCTTCGGCGCCAGGCCCAGGGAGGGCTCGTCCAGGAGCATGAGCCGCGGTCGCATCATGAGCGCCCGCCCGATCTCCAGCACCTTCTGCTGGCCGCCCGAGAGGTTCCCCGCCCGCTCCTTGCGACGCTCGTGGAGCATGGGGAAGCGCTCGTAGACCTCGGCCAGGCGTCGTTCCCGCTCGCGGCGGTCCCGGAGCGCGTACGCGCCCATCAGGAGGTTCTCGTGCACGGTCATCGCGGGGAACGAGCTGTGCCCCTGCGGGACATGCGCGATGCCGAGCCGCAGGATCTGATCAGGCCGCAGCCCGCCGATCTCCCGGCCCAGGAACCGGACGTGTCCACGGGTGGGGCGGAGGATCCCGGTGATCGTGCGGAGCACGGTGGACTTCCCCGCGCCGTTCGGCCCGATCAGGCAGACGATCTCGCCCTCCCCGACCTCGAGGCTCAGGCCCTGGAGGACCTTCACCCCCTTGAGGTAGCCGGCCTCGACGTCGCGCAGCTCGAGCACGCTCACACCCCCAGGTAGGCCTCGAGGACCCGTGGGTCGGACTGGATCACCTCGGGCGGTCCTTCCACGATCTCGCGGCCCTGGTCGAGCACCACGACCCGGTCGCACAGCTCCATCACCGCGACCATGTTGTGCTCCACCACGAGGAACGTGACCCCCTCGTCGTTCAGGGAGCGGATCACCGCCATCAGGAACTCGATCATCGTCGGGTTCACCCCGCCCATCGGCTCGTCCAGGAGCACGATCTCGGGCTGCGCCATCAGCACGGCGGCGAACTCCAGGAGCTTCTGCTGCCCGAACGAGAGCTTCCGGGCCGGCTCGTCGCGGAGGTGGGCGAGCCCGAAGCGCTCGAGCAACGCCTCGGCCCGCTCCTCCTCGACGCGGAGGACGCCGGGGCCGAGGAGGGGACGGATCCCCACCTTCCGGACCGGCACGATCATGTTCTCCAGGACCGTGAGCTCCCAGAACAGCCGCGTGATCTGGAAGGTCCTCGACAGGCCGCGGCGGCAGATCGCGCTCGGGGGAAGCCCGGTGATCCGCTCCCCCCGGAGCCGGACCTCGCCGGCCTGGGCCCGGTCCATCCCGGTGATCACGTTGAAGAGCGTGGTCTTGCCCGAGCCGTTCGGCCCGATCAGGCCGGTGATGCTTCCCACGGGGACGCGGATCGAGCACCCGTCGAGCGCGGTGATCCCGCCGAAGCGCCGGACGACGCCCACGGCCTCGAGGAGCGCGGTCATCGGCCCTCCTCCGGGGACCGATCCGCCGCGGACACCGGGACCTCCTCCCCCTCGGCGGGGCCCCCGAGCGTCTCGGCAGCGGCCCGGGCGCCGACGAAGGCCGACCGCGGTCCCAGGCGGCGGGCGAGGAGGTCGCGGAGCGTTGGGATGATCCCGCGAGGCATGAACAGGATGATCGCCAGCATCAGCGCCCCCAGCACGGCGGTGTGGATCTGGCTCGCGCCGAACCGGAACCGGATGAAGTCCGCCGCCGGCACGAGGATGAACGCCCCGAGGACCGGTCCCCACACCGTCCCGAGGCCGCCGAGCATGGTCATGAGGATCATGTCCACGCTCACGAGGATGTCGAAGGCGAAGACCGGGCTGATGTGGATCGAGCGGTACGACCAGATCCCCCCGGAGAGGGCCACGAAGTACGTGCTCACGGCGAACGCCGCCACCTTGTAGGCGGTCGTCGCGATCCCCACCGAGGCCGCCTTCCCCTCGTCGTCCCGGATCGCGAGGAGCCCGAGGCCGAAGCGCGAGCGGCGGATGTATGCGGAGACCGCGAGGGCCGCGAGCAGGCACCCCAGCATGTAGAAGTAGAACGGCAGCTGGCCGAAGGCCCCGCTCCACGGCGGGAGCGGCTGGCTGATCCCGGGCGAGCCGCCGGTGATGTCCCGGAGGTTCAGCGCGAGGAGCCGGAAGATCAGGAGCATCGCGATCGTGGCGATCACGAACGCCGAGCCGGTGGTCCGCAGCATGATCCATCCGAGGAGCACGGCCAACGCGGCCACGACCAGCGCGAGGAGGGGCGCGCTCCAGAACGGGTCCCACCCCCACCGGGCCGCCCCGATCGCGACGAGGTAGGCGCCGAGGCCGAAGAACGCGCTGTGCCCGAGCGACTTGTAGCCCGTGTAGCCACCCAGGATGTTCCAGCTCGTCGCGTTGGTGGCCGCGAGGAGCACGTTGAACCCGAGGACGTGGTAGTAGATGTCCCGCCGCGCGAACGGGAAGGCCACCACGAGCGCCAGCGCGAGCGCCGGCCACCAACGGAGGACCCTCGCCGCCACGCCTACCCCTCCCGGACCCGGGTCCCCATGATGCCCTGGGGGCGGACGATCAGCGTCACGAACAGCACGAGGTAGAACACGATCGGCGAGAGGTAGGTGGTGACGGTGACCGCCGCCACCGCCTCCAGGACCCCCATCAGGATCGCCGCCAGGAGCGCCCCCGGCAGGCTCCCCATGCCGCCCAGGACGATGATCGAGAGCATCTTCGAGATCCACTCCTCGTGGCTCGCGGCGTTGAAGCTCCAGATCAGGCTGAAGGCGGCGCCCCCCGCGGCCACCGTGGCGAGGCCCAGCCCGAAGGTCGCCGCCCGGACCCGGGCCACGTTCACCCCGACGAGCTGCGCGGCCACCGGGTTCTGGATCGTGGCCCGGATCCCCCGACCGAGGTCGGTCCGCGTGAGCAGGAGCGAGAGCGACCCGAGCACGACGAGGGCGGCGGCGAAGCCCACCAGCCGCACCACGGGCAGACGGACCGCCATCCCGCCCAGGTGGAGCCGGACGACCTCGCCGGTGTAGCCGGTCCGCACCGAACGGAACGTCGACTCCCACGCGGCGCCCATCGCGCCGGCCAGGACGATCGCCAGGGCGAACGTCACCAGGACCATGAGGCCCGGGTCCTGGCGCACCCGCGCCAGGAGCAGCCGCTGGACCCCGCTCCCGACGACGAAGAAGAGGGGGGCGCTCAGGAGCACCGAGACGGCGGGCTCGAGTCCCCAGAGCGTGAACAGCCAGTAGGAGAGGTACGCCCCGAGGATCAGGAACGCCCCGTGGGCGACGTTGATCACCCGCATCACGCCGAAGATCAGCGAGAGGCCCGAGACCATGAGCGCGTACACGCCGCCCGTGAGGATCCCCACCATCACGACCTGCACCAGCACGTTCGCGGACGGCAGCTTCATCGACCCGGCCCTCGGGATGGCCGGGGAGGGCCGGCCGCACCGCGCGGCCGGCCTCCCCACGACGTCGAGCGGAACGCCCCTACCACTCGGGCTTCGGCCAGATGGGCTCGGCCTGGGCCACGTCGGCGGGCGCCACGATCTTGATGTCGCCGCCCTGCCACTGGAGCAGGAGGAAGTCGCCCTGCGGCTTGCCCTCCTCGTCGAACTTGAGCGGCCCGACGACGGTGTCGAACGTGGCGCGGTGCAGCTCCTCGATCAGGGTCGCGTTGTCAATCGAGCCGGTGTTCTCGATCGCCTGCTGGAGGACCTGTCCCACCGTGAAGGCGTTCGCCGCGTCCTCGGCGATGTCCGAGGGCGAGCCCCCGAACATCTCGATGTACTTCGCGATGAACTCGGCGTTCTGGTAGGTCTCGGCTTCGGGGAACCACGAGATCGAGGCGAAGATGCCCTCGGTGGCGTCCCCCAGCGCCTCGCTGAACGGGCCCGGCAGCGTGGGGCCGGTCGTGAAGAAGGCTCCCCGCGGCTGGTAGCCCGCCTCCTGGTAGGCCCGGATCTGCCCGATCGAGTCCTCGAGGACGGTCCCGCCCACGATCAGGTCGGGGTCGAGGTCGGCGACCTGGCTTGCGATCGCAGAGAAGTCGGTGGTCTCGGGCGGGTAGATCTCATCGAAGACGAGCTCCAGGCCCCCCTCCTGGAGGAGCTTCTTCAGCTGCTCCATCACGCCGAGCGTGAACGGATCGTCCTGGCTCACGACGGCGAACGTCCCGGGCCGCTGGTCCGAGGGGAGCGAGAGGACGTACTCGGCGAACACGTCCGCCTGCTCCCATCCGGGCGCCGGCTGCGCGAAGAACAGGTTCGTGAGCCCCCGGTTGAAGACGTCGGGCGCACCCCCCGCAGGCTCGACGAAGGCGTAGCCGTAGCGCGCCGCGACCTCCGAGGTCGGGATCACCAGGAAGCTCGAGAACGGGCCGACCACGAGGTCGACCTTGTCCACCGTGATGAGCTTCTCGTAGTCGGCGACCGCGTCGTCCTGGTCGCTCGCGTTGTCGAGCACGGTGAGCTCGACCGGGCGACCGAGGAGGCCGCCGGCCTCGTTCACCATCTCGACCCACACCTCGTAGCCGCGCTGCGCCGCGGTCCCGGGCTCGCTGAACTCCCCCGTGAGCGGCAGCGAGGCGCCGATCCGGATCGGCTCCTCCACGCCGCCGGCCGGCTCCTCCTCCGCACCGCCGCACGCGGCGGCGACGAGCGCGAGGGCCGCGAGCGCCGCCCCCAGCAGCTTCCATCGCTTCACCGTCGACACCTCCCCCCTCCTCGACGTCGGACCGACCGTTGCCAGACCATCGGTGCTCCTCCGATCCCCTCCTTTCCGGCCGCTCCCGCTGACCTCCCCACGCCTCACACGTCGCCCCCCACGAGGAGGACGGATGGCTCCTCCACGGCCGACGCGACCGCCGCGAGGAACCGCGCGCCCAGGGCACCGTCCACCACGCGGTGGTCGCAGGACAGGGTGAGGGAGACCACCGCTCGCGGCTCGATTCGCCCGCCCACGACCACCGGCCGGTCGGCGACCCTGCCGACCGCGAGGATCGCCGCCTGCGGCGGGTTCAGCACCGCCGCGAACCGGTCCACGCCGAACATCCCCAGGTTGCTCAGCGTGAAGGTTCCGCCCCGGACGTCCTCCGGGCGGAGCGTCGCGCTGCGGGCCCGTTCCACGAGCTCACGGCGTCGCGCGGCCAGCTCGCGGAGCCCCATCCGGTCGGCGCCGCGGATCACCGGGACGACCAGGCCGTCGTCGGTGGCCACGGCGATCCCGACGTTCACGTCCGCCTCCTCCACGACCATCGGTCCCCGGTCCTCCCACCGGCCGTTCACCCGCGGGTGGGCCCGGAGCGCGAGCGCCGCGGCCCGTACGAACACGTCGGTCAGGGTGACCTCGGCGCCCCCACGGCGCAGGACCTCCACCAGCTCCATCGCGGCGCCCGCCAGCACGTCGCGAGAGAGGTAGAAGTGGGGCGCGGCGCGCCAGCTCTCCGCGGTCCTCTCGGCCATCCGTCGGTGGACCGGTCCGAGCCGGGCGCCCTCCGCCCCCGCTGCCCCGAGGTCTGCCGCGACCACCGCGCCCCCCGGCCCGCTCCCCGAGACGGCCCCGATGTCCACGCCGTGCTCGCGAGCGAGCCGGCGGGCCTTGGGCGAGGCGGCCGGCAGGCGCGCGGGTGTCCCGGTGCGGGCGGTGCCCGTGCCGGAAGCCGGGGTGCCCGCGCCGGGGGGCGCGGTGCCCGTGCCGGGGGGCGCGCTGGCACGCGG
>FWPU01000466.1_pt1 | contig 36065 bp, 23 predicted proteins | sample 2228361 | NCBI WGS metagenome assembly FWPU01 (sample SAMEA103939777, study PRJEB20133) | metagenome
ATTCCAACTCTTTTAAGGCACGGCTTGCAAGTGTTTCCCCTTATTATATGGCTGCTGGCACCTTTAATATTCCCCAACATTAATATTGATTTTTACTTACGTGTAGAGATTCCTTTGTGGCTAATATTGCTGGGTTTTGCAGGTCAGCTTTTTATGAATGCACGGTTTATCGTTCAGCTGGTTTACGCTTCAAAACACAGGCTTTCGGTTTTTCCATTGAATTTCTGGATTATGAGTCTTGCCGGAAGTACTTTACTTATAATTTATGGCGCATTCAGAAGCGATGCGGTGCTTATCATTTCACAGTTTTTCTCGCTTATCCCCTACTCGCGTAATATGTTCTTTGCATTAAAAGAAAAACGTTAAGGAAGGTTAGCCTTTTTCAAATTTCTTGTTTTGAAAAATAGGGTTAATGGAATATCTTTACACCCTCATATGCGGGCATCTGCCTTTTTTCTGGTCGGCATCATCTTTCTAAAGTGCCTCACGCCTGCCATGGACACGGCAGAGCTGGCCAGGTTGCCACTGCTTATCGAACATTTTCGCCAGCACCGTGCTGCCGATGTTACTATGGATTTTTTTAAATTCATTGCATTGCATTATGCCAATGCCCGGCATCATGAAGAAGACCACAGCACCCACAGCCAGCTTCCCTTTGGCCAGCATCATCACCTGAACGTGGTGTTGCAGGTTTGGAATGCTCCGTCTCCCCTCCCCTTCCCTTTTCCGTTGCAACTCTGTTCCATCCGGTATTTTACTCCTTCTGTTCAACTTGTTCCGGTAGTGTTCATTACCGCTGTTTGGCAGCCTCCCAAGGCCGCCTGAGCCTCTTTGTGCTTACAGGTCAGCGGTGGCCGTAAGGCTTTCATCTCCACACTTTATACTGCAACTTTTCAAATAGTGGCATACTATGCTTAATGCTGTTATACGTTTTTCATTATCCAATAAGCTACTTATCGGGCTTTTAACCATCTTGCTCGTTAGCTGGGGTATATACTCGGTTACGCACCTGCCTGTTGATGCTGTGCCCGATATTACGAATAATCAGGTACAGATTATCACAGTAGCGCCATCGCAGGCTGCTCAGGAAATTGAACGCTACGTAACCTTTACGGTTGAACAGGCCATGGCCACCATTCCGGGTATAGTTGAGATGCGGTCATTCAGCCGATTTGGCCTTTCGGTAGTTACCCTTGTGTTTACCGATGATACGGATGTGTACTGGGCGCGCCAGCAGGTAAGCGAACGCCTGGCCGATGTGCGCAGGCAAATACCTGAAGAAATTGGCACTCCTGAATTGGCACCGGTAACTACCGGTTTAGGTGAAATTTATCAATACACCTTAACGGTAAAGCCTGGTTATGAAAATAAGTATTCGCTTACCGAACTGCGCACCATTCAGGATTGGATTATTCGCAGGCAACTGCTGGGCACTCCCGGCGTGGCCGATGTGAGCAGCTTTGGCGGCTATGTTAAACAGTATGAAATTGCACTTATGCCCGACCGCCTGCGCAGCTACGGTTTATCCATAACCGATGTGCTAAATGCCCTCGAACAGAATAATCAAAACACCGGTGGTGCCTATATTGAAAAAAACAATCAGGCGTGGTACATCCGTTCAGAAGGTCTTATTAAAAACATAAACGAAATAGGCCAAATTGTAATACGCAAAAATGCCGACGGTGTACCTGTTTTGATTCGCCATGTCGCTGAGGTACGCATAGGCCACGCCATACGCTATGGCGCCATTACCGAAAACGGAAACCACGAAACCGTAGGCGCTGTGGTAATGATGCTAAAGGGAGAAAATGCATCGCAGGTAATTAAAAATATTAAAAGCAGAATTGCTGAAATACAGCAAACGCTTCCCGAAGGAATTGTTATTGAGCCATTTTTGGATAGAACCAAACTGGTTGATAAGGCAATCCATACAGTTACGGTTAACCTTACCGAGGGAGCACTGATTGTTATTTTCGTTCTGGTGCTGTTGCTGGGTAACCTGCGTGCGGGCCTGGTTGTGGCTTCGGTTATACCGCTTTCTATGTTGTTTGCCATAGGCATGATGACCCTGCTGGGCATATCAGGTAACCTGATGAGTCTTGGCGCCATTGACTTTGGCCTGATTGTGGATGGCGCGGTTATAATTGTAGAAGCCACCCTCCACCACCTCGTTACCCAAAACCCGGCCAAACACATTACCCAGAGGCAAATGGATAAGGAGGTTGAAACCTCTACCACAAACATGATGAATGCCGCAGCCTTTGGCCAGTTCATTATTCTGCTGGTTTATATACCCATTCTTACCCTCTCCGGTGTGGAAGGAAAAATGTTCAAACCCATGGCCCAAACCGTAATGCTTGCCATTACAGGTGCCCTTATTCTTTCGCTTACCTATGTGCCGGTAGCCTCTTCTGTATTTCTTTCCAAAACCATCCGTCCCGCAAACTCATTGTCCGATAAACTCACACGCCGGCTTATAACTGCCTACAGGCCCGTTCTTACAGCAGCACTTCATGCCCCAAGGGCAGTGGTATGGGTAGCGTCAATCCTGCTGGGCGCCTCCCTGTGGTTGCTTTCACGGCTGGGTGGTGAATTTCTCCCCGAGCTGGACGAAGGCGACTTTGCCGTGGAAACAAGGGCCCTACCTGGCAGCAGCCTTACCGAAACGGTAAATGCCACGCTAAAAGGAGGTGAAGTGTTGCTGAAGCATTTTCCTGAAGTGGAAAAAGTTGTTGGAAAAATCGGTTCGGGCGAGATTCCCACCGATCCCATGCCCATGGACTGGGCGGATATGATGGTGATTATGAAAGATAAAGGCGAGTGGACCTCGGCCTCTTCAAAAGATGAATTAATACGCAAAATGAAAGCAAAACTGGAAGAAGAAGTTCCCGGCATCTCTTTTGGGTTCCAGCATCCGATACAAATGCGTTTTAATGAGTTGCTTTCCGGAGCCCGCCAAGATGTTGTGGTTAAAATTTATGGTGATGACCTGGATAAGCTAACAACCTATGCCAGCCAAATTGGCCGCCTGGTTTCGGAAATTGAAGGCGCGTACGATGTATATGTTGAAAAAATTACGGGCCTCCCCCAGCTGGTTATACGCGTTGACCGAAGCAAGCTGGCATCGTACGGTCTCTCAATTGCCGATGTAAATCGGGTTGTGGCCACGGCCATGGCCGGAAAAGAGGCTGGTATGGTGTTTGAAAATGAGCGAAGATTCGCCCTGGTTGTAAGAAATGCTGGAGAAAACCGCAGACAACCGGAGGATGTTAACAGATTGGCAATTACCACACCGGAGGGCCGGCAGATTACGCTTGACCAGATAGCCCATGTTACCCTTGAGGCGGGACCAGCACAGATACAGCGCGATAAAGGACGAAGGCGCATTGTAGTTGGTTTTAATGTGCGCGAACGTGACATGGAAAGTGTGGTAAATGAGGTAAGGAATCGAATAAAACAACAAGTGGCCTTTGAGCCGGGCTATTCTGTAACCTTTGGCGGTACGTTTAAAAATCTGCAAGAGGCCCGTCAGCGCCTTATAGTGGCGGTTCCGGCAGCGCTACTCATTATCTTTGCCTTGCTCTATTTTGCCTTTCATTCTTTTGGGCAAAGTTTACTTGTTTTTAGTGCCATACCCCTTTCGGCAATCGGAGGTGTGGCATCCCTGTGGTTGCGTGATATGCCGTTCAGTATATCAGCTGGAATAGGCTTCATCGCTTTGTTTGGTATTGCCGTACTGAATGGCATTGTGCTCATGTCTGAATTCAACAGACTGTACGCCACAGGCATCAGCAATCCTGATGACCTGATAGTGAAAGGCGCCACCGTACGCCTTCGTCCTGTGCTGATGACCGCCCTGGTGGCATCTCTGGGATTTTTGCCAATGGCCCTCTCCGAAGGCAGTGGTGCCGAAGTACAACGTCCGCTGGCCACTGTAGTAATCGGAGGCCTGGTAAGCGCTACCCTGTTAACACTGGTGGTATTACCCTGCCTGTACCGACTATTTTTCTACACTTTACACCGAAAACAATACGCGCTATGAAAACTTCCATAACCTACGGTCTCATCCTTACGAGCCTCATTGCACACAGCGCTCTAGGCCAGACCATGTCGCTTGATGAAGCGATGAGGCTAACCCTTACTGCCAACGCGGCGCTAAGGGCAGCCGAATTGCGCGTGCAGCAACGCCAGGCCGAAGTAAGGGCTGCTATTGATTTGCCTAAAACCGATGTGAACCTGATGATCGGAGAGTATAACAGCGTTAATTACGACAACAACGTAACCATAATACAAAACTTGCCCTTTCCGGTTACGCTCATCCGCCAGGTTCAGTTTGCCCGATCGGTTCAATACCAATCGCAGGCCGAAAAGATACTCATGCAGCAGCAAATGCTCTACCGCACTAAATCTTGGTTCTTCAGGTTGCTGTATCTGAAAAGGTTAATGGCTGTTCGCCAGGAAGCCGACAGCATTTTCAGGGAACTTGCCAGGGCAGCCGATATACGCTATCGAACCGGTGAAGGTACGCTGCTGGAAAAAACATCAGCCGAAAGCCGGTACCGTGAAGCACAGCTTCAGCTGCTGCAGGTGCAAACCGATTATGCCACAGGGCTTAGTCAGCTTTCGGAGTTGCTTAACACAACTGTTGGTGAAGTAAGCGGAGACCTTACTGAACTCACCTTCAACAATACTGACACCCTTCTGTTGGATGAAAATCCGTTATGGCAGAATGAAAAAAGTCGGTTAGCCACAGCGCGAACCGGTACTGCGCTGGAAAAAGCAAGGCTTTGGCCCGATCTACGTGTTGGGTATTTTAACCAAACCCTAATCGGTACCCAAAACATAAACGGCACCGATGTTTACTTTGGCCCTAACGTACGATTTCAGGGCTTTGAGGCCGGCCTGAGCATTCCCCTTTGGTTTGTTCCATCACAGCAAAGAATACGGGTAGCCCGGCTTAATGAACAGGCTGCTGAAGCCACATTAAAGCAAACAGAAATTGAAGTTAAAAGCCGTTGGTATCAACTTACACAACAACTAAAAACCGAAAGGGCTATACTCGATTATTATCTGCAGCAGGGAATTCCCGCCTCACACCTGCTGTTGCAGCAGTCGCAAAAAGCTTTTAAAACAGGCGAATTATCCTATACCGAAACCCTGCTCAACGCACAGCAGGCATTACGGTTGCGCGAAGATTTTCTTGCCGCAATGAACAGATGGAATCAACTGGTAATTGAAACCGAATACTTTTCAGGACAACTTTATGAAAACAATTAACATTCTTTGCGCTTATTTTATAATGATCATGCTGGTTAGCCGGTGCACTGCTCCTGCTAACCCGGAACATTCCGTTGATAAAGCCTCAGACAGCTTAACTCTTTCGGACGAACAGCAAAAGCAGGCCGGCATTGTTACAGAGTTGTTGCAATACCGGAGTATACCGGATTATGTTGAAGCCAACGGGCAATTGGATGTTCCGCCCCAAAGCCTCATTACCATCACCGCACCGCTTGGCGGCTTTGTAAAGCGCGTGCCCCTGCTGGAAGGCATGCGGTTAAAAAAAGGCGACCTGCTGGCAGAGCTGGAGCATCCTGATTACATTCAACTGCAGCAAGACTACCTTCAGGCGGTGAGTCAGCTTTCGTGGCTAAAGCTGGAATACCAGCGGCAGGAAGAACTAAGCCGCGAAAACATTACAGCGCTGAAAAGCCTCGAGAAAGTCCGTGCCGACTACAACGCTGCGCAGGTTCAGGTGCAGGCTTTGGCTGCACGACTGGCCATGCTGAACATTAACCCCGATAAATTGACGAGCGAGGGCCTGCAGCCTTCGGTCCTTCTGTGGTCGCCCATTGACGGATTTGTAACGCGGGTACAGGCAAACCTGGGAGAATATGTGCCGGCACACCGGGAATTATTCCGGATTATTGACCCGACACACCTTCATGCTGAATTGTTTGTGTTTGAAAAAGACTTGCCGCGCCTGCGCATAGGGCAAAAAGTGGTGTTCAACCTGCTAACCGACACCATCACGCGCTACGCACGTATTTATCTTATTGGTAAAGAACTAACATCCGACCGCACCGTAAGGATACATTGCCATCTGGAAAAAAATTATACCGAACTTATACCCGGACTTTACATAAAGGGCATTGTTTACACCAATGAGCATCGGGCGCTGGCTGTGCCCGCTGATGCGCTGTTGTACCAGGGAGATGAAAATTTTCTTTTCATCCGCAGAGGTAAACATCTTTTTCAGCTCATCCGGGTAAAAACCGGAAAAAGCGCGGATGGATATACTGAAATACAGTCAAATGAACTGAGCGAAGGTGTACCGGTTGTGGTTAAGGGTGCTTATACCCTGTTGTCCATGCTGCGTAACCGCGGCGAAGACGAATGAATTAAATGCATTCCATGAGCCAGTCCCACGGATAAGGAGCCTGCATCCATACGGGGGGATTTGAAAACTCAGTGTCCCAGTTGTATTCTACCTTTTTTAAGGCTTTGAGGGTAAGACCTGCACGCGGCAAAAGGGTAATGAGCTCGGCCTCGGAATAATGTTTGGTAGGTACACCGTTAATAGTTACTAATCCCTGAAGAATATCAGTAATATCCCCGGTAAAGCCGCTAAGCTCTGTACGGTCTATTTCCCCGGGCGGCGTTCCCTCCTGCCTGTACCAGTCAATTAAACGCCAGGCAGAAAACATATAGGACTCCATCGAAGGTACAACAATCACGGCTGTACCCCCTTTTTTCAGGCTTTTCTTTATATTCCTGAACATGGCAAGATTTTTCTCCGTATCGGGGAGCATGATTACGTTGCAGCAAAACACAAAATGAACACGAGGCAGCTCAATGGTATTATCCGAAAGATCGGCTCGCTGAAACATAATGTTATTAAAGGCTTGGATCTTTGCTTCAGCAAGACAGCGATCGGATATATCCACGGCCATTACCTTTCTAAAAGCGGGCGAAAGGTAAGGAAATGCTTTGCCGATGCCGCATCCGAAATCAAAGGCAATGTGTTGGCGGTTGCCAAATTTTCTGAAATATTTTTTAAGTATTCCATTGCGATCACTGGCAAAGACATCGAATATCTCATCATTGTAACAACCTGCTATGGCATTCCAGTGTTTGCGCTGATTCATGGCAGCAATTTAAAAATTATTGACGTAAATGAAGGATGCCGGACAATTCAGCACGAAACACCTTTCTACGGTGCATAAAGAATTTAGACAAATGATAGAGGAAAATTCATGTTCAATGCGTCCGGGAAAGAAGCAATTTATCTGTAAGCGATTGGTCGATTTTTGCTACATTTGTTTAAACTATTACCATTATGAGCATAAAGCGCAAAGCCACAGCTGTTTGGCACGGATCGGGCAAAGACGGAAAAGGAATCCTCTCAACGCACAGCACCGTGCTGCACAACACCCAATATTCTTACAGCTCGCGCTTCGAGAGCAGTGTGGGAACCAATCCGGAAGAGCTCATTGCGGCAGCTCATGCCGGTTGCTTTACCATGAAGCTGAGTTTTGTACTGGGCGAAGCAGGCTTTACTCCCGAAGAGCTGAAAACCGACTGTCTTATAACCCTGGACAGCGGCAGCATTACCGAATCACGGCTTACCGTTCATGGCAAAATACCTGGCATATCGTACGAAAAATTCCTGCAGTGCGTTGAAAATGCCCGAACAAACTGCCCCATAAGCAAATTGCTTAATACCAACATCGTTGCCGAGGCTTCTATAACCTGAAATTGCGTTTATGGTTTCATCGCAGGAAGTGCAGCACAACCCCGACCTGTACGTCTTCCTACCGCTCTTGTACGTTGTCTGGTCAGATAATGTACTCACGCAGCGAGAACTCCAGGTGCTTAAAAACCGCATCAACCGCCAGAGCTGGCTGTCGGATAAAGAAAAGGAATTCCTTTACCGGCTCATCGATCCGCAGTTGCCTCCCGCTCCTTCCGAATTGAAACAATGGCTGGAGGCTATTCGAAAGGTTCCGCTAAATCAGGCCAATACACTGGCCGAAATCGGAAGTCTGACAGTAGAATTTTATTCCGGCAGGAAAGCAAACGATCAGGTTGCCGGAGCGCTTGCGGGCATTGAAAGCGAACTGGGCCTTATTGGCCGGGAAGCCACATATACTTTCTGGCCGGAATACCGGAGTTCTGTTACCCAGCAGCAGCATACCCACCAAATGTTTGACGTTTCGCGTATGACTGCCCTGCTGGATGGCGATCATGCCCCTCTTATTCAACAGGTTAAGCAAATTATTTCTTCGCCTGAATTTGCTTATATCGAAACCGACAACCTGAACGAATACCGCAATAAGGTACTTACCTGGGCCCACGCATTAGCCCGGCATGGTTTCGGCTCAATTGCCTATCCAAAAGAGTATGGTGGCCAGGGCGATATGGCAGCCTATTTTACCGTAATGGAAGTGCTTAGCTACCACGACCTGAGCCTGGTAGTAAAATTTGGCGTACAGTTTGGCTTATGGGGAATGAGTGTGTACTTTCTGGGTACCGAAAAACATCATAAAAAATACCTGAAAGACATTGGCACGTTGGCCCTGCCCGGCTGCTTTGCCATGACCGAAACCGGCCACGGCTCGAACGTTCGGGGCATTGAGACCACAGCCACTTATAATCATCAGAACCAAACCTTCACCATACATACACCGCACCTGCAGGCGCAAAAAGAATACATTGGCAATGCCGCCCTGCACGGGCGAATGGCCACTGTTTTTGCCAAGCTCATCATCAATGGGGTTGACTTTGGTGTTAACGCTTTTATTGTTCCACTACGCGATGAAAAAGGCACTCCCCTGCCAGGTATTACCATTCTTGATTGTGGCCGCAAGCTGGGGCTTAATGGTGTAGATAATGGCATTATCCGGTTCAATAATGTAATTATACCTAAAGAAAACATGTTGGACCGGTTTGCACGGGTTAATGACCGGGGCGAATTTGAAAGTTCTATAGCCAGCGACAATCGCAGATTTTTTACCATGCTGGGGACCCTGGTGGGCGGACGCATTGGTATACCACGATCCGGCAACGCAGCGTGCAAATCGGCCCTCACCATTGCCATTCGCTATGGCGACCGGCGCACACAGTTTGGTCCGGATGGTGCCCCCGAGGTACCCATACTCAATTACCGCACACACCAGCGAAGGCTTATACCCCTGTTGGCCAACGCATATGCATTGCACTTTTCACTTCAATACCTTACACACCGGTTTATTAAACGCACGGAAGAAGAAATGCAGGAAATAGAAGCGCTGGCGGCAGGTTTAAAAGCCTGGGGCACATGGAATACCACTGCAACTTTGCAGGAATGCCGCGAAGCCTGTGGCGGAAAAGGATACCTGTTCGAAAACCGCCTTGGAACTTTAAAAAATGACACCGATATCTATACCACATTTGAAGGCGATAACACTGTGTTAATGCAGTTGGTAGCCAAAAGCCGCCTCACAGATTTTAAACAGGAATTCAGCAATATGAATGCCTTTGGTTTACTAAACTACCTGGCGGGCCAGGCCGCAACGGCTATAATGGAAATGAACCCTCTTATTGTTCGCAACACCGATGAAAGCCATTTACTGGACCCCGAGTTTCATTTAAATGCCTTCCGCTACCGCGAACGCGATATTCTTACATCTGCTGCCAGGCGCCTCAAAAGGCATATTGATGAAGGTATGGACTCGTTCGATGCCTTTAATGTTTGCCAGCACCACCTAATACAGGTTGCCTATGCATTTACCGAAAGGGTAATGCTGGAACAGTTTTTTAACGCGGTCGAAAATACGCAGGACGATGGCTGTAAAACGGCCCTCAAGCAATTATACCGGATTTTTGCGCTCAATCTGCTGGATAAAAACAAAGGCTGGTATCTGGAACAAGGCTACATGGAAGGGGTGAAAACCAAGGCCATTCGAAAGCTGCTTAACCAGCTGTGCTGGGACGTACGCCCCATGGCAGTGCCTTTGGTAAATGCATTTGCCATACCCGATGCCTGCCTGGGGGCACCCATTGCTCTTACCAACAGTACGGTATAACAATCGTTTTATTCATGCTTTTTGTGTGCAAATAAACCGAAATATTGCGCTTACAAGAACCAACGACAGAAAAGCAGAACCTATGGCTGTAGCCACCTTGTCGCCCAGATATTCAAAGCCATAATGCGCTCTGGCCAAAAAAATTAGCGCAGCAATTAACAACACTAACAACAGAAATTTCAAATTCGTGGTATTTTGTATATTTTCTGAAGGCAACCGGTAGAAATAAAACACCACATAGAACCCCCCTATTATGGTGCTTATGTATTGAAGATACCGAAATACCGGCCACACGGGGAAACCAGGTAGTTGAACTTTATACGACAGCACACCCTGTTCGGTAATAAAATAATTGGCATGCGTAATACTGTCCCACAGCAAATGAGAAAATATACCGGCCAGAATGCAGCCAGTGTAAGCTATTGGGTGCTTTTTGAACGAGGCCATCCAGTTAAAGTCGCGAAGTACTGCCAGCCGTGAATAAAAAACGGTTGGTAAACTGTTGATAAGTGGTTTTTTTACCAGCAGATGAAAAAGCAACAATACCAATAAAGCAACGGGCAGATCAAAAATAAATACACCCGGCAAGGTATGGCTAAACCTTCCGCTTAGCTTCATCTTAAAAAAATACTCAAAGTCGGGGGCCATACTGCCCACTACCAAAGCCGAGGCCGAGATTGACTCAGTCTTTAACTTTGTTAACGGAAGTATTATGGCCGGGTGTGAAAAAGTAAATGGCATTTAAGGTTTAGTGAAATCAGAAAGTTCAGATGTAATCAAAACTTTACCAGCAAACCAGTTCATAGCTTCATAGCTGTTTCAGGCCAATCACGTCCATACCTGGCTTTCGAACTGTAAAATGAAAGACCTGCCTGAATATAAGGATCAAGCTGCCCCATTTCTATTCGATACATGCCCAAGGCCGCCATTGTAAATATATTTTCGTTAATATTACGAACAACCTGAAATTGATCATATATAATAAAAATTCAGAAAAAAATTTCCTGCGCAAGCCGATAGGTGTTGGCATGTGCCTCAATAATATCCCGAAAATCTTCAGAATAGCCTCCTCCCATGCTGGCTACAAGGGGTATTCTGTTAAGACGGGCGGTTTGCAATACCAGCCGGTCTCTTTCTCTGCAACCTTCGCGTGTAAGGTTCAGGCGTCCCAATTTATCGGTAGCCAGAACATCTACACCGCATTGGTAAAACATAAAATCGGGCTGAAACTGGTCTATCAGATTTTTCAGGTTAGCTTCCAGGGTTTTGAGGTAAAATGCATCGTTTGTACCATCGGGCAGGCCTATATCCAGATCAGAATTTTCTTTAAAAAGCGGATAGTTGTTGGCACCGTGCATGGAAAAAGTAAACACTCGGGGTTCCTGCCGGAATATTTGGGCCGTACCGTTTCCCTGGTGTACGTCCAGGTCAACAATCAGCACGCGGTTGGCAAGGCCTTGGCGTAACACAAAATTTGCAGCAATGGCCTGGTCGTTAAGCAGACAAAAGCCCTCGCCCTTGTAACTAAAGGCATGATGGGTACCCCCTGCAATATTCATGGCTATACCGTACTGCAGGGCATAATGGGTACAGGCCAATGTACCCTGGGCAATAACTGTTTCGCGCCTTACCAACTCGGGTGTTAAGGGGAATCCCGTGCGTCTGATCTCGGAAGGCATAAGGTTTAATGTTTTAAGCTTGTTCCAGTAGGCTGGTTCATGAACACTTAAAATATGTTGTTCATCAACAGGCTCAGGCTCAAAGAAATTTTCTTCACGCAGCGTGCCTTCGTACAGGAGTTGCTGCGGTAGAACTTCATACTTACTCATCGGAAACCGATGGTTGGGCGGTAAGGGCAGCACATAATCGGGCGACCAGGCAACTTTGAGCATAAGCAACACTATATAAAATAAAAACAGTTGACTTGCGCCAACTGTTTTATCAGGTTTCAATGAACAGCAGTATCAGTGCTTGTGGTGATCGTGCCCGCCCTCTCCTTTTCCATACCAGGCGTCCTGCAATTCATGAAACAAATCGTGCAGGCCGGTAAGTGCATTGCCAATTTCTTCTTCTGAGCCGGTTTGAACCAGTTGGGCAAATTCATCTGAAGCCGATTTCAGCAAGTTAATTTTTTCTTTCACTTCCGGAGTGTTTACCTTTTCGGGTAGGGGTGTATTGGCCCATTTAGTTGCGGCTGCCGCCATTTCGGGGGCCAGGCGCCTGGCTGGTTCCAAATTGGCTGAGTCTTTAAAAGGATGAAAGCTCTCGGCCATAACCAGGTGGAATGCATCCATTTCGGGCCACTCGGCGGCATCAGAATTCTTTTTGTTCTGCGTACAGGCTACTGTTAAGACAGTCAGCATCAGGAAATAAACAAATCTGCGGTACTTCATGCGTTTTAAATTTTGGTAAAGTTAAAAAAAACAGGCAACTGTATAGGCTTACTGCAGCCTGGGCGCGCGCAATCGGTAATATCTGCGATTGTCGAACCAGGTAACAATTCTGCGCAGGAAATCAGCATATAAAGCAAGAGCCAGCAGGACAGTCATGAACCAGATAACGGCAATATTAAACCATAACGTATTAAACACGCTGCCGGCAAAATGCTTGGTGGGCTGGTAAAAATTAGCATCGTAGTCCAGCACATGTCTGGGGCGGTGTTCATCCTGATAGATGGGGTAGTATTTCTGTACCAGATCTCCATTAAATTCCACAATGCGTTGCATGGCACCTGTGTTTTTTACCCAGTCGGATACGGCCTGGTTTACATATTTTAGTTTAAGATTCATGAAAGCTGCCGCTTTTTCGGGTGTAGCTGTCATGGAAGCAATAAGGGCATCGCGTTGTTCAACAGCTGTTTTATGTTTATAGTGGTAGTAGTTTTTGAGCCGGCTTAAGAACAGGCGCGTAGAATCGTAGAGTGGCAGGCTGAAATTACCGGGACGAAGTTCGTCAACCATCGGAAATTTTTCACGGCCAATATTTTCCAGTTCGCTTTCAATTTCGGTTTTCAAAATATGTAAAGCCCGGGCCATTTCTGTGTGTGCGCTGTTGCGCCAGTGTTGTGGGTTGTTGAAGCACAATGAAAGGCGCGACTCCAGCTCGGGAATGAGGTAGGCGCGCTTAAATTCTGCCCTGGCTATTTGCTGGTCATAAGCATACAACTGCTTCTCATACGGATTATCCCTAAACTGGGTAACCATGTAAGCCTCGAATGCCCAGCGTGTGGCCATCAGGTCGCCAATAAAGGGCACCCCTACCGGATCGCTTACACGCGGATTAAATTTATCGAAACTAATAACCACACCGCTAAGCAGCAACTGGGGAATAACCAGCAAGGGTATAAGTATATAAATGGTTACTGCCGATTTAAAGGCGGATGAAATATTTAAACCCAGCATATTGGCGAAGCACGAAACAGAAAACAGAATAAACCAAAACCGCCACTCGGTTAAAGGTATTTCGAGTATGGTGTGGGCAATAGCCATAAACGAAATGGTTTGCATTGCCGAAAGGAAGAACAACACGGTGCATTTGGCTGAGAGGTAACTCATGCGACTAAGGTGAAGAAACTGCTCGCGCTTAAGTATTTTCCGGTCGCGGAAAATTTCTTCTGCGCTTATAATGAGCCCCAGAAACAAAGCCACCACCACACTCATGAAAAAGAATACGGGAATGTTGCTGTTATTAAAAAAGGTATAGCCCTGCTTATCTTCCAGTACATTAAAATGCTTTACCATATAGGCAATAAAGAAGGCCAGTACAGGGGCTTCCAGAAGTGTAATTAGCAAATATTGCCTGTTGGCCGCCTTGGCCAGCACATCGCGGGCAAGAAAAATAAAGTATTGCCGCCACTTTGTTGCTACCGGAACGGCCGGTGGCAGGTTTACAGGTTCGCGGTTTATTTTGGGAATGCGGATGCGCTGCTTAAAATACTGGTACCACTGCCCGGGTGAAATTTTTCGGGCATTGGTAACCCTTCCGTACTCGTTAACAATGCGTGTTTCAATGATGCTAAAAACCTGCTCGGGGTTAATGTTACCGCACACCGGGCAGGCACCCTGGGTTTTATTGGCTGCGTTAATTATTTCACGGAAATAAATTACCGACTCAACCGGGTTACCGTAATAAATCTGAAAGCCGCCCACATCCAGAATAATAAGCGTATCGAACATCTTAAACACATCCGATGAAGGCTGATGAATTACCACAAATACCAATTTACCGCGCAATGCTACTTCTTTAAGCAAATCCATGATATTCTCTGAGTCACGTGATGAAAGACCTGACGTGGGTTCATCCACAAAAAGCACCCAGGGTTCGCGTAGCAGTTCCAGCCCAATGTTAAGGCGCTTGCGCTGGCCCCCGCTTATTACCTTTTCAAGAGGCGAGCCTACCTTCAGATCACGTATTTCAGAAAGGCCAAGTTGGCTAAGCAGCCTGTCAACACGGGCAGCGGTTACATCGGTGGATTCATCCCTGCTGCTCAGTCGTGCACTGTAGTACAGGTTTTCAAATACCGTAAGATCCTCAACCAGCAGGTCGTCCTGCGGTACGTAGCCAATAAGCCCCTGCACTTTGTCCGGCTCGGCATAAATATCAAGGCCGTTCAGCAACACACGTCCGCTGGAAGGTGCCCACGAACCGTTGAGCACATTGAGCAAGGTTGATTTGCCCGACCCGCTGGCACCCATTATGCCTACCAGCTTACCACCTGTTTCGGCCAGGTTTATGTTTTGTAACCCTGCCCTGCCCGACCGGAAATGATAAAAAATATGATCGGCCTCGAATGTGATAGCAGGCCGGTTGGTTGTTGACAGGAACCGGCTTATAATGTCGCTGTAATAAATAGGCGCAATCTTATCACCCCGAATGGTGCTGCCTGCAGGCAGTACATCTACCCTGCGGCTGCGCAAAGGTATGCTGTTAAGGTACAGCACCGATATGCCCAGGTATTTTATAAAAAGCGACTCTTCCAGCTTTAGCACCGCAATAAGGCCGTTAATATTCCTCTCAATAATATGAGGGCCCTTATAGGGCGCCTCGCCATATCCATCATCAATAATAAGTACGTTTTCAGAAGCCAGCTCATCGCGGTCCTGGCCGGTAATAAATCTGCGAAGGGCTTCTATATGCTCACGCGGAATGTTCAGGGCTCTGCCGATATAATAAATAAGATTTTCCTGCCGATCGGATATATCCTCATCGGCATAGGCCAGTTCGATGATTTTAATGATCAGCACCAGCTTTTGCTGCCGGGTAAGCGATTGGTTAACCTGCCGGCTGATGTCCATAATGCGCGACCAGTCTTCAACAAACTGCCGGGTTTCTGCATCTGCCGGAATATCAGTATTTTCAGTAATTTGGGGAGTAGCATTGGCAAATTCGTCAAAAAAAGCTAGATAAGTCTTTACCTCATCGCGGTTAAGGTGCAGACCTAAAAATTCCTTGATTTTATTTCGTTCGTCTTCGGTTATGCGTTCGCGGGCCACTATGGCAAACAACCTTACAACCGCTTTAAGCAACTCTTCGCTCATATAAACCGATGATGCGCGTTAAAATACTCAGGCAGGGGCTGAGTTAAAAATGCTTTACCCTTAGGGTACGGAAATTTAGGCAGTATAGCTGTCGTTTCAGATAAAATATTTAACTTCGTTTATCTGTAACATTAACATTTGCCGAACGACAAACCCCTAAAACCTTAATTCTATGAAAAAACCTACACTCTTAGTCCTTTTGGTCGCCAGCCTGTTTTCCCTTCAGGCACAGACAGCCGATGAAATCATTAAACGGTACTTTGAAAATACCGGAGGTATAGAGAACTGGAAATCGCTAACCGGATTAAAAATTAATGCCAAAGTCAATCAGCAGGGCATGGAAATACCCCTGGAAATAGTGCAACTGAAAGACGGCCGGCAATACACCAAAATTACTATTCAGGGAAAAGATATCATGCAGGGCGTGTACGATGGCAACACGCTTTGGTCCACCAACATTATGAACACGAAAGCCGAACGGAGCGATGCCGAATCAACCGAAAATTTCAAGCAACAGATAGGCGAATTTCCGGACCTTTTTCTGAATTACAAAACCCTGGGTTACACCGTTGAGCTGGTGGGAAAAGAAACCGTTGAAGGCAGCGAAACCTATAAACTTAAAGTTACCAAAAAGCCTATAAAGGTTGATGGCACACCCACCGATAACATTGTTTATTACTACTTCGATGCCCAGGATTATGTACCCCTGCTCATTGAAACCGAAATCAAATCGGGTCCGGCAAAGGGCCAGGTTTCTCAAATAAAATACAGCGATTACCAAGAAGTTGGCGGCCTGATCCTCCCCTTCTCCATGTCGCAGGGCATTAAAGGGGGGCAGGCAGGAAGCCTTACCATTACGGCTTACGAGCTAAACCCCAAAGTAGATGCGGCCGTCTTCAAATATCCGGAAGGCAATTAACCTCTCATCAAATCAACAGATAAAGGCTTGCTACCACAGGCCTTTATTTGTTTAACTGCCATTGTGAAACTAACTCCTTAACTATGAAAAAATTCATTATACTGTTTTTCGCATCTGCCATTTTGTTTGCTTATGCACAAGACCCTGTAACAAGGGGCAAAGAACTGTTTGGTGATCTGAAAGCACGGCACATAGGGCCGGCTGTTATGAGCGGCCGGATAACTGACCTGGAAGTACACCCCAAAAATGCCAGAATTATTTATGCCGGAACGGCCGGAGGAGGCGTGTGGAAAAGTACAAACGGCGGAGCTACTTTTAATTCCGTTTTTGATGACTACTGCCAATCTATTGGTGCAGTAGAAATTGACCCCACCAACCCCGACAATGTTGTATGGGTTGGTACCGGCGAAGTTTGGACACGCAACAGTGTTTCGGTTGGCGATGGCCTATACCGCTCCACCGATGGCGGAAACACCTGGCAGCATATGGGCTTTGAAAATTCTGAGCGGATTGCCGGTATACAGGTAAATCCTAAAAATCCAAACGAGGTATATGTGGCTGTGCTGGGACCACTGTGGAGCGACAGCGAAGAACGCGGGCTGTATAAAACTACTGACGGCGGCAAAACCTGGAATAAAATTCTTTATGTAAATGCCACTACCGGTTGCAGCGACCTGGCAATTGACCCAAAAAATCCCGATGTCGTATATGCCTCGTTCTGGGAAGTACGCCGAACACCCTGGTCGTTCAAATCCGGAGGGTATAACAGCGCTCTCTATAAATCAACCGATGGCGGAAAAACCTTTAAGAAAATACACAACGGCTTTCCTGCCGGCCAGCTTGGCCGCATGGCCATAGCAATTGCCCCCTCCAATCCCAACATTTTATACACGGTAGTGGAAGCTGAAGACGACAAACGTAAGGGCCTGTATCGCAGCGATGACGGGGGCGAAAATTGGCGGCAGCTTAACAACGACTTCGTCGAACTGCTGGTCCGCCCATTTTATTTCAGCCGCATTGTGGTTGACCCGCGCAACCCGGATGTAGTGGTAAAAGCCGGCTTGTCGGGTTCCATTTCGCGCGATGGTGGCAAAACCTTTAAAAACCTGGGCCCCATGCATTCGGATATTCACGATATTGAATTCGATATACAAAATTCCGACATCCTTTACGTAGGTACCGATGGAGGCATTTACCGTTCCTGGGATGGCGGCAATACTATGGAGATTGTAGAAAATCTCCCGGTATCGCAGTTTTACCATGTTAGCGTTGACGATGAAGAGCCCTACAACGTGTATGGCGGTTTGCAGGACAACGGTTCGTGGTACGGCCCCTCTTCCAGCCCGGGAGGTGTGGAAGCCAAAGACTGGGTGCGCATAGGTGTAGGCGATGGATATAGGGCCTATCGGCATCCGACAAAAAATATTATCTATTCCGAAATGCAGGGCGCTGAAAATGTATGGCGTTTTGACCCCGAACGCGACCAGGCTAAAGCCATCCAGCCACTGCCCGTCAAAGGCGACCCCAAACTGCGTTTTAACTGGAATGCCTCCTTAACCGTTAGTCCTAACAAACCAGACCGGGTATATATTGGAAGTCAGTTTGTACACCGGTCGGACGACATGGGCGAAACCTGGATAAAGATAAGCCCTGACCTTACCACCAACGATCCCGCCAAGCAACAACAGGAAAAATCCGGAGGGCTCTCGCGCGATAATTCGGGTGCAGAAAACCATTGCACCATTTTTACCATTGCCGAATCGCCCGTTGATGAAAACGTAATATGGGCCGGAACAGATGATGGCAACCTGCAGGTAACCCGCGATGGAGGCAAAACATGGACCAACGTGGTGGGCAACGTTCCAGGCTTACCCAAAAACACCATGGTTCACCACATCGAGGCCAGCGTACATGGAAAAGGAACCGCCTATGCCGTATTTACCGGCTACCAGATGGGCGACAAAAAGCCTTATGTATACAAAACCACCGACTACGGAGCCACCTGGAAGTCATTGGTAACCCCCGATATTACCAGCTTTTGCCGCAACATTCAGGAAGATTATGTGAATGAAAACCTTTTATTTCTGGGTACTGAGTTCGGTCTGTACATAACCCTTGACGGCGGCCAGAGCTGGCTTAAGTTTACCAACAACCTGCCCAACGCCAATATACACTTTATTGAGTTGCACAAGCGCACAAACGACCTGGTGCTGGCTACTCATGGACGAGGCATCATCATCATTGACGACATCAGTCCGTTGCGTGAGCTAACGCCGGAAGTGATGAACAAAGACCTCCACTTCTTTAAGCTAAAGCCTGCGGTAATAAACGAGGCCAACGGGTTTGGAGGCAACAGCACCGAAACGCAGTTTGTAGGGCAGAATACCTCGACTGCTGCACGTATTGTGTACTATCTTAAAAGGCGCCACACAATTGGCAAAATGACGCTGGAAATTCAGGACCAAAACGGAAACACCATAACCGAGCTACCGCCCGGCAAATCGAAAGGCATAAATGTGGTGGAATGGAATTATAGCATTAGGCCTCCTAAAATGGCAGCAGCCAAAACGTTTGCCTTTGGTGGCTTTACTCCACTGCGTGTTCCGGCTGGAACCTACAAGGTTGTAATTCGAAAAGGCAGCGAAACCTACACTACCGATTTGGTGGTGGAGTACGACAGGAAATCGCCTATTCCCCTGGCCGACCGAAAAATGCAGGAGGAAACAGCCCGCAAACTGTACGACCGATGCCAGGAGTTGGCCTATTTTGTTTATGAAATTGACGAGAACCTAAAAGCTGCCGAGGCCCTGAAGGCCAAAAGCCCATCAGCAGCAAAAAGCTTTGCCCCTTTTGTTAACGAGCTAACCCGACTTAAAAAGACACTGGTAGTAACCGAAGGCGACAATTATGTGGGTGCAGCTGAGCCCCAGCTTCGTGAAAAGCTGGCCGAACTTTACAGCAGGGTAGCCCAAAGTTTTTACAAACCCAACCAGGCCGAACTGGACAATATGGAAGCGCTTGAGCAACGCTTTACCACAGCCAAGGCCGACTTTGGAAAGCTAAAAGCCAGGTACAAAAAATTTGAAGACACTCTAGCTAAAAACGGGTTGGGACCTTTAACGCTTAAACCTTTTGCCGAGTTCGTAAAAGAGTCGTGAAAAAATAAACAACAACACAAAAAAAGCCGGACGGTATTGCGCCCGGCTTTTTTTCCAAACACATACAGATTTAAGAAGTAGCCCAGGCCTTTCCTCCGGCCTCTTGCAGCGTTATACAACCCTTGTACGATCCCGGAACTGCTTCATACTGAAGCACAAGGGTAGCTCCGGGCTCGGAGGTAAAGAAACCCGCCAGGGTAAGCTCCTTGCACTTGAGTATAAACGGCCGTTTATGCTTTTCTGCACCAGCTTTTGCTTGTTCAACAGCCTTGTTATGCACAGAAATAGTGTAGGCTTCTTGTTTTTCGGCCGTAAGGTCAACAAAGGTTCGCCCGTATTCCTGCTGTGCACCTTCAATAAAGGCGTTCAGACCTTCGGTAAATTGCTTTTGGTCTTCTTCGGTATAGCAGTCTTTTACCACCTGTTCTATAAAACCCGGCACGCCGGCTTCAACGGCTCCGGGCGTATCGGTTTTAGGAATAATAATGTCGGCAAGGCGGGTAATGGCGCGTGCCTGCTCTTCGGTAAAGAAGGTTGGCGTCCAGGTTAGTTCGGGTTCGGCTTTGCAGCCTTTTAGTATTGCTGCAATGGTAGGTGCAGTAAGCATACCTCCCATTACCATGGCCGTCCTGCGTAGGGCTTCTCTGCGTCCGATAACAGTAGTTGTGGGTTTATTGATGTTCATGGCAGGTAAATGATTAAGACATACTTTAAAGATTTCCGCGCTTCATTTCTTCAACAGCATAGTGAGCTGCACGTGCTGTAAACGCCATGTACGTAAGAGAAGGGTTTACACACGCAGCCGACGTCATGAACGAGCCATCGGTTACAAACACATTTTTACAGGCGTGCACCTGATTAAATTTGTTGAGCACTGAGGTCTTGGGGTCATTTCCCATGCGGGCTGTTCCCATTTCATGAATCCCCAGGCCAAGGCCTCCGGGGTTATCGTAGGTAACGATGTTTTTAAAGCCAGCTGCTTCCAGCATTTCGGCTGCATCGTTCATCATGTGCTTGCGCATTTTATATTCATTTTCTTTAAACTCGGTGTCGAATTCCAGCACTGGCAGGCCGTATTTATCTTTTTTATCCCGGTTAATGGTTACGCGGTTGTCGTGATACGGCAGCACTTCTCCAAAGCCGGTCATACCGAGTCGCCAGGGCCCAGGTTGGGTTACTTCCTCTTTCAGTTGTTTGCCAATGGCAAGCTCAGCCACAAAGCGCGACCATCCCTCCCGGCTGGCGCCACCCTGGTAACCATAGCCACGCAGAAAGTCGCGTTTATCTTTACCGATGTTTTGGTACCGCGGAATATAGAAGCCATTGGCTCTGCGTCCCTGGTAGTACTTGTCGGCAAAGCCATCGTACTCGCCCGAAGCACCCACACCCAGGTGATGATCCATGATGTTGCAACCCAGCTCACCGCTGTCGTTGCCCAGACCGTTGGGAAACCGATTGGAGACGGAGTTAAGCAGGATAAAAGTACTTCCCATGGTCGAAGCACACAGAAAAATAATGCGTGCATAAAATTCTATTTGTTCACCCGTGTTGGCATCCAGTACTTTTACACCGGTAGCCTTACCTTTCTTTTCATCATAGATTACTTCATACACAATGGCATCGGGCCGGAGCGTCATGTTTCCGGTTTTAGCAGCTGCAGGCAGGGTGGCCGAGTTGCTGCTGAAGTAGGCCCCGTACGGGCAGCCGCGTATGCAGAGGTTACGGAACTGGCAGGTGCCACGTTGGGGACTGTGCGCTACCGGTACTGTAAGGTGAGCGGTTCGCCCTATGGTTAACACCCTATTAAAGTTCTTCTTCATGGAGTCGCGCAGATGTTGTTCAACGCAGTTTAGTTCCATAGGAGGAAGAAACTTTCCATCCGGAAGCTGGGGCAGGCCTTCGGCCTGGCCGCTTATGCCGGCAAAGGTCTCAACGTAGTCATACCATGGCGCAATGTCTTTGTAACGAACAGGCCAGTCTATGGCAATGCCGTCACGCAGGTTGGCTTCAAAATCCAGGTCGCTCCATCTGTAACTTTGCCGGCCCCACATAATAGACCGACCGCCCACATGGTAGCCACGCATCCAGTCAAACCGCTTTCCTTCTTTTTCCAGATAAGGATTTTCCAGATCGTTTACAAACCAGTGCTTGGACGATTGTTTGATGGTGTAGCCTGTTCGGTTCTGCACACCCTGTTTGCGCAGATCGTCCTGCGTGGGCCGGTCGCCATAAGGCAACTCCCATGGATCGAGCGTAGCGGTAGGGTAATTGGGATGTTCTACCATACGGCCTCGCTCCAGCACCAGGGTTTTTAAACCCAGCTCGCACAACTCTTTGGCAGCCCATCCGCCACTAATGCCAGTGCCCACCACTATGGCATCGTAGGTAAGTTTTTTTTCAGCGTCGGTGTTTAGGTTTACCGTGTTCATAATGCAGTTGTTGTGTTTGAAAATTAACTTTTAATAGATGGAAATGAAATACATGCTTAAAAAATTATTTAACCGGTCATGATTTAATATATCCCGCCTGAATAATGGCCAGGGTTTCTTTAAGGTCTTTAAACACGGAAAAGGTTTTTCCCTGCGTACGCATGGCTCCCAGGGCATTGGCAAAACGGGCGGCCCCGATGTAATCAGAAGGATTTACAGCCAGGCCATAGCCCAAACCTCCGGCAAACGAATCGCCACATCCGGTGGTATCAATAACATGGTTAACTTTAACCGGAGGAATGTGCTCTTCAGAAAATTTACCCCGTTTTCTGAAAAAAGCAAGGCAACCACGCGCATCAAGCGTTATGTAAACGCATTTAACACCCATTTCCAGGCAATGAGAGGCAAAGGAGCGCAGTTCGTTGTTGCTAAGCTGCCGGTAGGTTAATTCTCCCGATTCATATTCTTTGGCAAACCATGAAGCGTAAGCCTCTTCCAGATTCATTTTTAGTACATCAATATAGGGAAGCCACAAGTCGCGGTCAATCCAGAATTTACGTTGCCGTTCACCGTTTACAAGGCAGGCGGTAGTGGGGCCATGGGCATCGAATATAATCAAACCTTTGCTCTTTTTTTTCAGATACCTCAGCGTGTCCAGTGAAATTTCATAGTCGCTTATGGGAATAAAAACAAACACCCTACAATTTACAAGTTCCTCCACGTCAGCAGGGAGTATGGGATCCATGAAACCAGTTTGACATTCCAGCCGGTTATTGACGTCAGTAAACCGCAGGCTTATAATGTCGCCCTGATCGTTTTTTGCCGTTATGTATTTTAAGTTTATGCCTTTATAGCCTTTAAACACTTCGCGTACGTTGTCCACATCAACCTTTCGCACATGCGTTACGGGTATAATTTCCATGCTTCCGTTTGTAAGGACCGACAGGGCAATTACAGGATGGGTTACACATCCCCATTTCTGTATAAGCTCCCCGTTGTGGGTAACGATATGATCGCGCGGAACCGGTCCGATAACAGCTATTTTCTTTTTCATGTTGCTTTGGTTAAAAAGGCAGCCCCGAAAACACCAGCGCTATCACCCAGCACGGGTTTTACAACAGGTGTTTCAAGGCGATTGTTAAATACATATTTACGAAGCGACTCAACCCCTGCTGTGAATAATTCATCTACGTTGCTAACTCCACCGCCAAGAACAATTACATCCGGATCAAGAATATTCACCACCACACTCAGGGCGAGCCCGAAAAACCGGGTAAGGCGATTCAGCGTGGCGCAGGCGTGCTGGTCGTTTTCTTGCCGCGCAAGCCGGCATATATCACTTAATGTCTTATGCGTGCCGCTAAGTGAATAATAAAAATTTTCCAGTGCCGGACCGGATAGAATTTTTTCAACACAGCCGCTTTTACCACAATAGCACGCTCCACCTGATTCATGGAGGTAGTTATGTCCCCACTCACCGGCAATGCCCTGTAATCCGTTAAGTACCTTGTCATCTACAACAATACCCCCTCCTACTCCGGTGCCCATTATTACGCCAAATACCACCCGGGCAGACGGAAATTTTTCTTTTACAATCCCCATCCGGGTTTCGGCCAGCGCAAAACAATTGGCATCGTTAGCCATGCGAACTTCCATACCCAAAGCATCCTGCAGATCGGCCTTTAGGGGTTTTCCATTAAGTACGGTTGAATTGGAGTTTTTGAGCGTGCACGTTTGCGGGTCAAGCGTGCCGGGGGTACCAATTCCAATAATATCGGGGCGATAGCCCAGGTGTTCCTGCATGGTGCGCACTACAGTGACTATCTGGTTTATAACATGGTGGTAACCTTTTTCAGCACCGGTAGGCAAACGATGCCGAAACAGCACTTTGCCGTTGTCTGTACCGTTAATTACCGCACCTTCAATTTTGGTGCCGCCCAGATCTATTCCCCATAAGTTATCATCACGCTTCATAGTTTATTTTGAATAGGCAGAAGTTTGCTATGCAGGTTTTCAATTAAGTTTTGATGGTATAAATTGGTTAAGTTGCAACAAATGTGCTGCTACACCGTTGGTCCACCCAAATCCGTCCTGCGTGGGATATTCACCTCCACCGGCAGGTTGCAGAGTGTCGGCCACGTTGTACTTTTCCATTATTTTACCGGTAAGTCTGAATACCCGACGGTTTTGCGACAGCCAGCGCTGCGCAATGGTATGCGAAAGATTTGTATAACCATACTTCTGCAATCCAACAATAGCAATGTAGTGTAAAGGCGCCCAGCCGTTCGGAGCATCCCATTGCTGTTTACTGTTGATGAGTGTAGTAGTAAGTCCTCCGGGTTTAAGAAATTCTTTTTCAATTATTGAGGCCGATCGGTCAGCCATTTGAGGCTGGGCGAGCTCAAAAAACAATGGAAACATACCCGCCAGGGTTTTATTAGTTCGCTGCCGGTTATTTTTAAAATCGTAATCAGTAGAAAAACCCACGGCTTCGTTCCAGAAAAAGGTTAGAATTGCCCTTCTGCGGTTGTCGGCCCGATTTGCAAAATACCGTGCCGAATCGGGCAGTTGTTTAAGGTTATAACCTTGTTGAAGGGTACGCTCAGAAAAATATAGCAGACAGTTTAAATCAACCGGAATAATTTCGGTAGTGCGAATGGTTTCCAGCCGGAGCGAATCGGCCAGCCAACGCGATGAAAAATCCCAGCCCGATTCGGCTGCTGCCCGCAGATTTCGATACACTTCAGCTTCATCTCGTCCTGATTTTTCAGCAAGCTGTACATCTTCCTTATAGGCTTCCGGCCGGGGCTGGGCCACATCGTCCCAGTAGCGGTTTAAAACCGAGCCATCGGGCATCATCACCACCCTGCGGTAACTCTCTCCGGGCGTTTGCAATTTATCGGCCCCATCCATCCAGAAGTCGTATTCCTTTTTTAAAGCGGGCAGATAACGCAGCAAGGCAGTGCTGTCGTGCTGGTGCAACAGGGCAATCATGCAGGCGAAAAACGGCGGCTGCGAGCGGCTGAGGTAGTATGTGCGGTTGCCGTTGGGTATGTATCCATACCGGTTAATGAGCCAGGCGAAATTATTCACCATATTAAGGGCATCCATCTGCCGGTTATGTGCCAAAAGGCCCAGCATGGTAAAGTAACTGTCCCAGTAATAAATTTCTGCAAACCTTCCGCCGGGCACAACATAGGGATAAGGGAGGGCGATGCGCGTGGACTGGTGGCGCGCTTCATCGGCAGGGCGCGTAAGCCGGGGCCACAGGTTTTTTATGTGTTCCTCCAGGGTAACGGTAGTGTCGCTTATGAAATTTGATTCGGGGCGGTCGGGCAAAATGAAATGGCTGCCTACAAAAGTTTTAAGATCAAAATCTGGTTTATTTTTTTCTTTCTCATAAAGCGATATAATCTCATCCCATGAGGTGCGCGGTGTACAATCGGGAAAGGTTTTGGAGTCGGGGAAAATAGCAGCCATCTGAACATCATGAAACAACGATGAAGCAAAGATCTGCTGCCAGTTAATAGGTTCTGGTTTGTGGCATGCACTAACCAGAAAGAGAACAATATATATTAGAAGGCGCAATCTCATATAAATAATGTTAAAGCTATTTCCTGGCCATAGGTGCTACAGCTTTTCTGCGCGTATTAATGTGGTCAATAATCCACTGTCCTACTTTTCGTCCCTGGGCTACGCCATTTTCGCATGCTGGCCGGTAATGGATACCTCCGTACAATCTGCTGATAGCCGCCTCTTCCGATGCCTGAATAAACGACCGGAAGCTACGGGGAGGAAGTCCAAATTCCACTTCGGTAGAGTCAACAAAGGCAAAGTTCTCTCCAAATAACCTGGTAAGTACCAATGAAGCGGAGGATGATATAACGCTGTGCCCGCTGGTGTACTCCGGAAAAGGAGGTGTTTGCAGTAAAGGCACCCAGCTTTCATCGATATATTGGTTTATATATGTTTCCGGGCGTATAAGCACGCTGCGGTACTTTTCATCCCAGCAACTTATAAAGGCATCAGCAAGGGCAATGGCTACGCAGGCATAGGCCTCGGCCGCGGTGAAGAAGTCGGCATTAACTTTCCTGCAGGCTTCGGCAGTAATGTTTATCCAATGTCCTCCCGGAGAGATTTTTTTAATTCCGAACATGACATGGCCGTGTACTTGCATGGCAAAAGGGTTACAATCCCAAAAGGCAGCTATTTCCTTTTGTTCATCGTTAAGCTGCCTGCCTGTCTCATATACTTCAAAGGCTTCTTTGTAAAACCGGCTGTTTTTTTCGACCGAGAACGGTGTTGGGGGCGGAGGCGCAAACTGGCTGGACGAATCCATTACAAACGTTCTGATTTTAGACCAATGCGGTTCTATAGCATCGAAGTATGCAGGTGGTGTAGGCTTCCAGGTTCCAGGTAAATCCGAAATGGAATATTTCGGGAAGGACCGCGTTTGATGGTAATTATCTCCTGATGCCCATTGCAAAATATGGTCAGCCACAAGATCTCCATACTGCACAGACCGGTCGAAGACTTTTTTGGGCATACCCGAATTCCGGAAAGTTTCCGCAACTTTGTTATAAACCGTATCCAGATTAGACTCGCTAAAGATAAGCTGGCGGCCAACTTTATACAGCGCCTGTATGGCACAAAGCTCGGGGCAATATTCCTGGTTTCTGTCTGGCTGCGGAACGACAGGAAGATGCTTGATTTGCCCGGCCAGACTTACAAACTTATCTGAAAAAGGAACAAGGGCTTCATAGGCCGCAATAGCCGAATAGGCATACACCCTGCTGGCCACCGGCGGAGAAAAGATATCATGCACCATGCGATCGGTAATGGCTTTCATAACCTGGTGCAGGCTTTCAGGGTTGGCTGCAACCTGCCGGTAATCTGATTGTCGCTCGCAGGCCATGGCCAATAATAGGCAAAACAAAATAGTCCTTCTCATAAGTGTCTATTTCTGCTTTTTACTTTTTCCCGTATACAAATCAACGCCCGTTATCTCCAGTTTTTTCCATGCACCGGGCAAGGCAGTGGGTATTCTGGTTATTCCCTGGTCGGTAATGCGCAGTCCGCCAAAGCCAAACAGTACAGCCTGAAGCATGCCGCCCGCACCCGTAGCAAAATAAGGATTGGTGCCACCTGCGGTTTCGGCCAGTACATTAAAAGGGGGAACAGCATTTGGCCGGTAACTTTTAAGAAAAAGCTCGTAGGCTTTTTCCGGATTGCCCAACCGGGCGTACAGGGTGCTGAGCACAGAAAAACCCATGGCCGGCCCTGAAGGCGACATCCGCGTTTCGTAATAGTGCAGATCCTTTTCAATTTGTTCGCGGTTGGTAATCAACTCCAGCGGAAAAGCCAGCAGGTTTACATCGGCCTGTTTTATTTCTTCTCCGTTGTAAGTAGCATTTTCGCGCGTCACTCCATCGGGGAATTTAAGAATGGGTATGTTGGAGGCAACATGTTCCCAGTCGGGGTCGGGCTGAAGGCCCAGTTCGCGTGCAGCCTGTGCAGCATACCGCAACACCACTATGGCCATGCCGTTTGTAAAAGCATTGTTGTTGATGTTCTCCTGCCATTCGTTTGCACCAATTACGTTGTTTATTTCATACTGCCCCGGGGCCTTGCGTTCTACTCTGCTGGCCCAGAAATCGGCTACTTCTTTCAGTACCGGATATCCGCGATCCCGCAGCCATTGCCGGTCATGCGTAACCTGATAGTATTTCCAGAAGGCCCATCCCACACACGCGGTAATGTGGTGTTGAAACGGACCCGTGAGGGCCCAAACCGGAGTGTCTTCAGTGCCTTCGGCCGATGATTCCCAGGGAAACATGGCCCCACGGTAACCATGTGCAAAGGCATTTTTTCGTGCTGCATCCAGGCGCTGGTAGCGGTATTCCAGCAACGACCGGGCAATGGCGGGCTGCAGAACAAGCAATGGCGGATACATCCACAATTCGGTATCCCAGAAAACATGGCCGTTATATCCCAGGCCAGAAAGTCCCATTGGCGAAAGGCTTAAAGCCGTGCCCTGACGCGCAAAGGCATAGAGATGATATAAAGCGAACCTAACATCGCGTTGTACCTCCGCATCGCCATCAATAACAATGTCGCTCTTCCATAGTTGCTCCCACTCTGCCACGTGGCGCTGCAGCAGGCGGTCGGTTTTTTCTAGAGCCGCATAAACAGTAAGACGTTCGGCTTCGTTAAGCGGGTCGTTGTAATGGGCCGATGATACCGCAGATGAAACCACCGAAAAGGTGTATTCCTCCCCTGCCGCAATATTCCTTGAGAACTTGGCCAGGTGCATGTTATAATCCCAATCCTCATGTATAATTTGCGGTTGCCGGCCGTGCGGTTCAGGAAAAACAAATGAAGATGAGGCGGCTACTGTTAAGCGGCCTGAGGGACTTTTGCCTACCGAAGTAAGCAAAGGGATGCGCGCATGCGGCCTGTCGATTTCGCTGTACAGGTTGTGAACATCCGACAGATGGTCGGGCGCCTCAATTATACTCATTGGCGTTATGTATATATTGGAAAGCGCCTTAATGGTTACGATGCTAAGGGCGCAATAGGGCAGATGACGCAGGGCCAGCAGGTGGTGCCTTACCTCGGCCTTTCCAGGAACGGTAAATGTGCTGGTTAATATTGCCTTGCGCATATCCAGCTCCTGGCGAAAGCCTGACACATCTGCCGGGCCAATGCGCCTGCCGTCAATCTCGAGTGCCATGTTTACATGGTTAAAGCTCTTCAGGATGTTTGACACGCGGCCGCGCTGGTAATAATCGTATGCGCCATTAAGCACCACATCCTTCACCTTCATGGGCTCAGCTGAAGACACCAGTCCAATCATGCCATTGGCTACTGTAACACCATAATAGGCCTTACCTTTCTCAACAGGGGCCGTTACCAGCCAGGTGTTTTGCGGCTGTGCCCAGACCGGTGCCAGGCAAAGCCATAAACAGACAAAATGAAGTTGTTTGTCAGTAATTTTCATTGAGTTTAAAAGCTAATAAAGTCTGATTATTTCTGGAAACAAGAATTACATTTTTTTGCCCTTTCATAAGTTTCAATGCAGCAATGTGGCGCGCCTGACCGGGAACAATGAAACCGGACTTTTCTGGTGGCATTTGCAACGCACTGAAATCGGGTTTTATCTCCAGCACTTCACCATACCCTGCGTCAAGAAAACCAATGTCGGGCTGCACATCGGTAAGGTTGCCGGCCGCGAGTATACGGGTGGAATTACTTTCAGTTGAACGAAAACCGGCCATAGCAAAAACAGGAAAAAACTGAATCTTATCAGGCAGCGGTAAAATATCAAAGCCAGCTCCGTTGTTCCTTAGTATTGTGCTGCTCAACATAAGTGCTTCAAGTTTTACTGATGTCTTAAGTTTATCGGACTCAAAAACATCGGTTAGCCCGGCCTTGCTGTAATTGGCATAGCTAAGAAATTTCTTTTTAAGCGATGGGATTTGTTTTATCAGCTGGTCTCGGGTATGAAAAACCGATGGGCCGCCCGAAGTGTTGTAAACTAAAATCTGCTCATCCGTTCCGTTGGCATCAAAGTCGTTTATATACATAGTAATGGGTTGGCCGGAATAAGTTCGGAACCGCGAGTTAAGGCCGAGATTACCGGCAATAAAATCAGGAAGACTGTCGTGGTTAATATCGGCAGCGATAACAACATTCCAAAGGCCGGAAGTATTTTTCAATCCTCTTTGCAGGGTTTCATCAGCAAATTTTCCATCGGGTTGTTGTATCCATACGGTAAGAGGCATCCAGTAACCGGCCAGCAAAAGGTCGGGCTTGCCGTCATGGTTTACATCAGCCCAGCAGGCATCCTGAATTCTTCCTAGCTGGTGTGTTGCAAACAGCTGCAGGGTAACATCTGCAAACGTGCCATCACCATTGTTGCGCAACACGTAGCTATCGGGCCCCTTGCCGTAGGCTTTTGCTACTACCCTGCCACCCAGAAAAATGTCCGGAAGATTATCCTGATTAAAATCGGTAATACGTAATACCGAGGCATCGGCAAAAATTTCGGGCAACGCTTTGTCAGAGCGTGCAAATATTTCATTGCCCTTGTTTAAATACAGGCGTGGTTTAAGGCGTGTATCGCTTCCACTAAATTGTTGGCCACCGCCTGCCACAATCAAATCGGCCAGGCCGTCATTATTTATATCGGCCCATGCGCAGGCCGTATCTTCTGTACCGGCATCAGCCTCAAGGTCGGGCTGGATTGTTTTTTTAAAACTACCGTCGGGTTGCTGTATAAAAACGGCTCCTGCCTGCCCTGCCGCCCCGCCAATAAAAACATCGTCCAGATTATCTCCGTTTATATCGGCTACAGCCAGCGGAGGCCCGGATGCGGCATGCGAAAACGGCAGCAAGGGTTCATGGTTAAGGGCTGAGAATTTGTTTTCAGCATGTATAAAGTTAAGGCCTGCAATAGTTATGGGTTCAAAAAGTTTTGTGCCGGAACTATTCATCTGCACGCTTCGCGGAGGCGCTGCAACCTGAGTAATTTCTAACAACTTATTGGCGCCAACCTGAAACAGCTTCTGCACCTGGCCATCAGGCCAGCGGATAATGACGGAATCGGCCATCCAGCTGGTTCCCAGACCAATATGAACAATGGGTTCAACGGCCGACTGCCAGCCTCTGGAAGTGTACACTTCGTATAATGATTTGTTACCGCCGGCATAGGCTTGCACAGCTGCCCCAACAGCAAAAACATTTTTACCTTTTCCCTGAAGACGAATTCTCAGATAATGGGCAGAGTCGGGTACGGTGTTGTTTCTGTAGATCAGGGCCGGCTTATTCTGCACATTTACAACCAGGTCTAGATCACCATCCAGGTCCAGATCGGCATAGGCTGCGCCCTGGGCACAGTTGGGTGTGGCATCGTCCATCCACAGGCGGCTAACATCTTTAAAGTGCAGGCCGTCGGTATTTTGGAACATGCGGTTTACTGCCTGGCCGGCCGGCATTTTTTCTGCCAGGTCGAGGTCGGGAATTTTTCCGGAAGGGGTAGAAGCTATATAGCTGATGTAGTCCATATCGTTGGGTCGCCTTAACACACCGTTGCTGATAAACAAATCTTTAAATCCATCATTGTTAAAATCTGCAAACAGGGCCGACCAGCTCCAGTCGGTAGCTTCTACACCGGCAAAAGGTGCGATGTCGCTGAACAACGGAATGCCATTTACCTCGCCCCGGTTCAGCTGCAGCGCATTGCGCGAAAACTGGTAATGAAAACCGTAGGATAGCTTGTGCTGGAAAATTTCATAAGAATCTTCACCGGCCGATCGCTTGCGAATAACTTCATCATCAGGCAGCATGTCGAGTGTAATCAAATCGGGTTTAAGGTCATTATTAATATCAGCGGCATCAGAGCCCATTGAAAACCGACTGGTGTGGGGCATGGCATCTTCAACTATTTGTTTAAATGTTCCGTTGTGCTGGTTAAGGTACAGGTAGTCGTTTTCGCGAAAGTCGTTGCACACGTAAATGTCCGGCCAGCCGTCGGTGTTAAAGTCAGCTATGCTAACGCTCAGTCCGTAGCCCAGTGTTCCGTTTAGGATGCCAGCCTCTTTTGTAACATCAGTATAAATGCCGTTGTCATTGCGCATCAGTCTGTCGCCCGACCGGTCATCGGGGGCATAACGAAGCGCCATATCGGCAAGCGTATAATTGGCGTGAACGGAATGGTTGAGCAGGTAAACATCCAGATCTCCATCGCGGTCGAAGTCAAAAAAAGCGGCATGGGTTGCAAAGCCCTCGAAATCCAGGTTGTAGTCTTTCGCCTTTTCGGTAAAAGTAAGATTGCCATTGTTTATATAGAGGCGGTTGCGCCCTTTAAGATTGCGGAAGCCTCCCACCTCGCACACATACAGATCGAGCAAGCCATCGCCATTTACATCGGCCATAGTTGCCCCGGTGGTCCAGTTTTGGCTACCGGCAAGGCCAGCCTGCCGGGTAATGTCGCGAAACCTGAAGTTTCCCGTATTGAGGTACAGTTTGTTTTCAACCAGATTGCCGGTAAAGAACAGGTCGGGCAGCCCATCATTGTTAATATCACCTGCTGCCACTCCTCCTCCATTGTAAAAATACAGATACCGGATAATGTTAAGGGTGTCGTTATCAATAACCCGGTTAATAAAATCAATACCGGTGTGGCGGGGCGACAGCAATGTAAAGAGTTTATTCCGGCTTTGGTTTTGAGAGCAGCCAGCCAGAATAAGCATGCACAGAACCCAGCTTAGCGATCGCATCATAAATTACTCTGGAACACCACTGGGGTATCGTTGTTGCGTATTACTACTACAGCCCGCTTGTCTCCCAGCTTAACGGGCTGGAACTGACGTATCTCTCCAAATACCATAAAACCTGATGATGATGCCGGAAGCGGTTCAAATGTGCCATTTCCTTTACCTTTCAGCATGAGGGCATAGCTGGCATCCTGCCGGCCGGCTTCAGGCTTGCAGCGGTAATTATTTCCGCCTACAAGCAGGTCGGGAATGGAATCGTTGGTAAAATCGTCAGCAAGCAAAGCATAAACAATTGAGAACTGGGCTTCAACCGGAAGCGGAATATGCCTGAATACACCTTGTGGACTGTTTAGAAAAACAGATGAGCGAAGTTCGGTTACCTGCAAGTGCAGCGACTGACTGAGCTGTTCCTGCGTAAAGATCTGATCTATTTGCTGGTTGTTGTAATCGCGGTAGCGGAGGTATTTCTTTTTAAGATAGGGCATTTGAGCCACCAGGTCATGCCTAAGTACGAATGGATAAGATTTCTCGCCAAAATATCCGGTAATGATGTGCTCGGTTATGCCATTACGATCAAAATCGTTTATATACATCTCAAGCGGCTTTTGCTGATTTGCCCTGAATCGCGAATTAAGACCATGGTTACCGGCTACAATATCCGGAAGGCCATCGTTGTTCAGGTCGGTTACCTGAAGGCAGTTCCACAAACCTGATGTTGATGTAAGACCTGCGTTATCGGATATTTCATTGAATATTCCATTCCGGTTGACAAACAGCCTTAGCCCCATCCACTCACCGGCTACAAGTAAGTCGGGTGTACCATCGCGATTAAAGTCATGCCAGGCGGCATCGGTTATCATGCCCAATGAAGAAAACGCCGGAGCCTTTTGGGCGGTAACATTCTTAAAATTTCCACGGCCATCATTTTCCAGGATAATGCCTCTGGCTGGTGGACCGTACAAAGCCGGTTGCATCCTGCAGCCTACAAAAAGATCCGGATCGCCATCGCTGTCAAAATCGGCCACTTTTACCACCGAAGTACTTTCCATACGCGGTGAGGGAAGTACCTGAGGCGACCGTGTAAAATGACCGTGACCATCGTTAAAATAAAGGCGGTCAATAAGTTGGGTTGATGTATTGGGAAATTCGTTGCTGCCACTGCATACATACAGGTCGGGATCACTATCATTGTCGGCATCGAAAAAAATACAACCCATATCTTCAGAATCTTTATCAGCTTCGAATGCCGGGTTTTTTGTTAATATAAACTTACCACCTGTTTGTTGCAGCAGCAGGGCTCCTGCATGTCCTCTGGCACCGCCGATAAACATATCGGTAAGACCATCGCCATTAACATCGGCTGCGCATGATTTGGGACCTTCATTGCTGATCATCTGAAACAGCAGCCTGTCGCGGTCAAAGTCGTTGAAGTCGTTTTCAGTATGCCTGTATGGGATAATGCCGTTGATGGTAGTAAAGTATGTTTTCGCAGGTACTTCAGTTGTTTTTTCGGGCAATCCTGCATCAGACTCCTGCAGTACAATGGTTTGATTGGCCGGAACATTTTTTAATACGGTGGTTTTGCCGCGCGGCCATTTTACTGTTATTTTTCCGGCAACAGCAATTTTTCCAAGACCAACAAAGGGGCGCGGGTCCACACTGGATTGAAACCCTCGGGCAGGCATTTGTTCAACAGCAATTACCGAATCGCCAGCCTCGATGGTAATGCGTGTTCCAAGCGCAAAAGTATTTTTGCCTTCTCCTTTTAATTCGAATCGCAGGTAATGGTGATCAGGCAATAGTTCGCGCGCATTATTGCGGTAAATGACCGATGGCATGTTAACGTTGTTAACCACCAGATCCAGATCTCCGTCGTTATCCAGGTCGGCATAGGCCGATCCGTTTGAAAACTGTGGTTTACCCAAACCCCATGTCTGCGCTACCTCATCGAATTGCAGGTTGCCGCGGTTTTTAAAAGCGCAGTTGGGTATGGGAACTGAAGGAATTATTTCGGTAAGTTTTTTAAAATCCACACCCGAGCGGCTTACTACCGACCGAATAAATTCTTCGCTGCTGGCATAAACAAGAAAATCTTGGTCGGTAAGGTCCTGATAAATACCGTTGGCCACAAAAATATCTTTGCGTCCGTCGTTGTCCATATCGAAAATAAGCGCGCCCCAACTCCAGTCGGTGGCTTCAACGCCTGCCAGTCTTGAAATTTCGGAAAAGGTATCATTGCGGTTATTGAGTTGCAGCGTATTGCGGGTAAACTGATGGTGGTAACCGTTTTCCACACCATAACTGTAGCGGTTCCAGTCTTCAAAAGTTGTAACCGACTTAAGTCGTCCATGATCGCGGGGCAACATGTCGGTAACGAAAAGATCAAGCCAGCCATCATTATTAATGTCGGCAAAATCGGCTCCCATTGAAGCGTTGCTTATGCCGGGCATGGCCTGGGTTAGTACTTCCTTAAAAGTGCCGTCGCGGTTGTTGATATACAGGTAATCGCGTTCAAAAAAGTCGTTGGAAATGTACATATCGGGCCAGCCATCGTTGTTCACATCGCCAACGGTAATGCCCAACCCAAAGCCTATTACACTGCCATAAATGTTGGCCTGTTCACTTACATCGGTAAAGCGGTTGCCGTCATTTCGCAGCAGTTTGTCGCCACCCAGCGAATCGCGTTTGGGGCGTTCGTTCTTTCGAAGGTTAAAACTGCCAATAGCCTGATAGGAGTTATTCAGGATATACAGGTCAAGGTCGCCATCGAGGTCGTAATCAAAAAAGGCAGCGTGCGTGGTGAACCCAGGATCGGCTACACCGTATTCCTCGGCCCGCTCGGTAAATGTAAGGTCCCCGTTATTTATGAATAATTCGTTTTGTTTATTGCCCCCTTTCAGGTCGCCGGAGTTGCACACGTAAATATCCACCCAGCCATCGCCATTCACATCGGCCATTGTTACACCGGTTGACCAGAAACGCTTGCCTGCTACGCCGGCCTTTTCGGTAATATCCTCAAAGGTAAAGTTGCCTTTGTTAAGGTACAGCCTGTTAGGTCCTTGATTGGATGTAAAGTAAATATCTATAAGTCCGTCATTGTTTACGTCTCCACAGGCCACTCCTCCCCCGTTATAAAAGTTACGGTAGGTGTAAATGTTAAAATCTTTATCAAACCGAAGCGTATTTGTAAAATTCAGACCACTCGATTCGGGGTTAATTTCGGTAAACAGCGTATTTTCATGAGTTTTTTCCCGGCAGCTATTCAGTATAGTGCACAGACATAATGCTGACAATGTTATGCTTACCAGATTTTTCATTTGTTTTGGTTTCTTTTCAATTCACGCTCTACGCGAAGGTCAGTAAAAACAGCCTGAACGTATTGGTCGTCCTTGATAAATACATTTATCCGGCGTCTTCCGTCAATACGAAAATAAACTTTGCCCATAGTTTGGTGATTAAGAACATCCAGTTTGCCATAGGTCGTATCGAAATGTTGCACAATTTTGCTAAGCAGTGCATCCGACCAATACTGGCGATTCCATGGCGCCCATGGCTCGTAACTATACAGTACGGGTAATTCATAAATTCTGTCGTTATGAAAATTTGGGTAAAAATGTACCAAAATACCCGTGCTATCGGCCGTTGTTATTTTGTACTCCACACTCTGATTGCCCGGGCCCT